>WNGM01007953.1_pt1 | contig 16021 bp, 24 predicted proteins | sample 5400571 | NCBI WGS metagenome assembly WNGM01 (sample SAMN13153378, study PRJNA577476) | soil metagenome | isolation source: 100 cm soil or saprolite under Garry oak tree replicate 2 | place: USA:California | collected 2016-06-15 | reverse complement strand
AGGTGAGGTCGGCCGGTGGACTCCGGAACATTTCCTGGTCGCCGCCGTGGCCAGCTGCTTCATCAGCACCTTTGAGGGCATGGCACAAACCTCACGTCTGGAATTTGATTCTTTGCGATTGGCGGCGGAAGGTGTGCTCACCAAGGAGGACAGCGGTTGGCGCTTTACAGAAATTCGATTGCGGCCGACCGTCACCCTCCGGAAAGAAGAAGATCGTGACCGGGCCGTTCGCCTCCTTGAGAAGGCCGAGAAATCGTGCCTGGTCGCACGGTCTCTTGAGTGCAAAGTCACTCTGTTCCCTGCTGTGAAGTTTGAAGAGGAATTGCCGGTCCTGATAAAAGCCTGAATCATTTATGGCGCTAGGTCGATGCAGGGATCGTTGACTGCACTAGGGAAGTGGCTAAAATGACCGCCGCAAGCGAACCTTAGTTCTCGTACCAGGATCTGCCTCGCTCCCTCACTCCTGGAGCATCAAATGATCGATGACCTCTATGATCTCATCGGTGGAAGACACACGGTGTGGGCTGCTACCGAAACGTTTTATAGACGAGTGTTCGCCGATGACACTCTCCGTCCCTTTTTTAAGACTACCGATATAGCGCAACTATGCGCTCGGCAAAGCATGTTTATTTCCATGCTCCTCGGCGGACAAGGTCCTTACACGGGCAAAGACATCCAAACTGCGCACGCGCATGCGCGGGAGCAAGGGTTAAACGACGGGCATTTCGACAGGTTTCTTGGTCACTTCCGCGAAGCGCTGAGGGAAGTGGGCGTTGAGGCTGATAAGGTGGAGAAGGTCACGAAACTTCTTGAAGCCAGACGCGAAGTTGTCCTGAATCCCTGAGACTGATTCCGGAAGACGTCGGTGAGTGGGGTTTTATCCGCCTCAATTTTTCACATCACCTTCGAATGAAATTCGCAGCACACTGCGGTGAATATTCGGGCGTGAATCCATTTCTATTCGCCTAGTGCGCAGGCCGGTCCACGACCAGTTCGGGACGTTCCCGTCGAAACGTTTGAGCGATGTGGCAGTTCCAGCAAACGGGCCAGTGCGTCCCCAACACTTCCTGCAGCTTTTCGGCGGGGATGTCCTTCCACTCAACGGTCTTACGCTCGGAATCGACCAGGGCAGGGGGATGATCGTGCCAGTGAATTTCCCCAAACGGTTTGTGACAATACGCGCAGTTTTGTCCCTGATACCAACGGTTTATGATCGTCCAAACCAGGCAGGCCTTTGGTGCTTCTTGGATTTGCGCCAGACACTCTTGCCCGCAAGCTTCCCTTTGAGGCCAACGCGAACACTCACTCAACCTGAGCTGGCCGTTCCCGACAGTTGCTTCTACGGCTGCCTTCCCAGCGGCAACGCGTACGGCCGCAGGCTTGTGCGTCTCCGGACATGAGACGAGCCTCTTTCCTCGAAACTTTAGATACGTCCGCAGAGCGCGACTGAGCCCTACGATCACAAAGACGGCAGTGGCGATCAACAAGGTAATAAGGATGTATTTCATGTGTCGTTCCCTTCCGGCGCCCCCTCCAGGACGACCGGATCCCAGTCCTGAAACAGCGCCATTTCAGCGACCCGAGAGAATCCGATTACAAGCGAAACATCGTTCACTGAACTCGATCCCGGAGGCTTCTCCCTGGCCGCTTTCCACGTTCTTACAACTACATCCCCGGCTACCCATTTGGCTGTGACGGGGCTCACTTTATTGCGTGATGCCGGTCACTCACCTACTCGGAAGAGGGCGCTCGTACAAGGGAAAACGGCCCGGAACGGTTGCAGTTCCGGGCCGTTTTCGTTGCTCGCTGCTTCATGCGGCGATTTGCTTGACGAGCGGTGCCATCGTCTTGACTTCAATTTTCCGCGGCAAGGCAGCCGCGGCGACTGGCGCCGTAATCTCCAACACGCCGTTCACATATTCAGCGGTCAGCTTCTCGACATTCACCCCTTCGGGCAATGTGAGTGTCCGTTCAAACACACCGTAACCGATCTCCTCCTCAAAGAGCTCAGCTTCTTTCGCCCTGTGAGTGAGTTTCCTCTCGCCTCGAATCGCGAGAAGATTCCCCTGTGCATGGACCTGCACGTCCTTCAGCTCCACGCCTGGCAGCACTATGCGGCAAACATATTTCTTTCCCTCTTTGTCCACATAAGCTTCAACCGCGGGAGTAATGCTGAAGGTCTTCTTGAACTCCGGCAGCTCCAGACCCCAGGGCTTGCCGGTCAGAATGCGATTGAACATCTCGTCGAACTCTCGACGAAAACCAAACAAATCCTCGAACAACCTTTCATTGGTATACAGATTTCTCATGACATCCTCCTCAATTAGATGCCGCCTCACCAGAGGCGTCCTTTCACCAGATTCGTAGGGCAGCGGCAGGCGGGAAGCATTTTCCGGCCTGAAGGGCCGGTGCGTCGAACCCACTGGCGCTTCACGTGGACTTCGGGCCTCACCGCTGTCTCCGAGCGAAGGCTGCTGACGCTCCGAGGTCTAGCCCCCGTCCAACAAGGTAGAGCCGCAAGCTTTGCCGTTTTTCTTCGTTCCCGGCAGCCTCGGCAGCTCGTTCCCTCGGCAGTCAGTGCCCTTCTACACGTCCTTCTTACGTCTGCTTGCATCGCGAAGTCAGTGACCACGGTCACGGTTGGACGTGACGTCAATCATGCCGCAGCAGCTTGCTTTACGACGACTTGTGGAACCTGGCGCTGAGTGATCGCCCGTTAGGCTCGGCTCCAACTCTAATGTGCTTTTTCGGTCTTTCCTCACTGTGGTCCCTCCTTGCTTGGTAGCCTCCTGGGAAAAATGTACTGGTACCAATGTTCTTTCTTACTTTTTCCCTTCTTGATGTTCCTTAAATAAGTAAGGGGCTGTGGCCCAAACTTCTATGCCCGTCTGGGCCGACGACGACGAAGGGTCAAATGTTTTCTTACTTTTTCCTGTTTGGATGTTCCCTAGTAAGTAGAGGGGAGTCGCTGGACTTTCACCGATGAAAACACCCGCTATGGTTTCTTGTAGTTCAGGAGCAAAAAATGTTTTTTGCGTTTTTCCGTTTTCGAGGCCTCTTTAATAGTAGAGGGCTCGACGATCTCAAAGAGTTTCAATCGCTTTCTCCAGCGGGGGAGGGTGACCGGTGAATGAAAGACACAGATCACCCTGTCAGTCACCCTCGCGTTCACCTTGGCACTCGAGCAAGTGAGCGAAGGTGAAGATGTTGCGCAAGATAGAAGGCCCGATTTGGCCGCCGGCAAGACACCGTGTTGGGCTGGAGCGACCCCACTTTTTGCCACTTGCTCGTGGCCAAAAGACCACTGGGGTCGCTCCAGCCCTGAACGAAATTTCGTTCCTTGTCTCGCCCGCTTGCCTCTCAAGATTCTGTACTAAACACATGAAGGAAGAAGGTGAGCAAGGTGAAGACAGTAAGAATTACGCACTTCAGCTTCGTCTTCTCCACTTTCTTCACCCGGAGTCCTTCCCACGGAATTGATAGTTAAAGCTTTGCAATCACTGCCCCTGCGAAAGTCACCGCGCAAAATGGGGCAAATCGGGCGGGAGCGACCCCACTTTTTTGCGGGCAATCCGCCCAAAAGTTTCTTGGGGTCGCTCCCGCCCTCCCAGGACTTCGCGTCGACGTTTTTGCGCGGTTGCATCTGTCGGCGCAAGAATTTTGTCAGACGAGATGTCTGACATTTTGTAGGAAATAGAAAGGAGAAACCGTTGTCCATTCTGAAAGCACCACCGAAACAACCAAAAACAGTCACCGTCCAAGCCCGTGTCGAAGAATCGGTAAAGGCTCAGCTGGAGTTCTATGCGGAGTTCATCGAGGCTTCGCCGTCCTACGTGATCACCGAAGCCCTGAAGCTGCTCTTCCGCAAGGATGACGACTTCAAGCGCTGGACAGACCAACACACAAACAACCACAAAAACGAAAAACCGAAAGGAGATGTTCTTGCGAAGGCCGTCTAGCAACTATGAAACTCCATCCAACCCAATTCGGTGTGCGCGAGAGTACAGCGTCCACAAGACAGCATGCCCCGCGCCTCGTAGTAAGCAACTCTCAATCCCAGTCGAATGGAGAGAGAACGGAGAATGCCCGACTTCTCAGCGTCCACGACGTAGCTGACCTTCTGCAGGTGCCAGCCTCATGGGTATACGGGCACACGCGGGACAGGTGTCCGGACCGCATACCTGGATTCCGTCTAGGAAAGTATTGGCGTTTCGATGAGGCGGACGTGCTCGCGTGGATTCAACGCCGACGACTGGAAATGCGCCGAAATTCTTTCATCTCAGAGTACAATGGCACACGGTGAGGAAAAGGGCGCGCGAATCGGAAAGGAGTTCACGATTCGCACGCGTTTCCAAGAAGGACATGTTTTTCTTCGATGCGGCAAAAGGCGAAAGGTCTGGGCCGCTCGCTGGAGAGAAGATGTGATTGCGCCTGATGGTACTGCGAAGAGGATTCTTCGCTTTGCAGTGTTAGGGACATCCAGCGAGATTAAGGGCAAGAAAGAAGCGAGGGACATCCTTCAGGCCAAACTTAGACCAATCAACCAAGGCCGCCAACGTCCACAATCAACCATGACGCTGGAACAATTCGTTAGCGAACTATGGAGACCTGGCGTAATTCCTACGCTTCGGTCTGGATCGTCTCGCTATTACGATGTACAACTCCGGTGCCACATTCTCCCCTTATTCGGCTCAAGGCGACTTTGCGACATCACGCGGGTTGATGTCCAGTGCTTCCTTGCCGAAAAACGAAAGCACGGCTTCTCCGGTTCGAGTACGCACGGGATGCGGACCGCAATCTCGAAAGTGTTGCAAGCCGCCGTCGATTGGAATCTTCTCGAACAGAATCCTGCAAGAGGGATTCGTATTGGCGACCGTGCACCAATGACAGAGAGGCTCTACCTCAATCCGAAGGAAGTAGGGCGATTGCTTACTTCCCTTACCGAACCTTGTCGTACTCTCGTGCTCGTTGCGGTTCTGACAGGCATGCGAATCGGCGAAATTCTTGCACTGCGATGGAAGGCCCTTGATTTAGATCGTGGTGTTATCCAAGTGCGAGAGACAGTCTCGGAAGGTAAGTTCGGTTCACCAAAGACAAAAAGCAGTAGACGAGATATTCCGATCAGCCAGCCTGTGTGTGACGCATTTCAAACACAGCTTGCCGGCTGTCGGCAAAGGGGTCCGGAGGATCTCGTCTTCACAACCCGCAAACAGACGCCGCTCAACCCAAAGAACCTACTTCGCCGTGTTCTGCGACCAACGTGCAAAGCCCAGGGTCTACCCTTGATCACATGGCACAGCTTCAGACACACGCATGCAACGCAGCTCGCCGAGGTGGGTGAATCACTCCGAACGGCCCAGTCACTTCTCGGCCATTCGGACCTTGAAACAACGCTAAATATCTACATGCACACCATCCCTGATGCACAACGGCGTGCGGTGGACAAGGTTGCTGAGGTTTTGTTCACTAATGTTCACAAGATTTCAGCGGCTACAGAAAATCGAAAGGTCAACTGATTGATGTCGCGGGACTTGCAAGAACGGTGGAGCCGAGAGTGGGAGTTGAACCCACGACCTGCCGATTACGAATCGGCTGCTCTACCACTGAGCTACCTCGGCCCGATTCTTGGAAGTCATTCTAACACAGGCTGTTGCACGTTTTCAGTTCACCGGCCCCTTCCGATTTGGTGCATGGTTAGTGCATTTTCGCCTTTTTGGGCCTCGACTTCCCCCGCAAAATCTCCCTCTCGATCCGCCGGGCATACGACCGGGCTTCCGCCTTCATTCCCCGCGCGCCCAGCTCATTGATACGAAACATCTCTTTCTGCCAAGACAGCCCATGACAATCGAGCGGATCACTGTGCCTGCCCGTCACCGCATGGCACATCTCATGAAGTAACGTTTTTCGCTTCTCAGCCGAGGATAATCCTATCTGAATGAAAATCTCCCGCGTCTCGTTGTGACAAGCCCCGTACTCCCCGTGTTGGTCCGCAGGTAAATCGGAGCAGTGAACTTCATCCACCGTCCAGCCCCGGAGGAGCTTCCCCTTCCAGAATCGTTGGTTATACCGATTGAAGAGTTTTTGTATGTTCATTGCAGCACCGCCGATCCCTGGCCGGGCCTCAGCAAGTGGGCTCCAAATTCACTGAATCGTGCCGCTGCTCTCAAATTCCTCTCCCACCAGGTCCATCGCGGAAACCTGCGACTCGGTGAGGCTCTTCACGTAACACTGCTGAGTCACGGAGATGTTCGAGTGGCGGAGGATCGTCTGGATCTCTTTGTCCGCAACTCCGAGCGCGTGAAGGTTCGTCGCGAGTCCTCGGCGGAAAGCGTGCCACCCTCGCCACACCGGGAGATTCTTGTCTTGCTCGAACAGATGGCCGTCAGTCTTGTGCTCGGCCTCCGAGACTTTGCAGACACCGCACTTCTCGATCGCAGGTTGAATCACGCGCCGCGCCAGGTTGTCGAGATTCAACGGCTGCCCTGTGCCGCCCTGGAAAATGAAACCGACTGCGAGTTTTCCCATTCTCTCGCGGTGTCCTTCGAGCGCGTCAGCCAACTGCCGCATCACCGGGACCGCGGCGCCACTCGCTTTTGTTTTTGGTTCGTTGATGATTCCATTCCACACAGAACGTTGAACCCTCAACTCTTTGCCGGTGTAGTCCTCCCACCGCAACCCCGCGATCTCGCCCTTGCGGAGCCCGCTCAGGGCAGCGAACAAAACCACGGTGCGCGCCGGCTCAGGGACCGCGTTGCGAATTGCCTTCACTTCGGCCAGCGAGTACGCGAACGTCTCATGGCCGCGCGTCCCTTCCGGTGTGCTCACGTCCATCATGGGATTCACGCCGTCGAGGATGCCCAGGCGCTTCGCTTGTTTGAAAACGCCGCTGAGAAAACTCTTGATGCGCGCGAGCGAGTTTTTGCTCAGAGTTTTTTTCGTTCGCGGGTCCAAGTCCAGGCGCGCGATATCGGCGAGTATGCGCTCGCCGTCAACCGTGCGAAATTCCCGTAGAGTCATGTTTCCGATGCGGCCTTTCAGGTGCAACCGCCAGACGTCGCGATAACCCTTCAATGTGGACGCGCGCCGGCGCTCTTCGATTTTCGGCAGATGTTCCTTCTCGACAAAATCCGCGATGCGCATGGTGGACTGGACGGTGACAACTCCCCGGTTGAGTGGAGCGAGGATCTCCGCGGCGAACGGCCGCACACTCTTTTTGGTTCGGTATTGGTCGCCGAAAGTAACTTCCAGTTTTTTAGAAACCTGCGTCCGCTTGACGGTGCCATCCGTCTGCAGGATGTCATCGTAGTAACGGACGAACCAACTGTCCCCCCGGCGATAGAGGTGTCCCTTTTGGTCGCGTCTCTGTTCTCGGCTCATGATGCGCCGCCTTGCAGATAGTGCAGTTCGGGAAACGCGGCGAGCAAATGGCGCTGGCAAATCTTCGCACTGTCTTTGTTGACGTGCGCGAGCAGCCGATCATCGGGTGCCTGTAACTTGCCCACGATGCCCTCCAGGAACACAACGACGATGCCGAGCGTGATGTAACTCTTTTCGATGGCGTCCTTCTGAAGCCCTGATAAACTTTCGCCAGCTTGAGACATGGGAGAATACCCTCCGTGTTTTGAGTTAGGGGCGCGTTCGCTGTTTGCGCAGCGGCGCGTCCCGCTTGCCTACTTGTGTTTTTTTGCTAAGTACTCCTCGATGGCTCGACGGACCAGCTCGGAAACCGGAGCCCCGGTTTTCGCTGAAAGTTTTTTCAATCCCTTCAGGTGCTTGTCCGCGAGCCAGATGTTGGTTCGCTTCATGGTATCCCCTTCTACACCCATAGGCATACGTTTGTCAATTTGAATATTTGCCATTGCCGGAGACCTTCAGGCGTGCGGCCAGTTCTCCCGGCGTGAGAATGTCCTCAGGCTTGAGCGCGTTCGCCGTGTTCATTTGCACTAACCCTGCACTCCCGTTCCCAACTCCATGATTTCAAAAATCAAAAACCTGACTAGCCGTTACCTCATCGGCGTTTCACTTGCTGGCGGTCACCGCGCATGACATCCGCGATCTCGTTGATCTTCTCGCGTGACTCGCGCGCTTTCTCCGGGTCAAACGCAAATTTCTTGGCGTTGCTGGCAATGGCCCAATGCTTGCATTCACTGACCAACAGGGCGAATCCATCTTTGAAAATCGTGAGGCGTCCAGTGACGCAAACGCTATCGCCGCTGTCGAAGGGCGCGAGTTTCGACGTGCTGACTCCCGCCGCCACCACGAGGATGCTGGCATCGGGTCTGAACTCCAAGCTCGCGGTGATGAAGGTTTGCCCCGTGGAGGTGTGCTCCACGAGACCTCGGAGAACGCCGGAGACCCGTACTTCGTTCACAGCGGTGTCACCTTGTAGCGCATCGCAACTTCGCCTTTCTCGATTTGGTGTTTGTGCTCATAGAACAATCCAGGCACCTGCACCTTGAGGCTTTTGGCTCTCTGAATCGTCTGTTCCATGATGTCCGTCCAGTTCGGGTCTTCGCCGGCGGCAGACCATTCCTCCGCCCAAATTTCCTGGAAGCGTTTTTGTCCGAAAGGCTTCTGCCCTAAGGCATAAAAAGCTTGAGCGATGGCGGCGGAGGGGGCGGCGGCGGAGGGGTTCCTCCTCCTCTGCCTCTTTTCTACTTCTGAATCTGAATCTCTCTCTCCCTCTACCTCTACTGCCGTGACGCTGCGTGACGCTGGCGTGACGTTCTCCGTGACGCTGGCGTGACGCTGCTTCTTCCGGTTGCGATAGTTCCGTGCGCGGTCGGCTTGAGCATCGAGATCCGATTGGTACTTTTTCCAGTTGAGTAGCTCGATGGCGAAGAGTTTCGGTGGTCCTTCGGAGGTTATGGTGATCTTCACCTTGTCGGTGCGCTCAAAGAGTCTGAGACTCGCCTCGATGTCAATCTGTTCCGGTCCAGCCATGAGCGATGAGAATCGGTTGAGGGGATATCCGACGAGAGAGTCGCCGTCACGTCCAGCACAGATGATCCCTGGGAATCGAGAACGCCCCGCCATTGCCAGCAAGTCAATCCAGAAAGCGCGTTGCGCGTCGGTCATCGTGTAGCGCGTGGTGCCGTCGAGCCACTCCGTTGTCCACAACTTCACCCAAGAACGTTTGCCGTATGTGGGCTTCATCGCGCACTCCCCGAGTTCCGCGAAGACTCCATGAGCACGACGCGCGCCTCGTCACCTGGCCGGACATTTCCGTCCGGATCTCGTTTCAGCCATCCCCGCTTTACGAGCGATTCGACGAAACCCAATCGGCCGGCACGGTAGGGCACGTCCTTGCGCTCGGCTGCGAGCACAGCAAGAACAATTTCAACCTCGGCCCGGGTGAGCTGGCGTGATAGGAGTCGGCGGATAGTCGGCATCATCCCCTCGCAACTTGCGCCGAGTTGACTAAGCGAAACCAAGAGTGCCGTGCGCCGTTGACGCGCTCAGTTTTGTTTTCGATCACGAAACCCAGGCGACGCAGTTCGAGGATTCTGGCGTTGTACTGCGCGATGCCGAGCGCGAGAATTTGTGGCAGCGCCACCCATGAGCCATGAGCGTCAATGAGCAAGCGAAGGAGCGCGGCGCTCTGAGTCTTTCTCTGCACCAATCCCACACCAGCGTTTTTAAGTGGCGCATTTTCTAAGAGGGAGAGCTGACTCTCCGATTTGGTATCGGCGATTCGCGTTTGACTGTCGAGACGATTGGAAGTATGGTTCAAGGTAATCGAGTTCCTCCAGCTTTTCCCGCGCCCGTCTTCCCCCGAATCCGGGCGCTTTTTTTTTGGCCTCTACCGCGCTGCGGTGCGCGTAGGCACGCGTGAAATTTTCTAAGCCGCTTCCCCCCTACCGGCGCCCTTGCCGTGCGCGTGCGCCTGCGCCTTGCTTCCGGTCAGTGCATCGGCGAGGAAGAAAGGGAATCCGTAGTGATCTTCCAGCGGATCGACGGCCCTTCCCCGGAAGCACGCGAGACACATCGGTGTACCGGCTATGACGATATCGGCAGGCAACTCGATTCCCTTCCGTTCGCGGTGAGGGACGCAGAGCGTTCCCGGCGCGGGTTTAATTGGTCGCGCTTTCATTCAAAAATCCTCTTTCGAACAAGGGGACCGAACGCTTTCGTGTTCGCTCGGCCCCCCTCGCCCGCTCTCGCGGGCTTTTTTTGCCGGCGGAGAACCCGGCAAAATCCAATCAATGCAAAAACCCAAACTCAAGGCGTTCGGCAGATTCGGCGCTCGCACCAGAGAGCAGTGCTTCGAGCCGGTTCAGCTCAACGACAATCTCACTGAGTTTTTTCTGCTCCGGCGGGAGCGCGGTGAGGACGATGCGGTTTCTCTCTTGCACGGCTTGGGCGTGACGCTGCGACGCTTTCTCGACGTGGCTTTGCGCTTTCCGCACGGCGGCATCAGCCTGGGCGATCTGGTCATCGGTAGCGAAGCGCGGGAGACCGGCGCGTTCTTGCTTCGCGGTTTCCAATTCCGTCCTGCGATTCGCGAACGCGGCATCCAGGCGGTTGATCTCTTGCTGCGTCTCCGCGAGCTTGTTGAGAACGTCCGTAACGATTTTTCCCTGCGCGCGGCCGCGAGCGCGGCACTCCGCGTGTTGCTGAACGAGCGCGCTGTGATCTTCGCGCAATTCGATTTCGATTAGCGCCCTGGCGCGTTCGTTCGCCTGCATCCGTTCGGAGACAAGAGCATCGCGCTCCGCTCTGCGTTCTGGATTTTTAGGATTGAGTTTTAGCAGGCCGGTCAGGACCGGATCCGGCATCGCTTCTTTCGTTTCTTGTGGTTGCTCTGCCGGCGCCGGTACTGGCGTGCTTAATCTCTCCAGCACTGCCTGCGCGGCTGCCGCATCATCGGCTACAGGCACGACCTGCGCTCCAAACCCGCCGTTGAACACACCGCGGCTGTCCATGATGCGCATTCCCCGTACGTTCATCGCTTTGTCTCCTCTCTTTTGTGGCTCAGGCCGTTTGTTCCAAAAATTGCCTGACCAACCTGGCATCCAATAATTTTTTCGCCGAACCGGCGCCGCGGAATCTCGAAACGTATGCCTGCATGGTGTTAAACAGCCGCTGTCGATGGCCGCGGTTGAAGTCGCGACTCTTGGCAATGCGCGCGAACCAGTCGGCGATCGATTCCGTTTCGTTTGGGGCGAGTTCGTCCTCGCTCGCGACTTGCCGGACGAATTGGTTTTCCTCTTCCTTGCCGTCGCGCGTTCGAATCAAAATCACTTCGCGGCCATCGGCGTAGCGCGGCTCGGCCTTTTTCCACCAACCGTCGCGCAAACCGCGGAATGGATCCGTCGCTCGAGCTGCCGGCGTCACTTCAACAGGTACGTCTTGCCAACGGTAGTCGGCACCTTCGAGCGCGAGTCTGCACAGGGTTGCGTAATCGAGGACATTCATGTGAGTTTCTCTCCTTTCGTTTCTCGCTTACCTCGCTCAGCGCCCGGTGACTGGCCAAATTCAATCGCCGAGAGCGGAATGAGGCGCGGCAATGCGCGCGATGCCTTCAATTACGGGAGGCACGGCGACCGGCGCTGGTTCGGGCAAACTGGCGTCAGTCGGCGGTGCTTGTGGCAAACCGCCACGCTGTTGCGCGGCTTGGGCTGCGAAGCTAGGGTCTAGTTCTGGTGCTGTCTCCGTAACGCTGAAGACGTTTTTCATTTTGTGAATCCTCCTTGTTTTCTGTCTGACTGCTGGAAAAATCAGCCGATGTCCAAACGGCTGTTCACTCCTTCAGCTTAGAAAATGAATCACTTGCAGGGTCAGGTGCATGAGTGGTGCAGTTTTCCGCCTCCCTGACAATTTCGCCGATGTTGTCCCACAAGACCGAATGCGGGCTAACTTCCGCCGCTCTCCCGATCGCCCTGGCCACTGCAATCGCTTTCGGCGTCGAGCACGGTTGCGCAGCCGGGTTTCTCGCTGCGCGCGCGATGTCGAACGAGGCGAGCAGCAGCTTCAAACGGTCATTGCGCGAAAAATTGAAGCCCTCTTTCGAGCCGTCGCTGTGTGTGACAGTGACAGCGCCGGCGCCGCGGGCTTCTTCGATTTCCTTGACTCGGTGCTTGAGGGAGCTAGAGCGTCGCATTTTTTTTGTTCTCCAAATCGCTGATCCTTCGCTCAAGCTCTTCGAGCTCGTAACCTTCCAACGTGAGCCGAATCGTCTGTGTGGCCGCTGCAACTCGTGCCCCGGGTGTGGCCCGTCGATCGTCAAAAACTTTTCTCAAGATGTCGGCCGCTCGGCCGCTGTTGGCTGTTAACTTCGCCGTCGCCTCGCGCACGAGCGCGCGCCTCGCGTCACGATATGCGCTCTCAAACTCCGGTTGCTTCATCACGCGCTGGAGTGTGCGACTGGAAACACCGCATTCGCGCGCAGCCGCACGGATGGTGGGCTTGGTGAGCAACGCAGCGACTGCGCGCTCGACTAACCGGGTTTTCGCTTGAGGTGTCACGTTTTGTCTGGTCCTGTCGCCTTTTGAGCCCGTCGAATCTCGCCAGCGCGAAGACGTCGGCTTATTGGAACGCCGCCGTCGCCCGACTGCAGGTTGACGATGTAGCCTCCCGCGCGTGATCGACGGCGAACAATTCCACTGCGACCGCGAAATTCTCCGGCGATCACGACGATGCGGTCACCCTTTCGCATCGAGCGCAACACCTCGGCCTGAGACTTCACTCGATACAGGCATCGGAATAACCCACCGCTTCCCTTGGCGAGTCGCGCGGATTTTTCCCACTCGAATCTGCCGGTAGATCCAATCGAGGGATTGCCCGCGCTGCCGAGCCAGTTCAACCGGCGTGAGATTTGTTTTCTTCAATTCAGCCTCCTTTGCCATTGACTTGTGCGAGTCTGCTTCTTATTCTTCCCAGATGTCAAACGAGCCTACACACGATAGTCGGCAAAACGTATGACGTCATTATTAGAGGAGGCATTTCAATGGCTTACGTGGCGATGACGGCTGCAGATGAGGCGGAAAACCTGCGCGAGACGGTCGCCATGCTGAACGACGCGAGCGAAAGTCTCAAAGACTGGCAAGGCAAGGATTGGTCCTACGACGACGCGGTACGCCTGCGCCGCATGGTCCGCGCTTGGATTGATGCTGGCCGTGCTCTGGGCAAGACTCGCTTTGAACGGAAGGACCGGCAGCGGTTGGAGAAATTCACTCAGGGGATTAGGGTCACTACCGAACCGAACGGAAGATTGTTGGTGATCGACTTCTACGGCGGCGACACCGCGGCGATGAATTTCGCGCGCCTAATTCGCAACTCACGGCGAGCGCTGTTACGCGAACCATGCCGGACATGCGATAGCTGGTATCTCTCCAAAACGAATCGGGAAACTGACTTCTGCTCGCGGGCGTGCGCCGGCAGTGCTGCCCATGCAGCCAAACGTAAACGAGAACATGATCGCAAAATAAAAAAGGCGCGGGCAGCGATTGAAAATTACCCGGGCCGGCCCGCGCGTTTCGCGGAGATGGATTGGAAGCAGTTTGTTTCAAAAGCAGAACAGCTCAGCAAAAAATTTCTAACCGTGGCAGTCAGAAACGGAGAACTGCTCCCGCCAAAAACACTGGCGAAGGTTAACTAAAGTTCATAGTTATTTCGAAAGATGCTTTGACGGCCATAGTTTGCAGCGCAAAAACCGTCTCTATGAGTGTTTGAGTGTGGCCTGCGCGCCTATTATCGGGATTGGATTTGCCGCGATTCGTGCATACTGGACTTGCGCAGAAAAGGGGAACCGCGCTACGAGTCCCAGGTTTGTATACCAACCGATTTCCGCACGGACACGTCAACACCACTTCCACAATGTCGTTCAACCGTTTTTCCATTTTTACCACCTGCCGCGCACTTCCGTCCGCGCGCGCTCTCTCAGTGCAGACTCAGGTGCATGTTCGCGAGCAGAGTTAGCCCGACCGTCACCGACTCGATGGCATCATTGTAGATGAGGGGAGGAGTATGACGGTGAACGACTGCCAGATTACGAATCGGCTGCTCTACCACTGAGCTACCTCGGCCCGCTCAAACGACAATAGCATTCGCACAAAATTACTGTCAATTCGGCCGCGGAGATGACCTTCTTTCAGCGCGAAAAAGGATACATCGCCCAGCCGATGCCCACGCCAATTAAAAGGAAGAGAAAGAGCGACCAGACAATGTATTTTACACGCTCGATCGGCTTCCGCCGGCTCAAGAATCCGAACGCGATAGAGATCACCAGCGCGAAGAGCAGCATCGCCTGCAGATGAGTGAGCTTGAATCCCGGTCCTACGTTCATGCCTTGCGGCCTCGCGCCGCTTCATACGCGTGAAGTGCCGCCAACAAATTCAGCACTCCCGCTGTCGCCAGAAACCGCGTCCCATAATCGCCTTCCGCCCGGGAAACATCGGAGCCATCCCTTTCGAGCGCCCTCGCCAGCACGTAAAACGTTCCCGTCCCCAGATCCGCCAGATAGCCAAGCGAATCAAACGCGTCGTTGCCGCTCGAATTGAACACGTTGCCGCGCATCCCGGCACCAAGGATCACCAGCACGCCGACGGTCAGAAAGCAGGCCACCGCGCGGCCCCACATTTTCATGAGAGCATGGCCCAACCCGGGCACCAGCCATCCTGCCAATCCGATAGCGAATGCAATTCTCTCGCGCCGCGAATCCTGCTGTGGGACTGCGGGTGCCGATGTCTCGCCTGTCATCATTCTCCCTTGCCGGTCTGCGCTATGCGAGTAACGCCAGAATTTCGTTTTGAATCGCCCCGGTCACGCGAGCTTCCCCTTCGCCGATGTACACATTCACTTCGCTGCGCACGCCGAATTCCGGCAGGTAGATTCCCGGCTCTATCGAATTGCAAGTATGCGGGATCAAGTGCCGCGCGTCGTGTGTCTCCAACCCATCCATGTTCGCGCCGTTGCCGTGAACCTTTTCTCCAATGCTGTGACCAGTACGGTGAAAAAAGTATTTCCCGTAACCCGCTTTCTCGATCACACTGCGGGCCGCTTTATCCACCTGCCATCCCTGCAGTGGCTTCCCTGCTGCCACGTGCTTGCGAATCAATTCGAAAGCCTTGTCGCGCGCCTCGCGAACAACGGCGAAAACCTTTGCATATTTCTCCGGCGCCTTCGCGCCGAAGTACCCCATCCAGGTGACATCGTAATAGACGCTGCCCGGCTTTTTCTTCTTTCCCCAAACATCCAACAGCAGCAAATCTCCTTCGCGAATGGGAGCGGCTTTCTCCGCCGTCGGACCATAGTGAGGGTCGCTCGCATTGGCGTTCACGGCGATGTCGGGTCCTTCCTCGGCCCATATTCCTGCTGCTTCGAACTCGTTCAGGATCCACCTCTTCAAATCGTATTCCGTCAGCGTTTTTTCTTCGCGCACGCAACTCGTAGCATGCTGAAAGGCCCCGCGCACGATCCGGTCGATGGCCACGCCTGCCGACAAGTGCGATTCGAGCTGCTCCGCCGTCCAGCACGCTTCGTATTTCTGCACCAGGTCCGCCGAACTCACCACTCTCGGACCGGAACTGCGCACCAATTCAACCGTTCCCGCATCCACCATCGCCACGTAAGGAATCGCGTTTTTTGGCGAGTATTGCATCGCCACATTCTTCGCGCGGCCGAGCATCTTCCCAAGATTCTTTCGCAGCTCGTCCTGTCGCGCGTAGTACAGGGTGTCTCCCGGCAACGACTTCAGCGACTCCGATTCGATTTTGTGCACCAGTTTCTTCGGCGTCCCTTTCGCCGGCACGAAGTAGAACCACCTTCGCGTCCGCATGCCGTCCGGAAGATTCAGAATGTGCTGTGCGATGGGATCGCGCCCGCGAAAATCATAAAAGAGCCAGCCATCGAGCTTGGCGGCGCGCAAATCGCTCTGGATGTCTTGAATATCTGCACTCATCGGGAGAACCGCTCCATCGCTCGGACAAGATTCAACTGCACCGCTTCAAGCGTCCTGCGTCATAAGTCCCAGGATTTGCTGCTTCGTAACACCGCGGATTTCGATGCGTTTTGTGCGGCT
>WNGM01004173.1_pt1 | contig 16023 bp, 8 predicted proteins | sample 5400571 | NCBI WGS metagenome assembly WNGM01 (sample SAMN13153378, study PRJNA577476) | soil metagenome | isolation source: 100 cm soil or saprolite under Garry oak tree replicate 2 | place: USA:California | collected 2016-06-15 | reverse complement strand
GGGGGCCCGAGTTCGCTCCAGGTCTTGGTCTTTCAGCCCGGTGCGAACGGCACGGACTCGTTCATCGAGAGCGGCACGCCTCTCTGGAATTACGGAGGGAGCCCGACGCTCTGGGTGGGGCCGAACGCGACGAGCGGGTACCTCGCCCGGGGCCTCCAGCGCTTCGACCTCACGGGCCTCCCGTCGAACGCGACGATCGTGAACGCGACCCTCGGCATGTACGAGGTGCAAGGCGCCGGCGGCCAAGTCCGCATTATCCCGGCGTTCGCGTCGTGGGCGGAAGGCGATGGAGGTCACTCGTGGACCGTCCAGCCCGTCACGGTCCGCGAGACCGCGGGCGTGAACCGCACGTTGGAGCCCGTCGAGGTCGTCGTCCCGTTCCAGCCGAACTCGATCGCGGACCCCACGCGGGACCTCCGCGTGTACGACGCGGTCGGCGAGGTGCCCTCTCAGGTGTACCGCTACGCGTACAACGGCGGCCAAATCTCGTCCGCGCACGTGTTCTTCGACGCGACGATCGGCGCGTACGGCTCGAGGACGTACGACATCGTATACAGCACGAACGGGACGTCCGTGCCGGGGTACCGGACAGGCACATGGAGTGCGGGGCCCCTCTGGACCTACGGCCCCACCGGCGGCGGCGCCTCCGGCGCGACGATCGCGGACCTGGACAACGATGGTCGGCTGGACGTCGTGTTCGGCGGGACGGACGGATACCTGTACTGCCTCGACCAGAACGGGAACCTGGAATGGCGGACCCTCGTCTCTGCCGGCCAGAGCGTGCCCTTCACCCCGCAAGTCGCCGACGTGGACCGCAGCGGCAAACTCAGCGTGGTCGTGTCGACAAACGCGCCGAGCGTGGTCCGGCTCAACAGCACCGGGGCGATCGTCTGGACGTACAACAGCGGCAGCGTCCTCTTCACGACCCCGACCCTCGTCGACGTGAACGGCGACGGCGTGCTGGACGCCCTCGTCGGAAGCAACGCGCGGAACCTCGCCGCGATCGACGGCCGCACCGGGACGTCCCTTCCCTCGTACACGGTCCCCGTGGCCGCCTACACGCCGACGATCGCGGACATCGACCGGAGCGGTGCGCCGGAAATCCTCGTGGACGGGGACGACAAGAACATGCACGCGTTCGCCCTCGACGGCACAGGGCTCTGGGCCGCGAACGCTCCCGGCGGGTCGTTCCTCGAAGGGAGCATCGCGTTCGGCGACGTGAACGGGGACGGCTTCCCCGAGGTCGTCACGGGCGACGTCAGCAACAACGGGATCGAGTTCGCCCTCTGGGCCTCGAACGGGACGACGGTTTGGTACCGGTCCCTGCCGACGTACCGCCAAGGCGGCCAAACCGTGGCGGACGTGAACGGCGACGGCGCCCCCGAGATCCTCGTGGGGGTCGCGTCGGGCACCGTGTACAACCTGCGCGGGACCGATGGGTCGACCTTCTGGAGCTACAACGCCGGGACGACCCAGGCGGGGACGCCCGTCGTCGCGGACTTCGACCGGAGTGGCACGCGGCAGATCGCGTTCATCGAGGGCTCGGCCGTGGACGTGCTCACCGCCACGGGCTTCCTCGTCAAAGGCTGGACGATCTCCCCGCCGAACCTGAATCTTCGGAGCATCTATCAGTTCCCGATGACGAGTCCCGCCCTCGCGGACCTCACCGGCAACGGGACCCTCGAGATCCTCGTGCCCACGTCCGCCGGCATGGCCGCCTACGGAACGGGCGGGCTGGATCACGACTGGCGAACCTGGGGCTACAACGTCAACCACACGCAGCGGTTCCTCGACGGGACGTCCGGGAGTGGCGCACGGTTGCTCGACGTGAGCCTCGGCGTCCCCGAGGTCTTCCCGGCCGCGGGCGTGTCTTGGAACTACCGCGACGGCACGACGCCGTGGGCCACGTCCGGAGGAGACTTCGGACTCGCGTCCACCAGCGCGGTCGCGAGCCTCGGTTGGATGTCCTGGAACGTCACGAACCTCGTGCAAGACTGGGTCGCGGGCCTCACGCCAAACGACGGCGTGTTCCTCCTCGAGGCGAGCGAGATCACGGGCGTCCTCCACGGGTTCGTCAGTTCCGACTCCCCGGATGCGGCGCACCGGCCGATCCTCACCGTTTCTTACACGTTTTCGTCCGGTGGCGGGGGCCGCGAGCCGCCTCGGATTGTCGGTCGGATTCCGAACCTCGTGCTGCCGGAGAACGCGGGTCCCGCCGCGCTGGACCTCAGCGCCTACGCCTCGGACCCCGACACACCGGCGTCGCGGCTGCGGTGGAATGTCACCGGCTTCGACCCGGCCGTCGTCGCGATCGGCGGGGCGAACATCCCGGGCGAGCCCACCGTGACGATCTCGCCCCAGAGCGGCCGTTGGGGCGATGCCTTGGTGACATACTGGCTCACGGATCCCGAGGGAGGATTCGACCGCCAGACCGCGTGGATCAACGTTACCCACGTAGATACTCCGCCGACGTTCGATCCGCCGTCCCCGCTCTACGTGCGCGCGAACGACACGTACGTGTTCGACGAGGGCCCCTACATCGGCGATCCCGACACGCCGGCCGCCTCGCTCACGCTGACGAGCGACGACCCGGCCCACGTGTCCGCATCCGGGACGAACGTCTCCTTCCGATATCCCGAGGCGTACCTCGGGCGGTGGGCGTTCGTGAACCTGACCCTGAGCGACGGGACGTTCGGGGTCACGCGGGTCGTCGTGGTCAAGGTGACGACGGACCACCCGCCCGCCCTCCGGAGGTCTCTGCCCGACGTGACGATGCAGGAGGGTGCGCTGGTCCGCGGCGTGTTCAACTTGTCCGAGTACTTTTCGGATCCAGATCAGGACTCGTTGTTCTACTCGACGGGCTACGTGTACCTGATTGTCGCGATTCGCGCGAACCTGAGCGTGGACGTCCAGGCGCCGGACGGCTGGTGGGGCGAGGAGGACGTGACGTTCCGCGCGACGGACCCGACCGGGGCGATCGCGGAGGACACCGTCCGGGTGACGGTCCTTCACGTCGACGCGCCGCCCGTGTGGGGCGCCGTCCCGGACTTGCGAGTGCGGTTCGACACGCCCTTCTCCTTCAACCTGGACCCCTACCTCAGCGATCCGGACACCGCGTCGTCGGACCTCGTCGTCAACGCCTCGGACGCGACGCACGCCCTCGTGTCGGGCCATCTCCTCACGTTGACCTATCCGTGGGTCCTCAACGGCACGGTCCAGCCCCTCGTCCTCTCCGTGAGCGATGGCGTGTTCACGGTCGACCGCACGGTTCTCGTCGCGGTGGGATCGGACTGGCCTCCCATCCTGGTGGCGAAGATGCCGGACGCCTCCTTTGACGAGGGGACGACCCGCCGCGCGGCGTACCGGCTCTCGGACTACTTCGCCGACCCGGATGGCATCCTGCTCTTCTGGACCGTCGGGAATTCGAGGATTGGCGTGACGATCCAGGCGAACGGGAGCGTCGACCTCACGAGCGCGGTTGGATGGTGGGGCACCGAGACGGTCACCTTCCGCGCCACGGACCCACAGGGCGCGCTCCAAGAAGACACGGTCCGCATCACGGTCGTCCATGTGGACCGTCCGCCCGCGTTCCTCGCGGTGCCCGACATCTTCTTGAACGTCACGACGACGTACCTCTCGCTCACGTCGTACCTGGCGGATCCGGACACGAAGGTGTCGGACCTCGTCCTCGTGTCCACGAACAGCCCTCATGCCATCATCCTCGGCCAAGGGCTCCTCCTGACCTACAGGGCCAATGCGGACGAGTCCATCGGCGTCGTCGTCAGCGACGGCACCCTGACCGGCGCGGCGACGATTCACGTGCGTGTGGTCCTGCCCGCGGGCGTCGTCCAGGAGATCACCCCCGCTTGGCTCTACTGGCTTCCGATGCCGTTTGCGGCCGGCGCACTCGGCGGGTTCCTCGTCTACCGCCGCCGCCAACTCGAGTGGGCATTCCTCGTGACGAACGCGGGCCTGCTCGTGAGCAGCGTGTCGCGCCTCGGCGACGGGTCGCTCGACACGGACCTACTGACGGGCATGCTGACGACGATCATGGACTTCGCCCGCCGCAGCTTCTCCGACGAGACGGAGCGGCACCTCGAGGGACTCGAGCTCGGAGAGAAGCGCGTGTCGATCGTCCGAGGGGACCGGGTCTACCTCGCCGTCGTCTACCGCGGCCGGACGCCGGGATCGTTGACGGCGAGGATGCGCGTCCTGGTCCAGAAGCTCGAGAGCCGATATCCGGGGGCGTTCGGGGACGTCCTCGACACGTCGAAGCTCGAGGGCATCCCGGTCGAGCTGGAGCGCCTGGTGAGTCGCGGGAACCTTCCGTTCGTGCGCTTCGGCTCGGAGGACCGCGCGGCTTAAGGCTGCGCGGTCGCCGGTACAGTCCCGAACCGGACTGAGACGGGGAGATGGGACGGCGGGCTAGAGCCGGAAGGCATTGATCAGCAGGCGCGTGATCATCGCGGCGGTCACGGACAGGACGATGATCGTCAACTGCCCGAGGATCCGCGAGTCGTACGGCCACGTGCGGATGTTCGTTGCATCGCGAATCTCCATTTCGAGGACTTGCAGGCTCGTCCGCCATCTTGCGGCGGATGCCGCTCAACGGCAGGAAGAACATCGGGATGCCGATGGCCGCGAAGACGGCGACCGTCAGCGCGGTGCTCAAATCGCCCGCGAAGGAATTCGCGACGAGGACGATCAGCAGGACCGCGTAGTACGAGAACGCGAAGCGAAGCGACAGCTGCCCGATGAGCCGGGTGCCGAGCAACGAATCCTCCCGATACGACCTCAACCGGAGGGGCCGCTTCCCGAGTTCGTACAGCCCGAGGAGTCCCGTCGCGTAGATCCAGACGAAATTCAGGATTCCGAGCGTCAGGAGGAACCGGAGGATTTCCACGGGGAGGAGGAACAAGCCCTCGCGCCTCCCGCTGTCGCTGAGGGCGAGGCCGACACCCGAGATCAGTTCGAGCCCGACGGAGATGAGGACGGGCCACATCGCCGACGTGAACCGGAAGGCGTGACGATACGCCGGCTCGCCGTCCGGGCACAGAGCGACGAGTTCATCTTTCGCCGAGACGAGCCATGTCCGCATCCCGCGGATTCCCAGGAACACGAGGAAATTGACGAGGACGAAGAGCGCGGCGCTCACGACCCATTCCCATGTGACGTCGCCCCCATTCGCGACGACGATTCGAGCCGCCGCATCCCAGCTGCCCGTTCGGACGAACTCGACGCCCAGGAATCCCGGCGCCGCGAGGAGGTTCGCGAACACGAACGCGGCGAGGACGTACGGGAGCCGGAGCGAGTTCAGGACCCTCTCGAACGGAGTCGGTTCCTCCGGGCCCCGGTTCCACCGCGATCCGTTCGTCCCGTCCGCACTCGCTCGTCGAACGTCTGTATGCTCGAGTCCCAAGATCCGCTCCCTCTGGGGCCGAGACCGATGGAGGCGACGTCGGATAATCTCTTCGTCCGCCTCGGCTAGCTCGGGGCGGGCGGGAACCAGGTACCGTCGGGGAACTCGGTGCTCAGGAACTGGTTGAAGAGAGATGGGACCACCTTCGAGCGGTCCTTTTCCGCGTTCAACGTGTGGATGATCATTTCCGGGTTCGCCCCGAGATAGTAGCGAAACCACTCGAGGACCCGGTCTCTCGGGAACCGTTCGCCGCCGGGTCCCACGAGGGCTTCCGCTTGGTGGTCCTGGAACGCTTCGGTCAGCGCCCTCAGAGCGGATTGCTCGACGGAGGCGATCGACTGCACGGACTTCGGCTCGAGGATCTTGTAGCTCACCGAGAACCCCTTGTGCCCCGGCGCGTAGACGAACGTGCCCAGCGTGAGGACCCCGACCGCGGCCGCGGTGGCGACCTTGCCGGCGGTCGATATCGTGCGGAATCCGAGCGTGTGCTGTTGCGCGTCCGCCGGCGTGCCGAGCGGGAAGTGGTTCACGTCCCATTGGAATGGCGAGAGGGTGAATGCGAGGCCCCGGGAGTCGGGAGGCCTGAAGCCCGAAGGGGCGAGGGCGTGGGTCCGGTCTTTGTCGGAGCAGTTCATCCCGACCAGGAATACGTTCAGAGGCTGACCCGGTTTGACGTAATGGGATTCGAGGACACAACCGACGTAGAATCGATCCCAGACCGCGAAGAGCTGGGTCCACGTCACCATCGTCACCCCGGGATCCTTGTTCAGGATCGGGAGGAAGAACTCCGGCTTCCGCGCGCCGCTGCCGTGCCTCAGCTTCTTTGAGAGATCGAGCAGGCGCGGCACGCTCGAGCTGATGACGACCATGCCCGAGGCCTGCTTCGGCCAAACGCCCGATCGCGCGAGGGACACGGACGCGCACGCCGGTTCGAGCTCGGGGAACGCCTCCGGCACGTACCACTGGCCGCTCCCTTGCGGCCGGACCCGGGCATTCATCGAGACGGATCGGTTCAGGAGGGCCTCGACCAGTTGTTCCCGAGCGAACGGTGTCGGCACCCCGCCCGGGTCCGCGAGCTCCCACCGTGCGGCCGGCTCGGGCGCTTGCGGTCCACCCGGCGTCTGCGCCGCCACCGCCGGACCGGGTTCGGCCTCGCGTCCCCCCACGGGACAGTGATCGGCCCGAGGACTCATGAAAGTGACGCCCGTCCTAGAGCCAGCGGTGACGGGTCGGGTAGAACTTCGGTCGGCCGTCCGGATGGCGCGTCTTGTACCGGACGTACCGCTCGTGCCACCACCCGTACCGCGCGTCGGACGTGTGGAGCCGCCGGTGGGGCATCCGGATTAGCGTCTGCTCGACGGCCCACACGTTCCGCGTCGAGAGCCGCCAGTCCGCACGGAGGGTTCGGAGATCGAGGACGCCGTAGCCGTTGATCCGCCCCGTGAGGTCGACGAACGGGTCGACGTACGAATAGACGAGGTCGCGGATCGATCGATAGAGCGGCTTGCGGCCGTGGAGGCCCGGGTCTCGCGACCTTGCGACGGTCCCGTACTTCGCGCCTCGTCGGAACACGAAGACGACGTGATCGAGATCGTCTTGGGATTCGAGGTCGACAACGATCGGCGGGTATCCGTGCTGCTCGAGGATCGTCGCGGCGCACAGCGCCCCCTCGAGGCAATGCACCTGGTTCGCCCGCACGACGCCCCGGAAGGTGCGGAGCGTCTCGCCGTGCGGCTCATGGTTGTACGGGAGGGACTCGAGCCACCGCTGCGCTTTCTCGGGGGAGGATGCGGCGTCGATGATTCGCTTCTCCCGGCGGGTGAAGGCCGATCGCGGAGGGGCCGCGCTCATGGTCGGCGGCGGAGGATTTCCGAGCCCTCGGATGCGGTCATCGGCCGCCCGTAGATCGGCGAACCGGGTTGCTGGCGTCGCCCGCCGTCGCGGAGCGAACCCGTGTCAAGCGCCGCGAACCCGATCTCCTCGATGAGTTTCGCGACCGTCGCCTTCGCGGCCGCGTCGTCGCCCGCGACGAAGATGGCGAGCCGGTCCTTCGACGACGACCGTCCGCCGGTCTCTAGCGTCTTCCAACCCATCGTGTTGAAGGCCTTGACGACGCGGGAGCCCGGGAGCCGCTTCGCGACCTCCTCGCTCGACGTGCTCTCCCCGAGGTCCACGACTCGGCCCGCCGCCGAGTACGGGTTCATCGCGTCGACGACGATCTTCCCGGCGAACCGCTCCGCGGGCGGGAGATGGTCCATCTTCCTCCAAGGGATCGCCAGGAGGATCACGTCCCCGAACGTCGCGGCATCCGCAGGCGTTGTGGCCTTCGCCCTCGGTCCGATTGACGAGACCACAGGATTCAGGGATCCGGGCTCTCGCGAATTCGATACCGCCACGTCGTGTCCCGCCTGGGCGAACAGCTTCGCGGCCGTCCCGCCGATGTGCCCTGCTCCGATGATCCCGATTCGCATGGGTCCCGCTCTCCCGGGCGACCGCCAAGACGTTCATCCGTTATGGAGCTTCGGAATCCGGCGCTGGGTCTGTTCGCCGACGTCACCGGAGGCTAGATAACCGGGTCACCGTTGCGGCGGACGGACCCATGGCCTCGACCGCTACGCCAGACACCCCGCGGACGCGCGTCCCCGTCCCTCGCCAGGTGCAGTGGTTCATCGTCCTCCTTGCGCCGTCGGCGATCGCGTACGGATTCTTCCTCGTGTGGATCCCGGCGTACCTCCCGGAGCTCGGCTTCGACTCCGGGACGATCGGCCTGCTGCTCGGCGTCAACGGCGGCGCCCTGATCCTCGGCTCGATCCCGCTGAGCATCCTCGCGGACCGGAAGGGCAAGAAGCGCGTCCTGCTCGCCGCGCTCGTCGTGTTCCCGCCGATCATGGCGGCGTTCGCCCTGACGTTGGACGTGCGGGTGCTCGTGGTCGCCTCGTTCCTCGCGGGCCTGGTCGACGGGGCCTTCATCTCGACGTGGAACGCCCTGATCGCGGACCAGACGGTCCCCGAAAACCGCGACCCCGCGTTCGCGCTCTCCTTCATCGTGAGCGCGCTGTCGACCGGAGCCGGCTACACGATCCCGCTGTTCCTGCCGCCCCTCGAGGCGGCGACCGGGGTGGACTCGCGGACGGTCCACGTGGCCGCGTTCCTCGCGCTCGCCGCAGGGGCCGTCGTCTCCCCGATCGCGCTCTTCTTCCTGCTCCGGGGGTATCGGGACGCGCCGCCGAGCCGGCAACGGTTCTTCCGCGGACGGGACCTGCGGCTCCTCGCCCGGTTCTCCGGGTACAACGGCCTCATCGGGCTCGGGGCCGGGTTCATCATCCCCCTCATCCCGACCTGGCTGTTCCTGAAGTTCGCGGTGTCGGACTCGTTCAGCGGTCCCGTGCTCGGCATCGCGAGCCTGACGATCGGATTCGCGGCCGTGGCGAGCTCGCGGCTCGCGAAGCGGTGGGGGCGGGTGCCCGCGATCGCGGCGACACAAGGCCTCTCGACGGCGTTCATGCTGGCCCTCGCGTTCGCCCCGAGCCCCCTGTCCGCCGGCGCGATCTATGTCGTCCGCGCGTCGTTGATGAACATGTCGATCCCCCTCGCCGACTCGTTCGTCATGGGGATCGTGGAGCCGGACCAGCGGAGCTTCGCGAGCGCCCTGAACTCCCTCGTCTGGCGGATCCCGAACAGCGTGAGCACGGTCGCGGGCGGCGTCCTCATGGCGTCGGGTCATCTCGATCTTCCGATCTTCATCGCGACCGCGTTCTACGTCGTCGCGATCGGCTGGTTCTATGCGGCGTTCCGCGACGTGAAGACGACGACGTGAGACGGCCGGGCGGACGCGGTCGAGAGGGCGCTCCCCCGGCGGTTCGTTGCGCGTCATACCTCTAAGTAGAGGTATGGTCTTCGGGACCCCGAAGCGCTCCAGAGGCCGGGTCCGGGAGACCGCCTGGCGGCGTCCAAAGTTTTTTGACCGCCGACTCGTTCTCTACGGGCTATGCGTCTCGTCCTCCTCGGCCCCCCGGGAGCAGGCAAAGGCACCCAGGCCGAGAAGCTCTCCGCCTACCTCGGCGTGCCGCGGATCTCGACGGGAGACATCCTGCGGCGGAACGTCACCGACAATACGCCTCTCGGCGAGAAAGCGAAGGCGTACATGGACTCCGGGCGGCTCGTGCCCGACGACCTGGTGATTACGATGACGGAACGCCGACTCAAGGAGCCCGACGCCAAGAAGGGCTTCATCCTCGACGGCTTCCCGCGGAACATCGCGCAGGCCGAGGCGCTGTCCAAACTCACGAAGCTCGACGCGGTCGTGAGCCTCTTCCTCGAACCGGAGGACCTGATCAAACGGAACACGGGCCGGCGCGTGTGCCCGAAGGACGACACGGTCTACCACATCCTGATGAACCCGCCGAAGAAGCCCGGCATCTGCGACAAGTGCGGCACGCCCCTCATCATCCGTGCGGACGATCGAGAGGACGTCGTGCGCATGCGGATCGAGACGCACGAGAAACAGACGGCACCACTCATCAAGTACTACCGGGATCGCGGGCTGCTGCGCGAGGTCTACGCGAGCGGACTGATCGAGGAGATCTTCCTCCGGACGATCGAGGCCCTCAAGGCGTGAGGGGCATCGCCACTAGCATCAAATATGGCCGGGTCGTTAGGCGCGGCTGCGCCCCTGTCGGCTAGTTTGGACAGGCTAGAAGCCTGCGGAGCTTCAGACCTGGGTTCGAATCCCAGCAGGGGCGTCGTCCTGCACGGAAATAGGGAGTGACTTAAAGCCGGCATTCATCTTCGCCAGGCTGTGCGCCTCGCCTGTCTGACGCCCCTATCCATCGCGGTGCTCATCCTGGCCTCGACCGTCTCGGTTGAGCATGATGCCGGAGGTACACCGATGCCGTTTCCTTCGGCATCCGACCGTGCGGCGCTCGTCGCCCAATCCAATCCGGGGTTCGACGGTTCTCACCCCGCCGTGGCTCTCGCGATTGACAGGGCCGGCGAGTTCGTCACACCAAGGGCTGCAGTGCCCGTCACGTCGTTCGAAGGCCTGATTTATGGCGTGAACGGACCGTACACGAACCGGTACGTCCCGCCCGACGTCCAGGTCGCCGCCGGACCGAATCATGTGATCGAGATGGTGAACGCCCTCGGCCGCATCTCGACGAAACAGGGGACGGTCGCCGAGACGTTCACGCTCCACGCGTTCTTCGGAGCCGTCTCGACGGACTTCCTCAGTGACCCGAAGGTGCGGTTCGACGCCTCGAGCGGCCGATGGTTCGCCACGATCACCGACGTCACGACGAGCAGCATCCTCCTCGAGGTCTCGGCCTCGGACGATCCGACGGGTGCCTGGAATCCATACGCGTTCCGCGCGTCTGCCGGGTGCGCGGACCAGCCGCTCCTCGGCATCGACGAGGGCACGGTCGTCCTCTCGGCGAACGATTTCTCGTCGTGCACCGCGCGGAATCCGTCGTACGTCGGCGTGGAATACTGGGTCGTCAACAAGACCGACCTCCTGAGCGGCGCGTCGGCGCGGTCTTCCCGATTCGGGCCGGACAGCTCGCGCTTCTCCCTGCAGCCGGCCCATGCGGTCGGCTCGACGACGGCGTATCTCGTCACCGCGGGGAGCGGGCTGACGACGACCCTCGCGGTGTTCGCCCTGAGTGGCGTCCCGCCGGCGACCGTGTCCGTCGTCGAACACGACCTGACGATCGGCCTCACCACCAGCCCGCCGGCCGCGTCCCAAGCCGGCTCGACGAACACCCTCGACACGACGGACGCACGCGTGCAAGACGCCTTCTGGGAAGGGAACCGCCTCTGGGTCGCGTTGGGCGACGCCTGCGTGCCGTCGGGGGATCTCAGCACGCGGTCCTGCGTCCGCCTGATCGAGGTCGACACAGGGACCTGGCTGGTCCGGCAGGACTTCGACTTCGGGATTTCAGGCAAGCACGTCTTCTACCCGGCGTTGCGGACGGACGGCGTCGGCCGGCTGTTCGTCGTCTTCGGGTATTCGTCATCGAACGACTACCCGGGCGTCATGGTCGCCATCCGATCGGCGTCGGATTCGCCGAATCGGCTTGGGGCGCCGCAGGTCATCCAGAGGGGGAGCGGCCCCGAGCTGAGCGGCTGCTCCGGGTCGAAGTGCCGCTACGGCGATTACTTCGGCGCCGGCCGGGATCCGTCGGACCCGGGGATCGTGTGGGTCGCCGGCGAATACGGCACGGGGTCCGGCTGGGCGACGTACGTCGCGGCGATGTCGGCGACGGTCCGGCTCACCGTGAGCTTCGCGGTGACGGGCGGCGCCACGGGTTCTCAGGCGCCCGCATTCACGTACGTCCAGGAAGGCGTGACGAAAGCCGCCCCGCTGACCTCCACGCCCACGACGTATGTGCTCGACGGCGGCACCCCGTGGTCCGTGCCGGACACGCTCCCGGGCTCGGGCGCGAGCGAACGGTGGGTCGCCCGCTCGAACGGAACCGGCAATGCGACCGCGTCCGTGGCGATCGTCTTCACGTACGCGCATCAGTACCTCGAGACGTTCGAGTACCGCGTGACCGGAGGGGGCTCTGGCTACGGCGCGCCGATCGTATCGTACGTCGGCGTCGGTCGTCCCTTCGCGTCGACCGCGAACGTCACGGACTGGGCGGACGCCGGCTCGCCGTACGCGTTCGCGCCTTCGCTCCCCGGCTCGAACGCGACCGACCGTTGGCACGCGGATCCGTCAATGGCGGGCGGCACCATTACTGGCTCTGGGACGGTCGTGGTCGTGTACCGTCATCAGGCGTTCGTGACCTTCGATCTCCAGGGACCCGCGGGCGGGACCGTTTCTCCCGGGACCGGGTGGTACGACGTCGGTGCATCGATCTCGCCGTCCGTCGTCGGCCCCGCGGGATGGGCGGCGGGCGAATGGCTCGGTTCCGGACCCGGCGCCTATTCGGGGCCCGACCCGCCGCCCGCGTTGACGGTCCGAGGGGCCTTCTCCGAGACCGCCATTCTCGTCCCCGGCCTCACGATTGTCGCGGGATTCGGCGGCTCCGTGTCGTACGCATATGAAGACGGCAGCGGGACGGTGTCGAGCGGCTCGTCCCGGACGATCTACGTGCGTCCGGGCACCGCGGTCTCCCTCATCGAGACGTCTTCCGGCGGGTTCGCATTCGCGGGATGGACTGGCGGGACCTCGGGCACGGAATCGAACGTCACGGTGACACTGAACGCTCCCGTGGAGGTGCGGGCGAACTTTTCGCTGACCACCGTCGCGGCGATCGCTCTGGTCTCCGGGATCGGCGTGCTCGTCCTCGCGTTCGTGCTCGTGCTTGTCGTCCTCGCGCGGCGGAGGCGGCGGGCGTCCCTTCCACCCCCGCCGGCGCCACCGCCCCCGCCGCCCTGAGGCTGTCCCCGGGGAGCCCCGCCAAAGGTATATCTCGCCCGTCAGGTAACGCTCATCCGCCCACCGAAGGAATGCCATGTCGCTCCAGCTCGGAACGGACCCGGAGGCGAAGACGCCCGTCGAGCTGCCGGAGGACGCCCTCCTGCGGCACGTCGTCATCCTGGGCGCCACAGGCGCCGGCAAGACGGTCCTCGCGAAGGCGTTCCTCGAGGAGGCCGTCCGCGCGGGCGTCCCCGTGATCGCGGTCGACCCGCAAGGGGACCTCGCGTCGCTCGCGCTCGCGCACACGGACGCGTCGGCGAAGGAACACCCGGCGGACCCCGCGGTCGTCGAGGAATACTGGTCCCGGGCCGCCGTGTCGATCCTCACGCCCGGTTCGACGCGCGGCACCCCGGTCGGGCTGAATCCGCTCAAGTCGCCTCCCGTCGCCGCGGCGCCGGAGGACCTCGTCGTCGCGCTCGACGCGCTCGCGGAGAGCCTCGCCGGGGCGATGGGCTACGATCCCTCCGGCGAGACGGGCGGCCGCGCGAAGGACGTGCTCTTCCTCACGTTGCAATCGTGCCTCAAAGGCGGTCGATGGCCGCGCGACATCGCGGGGCTCGTGAAGATCCTGGAGGCGGAAGCGCCTCCGGACGCCGCGGCCCTGCAGACGAAGCAGGAGCGCGCCTCCCTCGTGCGCCGCGCGCAGTCGATGACCGTCGGGGCGAAGGGCCTCCTCTTCACGGCCGGACCGGCGCTCGATGTCGAGACGATGGTCCGTCCCGCGCCCGGAGGCCGCGTGCCCGTGAGCGTCGTGTACACCGGTGGACTGCGCAACCCTCGGGAGCGGGAACTCGTCGTCGCGACGTTGTGCAAGGACGTCGTCGCGTGGATGACCGCCAAGCCGCTCGGAGATCTGCGGCTCGTCGTCTACATCGACGAGGTCGCCGGCCTCTGCCCGCCCCATCCAAGGAACCCCCCGGCCAAGAAGTTCCTCTCCCTCCTGTTCCGGCAGGCGCGGAAGTACGGCGTCGGCGTGATTGTCGCGACGCAGAACGTGACGGACCTGGACTACAAGGCGCTCGGCCAGGCGAGTACGTGGGCGCTCGGACGGCTCATGGCGAAGCAGGATCTCGACCGGGTGCGGCACGTGATCGCGTCCGTGAACGGACCGCCGGAACCCATCCTCGCAGCAATCCCCTCGCTTCGCGCGGGCGAGTTCATCCTCCTGTCGCCGGACCACCTGACGTCGGCGCAGCGCCTGCGGGTGCGGGGCCTCGCGACCCGACACGAGGTCGTGCCGGAGGAGAAGTTCCGGGAGATTCAAGCGACCGGGACTCTTTCCCCTGCCGAGCCGATGGCCGAGGACCGGATCGCGCGTCGGCGGCGGATGGCGGCGGCGGCCGCCCGGGACGCGAAGGCGACGGTGCCCACCGCCGTGGAGGAGGGGATCGGCCTCCGCGTGCTGAAGGTCTTCGAAGATGCGCCAGGGCTGTACGGCCAAGCCGAAATCGCGACGCGCGTCGTCGCCGACGAGAAGTTCCTCCCGATCCTCCTGCGGAAGCTCGTCGAGCATCGGCTCCTCACGGCAGAGCGGGTCGACGGCCGTGAGGTGTACTGGGACCCGACGGTCGGGTTCGATCCCCGCCGGGGCGCGCCCGCTCGAGTCGCGATGTTCCCGCTGCGGTTCCCGCTCGTCCGCGCGACGAAGGTCGTCCGGGACCACGCCCGCCGGCGGTTGCTCAGCCCGCGGGAGCAGGTCGCCCGCAAGGCGTTCTACTACCTCCCGTTGTGGCGGGTCGAGGCGGAGGTCCCGCTCGGCCGCAAAGGCGGCCGCGTGATCCGTCAGTTCTACGTGAACGCGGCGTCGGGAGAACTCGGCCACGGGGTGTACGGCCGCATCACGTTCGAGGAGATTCCCCGCAAGGACGCGGTGAAGCTCGAGCCGCTCGCGCCGAAATCCCTCCTAGAGCACATCCCCGCGGCCCGGATCGACGACTCGATTCGGATCGCACAGGTCGGCCCGTCGCGGGCGCAGGAGATCGTCCGCACCACGCTCGGCGTGAAGCCTTCAGCGGTGGAGCCGGAACTCGTGCTGCTGCCGATCTGGCGGTTCGATGTGGAATCGAACGGAGACGGACGCCCGCGATCGCTCTGGGTCGATGGAAGCTTCGGGTCGGTGTTCCGCGAAGCGCCGTGAGCGGGACGATCGACCGGCCGAGAACTACATCATTCCCAGGGGGCCGAGCTTCTCCGGGAGATACGTGTCGGTCACGTAGTCGAGTCCGTACTTCGCGAGCGCCTGCTGTTCCGCCTTCTTGTTGATCTCGAGCATGGTCTGGATCTCGGTCCGCCAGAACTCATCGTTGAAGCGCGGATCGGACATCTCCGCGTTGAGAGCCCCAATGTCCCGTGGCGTGAGCGCGTCCGTCGGCAGCTCGTAATTCAGGATGTCGCTCGCGGTGATACCCACGAATTCCGCGGTGGGTGTCGCAAGAAATTCGGAGATGTGGGCGGTCTTGATGGCTCCGTACGCAACGGAGGCGTGGATGCGGAACGACCACGGATCGCCGTCGGTGAACGTCGCGATGGGGAGCTTCATCTCTTCGTTCAGCCGCTTGAGCAGCCTCCGCGTGCTCCGGGAGGGCTGTCCCTTCAGGTGGACGAGGACGCACTTCGCGTCATCGTCGAAGCCGTTCTCGACGAGCCGATCGAACATGCCGCCAGTCTCGATCGCAAGGATGAACTTTGCGTCCGCTTCGATGAACTTGACTTTTTCCTTCTCGACGTTGTAAGGGATTGTGTAGCCTGCGTCGCCCACGTCGTCCCGGCAGTTGATCCGTTTGCGTTCTCCGTTTCGCGTGATCTCTTCGAGGGTCAGGTTGCCGATCACGCTCGCCCCGCTCTCTTCCGGTCGGAGCTTGAAATCCTCTCGCAGGAGCTGGGTGATCACCTCGAGGTCTTCCGCCAGGAGGTTTGATTCGTCCTGGGCGTGGAACTTCGCGATGTCCCACCCTTCGGAGATGTAGTACATCTCCCTGAGCGTCGAGGACTTGCCGTCTCGAATCATGTCCCGGATGAACTCGAGGACGTGCATCGTCCGGAGCAGCATGAGCGCCCCTTTGAGTTTCTTCGCGCTCCGGACGCCCATGAGGCTCCCGTATTTCCAAACGGCATGCTTCGAATCGAATCGGATGTTCGCCTTCGTGCGCAGCGGGATCTTCATCTTCGGGATCTGGCCGAC
>WNGM01002091.1_pt1 | contig 16028 bp, 14 predicted proteins | sample 5400571 | NCBI WGS metagenome assembly WNGM01 (sample SAMN13153378, study PRJNA577476) | soil metagenome | isolation source: 100 cm soil or saprolite under Garry oak tree replicate 2 | place: USA:California | collected 2016-06-15 | reverse complement strand
ACAAGACGCGCATCGGTGTCACCATCAACATCGCAATGCGCTCCGGGTTATTTAACGCGATGCGTTTGGGAACCAGTTCTCCGATCACCAGTGACAGGTAGGTGATGACGATGACAACGATGGTAAAGGCAATGGCATCACTATAGGCACTGAGCCAGGGGACGGCACGGAGATAGACGGCGAGTCCCTGAGCAATCGTTGCGCCACCAAAAGCTCCTGCGACGATGCCGATGAGAGTAATCCCAAGCTGAACGGTTGAGAGGAGCCGATTGGGAGAGTTCGCCATTTCCAGTGCAGCGAGAGCTTTTGTATCGCCTTCATTGGCCCGTTGTTGGAGTCGAACTTTGCGTGCGGAAACAAAGGCGGTCTCAGACATGGCAAACACACCATTGACGATGATAAGCAGAATGATAATAACAAGTTCAATGGTGGCAAAAGGCATCTCTCTTTCCCCTTTTCTGTCGTAGCAAGCAGATAGTGGCATGGCGAACCGTTGCGTGCGAAAGTCCCTGTGTATCATATCTATTCTAACAGGTCGGTCTCATCTATGGCGACTTCCTTCCATCTTCTGCATCGCACAATCTCAAGTTTCTTTGGACGCAATAGTGCGCCGCTAAGAACCCTGCCGGAATTACTGTGAAGAGCTGCTGCTGCACCACGCCATTAAAGATGTTCATGGGATAGGTGTCGGAGGATTGTTTTTTGCCCTGAAGTTGAGTATGCTTGCACAAACTGGGTTTTCAAGAGGAGGGAGTTTTACATGAACGCAGCTTCTGGAAGGGCGCCTTTCATGATTTAGTCATGTTTGCCCTCTTAAAGAGCAAATCGAAGGTCTGATTTTTCGTGAAGCTTCCCCAAAGCGTTTATGGTTCCTCTGGAAGCGGTGCAAAACTACATTCTCCCGAAAAAAGAGAGGAAGAAATGATCCATCACAACTATCCTATTCTTGAGTTCGATAATGCAGCAGAGGCGATACTTGAGCCCAAGCGTATTGTCAAACCTATAGATGCACCTGAGCATGCTGTTGCTTGTTTTTTTCAGGATGTCATTACCAAGCTGTCTCAGCAACATACAACCACCATCATCAAACATTTGAGGAGTGAAATTGGGACACACCCTGTCTATGAACTTGATGTCCAGGGAAAGCGCCTGGCTGTTTTTCATCCTGGCGTTGGGGCACCACTGGCGGCAGGCATACTCGAAGAAGTGATCGCCCTGGGATGCAGAAAATTTATCGCTTGCGGTGGTGCCGGTGTGCTTGATGGTGCCCTTGCAATGGGACATCTCATTGTGCCAACAGCTGCCATTAGAGATGAAGGCACTTCATACCACTACCTTCCGCCTGGTCGTGAGGTCAGCGCAAGTTCGGAAGGGGTGGCTGCGCTGGAAACGGTTCTCAAGGCTCATGATATAGAGTATATGCTTTCTAAGACCTGGACTACTGATGCCATCTATCGTGAAACAGCGGCCAGAGTGCAGCGTCGAAAGTCCGAAGGCTGTTTGACAGTAGAGATGGAAGCCGCGGCATTTTTTGCTGTCGCCCACTTCCGAGGGGTACAATTTGCGCAGATACTCTACAGCGGCGATGATGTGAGTGGCAGTGAATGGGATTACCGACATTGGGATAAACACACCTCTGTGCGTGAGAAGCTGTTCTGGCTTGCTGTTGAGGCTTGCCTGCTACTATGAGAGGATTTGAGGAAATACCCTCAACCTGGATGTTATCAATCGTAAACGAGCAATGAGGAGTTATGATCGTGGAACAATCAACATCGTATCCTACCAAAAGCGGACCCATCCATCTGCCGAAAGATGGGCTTCCTGCCGATGTGCAGGTACTCAACCTCGTCAAAACCTTTGACAAGATTGAAGCGGTGAAGGGCGTCTCTTTCACCATCGGGAGAGGGGAAATCTTTGGGCTGCTCGGCCCCAATGGTGCAGGCAAAAGTACCACGATCAACATGATGTGCGGCTACCTCAAACCCACTTCGGGCGATACCATCATCGCTGGAATTTCAGTGACTAGAGAGCCACTGAAAGTGAAGCGCATCATCGGTGTTGTCCCGCAAGAGATCGCTCTTTACAATGACCTGAGTTCGATGGAAAACCTGGAGTTCTTTGGCGAAATTTATGGCTTATCCAGGCAAGAGCGCAGGGCACGTTCCGAGGATGTGCTGCACTTTGTTGGCCTCTACGACCGGCGCAAGGACCCCATCAAGAACTTCTCTGGCGGTATGCAGCGCCGCATCAATATGGCGATTGCCATGCTTCACCAGCCCAACTTCTTACTGATGGATGAGCCAACTGTAGGCGTAGACCCCCAGTCCCGGGAGAACATCTTTGACACCATTGAGCAGTTGCGCGACCAGGGAACGACCATCCTCTACACTACGCACTACATGGAAGAGGCCGAGCGTCTCTGCAACCACATTGCCATTATGGATGAGGGACTCATCATCGCTATAGGCACACTCGAGCAACTCCTGGCGCTGCGCGACGAGACGCGCGAAGTACAGCGACCACACGGATTGCAGGAACTGTTCATCCAATTGACAGGCAAAACATTACGGGACTAATACCAGGAATCCGACACGCTTTGCAATCAAGAAGAGGAGAAATATACCCATGAAAACGATGTGGTACATCGCCAAAAAAGACCTGTTGCAGACGCTCAAAGACAGGAATTCATTTTTTCTGCTCCTCGCCGTTCCACTGATACTGATTGCGGTGATCGGCCTGGCCTTCGGCAACCTGTTCGGCAGTGGTTCAAGCCAGATCACGATCACCGTAGCGGTGAGCAATTCGGACAGCGGTTTCGTTGGCACATCTATCGTCAATGCATTGAAGATCAATACGAACCAGTTGAAGATCACCGTGAACCAGTACAAGGATGCCCAGCAGGTTACCGACCAGGTCGCCAATAACAGCAATGTCAATGCCGGTATCGTCATTCCGGCAGGCACAACTAATAAAGTTATCGCTGCTACCCAGAACGGCACCACGCCCAAAAATCTCGTTCAATTCTACGCCTTGCCGAGTAATAATGATCCGCGTGCCACCATAGTACAGAATATTGTGACCAGTGTGATCAGTTCCCAGCTGGCGGGCACTTCGGCTGTGGGACAGGTCTATAGAGTATGCAACCAACCAGGGAACCATTGCGCCCAGAGCACCATCAATACTCAGACGATAGCGAATAGTGTGGGCCAGGCCAGTGCCTTTGGCGGCCAATCCGCAGTGCAGACGCTGACAGCAGGCAAGGCAGTGAAGATTAACAGCTTTGACCAGCTTGTCCCCGGATATGCTGTGTTCTTTGCCCTCTTCGGTATTAACGCTGCCGCCGCAACCATCCTGCAGGAGAAGGAAGACGGTACATTCCGCCGCTTGCTGATCGCTCCCGTCCAGAAATATGCACTGCTTGGTGGCAAACTGCTCGCACAGTTCATCCTCACATTAGTGCAGCTTCTTGTGCTCTTCGGCATTGGCTACTTCGCTTTCCACCTGGATATCGGCTCCTGGCCAGCCGTTCTAGCTCTGCTCGTGTGCACGAGCTTTGCCGCAACCGGCCTGGGTATCCTACTTGTCTCAGTCGTCAAGACGCGACGTCAGCTCAATCCCATCGTCACGCTGGTAGTGCTGATCACCTCAGCGATTGGTGGTGCGTGGTGGCCACTGTTCCTGGAGCCACAATGGATGCAGTCAGTTGCCAAACTAGGAGTGACCGCATGGGCAATGGAGGGCTTGAACGGCATCATGATCCTGGGCAAAGGCTTTACACAAGTGCTACCCGATATGCTGGGTTTGCTGGCGTATGGCATCATCTGCTTTGTGATCGCTATGCGCTTCTTCCGTTTTGAGCAGAAGACGGCATAGCTTCAACCTTGCATCCCCAGCAGGTTCCCGCTCTCATACCGGCGCAGGCCAAGCTGGAATATGCCTGCGGCAGCGGATATGATGAGCATGGTGAAACCAACCATCGCGCCCAGCAATGGCCAGGTGAACTGGTGCAACAACTGCAAGGGCACAAACGAGATGAAGCCCGCCGGAATTACTGTGAAGAGCAGCAACCGCACCACTCCATTAAAGATGTTCATGGGATAGGTGCTGAAGGTAACGAGGATTCCCAGCAGCTGCTGTGCCAATCCTTCCGTATTGCCCAGGAAAAAGGCCAGGGAACAGAAGATTACGACAAACGAGGTGAAGATGAGCGCTGCCATAAACACCATCATTACAAACACGCCTATGTGCAGCAGGTCTGGATGGAGAAACAGCAGGAAGGCGCCCACTGAGAAGAGCATATCGCCCCAGGCGGTCGGATCGGATGCCGACACGCAGACATGCAGCAGGACATTGCGCGGCATGCCCAGGTAGGCGTCCAGGCCGCCATTCATGATCAGTGTGGCCAGATTTCGAGCATTGCCAAAAAAACCCATACTTATGCCAAAACCACATGCCGCTACCGCCCAGATCACCACGATATCCGTGCTCTGCCAGCCGTGCACCAACGGGTACTGGCGAAAGTAGGACACCCAGAAGAAGAGCCACAAACTATCATTGGCGACCATGGTGAAGATCTGCACCCAGAAGGAGATGCGATATTCCATGGACGCCTGCACATTGGCAACCACATAGGCGCCTATGAAGCGCAGCGTGCGCACAAAGGTGCGTAGTATGAACATTGCGTTCTAGCCTCCGTTAATATTCACTCGCCTCGTGGCTGCCCAGTATATCGCTAACAGCACAAGACTACCTATTGCCAGTGTAACAACCTGCTGTACCAGCAGCCAGCCAAAGCGATCCAGTTGAAAATGGACCAAAGTACGTGCCGGACCATACAGGACGGCACTAAACGGCAGCACCTGGGAGATGCCGCGTATTGGTTGTGGCAAAACTTCCAGGGGCGCCAGTACACCACCGAGCACTAACGAGAGACGATTGACAATCAAGAAAAAAGGCGTCGTCTCCTCAGTCCAGAAGGCTAGCAGGCCGATGCTGAAGTAGACAACAAAATCGATGCTCACGGCCAGCAAGACCACCAGGGGCCAGACAACTACACCCATCCACGTGAAGTTTGGGAGACCAACGAAGACCAGCGCCACTGTTGCAGCTACAGGGATATTGATGACCAGGCGCACGAGCCTCTCACCGAGATATTGGGCGAAATGATACAACACATAGTTGCAGGGACGCCCCAACAGGTAAGCCAGCTGCCCCGAACGTACTTCCTGGTCGATTTGACGTGTCAACTGCGGCAATGAGAGCGCGATGGTTTCCGTTGCAACACGGGTGCAAGAATGGGGCTTCTCGTTGATAAAGGAATAGTATTCTCCTGCATAAAGAGCATATCATCCCATGAAAGGTGAAGCGGTACAGGATAGGCATGGGAAATCGTTCTTCTAATGCCTAATACTTCTGCCATTTTCAGAAGTGCTCCCCAGTTTTTGCCAGGGAATAGTTGCAATAACGTGTCTTTTGGTGCGGTTGGGTACTGCTCTTGAAAAATTGTCTTTTCTTCTTCTGTCCAGACATCTCGTGACCCACGAGGTCGGGGAATAAAAAGCTGTTGTGGTTGCCATTGGTGGTGTGACCAATACAGATCAAGCTGTATCCAATGAGGCGCGATAATTTGTATCACTGCCTCAGTCAAACACAAATTGATAAACTCCTTTTTAATGGAAAAAGGCTTCTGTTCCCATACGGGAATAAGCTTTGCAAGCTCGGTTTGAAAACTTGCGAACTTTTGTATGGTGGTATAGTGTTCGCTGGTTTGGATGCTTTGTAATTTGTCTGAAACCTGTTGCTTTGTCTTCTCAAGGAGAGTATATTTGTCTCTCAATCCTTGGAGTAACGGTTCTGCTTCTTTTTCAAACCGCTTTTTCTCTTCCTCAGTTGTCGCTGTTTCCGCAATGTGGCTACGAATAGCGACAATCTCATTTAAAATAGCGTCCTGGCTCTTATCAAAGTTTCGGAGTTGACTTTCAAGATTTGCGAGGAGTGCCTCATGGTTTTGCATCTCAGTAGTAACCCACTGTTTGTATATCTCAAGTTCAGGGGTTTCTTTCAGATGGTCAAGAAACACTGTGGCAAAGGCGCGGTCTATCAAACGGGCGTCTATTTCGTGCATATCCGTGATGTAGATACGCTGGTTTGGTGGCACAATTGCATAGTGCTGACTACCTTGTTTCATATGTACCCGTACTACTCCATCAGGAGAAGTTACACGATCTTTGAGTAACCCTTCTGTCGGGTTGGTATGCCGCTGATAGAACCGCTTTGGATGGTCATTAATTCGCATCTCATTTTTCTCTCCATTAACGGTATAGGGTGCTAAGCGTTCAAAGGCATACCAGAAAAGATACTGTTCTTCAGGTGGGATAAGGGGATCATGGTTATTCTGGCTGACAATATCCCCCGCAACAATCCACCAGCCAATATTTGCAGGGTTGGTCATCACGGTGATGATGCCTTTCCGCGTTAATGAATAGCCACCGTTTTGCAGCCTTTTTTTCCATTGGTTGAGTATGCGCCGGTCTACCCACGGTTCAAACAAGGGAAACACATACGGCATACTGTCAATTTCTCGACATAACGCGCTAAAGTCACCACATAAACTATAGTAGCGCCGGTACAGCGTATCAAGGATAACATCTCTATGCACCCCGTAGGGAACAATCTTTTTAAATTTCGGACTGTCTTTATCGTAGTCTACAATAAAACCAGAGGGGACATTACCCAAACTCACATACAAGCCTTTTCGAGCTTTCCGAAGTCGTGCCTCATGCAACAGTCCAATTTGTTGTTGTAAGTATTCTGCTGCTGTTTCAGCTAAGAAGCGAAACATTTTCATATGGATGGGGTTGTTAAAATTAAAAATCATCCCGTCAAAGGCTGTCACCAGAATGCAATTATGTTTCTTGCAATCATCGGCAAAGGTGTTGTATTGAATGCCTGTCAGGTCACGAAACAAACGGGATATTTGGTAGACAAGCACTGCCTTGATTTCATCAGCATTGATACGCCGGATTAGCTCTTGAAGAGCAGGACGCTGGTCAATACGCAGTGTCCCACTCATTCCCAAGTCAGCATCAAACAACACATAATTATCACGGATCTGGCGATGTTGCAGCCAGAGAATAAGATCATCAGTCTGCATCTCAGTGCTTTCCGTATGCTTTATGAGTTGTCCAGGTGTTGATTGTCTCGCATAAATCCCCCAAAGAACGTCTACCGGAAAACTGATATTCCAGGGATCAACGATCTGAGTGGGTGGCTTGGAGAGAAATCGTGTTGCCATGGTTGTGCTCCTTTGCCTCGATAAGAGGCGCGTTAACTAAGCGAATAAAACAGCGGCAGATTGCTTCTAACTGCTGCGGTGTCCATGTGGACTCCTGAGACAGAACACTAGGTTTGGATGTGGGAGTGCTGGTCGTTTCCAGCACAATAGAAGGTTGGGTATGCGCTGAGGTAGTAAGCAATGTCTAACTCCATTTCTTACTTGGTCAGGAGTTAGACAGGAGGATGAAAGAAGCCTATTTTGTGGTAAAATATGGCTAATCGATCTGCAAGCTAACTCTTGACAGACGGGAGGGTGATGTTGTCGTGTACCAGACGCAACATCATCCGTATTTCTTTTTATTACCTCTAAGTATACCGCAAACTGCATCACGTTTTCCAGTGTTCGAGAGAAACAATACGCATTACGAAACAACAAGAAACAGAATGTGGATGTGTGCTGGATCAGTGGGAAATGTCCCGTTCTTCTCTCCCTGCACAGTGATATGCTCTGCACCATGCAGATGCGAGAGGATAGTTATTCCCTGCTGTCTGCTTTTCCCTGCTAATTGCTGGCGTAGGGTGGTAAGGTCTTGTGAACTGAAGTGATAGACCATACTTCCCTGAAATGTGCCACCAATCACAAGCCTCCCCTGCTGAACGCTCGTCTTAATAGGAGATATTGGAACGTAAGATAAAAGCAGATATCCCGTTCCGATGGTTTGTCTTGCCTGCTGTGCTAATGCCTGTTGGACTTTGGCGTGCAAGTCAGTTGTGATATATGCTGCTGCGATACATGACTCACTGATTGTTACTGTTACCTGGGTCGCTTCCTCCCCAACGTTTCGATCTGGTGAGACTTTTTGAGAACACAGGTTTGGGGTGAGGGTTTCACCTGGGTGTATCTGCTCTTGAAACGAGGCCTGTATGCTTCCTATGAGTGGTGGCGCTATAGATGAGACGACTCCTTGAATATCTGCCTGCCTCACTGTCGTATAATTTCGCTCATCCTGGCCGCCTGAGAATGCACTGTTGTAGGCAAAGATATTTTCCCGGCAACACACGCCAGAAATATCACCTGCGTGAATATTGCCTGCCGCGCCTTTGTTCACTGCATGGGCGGGTACTGTTGTTTGTCCTTCAAGTGGTGGTGTCGCTCCCGGGATATATGCTATTTGATCAATGACAATGTGGGCTCCATCACTGCCGATGAATAATGTTCCCGCGTCAATGGTTTGCTCCTGCGTAGCAGCGTTGTATAGGGTTATTGTTCCGGTCGCCGCTGTCGCGTCTTGATGTACTTTGCCGGTTGCCGGTACGGTTTTCGTTTGTGTAAGAGTTACCGATGGGAAAATACGGCTTTGGACATTGGAAAGGGTAAGCTGTGTAGTGAGATGGTAGCTTTTTGGCAGAATGGTGATGGTAGCTGTTTCCGTCAAGGTGAGATAGAGCTGCGCGAACAGGGCAAAAAGCACAATCAGGAGGTGAACAGCTATGAGAAGATACGGCACAAGCTGTCCACGTGTGGACTGAGCCTGCGATACAAGCGGCTGCGTAGCTGTCTGTGCCGGATCGTGCAGGCTGCTGTCGACAACAGGCTTCGCTTCTGCCTCTTTCACAATATACACATGAATGGTTTCTACTGGCTCTTCTGTTAACATGGCTCCCTCTCTCTAGTGGCCTGGTGCTGGCGGTTGGCTTTGGAAGCTGGTGCCGTTGTTAAACATGACTTCCTGAAAGCTTGGCGCGATGATAACCATATCCGGCTTGCCGTCGCCGTTTACGTCGGCAAACGAGAGGATGACCGGATCAGTGGGATTGATGAGTAACGCATTCGGCGTGTAGATTTTTGCTGCCTCCGGATGACCGCGCTGTGTTTCAAATATCTCAATGTAGCCGTCCAGATTAATAGCGGTAAAGTGGCTCACTCGCCCGTTGTGGCCGACAGTGGCATCAGTCTGATAGGTTCGTGGATTGCCATAGATCAGATCGTCCCGCTTGTGCACAAGAAATCCGCTCAGCACACTCAACACTGTCCAGCCAAGAAGCATGATGCAGAAAATACATCCTAACCAGAACAGCCAGTGTTTACGCTGCTTTGTGACCGGCTCCGGCTGTACCTGTTGCTGTGGCTGTTGTCTGCTCGGCGGTGGTTCATGGTGAATAATTACCCGCTTGTTTCCGCTCTGAATAACTTCTTCACCTTGCATCGTGGTGTACCGGATCGCGCTTCGAGGGGAACGGTCAGGATAGTAGGACTCATCATCTTCCAGATCATCAGGAGCAGACCTGTGTGATGGCGGCGTTCGTACCTGGTACTGTGGCGGATAGGTATAATTCCGATCTTGCCTGCCGTGTGGTGATAAACTGGCGCGCTGAGGAACATAGATATGATTTGCCCGTTGCTCATTCATGGTTTTCCTCCCTTACAACGTCTTTCCTTGTGCAAAGTTGATTGCTTCATGGAGAGTGAGCCTACCTCTCTTAATCTCATCCAGCAACAGCAAACTGTGTTCCTGGTTGGTGTGGCATGCACACCGAGGGTTGCTACAAAACGGATGCTCGAGCGTATGGAACAGAAAAATAGGGATGACTGGTTGAGGGAGTGCGGTAACTGTCTCAAAACGTAACGTCAGAGATGCTGAAGGTTCAAACGGGTAACCGTGCATGGCTATCTGCCTTTCTTGACACTAGCGTTCTCATGTGCAATGAATAGGCATGAGAACACATAACGGACTTGTACAAGGGGTCTGCTGTTCTCGCTTTTCCTGGCTCTGTCGTCTTCCACACGGCAGAGTCAATTATTTCATTCTCCTTTTCTGAGGAATTAAGTCAATAAAACTCCAACAAGATCAAGTGTACTCAATAAATCTCTATTTCGTCAAGGGGAAATCAATGGAAATCTATTCTGCTCCGTAAAACTCAATGAAGATTGACTACACACCAGGCACGCTCTATAATGGGCTTAAACGTCCTATAGGAGTGGGTGCATGAGCGATGAACAATTATTAACAGTTGAACAAGTAGCCAAACAAATGCAGGTACATGTTGAAACTGTGCGTGTATGGATACGCCGTGGCGAATTAATCGCTATAAATATCGGCAATGAATACCGTATCACTCGTTCCGATTTGGACGATTTTTTAGAGCGCCGAAAGACAGACAAACGTAAGGATAAACACGCTGATTAACATTTTTGCCGCTCCGCTTATTTTGACTGAATATGCATAGCATGATTTGCAACCTCTTCTTTACCTGAATTTGACAAGGACAATATATCCTTCTATACTGCGCTGGCTTGCTAAAGGCTACTTCCAGAGCAAGCCGTTTCTATGTCGCAGGAAAAAGGAGAGCCTTTCTTTGGTGAGGAACAGGGAGACCTTGAGACTGCACGAAATGTTCTTCAGGCTATTGTTAACACCCATGAGAAGACTATTAACGAGACAACCCCTTTGGCTCGAATTGCAGGATACTCAACAGAACAAGAAAGACAGGCTGTGAGAACCGTCGCTCAATTGCTTACGGGTATGCACGGTACTGTAAAACCCGATGCTTTTGAACGCACTTTAAGCAAAAATACACCACAAGGAAGGCTTACATTATCGTTGTCGGGTGATACTGCTCACCTGTTCCTCTGGAATGGGAAGAGTCATGAAGTGGTACTGGACAATACGTATGCGCTGCAACAACCAAAGCCGGGTACTGAGTGGTATTATGGTTTTGATGATCACCAGCACCGTGACCCCTGGACGTGGGAGAAATTTTCGGAGACTGCGTATAGACTACATAGGAAACAATCGTTATTGAGTATTCGCTATGATCGGCGTGGATTGCGCTGGATGAGTGCGAATATGCTTGATTGGAATAACCCGGATACGATCATGCCAGAGCAACTGGATACCCTTCCCCCTGCCCCAAACGCAAGGCGAAAGTAAAACGACATAGGCTCCTCTGTTTTTGGTATAATAGTTATAATCTGTGTACTTGACTAACAAGCACAACAATAGTTCAGTCCCCTGTAGGTTGTAAATCGGATGTTGATACCTCGTCTCCTGTAGAGCAATTAGTGTCTCGCAAGAAAGTTAGGTGAAATTATGGCAAGTACCGTTACCTACTACAGGCCAGCAGGTGTTCCCGGCATCTATGCGGTTCAGGTCACGCTCGATCTTCAGCCGTCTCAGTGGGCGAAAGTAGATATTGGGCGGTATCGGGATCGGGGCTACCATTGCGGAAGTTGCGGACACCAACAGCCAATCAGCCCGTTGCAGACTGAGACGCAGCGAATTGAAAAGTATGCTGAGTTTCGTGACATTTGGGAGAAAGATACGATCACCATTGAGATACATAACAGAGAACTTGGTGAGGAAGGGCCGTATCAGATCGTAGTGTTCACCGCTTCACGCACTGGTATTCAAACTCAATCCATACCATGCACTCGCCATGGAAGAGCCTGGCATCAGGATGAACTGAAGTTTACCGACATTGCCCTCATTGATGCTGGTACCTCTCCCCCTGCTGCGCTGACTCAGGTTCTTGAAGAGCGAGCACAGAGAGAAGAAGCCAAAAACGAAGATAAAAAGGTTTCAGCCCAAAATGAAAGCGGCGTGTATCACGTGCGGAACGGCTTTGTTGTCACAGGACTCTTGGCTATCCCTGTTGCCAGGCAAGTTAGCCAGCAGCAGAGGCTTATCCCTGTGTTTCCTAAAGAAGCCCCGGATCAGGTTGCTATCCTGAATTAAGGACTGGCTGGTAAGATGAGTACGCAAGAGAAGCCAACGACAAGTCTCACGACACGGCAGCGTGTGCCTTTTGAAAAAGACGTGCTGAAGTTCCTGTTGAAGCATGAGGCAAGTATTGTCAATCCGGTTGTGCGTGATTTTGTTCGCCGCTACGCCAAGTGGCTCTATGATTGTGCCGGGCAGGATGTAACCATCGTTCCGGGAGGCGGTATCGTGCTTGTGCGCTGGACGAGCAGTGAAGGCGGAAGTTACGGCTATGTCCCTGCCAACATTGACTACTGCCTGCAAAAGTTAAACCACCTCTTCTTTACCGTGATGGGCAATGCCTACATTCGCCAAACCCAACAAACCGCGCAGGAGAACCTCCCGCTGCTGAATACGCAGTTGTCACTGGAACTGCTCAAAGGGCTGTCGCTCGGTCTTGGGTTTTTCGTGCTGGTTACCTACCTTGAAACAGATGCTTCAGGTCAAGATAAAAGTTGGGCAAATCGCGCCTGTGACCTCTTTGGCGAGTTTCGGGATTTGGAGACGTGGCGTCCAGCGAAAGATATCGAAACTTCGTCAACCGTGCTTCGGCTACTTGCCAGTACGCAATCGCCTGACGATCCATACTATAACGCTGTATTTCCCCAAGATATTCGAGCGCCTGAGCCACATCAGTATAATCTAGGAAAAATCCCTACTGTGTCGTTCTCAAGCCCATATATAGACTCTTATGGCAATATCACTACGCGTGGGCAAGACTACCAGCAAGGATACAATAGCGGTTACCAAAAAGGGCATCGTGCTGGGTTCGATCAATGTGTGAATGAGACAAACAGGCGGTTTAGCAAGGCTGCTTTTATCATAGAATGCGAGCGAAAGCGTCTGGTGAGTTTTCTCAGAAGTCTTCGGCAAACCCTTGATGTCCTGAACGACGATCCCCTCATGGTTGAAGATGAGGTACAGGTAGCGACACCGGATGGGGAGTCGTCAAATGGGTACCGGGCAAGCTCGCAGGATGAAGGACAAGAAGCCTAAAAAACGATCACACTGTAAGGGGGAGCATGTATGACTTACTCAGTGCCTGGGAACGACATAAACCAAGAACCTGACCGACACCACCCAGCACAAGGACAGTCTCGCTTAGGCAGGGATATCCATACAGGAAAACGTGTTGACGTGCCGCAAGCCGCACGACGGCAGGGGTTATACATCACCGGCATTCAAGGTACCGGCAAATCAGTGCTAATTGAAAATCTGATTATCCAGGACATTAAGCAGAATATGGGGGTGTGTCTGCTTGATCCGCACGGCGATTTAACCCAAGCAGTCCTGTCAAGATTGCCGGAGCGCCGCGAAAAAGATGTGATCTATCTTGACATTAATAATTACCGCTATCCGTTTGGCGTCAACCTATTCCAGTGTCCTGATCTTTCCAATCTGGTGGAAGTCCAGAAAACCATTGACCAGGTAATACACGTTTTTGAAAAGCTCTTAGGTGTCTCACACGAGACTCCCCTCATCCTTGAGTATTTACAAAACTGCACCCATACGCTCATCGCGAACCCTGGCTACACAATGGCTGATATTCCCCTGCTCCTGCAAGATGGCGCGTGTCGAAAAAAACTGGTTGCACATGTGACTGATAGTGACGTGCAATTGTTCTGGCGGCTGCATGAGCAGAAAAAACCAGCCGATCAAAGTTATGATATTTCCTCAACCTTACGAAGAGTCAGACAATTTTTGCAGCCGTTAAGCCGCCCGATCGTCGGGCAAAGCGCGTCTTCGATTGACATAAGAAAAGTAATGGATGAGGGGAAAATACTGCTGGTGAAACTTGATACAACACTTGAGTCTATTACAGAACTGATTGGCTCGCTCATTATCGCGCTCTTCTTAAACGCTGCCAAATCCCGCGCTGATTTGCCGGTACAGAAACGACGGCAATTCAATCTCTATGCGGACGAATTCCAGCGTTTCGCCACCGAAGACTATGCCACCTTGATCGAAGAAGCCCGCAAATTCGGCGTTGGCATCACCATCGCGCATCAAAACGGCAGCCAGTTAGAGACCAGCTTGAAAGAGCGGGCGAGAAGTGTCGCAAACCTGGCGGTGTTTAAGGTCAATAGTATAGACGCTGATGAGTTAGCAGGTGAATTTGACATTACCCCGCAGGAAGCATGGGAAGAAGAGATTGAGCCAATCCGCTTTGAACGGGTTGAGGAGCAAATTGCAGATGAGATAGAAGAGGATATTATGGTCATTTCGCGAGATCCGCTATACCATCTCACCAGTTCACGCATGGAGCATGTAAGTGAAGTTGTTCGTAATATTATCGGGCCAGTCTTGTCTCCTTTCGCCTCCCCATTATTGAGCCGGGGGAAGCTTAGTTACCTTTTAGTGAATATTATGGAAGGCACGATACAAATCGGATCAGAAGAATTTAAGCAAACAATTAAAGACGTTGCAGAGTGGGGTGATGACATTATTGACTCCGGTGACCCTTATCCGTATACCAATATGCCGCGTACCACCGTAACAGTTAAAGTTATCGAAAAGGTGATCGAAAAAATTCTGAGGAAAGAAGACTATCTTTCTGTCCTTTCTGATCTGGATAAAGTGCTCAGAGAGATAGTTAACTACAATATTGTTTGCCAGGTGAATACGGGTATGCCTGAAGCGCAAGTCTACGACAGACAGCTTGGCCGTTGGATTGTTCAAATACATAAGGATGGTAAATTTGTTACCATGCCGGAAATCGAATCAAAAATTGAACGGGTACAGCGGGAGATTGATTCATTGCCTGACAACGAATTAGAGCGTATATACGGCGATGAAATAAAAAAAGTATTGAAAGAAATGAAACTCAGAACCGGAGGCCGGGAAGCAATGATCCTGTGTTTTAAATATATGTTTGCAAAGAATGCTCATTTTCTTTTTAATCTGATTACCCTATGTGAAGAACTAGCAAAAAACCCGATTCGCGTCCCTACCGGAGAGAAGCGGCTCGTGCCAAAAATGCGAACACATCTGACCTACCATACGATCCCAGCTAAGACGATTATTCACCCGCAGCGAACATACGCGGATGTGCATAATGAGGTTGCGTCTCAGCTCGCAAATTTGCCGATCTTTACAGCGCGGGTCAAGATTGCCACAGATAACGGCACTGAGGAGCATACAATCAGAACCCTTGATCCCAAACAAGATCGTGACAGACCGCTGTTTGGACAGGCGTTGCAAGATCGAATAGACGGCATTAAAAAACAGAATATCCAAGACGGGTATGTGAGAGAACGAACAACGGTCGAGGAAGAGATTAGAACGCGACAAGGGCAATGCAGTCAACCACCGGAAGCTGAACCGCCTATTTCTCGGCATCCACCACGCTGATTTTTCTAGTAGTTAGAACCAGTGCGGATCACCACTGTAACCTACCAAGTGCCGTATCGAGGGTCTTCCAGCATTTCCTCTTCTGTGATTTCTGGCTGGTTAAGTACTGTTGAAACGTGGTATTCTTCCTGATCTGGATTAAACAGCGTATTGGTTGCAGTAGTGATATCTGTTAATAGCTGCCGTTGCAGTTCTGTAGGAGTAAGGTGATCTGGTATTATACATAGCTCCGTTGCTCTTCTCAATTCTTTTCTAAACTCGTTTTTTTGCGCTGGCGTAAACTGCGGATAGGCTGCAATACCATACACCCATTGTGTGACTTTGAAAAATTGTTGTCTCTCTACTAATTCCTCATCACTTAATTCATTTCTCGAATTAATATTGTCGGTATTAATTCCTTCTCTTTGTGCAAATCTTTTAAATTCTTCGCTTTGAACATGTATTCTCCATTTGGGAGAATAATCTTGTCTTACAATGTCAATCCTGTCATACATCCAAAAAGTGTATCATCTCAATAATTCGGGGTAGCATAGCCCGAGAGAGGCAACCACGTGATGGAAAAGGCACCGCTGCCCTCGGACCTGATGGGCTGAAATGAACATGGATGGTGAGAGCTGTGTGCCCAAACCTCCTAGAAAGAGG
>WNGM01004289.1_pt1 | contig 16052 bp, 16 predicted proteins | sample 5400571 | NCBI WGS metagenome assembly WNGM01 (sample SAMN13153378, study PRJNA577476) | soil metagenome | isolation source: 100 cm soil or saprolite under Garry oak tree replicate 2 | place: USA:California | collected 2016-06-15 | reverse complement strand
CCCGGCGCCCGCGATCGCCAGCGGCGGCAGCCGGGCCAGGCGCTCGCGCACCGCGGCCACGTGCCCGGCGTGCCCCGGCTTGTAGCGCGGCAAGCCCCGCGGCCAGGTGAACGCACGACTCCACAGCGGGCTCCCGCTGATCCCGAGGATGCGAACCAGCTCCGCGTGAGCGGCCACGGCGGGGTCGCCATCCACCGGTCCGACGAACGCCCGCAACAGCGCGTGACCGGGCGGGGCGCGGCCCGGATACTTGAGCCATGAGTACGAGCAGGCGCGCAGGGCGGCACCACCCTCCGCCAGCTCGGGCGCCGATACGAACCCTGTCCCGGCGAGCGGCGTCGCGAGCTGATCCTCGCGATAGGCGAGCGAGACGGTGGTTGTCGGGTAATAGATCACCTCGTCCAGGTGTCGGGCGGCGGGCACGCCGGCGGCGGTCACCAGTCGCGCCGCGATCCACGCCGGGAGCGCGAGGATGACCGCCTCCGCTTCGAGCGTGGAGCCGCCGCTGAGCGAGAGTCGCCAACCGCGGGTCGCCGGCGCGAGGCCGGTGACACCTTGGGCTGGTCGGATCGCCGGACCCACCCGAGCGACGATCGCCTCCACGAAGTCCGCCATCCCGGTGGCGAAGCTGCGGAATCCGCACTGTACGGGCGCAGCATGCTGCGCCCCTACGCCCGGCGGAACCTGGATGCCGAGCAGCGCCGCCGCCTGCCCCTCGGCCAGGGGCTCGAGCCGCCGGCCAGTCCAGAGCGACGACCCGCTGGCGAGCTGATCGACCAGCCGGCCGCCGATGCCGATCTCGCGCGCCAGCTCCTGGATATCGGGCTCCGCCGCGAGGAATCCGTCGGGCCCGCCTTCGATCACGAAGCCATCGCGTCGCTCCGTCACGACCACGCCACCCGGCCGCCGCACGGCGTCCAGCACCACCACGCTCGCTCCGGCCCCCGAAAGAAGCTCCCATGCCGCCGACAGGCCCGTTAGGCCCGCTCCGGCTACGGCCACCGTGGCGCTCACAGCCATCCCCGGCCGGCCGCCGTGTCGTGAGCCATCTCCGCGATCGCCGCCACGAGCAGCGGATCGTCGTTGAGCGACGCCGTGCGCTCGAGCTGCACGCCCAGCCTCCGGGCGAGCTCCTGGTAGACGATGTCCACGTCGTAGAGTACCTCGACGTGGTCGGACACGAATCCGATGGGAACGAGCAAGAACGCCCGGTGGCCCTTGCCCGCGAGATCGGTCATCAGGGCACCCGCCTCCGGCCCGAGCCAGGGCTCCGCGGTAGCGCCGGCGCTCTGGTAGGCGAAATGCCACGCCCTGAGTCCGGCCAGCTGCGCCACCGCGGCGGCGCTGGCCCGCAATTCGGAGGGATAGGGATCACCGGCTGCAAGAATCCGCTCGGGAAGGCTGTGCGCGGTGAACACCACCTGCACCGCGGCGGGAGACGGGAACCGCGACATCGCCTGCGTCACCCGATCGGCGACCACCGTGAGGAATTTCGGGTGCTGGCCCCAGCTCCGCACCAGTGCGACGTCGAGCCGGCCGGCGGTGGCGGCGAGCAGCTTTTTCTGGTAGGCGCCCACCGACATGGCGGAGTAGTGCGGCGCCAACACGATGCCCACCAGGCGCCGCAGGCCCGCTCGGACGATCTGCTCCACCGTGTCGGCGATGTAGGGATGCCAGTGACGCATTCCCACGGAGACGGCGAAGCGGTCGCCCAGCAGTCGCTGCACCCCCGCCGCCTGCGCTTCGGTGAGCGCGCGAATCGGCGAGCGACCGCCGATCCGCGCGTAGCGTGCCTTGATCTCCGCGGTGAACTCCGGCGTCACCGGGCGGCCGCCGCGCACGTCGAGCAGATAGGGCTCGACGTCGTCCAGGCTCTCGGGGCCGCCGTACGCCATGAGGAGGACGGCGATGGCTCCTCCTCCCGGGTCAGCCGCCATGCACCCACTCCACCACGGCCTGGAGCGCTTCGATCGGGGTCTCGGGGAGCACCCCGTGGCCCAGGTTGAAGATGTGTCCCGGGCGCGAGGCCGCGCGCGCCAGGATCTCGCGCGTCTGGCGCTCGAGCTCCGCGCGGGGGGCGAGCAGCGCCACGGGATCGAGGTTCCCCTGAATGGCGGCGGGAGCGACTCGCTGCCACGCGGCGTCCAGCGGGATGCGCCAGTCGACGCCGATCACGTCGCCGCCGGCCCGGGCGAAGTCCCCGAGCAGTCCGGCCGTATCGGTCCCGAAGTGGATCACCGGCACACCCGACGCAGCCGCCAGCTCGAGCGTCCGCTGGCTGTGGGGGAACACGTAGGTGGCGTAATCGGCGGGCGAGAGACACCCCACCCAGCTGTCGAACAGCTGCAGCGCGCGTGCGCCAGCGCGCGCCTGGGCCGCCAGGTACGCCCCCACCAGCTCCGCCAGCCGTTCCAGCAGCTGGTGCCACGCGCGCGGCTCCGAATACATGAACCGCTTGGTGAGGGCGAAGCTGCGCGTCGCCCCGCCTTCGATCGCGTAGCTCGCGAGCGTGAACGGCGCGCCGGCGAAGCCGATGAGCGGGACGTGCGGGGGCAGGGCCCGCGCCGCCAGCCGCGCCGCCTCCAGCACGTAGCCGAGGTCGGTCGCGGGGTCCACCGGCGGCAGCTCGAGCACCTGGCCCGCCTCGCGCACCGGGCGGGTGATCTGCGGGCCCTCGCCCGCGGAAAACGTGAGGCCCAGCCCCAGCGGCTCGAACGGCAGCAGGATGTCGGCGAACAGGATGGCGGCGTCGACGCCGAGACGCTCGACGGGCTGCAGGGTCACCTGGGCCGCGAGCTCCGGCTTGTGGCACAGCTCCAGCAGCGAGTGCTTCTGCCGCAGCGCGCGGTATTCGGGCAGGTAGCGCCCCGCCTGCCGCATGAACCACACCGGCGTCACATCGGTGGGCTCCGAGCGGCACGCCTTGAGGAAGCGGCTGTCGTCAGGAGCGGCGGGCAACGGTCGGCTCGCCCGCGTCGATCAAACCGGGGGGAGCGACGAGGACCGTGTCGCCCTCGACCTTCACGCGATAGGTGGCGACCGGGAGCGACGGCGGCCCGCCCAGCACCTGTCCTGTCTCGAGCGAGAAGACGCCTTCGTGCCAGGGGCATGTCACGGCGCAGCGGGCCGGGTCCACCGTGCCCTCGGAGAGACTGGCGCGCGCGTGAGTGCAGCGGTTGGCGATGGCGTGCACCGTGCCGTTCACGTTGAAGAGCGCGACGGCATCGCCGCCCACGTACACCCGCCGGCTCGTGCCGGCGGGGAGATCGGCGAGCGTGGCCACCGGCGTATAGCCGTCCGCCCGCGTGGGCCGGCGCGACACCGCCTGCGCTGCGCCGGCGCCCCCCAGCGTGTCCAGCATGTCCCACAGCGACATCTGGACGCAGGTGAACGTCGGCGTGTCGCGCAGCGTATAGGACGACGCCTTGCTCTCGCGCAGCTGCATCACCAGGTCGAGAAAGTCGGCCGGGTTGTCGCCCTCGAACGCGACGATGAACTCCTGGTCGTCGAGCCCGTAGGAATAGGTCGTATTGAGCCGGATCGACGGGTACTGCCGCCCGATGCGCACGTGCTCGTCCATCATCCCCTGCCGTTCCCCTTTGGGCAGCATGTACCACGCGCGCGTCTTGATGAAGGGGTACACGAACAGGTAGCGCGCATCACTCGGCCGGATGACCAGCCGGGACGGTTGTCCCACGCCCGGGGCCTCGGGAAACTCGTAGATCGACCGGCGCGTCATCGCGAGGTAGCTGTAGGGGACCGCGAGATAGGCCCCCAGATCCGTGCGGTTGAGCGCCGTCTGCAGCGCCACCAGCGAATCCAGGTCCTCCGCCACCTGCCACAGCAGGAAGTCGCAGTCGCCGCGGATGCCGACGAGCCCGTAGGGGCGGAGCAGCAGCCGGCCCGCGAAACTCTCGATCGTCTCGCCGAACTCGAGCTTGGCGCTCGCCTGTCGCTCCGCCGGGAGCCGGCGCCACGCGCTGTCCAGCTTGTAGAAGGCGAAGCGAACGACCTGGCGCTTCTCGGACGGCTTCGTGCTCATGGAACCAATCTAACGCGGAACGTCAGATCGGGCCCTCTGTTCCGCGTTCCGCGTTCCGCGCGCCGCGTTGCTCCCGCCAGAACTTGCGCACGATCCACACGCCGATCCCACCGAAGATCAGCACCGGCGTGAGCGCGAGAAGCACCGCCGCCCAGAAGTACAGCAGGTTCATGTGCGGGTCGTCTCCCCCGTGCTGCGCGAGGACCAGCGCGGCGAGCGTCATCGGCCGAGGAACCGCTTCAGGTGGCGCAGGTAGTAGCTGAGCGCCGCGGCCGCCGCCGCGGACGCGACGGCCATGACCAGCGTCACGCCGTCGCCCGATTCCCGGTAGCTCCAGCCCGCCCATAGCGCGAAGCCCGCGCAGAACACGACGGCGGTGCCGATGAGGAGGCGGTGGAAGGGAATCATGGCCGGTGCCTAGGCGGCGACCTTGTCCACCACCATGAGCGTGAGCAGCGCGGGCAGGTAGACGATGGAGACGTAGAAGAGGCGCCAGGCGCGCGACGAGGTGGCGGCGCGCGTCATCGCGACCGACGCGCCCGCGTAGGCGAGCCCCAGCGCCAGCGCCCCGAAGAAATACAATCCCCCGGTGACGCCCAGCAGCGTGGGCAACAGGCTCACGGGGAGGAGCGCCGTCGCGTACAGCAGCACCATGCGACCGGTGTGCCGACCGTCCGCGTCCGCGACCGACAGCATCGCCAGGCCGCCGCGCCGGTAGTCCTCCCGGTAGATCCAGGCGAGCGCGACCGAGGGCCCCGCCAGCGGCGGTCCATCCCCCCACGATCGGCAGGGCGCCTGGCACGGCACCAATGAGGGTGTTGAGCGTGGTGGTACGCTTGAGCGGCGTGTAGAGCAGCACGTAGCTGGCGAGCGTGAGCGCCGCGAGCCCGGCGGTGAGCAGATTCACGCGCAGCGCGAGATAGGCCACGCCTGCCACCGAGATTACCGCCGCGAACGCGGCCGCCGCCCCCGGGGTCACCCGCCCCGACGGCAGCGGGCGCCTACACGTGCGCCGCATGCGCGCGTCGACGTCGCGCTCGCGCCACTGGTTGAACGCGTTGGTGCCCGCGGCGACCAGCGCGACGCCGATCAAGGTGCGCAGCAGCAGCCCGAGGTCCACCCCCGCTCCCGAGCCGAGGTAGAACCCGGCTGCGGCAGTGAGCACCACCAGCTGGGTGATGCGGGGCTTCGTCAGCTCGAGCAGCGCTACCAGATGTGCTCCGACATGCCGGCCAGGATGAAGATCACGGCGAGCGGCAACGGGATCACCGCCATGATCCGCAGGTTCCAGCGCTCGAACTTCAAGTGCATGAAGAACAGCCCGACCAGGGCCGCCTTCCAGATCGCCAGGAACAGGAGCAGCAGCAGCTTCAGGTTGCGCGAGATCGGCAGCTCGAAGGCGAGCGCCAGCTCGGCGGCCGTGAGGACCGCCAGGTACACCCAGATCAGGACGTAGTTGGGACGCTTGTGCGCGGTCTCCATGGGCCCCCGCCCTCAAATGAGGTAGACGATCGTGAACAGGATGATCCACACCAGGTCGACGAAGTGCCAGTACAGGCCCACCGTTTCGATCCCGCCGTAGTCGTTTTTCGAATACTTGCCTGGCAGCGCTTTCGTGAGGTACAGGTAGGTCATCGAGATCACGCCGCACGTGACGTGAAAGCCGTGGAACCCCGTCATCGTGAAGAACGTGGAGCCGTACAGGCCCATCGTCGCGGCGGGCAGCGTTCCGTTCGCCACGAGCGTGGCCAGCTCGCTCCCCTCCCGGACGCCACTCGGCACAAACCCGTGCTCGATCAGGTGGATGTACTCATAGACCTGGATGCCGACGAACGACGCACCGCCCAGGATTGTCAGCAACAGCCAGAAGCGCATTTTCTTGGGGTCGCCGTCCTGGATGGCCGCGTACGCCTTCACCATCGACACGCTCGAGCAAATCAGCAGAAACGTGTTGAAGGCGGTGATCTTGATGTTCAAGACGATCCCCGGCCTGGCCCATTCGCCGGGGGCGCCGAACCGCAGGATGACGTAGGTGCCGATCAGCGCCGCGAAGAACATCACTTCAGACGCGAGGAACACCCACATCCCCAGCTTCTTGTTGTAGACGTCGAGCCCCCGCTCGGTCGGGAAGGGGGGCCGCATCTGGTCGACGGTGGCGGCTGCGTGCGTCATCGGTCGTCCCTCTCCCTCGGTCAGTGGCGTGCGGCCGTCGCGGCGGCCGGCTCGCGGTCGGTCGGCAGCTTGCGGGTCTGCGGCAGGTAGTCCTCCGGCACCTGCGGCGAGCTGAACTCGTACGGCCCGCGGTACACCGTCGGCACGCGGTCCCAGTTGCCGTGGGGCGCGGGACTCGGCAGCGTCCACTCGAGCCCGTTGTCCTGCCACGGATTCAGTCCCGCCGGCTTCCCTTTCTTGAGGCTCCACCAGAAGTTCACGAAGAAGATGATCTGCGTCGCGAACAATAGGAATGCGCTGATCGAGATGAACACGTTCATCGGTTGGTAGGGCTGGAGGAACGTGTATTGCGACGGGTCGTACAGCCGACGCATCATCCCGCCCATGCCCAGGATGTGCATCGGGAAGAAGACGCAGTTGTAGAAGACGAACGTGAGCCAGAAGTGCACCTTGCCCCAGCCCTCGTGCATCAGCCGCCCGAACATCTTGGGATACCAGTACGGGATCGCGGCGAACAGCGCGAACAGGCTGCCGCCGAACAGCACGTAATGCAGGTGGGCCACGATGAAGTAGGTGTCGTGGATGAACATGTCCACCGGCGTCGCGGCCATGAAGATCCCCGACAGTCCGCCGATCACGAACATCGCGACGAACGCGACCGCGTTGAGCATCGGCACCGTGAACCGCAGGTTGCCGCGCCACATCGTCCCCATCCAGTTGAACGTCTTCACCGCCGAGGGGACGGCGATCACGAGCGTCGATACCATGAACGATGATCCCAGCGTCGGGTTCATGCCGCTCACGAACATGTGGTGGCCCCACACGATCCAGCCGAGGAACGCGATCGCCACGATCGCGAACACCATCGAGTGATACCCGAAGATCGGCTTGCGGCTGCCGTTGGCGATGATGTCCGAGACCATGCCCATGGCGGGCAGGATCAGGATGTAGACCTCGGGGTGGCCGAAGAACCAGAACAGATGCTGCCACAACAGCGCCTGGCCGCCGGCCGCCGGATCGAAGAAGTGCGTCCCGATGATCTGGTCGAACAGCAGCATGATCGCCGCCCCGGAGAGCACGGGCAGCGCGAGCAGGCCGAGGATCGCCGTGATGAACAGCGACCACACCGAGAGCGGCATGCGGAACCACGTCATGCCGGGCGCGCGGTTGTTGATGATCGTCGTGATGTAGTTGAGCGAGCCGAGAATCGACGACAGACCGACCAAAATGATCGAAACCGACCACAGCTCCTGGCCGATCGACGCGCCCGAATAGTCGTGCCGCGCCGACAAGGGCGCGTACATGGTCCAGCCGGCCCGGGCGGCCCCGTCCGGCACGAACATGCTCGCCAGCATCACCAGACCGGCCGCGAAGAACGACCAGAACGACCACATGTTGATGCGGGGGAACGCCATGTCGTGCGTCCCGATCTTGAGCGGGATCAGGAAGTTGGCGTACACGCCCACCAGCAGCGGCATGATGGCGAAGAACACCATGAACGTGCCGTGCATCGTCACGAGCTGGATGTAGTACTCCGGCAGGATCACCCCGCCGGGCGCCATGGTCTCGGGCAGGACGCCGCCCCCCGGCATCGGCTTGCCCGGGAAGCCGAGCTGCCAGCGCATCTGCATCGCCAGCAGCCCGCCCACGAGCAGAAAGAACAGGCTCACGAACAGGAACTGGATGCCGATGATCTTGTGATCGGTCGAAAACACGTACTTCCGGATGAAGCTCCGGTCGTCGTGATGCGCGGGGGCGGGATGAGACGTCGCAGCCACGGTGGTCATGACGAGGCCTCCTGAGCAGCCTGCTTCATCCAGACGTCGTAGTCTTCCTGGGTCTGCACGAACACTTGCGCCCGCATGCGGTAGTGCCCGAGTCCGCAGAGCTGCGAGCAGCCGAGCTCATACGTGCCCGGCACGGTCGCCTCGAACCAGGCTTTGATGTCCATCCCGGGCACCGCGTCCTGCCGGACCCGAAACTGCGGCACGTAGAACGAGTGGATGACGTCCTCGGACGACAGCAGGACGACGATCGGCCGACCCACTGGCAGGTGCAACTGGTTGCGGACCGTGAAGTCGTCGGGCGTGCCGAGCTTGCCGTCGGGTCCCGGGTAGGTGATCTGCCACTCGAACTGCTTCGCATGGATCGCGATCGGGTAGGCATTCGGTGGGATGCTGTTGCGGCCCTTCATCTGGACCCAGTAATGGTTGCTGATGAGACCGAGCGCCACCATGGTCACCGCGGGGATCGCGGTCCAGATCACTTCCGCGCGGGTGCTCCCGTGCGTGTAGAAGGCCTTCCGGCCCGGCCGCTGCCGGTACTTCACGACGAACCAGATCAGCCCCACCTCGACCAGCACGAACGCGATCCCCGTGATGATCAGGATGGCGAGGAACAGGCCGTCGATCGGCCCGGTGAATGTCGAAGCCTTGAACGGCAGCCACCAACGCATGGGGCGCTCCTCGGTTAGATCACTTGGCGGCGAAGCTGAAATCCGCCGTCTTCGTCTCGCTCCCCGCCACGGTCACGGTCGCGGTCTGCGTGCCGTACTTCTCGTGCCACGCCTCGATCGTGTACGTGCCCGGCGGCAGCCCCTTGATGGTGAACGAGCCGTCGCTGCCGCTCACGCCGAAGAAGGGATGCGGCAGCACGCCCAGCCACGCGTGCATCCAGCCGTGCACGTTGCACTCGAGCGGCACCATGACCTCGGGAGCGGTGAACGTCCGATCCGACGTCATGACGGCGGGCTGACTGATATTAAAGGGGCGGTTCTTGGTGCCTTTGGCCTTGATGTTGTGTAGGATGCCGTCGGAGTTCTTGATGGCGAGGGGCTGGCCGACCAGGATGCCGAACACGTGCGGATGGTAGCGGCAGCCGTCCTGGTCGAGCGTCACCGGCCCGGCGGGCGCGGGCGCCTTGTAGGTCGCCGGCAGGCCCGACTTCACGTAGACGAACACGTTCGCGAGCGTGCCGTTGGCGTTCACGACCACCGTCTCCTCCGTGGGCGGTGCGGCCGTGTACTTCGCCTTGCACTTCGGTTCCTCGCTCATGTCGATCTTCGGCATAGCGGGCTTCGCACCGGTGAACTTTACCTTGCCGCTGATCGTCCCCCCGCCCTGAGCGGCGGGGACGCCTGGGCGCATCCACCCAGCGAGCGCCAGCACCAGCACCGCCCCTCCCGTCGCCGCCACAACTCCGAGCTTCCCCATCCTGCCTCCTCGATGAAAGTCCTGCAGGCTATCGCTGTCTCCCCGCCCGCACCGTACCGCGCCGCCCCCCCCGGGCCCGCCGCACCACCACGAGTCCCAGCCCCAGCGTCACGAGCATGGCCAGCACCGGAGAAATGAACACGCCCGGCGGCGTGGGCCGATCGAGCGCCAGGAAGTACCAGGTGCTCACGGCCATGCGCGAGCCGTGTTCCCCGCTGGAGCCGTCCCAGGCGAAGAAGGCCACCGGAATCGCCCGGCCGGCCTCAAGCTGAACTTCGTTGGCGGTATCGGGCGTGGCAAGGGCGCGCGTGAACACCAGCCGCCATTCCCCGTGATCGAAGCGCGCCTGCCCCGCCACCACGCCGGGGAGCGTGTCGAACCGCTCGATCCCCCGGGCCAGGCCCGCGATGCTCCGGCGCGGAGTGCTCGTCCAGCGCCACTGGTAGACCGGGTCGGTTTCGCTCCCCATCAGGAAGTAGGGACGCTCCATCGCCGCCGGGCTCTCCGGGAGATGGCGGGGGAACTGCACCGCCAGCTGGTCGGGCCACGGCTGCGCCTTGGGGGGGGGCGGGCCCGAGTCGTCGCCGGCCACGGTCTCGAGCACGCGTTGCTCGAACCCGAGCCACGCGCTGTCGGGGCTCTGCGTGCGGTCGTCCCAGCTCACTCGCAGCGCCAGCGTGCGGCCGTCATGCAGCGCCTGCACCCAGACGCCCGATACCGCCGGCGCGAACCAGCGGGACTTTCTGATCACCTGCCCCACGAGCGGGAACCAGTACCGGCCCACCCGCCCCCACACCGAATCGTCGGGCGAGGCCGGCACCGGGCCGGCGATCTGCGGTGCGTGGATCACGTCCTGCACCTCGGGCGGCTCCGGCGGCGAGAGCGAGCGCACGTACTGGGCCAGCCGCCATAGCTGCTCGTCGGTGAGGAACTTCTGGTCGATCAGGTCCGAGAACGAGGGCATCGGCGTCCCGTCGAGCCCGGTGCGCAGCCGGTGATAGATGTCACCCGTGCTGCCGCCGCCGCGGAACCGCCAGCTCTGGTGCAGGTCGGCGGCAAAGATGGGAAACCCGGCGTCGTCCTTGAGCGTGGGCGCGGACGGCCCGTCGCCCCGTCCCTGGTCGCCATGACACTTGCGGCACCCGATGGAGTCGTAGAACTGCCGCCCCGTCTTGAGGGCGTTCGCCCCGGTCCCGCCGCTCGGCTCGCTCGAGAACTTGAGCGCCGCCACGTGTTGGCTCGTGTCCGCGAAGAACGCCGAGAACGTCTTGATGTATGCGGCCACATCGCGTCGCTCCGCGTCCGACAGGCGCCCCTTCCACGCCGGCATCGCAGTCCCGGGCAGCCCGTCGTCGATCGCCCGCATCAGATCGGCGTCGGTCGGTAGCTGACCGGAAGCCGTCGTGCGGATCTTGTAGACCGCACCCGTGAAGTTGCGCGGCCGGGGCAGCATGTGCGCCGCGGCCAGCCCGTCGCCGGCGCCGCCATCGCCGTGGCAACCGGCGCACCACTTCACATAAACCGCCTTCCCCTTCGTCGTGTCCTGCAACGGGACGAGGGACGGGGGACGGGGGACGGGGGGTGCGACGAGCACGAGCGCCAGCAGGGCGTCAATCATGCCCCGTCCCCCGTCCCGCGTCCCCCGTCCCCGTCTTCTCCCACGTCCTCGGCGTCCATCCGGTTTGATCGTACAGGAACAGGATCACCGACCAGATCTCGCGCTCGGTGAGGAAATCCTCCCACTTGGGCATCGCCGAGTTCCACGGTGTGCCCTCGCGCGGCAGCCCCGGCCCGCCCTTGGCCACGCGCCAGAACACGAAACTCTCCGTGAGCTGCGCGATGGTGCCGTTGTCCTGGAAGTTGGCCGGGAGTGGATTGAAGCCGGAGGCGAAGTGGCCCTGACCGTCCAGGTGGTCCCCGTGACACGGCAGGCAGTTCTGGTAGTAGACCCGCTTGCCTTCCGCGACATACGCCGGCAGCGAGTCGGCGTGCTGGCGCAGCGGGTTCTCGAGGCCCGTCAGCGTGATCGACTTGCCCCGGAAAGTGATTTCGGTGGGCGGAGCCGGGTGGATGGAGCGGAGATTGGGTGGCGCGGCCACGGTCGTGGCCACCTGCCCGTACGCGATCAGCCCGACCAGCGCCGTCACCACCACGAGCAGCGCGGCCCGCGCCGCGCGCAGCCGCGGCTCGACCAGCACCGCCTGGATCGGCTCCTTGAAACGGGCCCACCGCTCCTCGTTGTCGCTCACGTAGATGAGCACGCCCACCAGCACCGTGGCCATGTACTGGAGCACCACGCTCTTCGGGACGATGGCGCTGCCCGGGAGCAGCGGCACCACCCACACGATTACGACGTAGGCGAGGACGAGAATCGCCACCGCCTGCCAGAACGGGTGCGCGGCGTAACGCCGCAGCGCGGGCGCGGCGGTCATTTGTGCGCCGCCAGGTATTGCGCCAGCGCTTCGAGCTGCGCGGCGCTCATCATCGTCCCGAACGTCTTGGGCATGATCCCCGCGAGCTTCTCGTAGCCTTTCGCGATCGACGAGGCCGGATCGAGGATCTTTTTACGAATCGATTCCGCATCCCGGCGGGACCCGACGTGCGTCAAGTCGGGCGCGATGACCTGTCCCTGGCCGTCGAGCTTGTGGCAGGCGAGGCACCCTGCCGCCTGGATGATCGCCTTGGGGTCGGTGGCGCCCCCCGCCAAACCCCCAGCACCTCCTCCACCACCCCCACCCCCCGTTGGGGAGGTTGTGGAGGTGCTGGAGGTTGCCGGGATGTCCGAAGCGGTCACATCGACCGTGCCGCCCTGGGATTCGAGGAACGCGATCACGGACCACACTTGTGGCGGCGAGAGCTGTTTGGTCATCACCGGCATGATCGGCTGATAGCCCGCCACCACATAGGCCTTCGGGTCGTCGAGCGACTCGTACAGGTACTGCTTGCAGTCCTTCCCGGCTTCTCGCTTGCCGCAGCGGGCGCCGATCGGACCGGTGCCCTTTTCGTCGGTGAGGAGATTGGGCGCGCGGGTGCCGAGGCCGTGGCAGGTGGTGCAACCGCCGATGCCGTTGAACACTTTCTCACCGGCGGCGACGAGCTGCTCCGGCGTCACATTGGCGCCCAGGGTGAGCGTCTGCGGCACCTCGGACTGGACCTGCGGGATCTTGTTGGCGATGAGGGTATAGAGCGCCAGGGTCCCGAGCACGATGCCGACGACCTTGAGGTTAGTGGCCCACATGGCGGCCCCCTCCCGCGGACTCACCCGGGGACACGAACGTGGACTTCTCCGCCAGCCCGCCCAGCCAGAACACGAACGCGACCAGGGTGAGGAAGATCAGCACGCACAGGCTGATCATCTTGGACGCGTAGCCGAGCGCGGGGGTGGCGGCGTACTTGCTCGTGTCCTGCACCACCTGCCACACGTGCCAGTACTGGCGGATGCCGGAGCGCGCGAACCCCATGAGCCCCATGAGCCACGTGAACGTCACCGCGAGGATGAACAGCGCGTACTGCGAGCGCGGCGGCATCTTGCCCCACTGAATCGCGCCCAGCGACTGGGCGCCGCGCGCCATCAGGATGTCGATCAGCGTGACGAAGACGATGCAGGAGAGGACCGCCAGGACCTGATAGACGCTGAACCCGATTCGCACGATGGCTTCGACGAAGTAGCCCCGAATGCCGTAGAACAGCACCACTCCGGCCGCGACGGCGAACATCGCTCCCTGAATGATCGTCCCTGTGCCCGCCCACGGCACGACCGGCCGGGTGTTGGCCCGGCGGTACATGAGGAACGAAAGAAACGTGGTGAGGATCATCAAGTTCACAGCCGTGTTCTTGGCGCTCATCACGCCCAGCGCGCCCAGGAACGGGTGGTGCGAGCCGCCCATCGCCGCCAGCTCCTTCGAGTCGGCGATCATCGTGTGCGGGGTGCCCCACACGATCGCGCCGAGCACGAGCACCACCAGCAGCCACTTGGTATAGGGGCGGAACCGCTCGGCGCCCGGAATCCGGCCCATCCCGATCCACAGGTAGTAATTGCCGGTGAGGAACAGCACCGCGATGAGGAACGCCTGAATGACCCACAGCCAGCTCATGAACCCGCCCATCATCGTGATGCCCATCGACTGGTCGTATTGATAGATCTCGCGCCCCAGCCAGTAGCCGGCGAACGGCAGCACGATCAGCGCCGAGATGGCGATGAAGTTGCCGACGTAGCCCATCCAGTCGTAGTGCGCCCGCTCCTCGTCGGTCTTCGCGGCGAGGAAGCGGTAGCTCGCGTACGCGGCGACGATCGCGCCGCCGAACACGACGTTGGCGATCAGGCGGTGCACGTTGATCGGCATCCAGGTCGCGTTGGCGATCGCGTGCCACAGCTTGATCGTCGCCGGATCCGTAGACGGGGTGACGTCGCGGGGCGGGGTCATCATGTAGGTGAGCCACGAGTTCGCGATGAACATCACGATCGTGCCCCACAGATTGAGCAGCAGCCCGAGGCCCCAGTGACCCCACTTCGGCCGCCCGTACTTCCAGCGGTCCCAGCCGTAATAGTAGAGGTACAGGGTGAACGACTCGCAGAAGAACAGCGCGGCGTACAGCCACATCGACGGCGCGAACACGGCGGTCAAGTACGCCCATGGCTTCATCCACAGCGTCGCCAGGATGAAGACCAGTATCGCGCCCCAGATCGCCGTCGCCGAGTACGCCACCAGCAGCAGGCGCGTGAACTCCTTGGCGAGGCGGTCGTAGCGGGCATCCTTGCCGACGATACCGATCGCCTCCGCGACGACCGCGAACATCGGCACACCCAGCACGAACGCCGCGAACATCAGATGCACCTCGGCCGCGATCCACACTGCGGCGCGGGCGCCGATGAGCGGGAATTCTCCGTAGGCGCGGGTCGTGTCCGCGGCGACCTGCAGCGCGAGCGACCAGTGCTCCGTCATCCGTTATCCGTCACGAAAAACGGCCGCCGTTTCGAGAAGTCGATCGGCATCGAGCTCCGCACCTCGGCGAGCAGCTCCGGCGTCACCTCCCGGCGCCCCTGACGGCGCGCCCACGCCTCCACCCGCTGCATCACCACCCCGCGCACGAACGAGGGGATGCGGGACACCCGCTCGCGCGCCGCGGGCGTCCACGCCAGCGCCGGTTGAAAGTCGCCGCCGTAGCGCAGCGCGCGGGCCGGCTCGATGAGGGCCGTGTCGCCCGTCGGCTCGTACAGGCACGACGGATCGGCGGCGAGCACGTCCCCCTCGAGCGCGAACCCGCGCGCCCGGCAGCCGCCGCACAGCGCGCGATACTCGCATGCCCCGCACTTCCCCTGCAGCGGCCCTTCCCGCAGCCGTCGGAACAGCGGCGACGACCGCCACACGTCGGCGAAGCGCTGCGATGTGAGATCGCCAGCCACCTCGGGCAGGTACGGGCACGGCGTGACCTTGCCGTCCGGCGTGATGCGGCAGTACTGCGTGCCGCAGGGACAGCGCGTCTCGTAGTTCAGGACCGGGGAGTCGGGGTCGGTCTGATGCACCAGGCGCATGAAGTGCGGCGCGCATTTCGCCCGCACCAGCATGCGGCCCCGGTAGCTGCGCTCCCAGCGGGCCAGGTCGGCGAGCACCGCCTCGTAGTCCGCGGGCGCGAGGTCCGACAGGGCGGCGCCGCGGCCCGTCGCGACCAGGAAGTAGCAGTTGAACGACACCGCCCCCTCGTCCGCCGACCACGCCACCAGGGCCCCGAGCTCCGCGCGGTTCCCCTTGGTGACCGTCGTCTGCACGATGAAGTCGAGCCGCGCCGCCCGCAGCCGCGCGAGCGCGCCCTGCACGTCGGCGAGCGCGCCCCTGCCGCGGCGGAAGTTGTCGTGATAGGAGGGACGCAGCGAGTCGACGCTGACCGCGACCCCCCGCACGCCCGCCTCCACGAGCGCCGCGATGCGCTCGTCGGTGAGCAGCGTCCCGTTGGTCCCCACCACGACTGTCGCCCCGTTGGCGGATGCGTGGTGGGCGATCTCCGCCAGGTCTCCTCGCAGGAGCGGCTCGCCTCCCGACAGAATGAGCAGCGGAGCGGGGTTCACGGCGAGCACCTGGTCCACGATGTCCCGGCACGCCGCCGTGTCGAGCTCAGCCTCGGCGCTCTCGTGCGGGCCCGCCGCGATGTAGCAGTGCGCGCACTCCAGGTTGCAGCGCCTGGTCAGGTTCCAGGCGACCACGTGCGGTACGTAGTCCACGTCAGTCCCCAGCCCCGGCCCGCTCCGCCAGCAGCCGCTCCATCGCGGCCTTCGCGTCCTCCGGCTTCATGGTCTTCAAGTCCACGGGGCACTTCCCCATTTGCGCTTCGATGTCCCGAATGGGGCAGCGCGTGATGCCCTGCGCCTTGGCCTCCTCGATGAACGCCCGCATCTCGGGACTCAATCCATCACGCCCCTCGGCTTCGGCGCGGATCTGCTTGGCCCGCAGCTCCTGGAACATGACCATCATCGTATCCATGTCGAACTCGTCGGCCGCGATCATCGCCTGCTTGTTCTCGTCCATCACGCGGGTGCTCACGCGCCAGATGGCGTGCCCGCGCGCGAATCGCTCGACCGTGTTGCGCGCCAGCGGCCGGGCGATGAGCGGCACGAGCTGCAGCCGCTGCCA
>WNGM01002882.1_pt1 | contig 16082 bp, 16 predicted proteins | sample 5400571 | NCBI WGS metagenome assembly WNGM01 (sample SAMN13153378, study PRJNA577476) | soil metagenome | isolation source: 100 cm soil or saprolite under Garry oak tree replicate 2 | place: USA:California | collected 2016-06-15 | reverse complement strand
AGAGCTTCGATATCACAATCCCGTCTGTTACGAGAAACGCGATCATCTTCTTTCCGTGTAGGTAGCAGAGGCATCCCATCATCTCCCTGCTCGAGACCCCCGGCCACTGCAGAATCTCCTTTTCCAGTTCGTCTCGAATCTGTCCCATCTTCTCTTTATCGAAGTACTTCATTCAAGCAGTTCCATCATCCGCCCGCCTATGTTAGATTGATCCGAGAGATGATTCCATAGGCGCTAGCCGGGAAAAGCGTAGAATGAACCCTGATCTGGGATCTGGGAGGGGCATTTCATATGAAGCCCACTTCAAGCATGCAATGATACGGATGGAGACCGTTCGAAAAGGCGCTGACTCGCCTGTTCCGCGCGACAAACCTGGAATCTCGCCTAGAAACGTTTCAGACGGCGAGGGGAGCCTTCCAAGAATTTAGAAAAAAAATATTTCCCGCGAGACAAAACTCGCAGTATAGAGGGAATTAACAAACAGTAACTCTCACCCGGTCCGGGGGCAGACTGTTCCGCTACATGCTAGACAAGCGCAGAACAAGCCCTGATCCGGAGTCTGGGCAGGCGATTCTTGATCCCGACTTTTTCACGCTGAGCCCTACGCTGGACCTCGCATCTGGAAAATCGGTCGACTGTTCTATTCTGCGCCCTGAATCGCAAGACTTGCCCGGACCGGCTTCGGCTGCGAGAGCCCTCTGGAAATAAAGGGGGGCCGACGATATGATTCTCGAGACGCAAGAGTGTTCCTCGGACAATCTCTCATCTCGGCGGGAAAACAATTCCTCAAACAATGTTTAGTCACATCTCTCCCTTTTTCTCGACTCGCAAGTATTCGGCTATGTCGAGTTCGAGGAAGACTTCGCCAATGTCTCCCATAGTCTGCTTGAAATGATGCCTTTCGTACAACTGTTTAGCTCGCACGTGTATCGTCGAGGTCTCCACACCAACAGCACCTCTCCCGAGCGAGTCAGCAATCGCCTTCTCCAGTAGAAGTGTTCCTATCCCATTTCCGCGCTCTGCCTCCGAGACATAGAAGGCGGATATGAACGCGTTCGGGCCACCGTCGATGATATCCTCATGCAATACATAGTGGATGAAACCAACGACTCCAGAGCCGGCCTCTGCAACAAGCAGCTCATTCTTTCGAACTGCTCTCTGTACCGAGTTCAGCCGTCCTGAGATAGGTTTCCAGTCAAACCATTCAGACAGAAGATCGTCCACGCTCTGCGCATCTGTCATCAATGATCTCCTTATCACAAGTCCTTTGGACAAGTCTCATCTGGGCCCCTCCGGCAGAGAGGATTGTCTCCGCCAGATGGATAAAGCCTCCGACTAGGTGGGCGGATTCCTAGCCGATGTAGATTGGGACATAAGAAGCCTGGAAGGATTTGAGAACTCTCAACAACGTCTCCTCTGCTTTGCTCCGGTCAGAATAGTGCTCCTTTAGAGCCGAGGTCCAGAGATGATAGACCATTCCTCCCTGCTCGGCAGCCTGGAAGAAACCCATCTCTTCGAGAGACCTTGTCAACGACAGCAGTCGATCAGAGAGAACTGAGAGACCTGCAGTTATCGTCCAGTCTCCTCTCTGGTCAAGCATGACGTGTACAATACCATCAGAGAAAGTAAGCGATATGCTTCCACCGGGCCTAAGGGAGGAATCCACGAGGCCTGCCATCGACAATGGATCGTAGGCTTCCTGAGTCTGCGTGGGAGCGTTCTCTGTCATGATGAGTGCCCGCCTGTGAGAACAGGCTTAACACTCGTGTAACCCGGTCCCGCGAATGCACGGAACTCGCGAACGAATTCTGGACGTTTATATCGAACAGAAGCCCCTCCAAGGCCTCCCCCGAGCTTCACCATGTCCATGTATGATCTGGAAGAGGATAGGCTCGTAGCGGAGATAACGGGTAGAGGTGCCCGAAGGTTACTCATACAACTACCAGACGGGCTCAAGAACGAAGGGCCCCGACTAGCCAGCCTAGTCCGAGAAAAGACTGGAGCAGAGGTCTTTGTCTCAGCATCCTCGGCCTGGGGCGCCTGCGATCTATCCCTCGACGCCGCTGCGCGTTTGAAGGCTGACCTGCTCGTCCATTATGGTCATAACGAATTCTTACGCGACGGATCCAACGGCATACCAGTCCTCTACATTCCCGCCAAAAGTAGACACGAGATAATCCCGGTCGTAGAGAAGGCGCTACCGCTCCTACAGGGACCACGCATAGGATTGGCCACAGTCGTCCAACACCGGCCAGGTTCTAGGCTGCGACTATTTCGGACTCAAACGGATCGAGCCTGAAGTAGACTCGTTCCTGATAGTAGGAAGCTACTTCCATGGCCTAGGCGCAGCACTATCACTAGAAAAGCCGACAATCCTCGCGGACCCCTACGATAAGACTGTTCAATCGCTCGACCAGGATCGGGCAAGAATCATACGCCAACGATACGCAATGGTCGAGAAAGCTCGACATGCAAACAATTTCGGAATAATCATCTCCACCAAACCCGGACAATCCAATCCGACGATCGCATTGAGCATTCAGCACCAGCTAGAGGAGAACGGCAAGAATGCTGTTCTCCTATACGCTGACGAGATAAGACCTGAGAAACTTCTAGACTTCACAGTCTTAGAGGCCTTTGTCGATACTGCCTGCCCAAGGCTGGCCTTGGACGATCCAGAGAGATTCTCAAAACCGATCGTCACACGGGACGAGATCATGGTCGTAATGGGAGCATGGACCTGGGAACAGCTTCTTGAGCGCGGCCTGGTCCGCCTCTAAAATGGCCGACAAAAAGCATCTCTCAAAACGCCAGCTAGAAATCCAGCTCGGCAAGCTGAAAACTCTTGAGAAACCCAGTCTCAAATTAGAACAGTATCCGGTATCCGTTGAAGCTGCAAGCGAACTCCTCTACCTGGCGGGCTTCGAACACAACGATCTAGACGGTCGTGTCATCGATCTCGGGACTGGAACAGGCCGCCTCGCGATAGGCGCCGCGCTGATGGGTGCGGAAGCGCCTGTTGGAGTAGACATGGATGAGCGATCCTTGTCGGTGGCGAGGGAGAATGCTCAGACAGCGGGGGTAGAAGTTGAATGGGTCCAGTCCCATATTGAGAAGGTAAGCGGCAGATTCGACGCAGTCATTATGAATCCGCCTTACGGGACCCAGAAATCACACGCAGACACGCGATTTCTCGCAAAGGCCTTCCAATTGGCCCCTGTCGCCTATTCTATCCATAAGTCAGCAACAAGAGATTTCTTGGTCCAGTTTGTGAAAAAGTCGGATAGGCAAGTCGACCAGGTGAGGTCAATGAGCATGGAGATTCCACACCTCTTCGAATTCCACGAAAAGAAGCGGGCGACGGTAGAGGTTGACCTCTATAGAATCATCAGAAACTCTTGATCAGGGCTTGCTCTGACCACCTTCCTGTTCGTTCTTAGGATGAACAGGTTTGGCTGGCACATCAACCGTGGTCCGCGTAGTTCCTTCGGCGGAAGTTGCCGGGATTGGCTCCATGGAAGGCAATCCAAGAGATATTCCGGATATAGTAGGGGCTATCTTGCTGATTTTTCGCGGTCGAATACGCATCTTTCCAGCCCACTGGCGAAGCCGATTCGTGGCGCCAACCGAACCCTTCAGCTTGGATCTATCTTGCAATAGGAAGTACGTGGCTAGAAATGATGTAACTCCTAGGATGACGCCTGTCCACACGTTGATTCCTGATAGTATAGCCGTGGTTGTTCTCCCAACATAGTTTTGCAGGTAAGCATTGTTGGAATAGTCGAGATAGAGCGCTGACAAAAGTCCAATTATTGCACTAGTTTCCACTATCACTCCAAACTTCGTCTTCAACGGTATCGGAGGGATCAGCTTCTCTTCAGGCCGAATCGGCACCCTACGCAATCGACCCGGAGCCCACCAGTTCAACCGCTTCATCATCATCATGATTGACGGCACAAGATAGATCCGAGTCAGAGTCGCGTCCAGCAAAACAACTATGAAAATAGCCAAACCCAGCTGCTGAAGCATCGGAATCTGTGACAGCATCATCGTCCCATACGCTCCCGCAGTAACCAGTCCGGTCACGGTAATTATTCCTCCAGTTCGCTCGACCGCTGTCTCGATCGCTTCCTCATCCTTTGCGCCACCGGCAACGTACTCGCGGATCCTAGTTACAAGGAAAATGTCGTAATCGAGTCCAAGCCCAACCATGATCACCAAAAGCATGATCGGCAGTATCCAGATCAATTCTGCGGAGAAGTATGTCTTGAAGAAATAGACCGTTGCAGCCATTGCCCATGATATGCTGAGGAGGATTGTGAAGATCAAGCGTAGAGGGGTAAAGACAGAGCCCAAGGCGACTAGGAGGACGATGAAGACTCCCACGAGCACTAGGGCTGTGAGGTTGAAGTAGTCAGAACCGCTCGATGTGGCCAAGTCGCTGACGGAGGCAGTCGCTCCACCTACGAGCATGGTGGATGAAGCTAGCAGCGGCGCCTGGCTTTTCAGAACGTTCACATTGGCACGAATCTGGGCCACAGTGGCAATAGCCTGATCAGAATAGGGCTCACTGTCTAATGCAGCCCAAACCATGGCTGACTTTCCATCGCTACCTAGGAACGGCTTCATGCTCCGGATCATGGCCTGCTGCTCGGCAGAGTTCAGCTGGCCAAAATTCGCGAAAGGAATAGGATTTCCCGAAGGATGAGTCAGTCCATACACCTTTGAGACTCCCGGAATCGTATATGTCGAGTTTTCTGCTAGGGAGATTGCTTTCAATGCTGTGATGTTGATCCAACCGCCAGAAACCAGGATGACAGGGGTCCGGACGATCGTGTAGGTTGGTGTGACTGTTCCTGCGCCAAATCCTTGGCTCATGATATTGTATCCGTTCTTGCTCTCCAGAGAAGATGGAATCTGTCCGATCAGATCGTGACTCGTCTGGGACGAGAGAACAGTGCTTGCGGCGGGGAGTGAGATGGCCAGGGCTAACAGGAGAACCAGTTTCGAATGTTTCGCAGTGAACTGTGCCGCCCGAGCATAGTAGCTACCACCGACGAGCTTCTTTTTCCTCCACAAACCCAGTCCACGAGGCCAGAAGATCCTGTCACCAAAGAGCGAGAGAGCAGCAGGGACCAGTGTTAGAGCAACGAGCAACGCAATCGATATTCCGAGCATGACCGCAATACCTACAGACCGGAGCAGACCAAAACTGGCGAAAGCCAGAGTGCCGAAGGCGATAACTACAGTCGCACCGCTGGTCGCAATGCTCTCACCAGCCCAAGTCACAGATCTCTCAACCGCGTCCTTCTTTCCCCTCCCTAGCCTGCGTTCCTCCGCATAGCGGCTTACGAGGAAGATGCAGTAGTCGGATCCTGCGCCGAGCATTGAGACAGGGAGCAGGGTCAGAACCAGATAGTGAACGCTGGTGACGTAGGAGCCGACAAGGTACACGAGCCCAAAGGCTATTCCGATGGAGAGGCCGATGGCGGCGATCGGAATCAGAGGCGCGACAAGAGAAGCAAAGAACACTCCAACAATGACCAAGATCAGTGTGATCGTTATCGGGTCAATACGCTCAATGTCGGTTACGGTCTGAGTTTGAATGTCGTAGTTGAAAGCTGGTGCGCCAGTGACGTATACAACCGGGCTCTCATTACTGATGATATCCGCTATCCCTACATCGTGCCTGATCTCTGGCACGCTGTTCATCGGGTCGGGACCGTTTGTCTTGAAATCGAGAATCACCAGCATAGTATCGTTCTTGGCTGATGCGAATTGGGAATACACGTCCCTGCTCGGCTGCACAGGATATGTCAGCATGTTGTAGTTACGGAGAATTTGCAGCCCTAGGCTAGACAAGTCGGAGCTGGTGGCTGAAGCGCCTAGGTCATAGATCTCGCCCATTATCGTAAGCTGGACCGAGCTCGCATTCGCCTCTTGGGCAACCGTGTTTATGCTGAACGATCTTATCGCGTTCTGATCGTTCCAGCAATTGTTGTTGGAACATCCGATTCCCGAGCCGCCACCGTAGATATTGAAGAATCCGGCAGCAGAGACGAAGAGGCTCAGAGTCTCAGAGTCAAAAGGAAGCGATTCAACGAACGGCAGGGTGATGTTATAGTAGGAAGGCTGAGTTGCCAAAAGTGGGCTGCCCTTTGTCACGTTCTGTGCGCGGGCGAACGCTCCGACGAACAGCTGTAGCGGTGTGTAAGTCGTAGCTGTGAATGTCTGGTTCCAGGATTTGTAGAAGAGTGACAGATAGTTGAAGGCGATCTTCTGGTACGCGGCTGGGGTCTGTGCCGAGACAATGGGCCAACTGGAATTGTATGCTTCGCTGTTGTAGGCCGCTAGCTGCGTCTGGTCGATTGTGCCCGATCCTGAGTTGACGAGTGATATCCACTGAGCTACGTAGGTGCTTGGAACGCCGAACTCGATGTTCGAGGCCAGGGTTGTTGCGTTTTTTGTCTGGTACAGTTCTAGGTGCACTACGCTAGTGTAGCCTAAGAGTAGTTGGCTGTAGATATCGTATATGCTTGTGATGTTGTTGATGTTTGATAGTTTACCGTCATTGTGCAGGGTTTTGTTTAGGGCTAACGTAAAGTCGCGGACATCGTTGCCCCGAATGTCGGGTGATGTGATTACGACGATAACGCTGCTGCCTTGGTCGATGCTGAATTCTCTGCTGACAATGTCCTGGGCCTTGCTCGACTCAGAGTTTTTCGGATTGAAGGCAGTCTCATTGTACACTATTACACTCTGAACTTGTAGAATCGCAGGAATACTGAGGACTAGAGCTACTAGCCAGATCACGAATACGGCCCTGTTGTGCCGGATGATGAGCCGAGCTAGTTTCGTGAATAGCACACTTAGTCCTCTTTAGGATTGAAACGATTGAAAACGGGGACGGCGGCCATAAAGTCGTGGTGTAACCCGGAAACGTTCGAGAACGGCTAATACCCGACTCTAGGCACATCTATAAGACGAAAAAGGGACGGTTTCAAACAAGGGACCAAGTCACGAAGCCGATAACTCTCCTTCTAGCCCAAACCGGTCCTAAACTAGCGAGGAAGGAAGAGAATCTGAAGACAATCGCCGTACAGGCAAACGTGGCGAGGAAGAAAAGCATCGACCTTCTGGTATTTCCTGAACTTCACCTAACCGGTTATGCAATGCAAGACGAAGTGTACAATCTGGCTGAGCCGATTCCAGGATCCAGCGTCAAGAAGATCGAGAAACTCGCCAAAGAACATGGATTACACATTGTGTTTGGAATGCCCGAGGAGAGTGCTGTCAAGGGAGTTATCCATAATACAGCCGTACTCGTAGGGCCTAACGGGCTCGTCGGCAAATATCGGAAAATTCACCTTCCTACTCATACAGTCTTTGAGGAGAGGCGCTACTATCGTCCGGGCCAGGAAGCTCCAGTCTTCTCGACTCCTCTCGGGACGATCGGCTTGACGATATGCTACGACCTCTATTTCCCTGAACTGACACGGCTCCAAGCCTTAGCGGGAGCACAACTGATAGTCTGCATCTCAGCTAGCCCAAGTCTGAGACGCCGATTCTTCGAAGGATTCTGTCTAAGCAGAGCAATGGAAAACGCGGTCTATCTAGCCTACGTCAACCGGGTGGGGATTGAGGATGGGAGCCAGTTCTGGGGTGGCAGCAGAGTTGTAGCTCCGAATGGGTCGGTCCTAGTCCAGTGCAAGTATGATGTTGAGGATTATCAACCTTGCAAGGTTGACTTGGACGAGGTTTCGCGAGCCCGAGCTTTCATACCGACGATAAAGGATCTTGAGCCTCAGCTATTCGATCAGCTGCGAACGAAAAGCAGAGAAGCCTGAAACGTGTCCAAGCATTACCGTAGGCTAAGCCTGGCCAAGGCGCGTCTCTTTGTATAGTCGGATTGTTAGCAGGTCTAACTCTAATCGTTGCAGCGTCGCGCGTCAAATTGTTTCCCATCAATGCGCTATTCATCCTTGCAGCCTGGTTCTGTTTCTGGTTCTTCTCGCATGATCTTGCGCATCACGTGGTCGGAAGAATCTTCGGTGTTGGCTTCCGGTACTATTTCTTTGGACGATCGACAATAACGAAACTCAATCTGCCCAATCGCGTCCAACTTGCTAAAAGTCGTCTCGGTGCTAGGCTTGAAGACCGACAAGTCCAGTTTGAAGACTGTTTCTCCAAACGGTCTGCGTATGATGTACGCTTCGGGGGCCGTCTTCTCCATGTTCTTACCATGGGTTGTCATCCCTGCTGGATTCTCGATTGGCCGTCCAGTCGGAATCTTGATTACGCTTCTGACGCTAGCAAACGTTGGCTTTACTCTCTACTTCAGCACGCGAGTAGGAGATCTTCATCATGCTCGAGTGGTCAGAAGCTAGGTCGAATCGCCTATCGCGATACATTCTGAAGCCGAAGGCTAAGTTTCTGTCTAGAAATCCATCCTGAGGAGACTATAGTATATTAGCCGGAGAGACTGTAGGTTTCCACAGGCATCTCTCTTGAAAGGTAGAAACTATCGTTCTCCCTCAGGTCAGGCTTACACCCGTTTGAAGTACATTCATGGATCCCCGACCCCAAAGGTCTCGAAGTTCAACATGGGGGATCTGTCGACTCATTTTGCCCGAGGGGTCCATCTTGTGTCCAGAGAGAATGTCCAGATTCGTCATAACGCCCTAGAGTCGGCTCGAGTTTCCGCCAACAAGGTTCTCTTCGACAAGTACGGGGAGACAGGCTACAGGTTACAGTTGTGCGTTTATCCTCACATTATTCTCAGAGAGAACAAGATGATCGCGACGGCCGGGGCTGACCGTCTCCAAGAAGGGATGAGACGGGCTTTCGGAAAGCCGACGGGAAGGGCTGCGCGCGTGCATGATGGCCAGTCGATACTCATCGTCTATGTTCCAGAAGATGGTGTAGATATTGCTCGAAAAGCGTTAGACACCGCGTCGACAAAATTCCCGATGAGGAGCCGCATAACAGTTGAAGAGATTCCTGTGGAAGAGCAAGCTCAAGTTCCTGTAGAAGCTCCTGTGCCTCATGAGGAGGCCGAGCCGACCGAGGCCGCGGAAGAAGTCACTCCGATTGTAACAGCGGGAGCCTAGTCTGAATGGTCAGCTCCGACGCCATCGTCGTCTGGCTTGAACAAGTCAGGAAAGACGACATTCACATCGTCGGCGGAAAGTGCGCCAACCTCGGAGAACTGACAGCAAAAGGCGTTACGGTTCCTCCTGGCTTTGCAGTTACTGCGGACGCGTTCCGTCGATTCTTAGAAGAGACAAAGATCGGAGAAGTAATTCAGAAGACTCTCACAAGTTCAAATGGTCCTCGCGATCCGAAGCAGTACGAGGAAGCTTCCGAAGAAATCCGGAAAATTATCGAGTCCGCTCCAATGCCGTCCCACATTGCCAATGAGGTTCGAAGCGCTTATCGTGATCTAGAGAAGAAGACGGGGAACTCTCAGGTCAAAGTAGCTGTACGATCCTCTGCTACCAGCGAGGATCTTCCGGACGCGTCGTTTGCGGGACAACAGGACACATTTCTTAACGTGAAGGGAGAGGACGCGCTTGTCCACTACGTACAGAAGTGCTGGTCAAGCCTCTACACGCCCCGCGCGATATTCTACCGTGAAGAGAAGGGATTCCCGCACGAGAAGGTGCTCATCAGTGTCGGGGTCCAGAAGATGGTTGACTCAGAAGTCTCAGGAGTAATATTCACACTCGACCCGGTTAATGGTGACCCATCGAAGATCATTATCGAGTCGAGCTGGGGACTGGGCGAGGCGCTTGTTGCTGGGGTTGTCCGGCCCGACCGGTTCATTGTTGACAAGGGGACACTTCAGATTGTTCACAAGGAGATTGTCCCGAAAATGGTCGAGCATGTTCCGAACCATGAGACCGGGCTTACGATGGAACGAGAAGTTCCGGCGGAGCGTCGGAACGCTGCGAGTCTTGGGGATGAGCAGGTTGTTGAGCTTGCGCGGTTGGCTCGGGATATTGAGGATCATTATCAGACTCCGCAGGATGTCGAGTTCGCAGTCGAGCGTTCAAAGTCTGGTCAGAAGGTGTACGTGGTCCAGACTAGGCCCGAGACGTTCTGGGCGCGGATGAAGACGCCCTCAGAGGGGTCCAAGAGTCCGGTGCTTGATCGTGTTGTCGTTGTTCAGGGTCTAGCCGCTAGTCCAGGATTGCACGCGGGAAGGGCCAAGATTGTGATAGGGTTGCAGGATGCGGGACGGATGATGAAGGAGAAGGACATTCTTGTTACTAGAATGACGAATCCGGACTGGGTTCCATACATGAAGATCGCCGGCGCGATCGTCACAGAAGACGGTGGGACGACTTGTCATGCGGCGATTGTTTCTCGCGAGATGGGAATCCCGTGCATTGTCGGGGCAAGGAACGCGACGAAGGTCTTGCAGACCGGCAAGGAGTACACTGTTGACGCGAAGGCGGGAGTTGTCTACCAAGGGCTTGTCGAGGAAGTTCTCAAGCCAGCTGGTGCTGTTGCCCAGCAGATTCCTACCGTTATTCCTGTTACTTCGACGAGAATCTATGTCAACATCTCGCTGCCGGAGCTGGCTGAGAAGGTCGCGCGGGAGACTCACGCTGATGGTGTGGGGCTGTTGCGAGCGGAGCACATGATGCTCTCGGTGGGGAAGCATCCGCGGCTCTTGATCGAGGAGGGGGGTGGGCAGAGGATGGTTGACGCTTTTGCAGAGGGTGTGAGGAAGGTGGCTACTCCTTTCGCGCCGAAGCCGGTTGTTTATCGTTGTCTGGATTTCAAGCCTGACGAGTTTCTGGGACTGCCTGGTGGTGAGAAGTATGAGCGGGAGGCGGGGCATGTGGGACCGAATCCGTTGTTGGGTTTCCGGGGGGCGTTCCGGTATGTGAAGGAGCCGGACGTGTTCCGGCTGGAGTGCCGGGCTATTCGGAAGGTGCGGGAGGAGTTCAAGCTGACGAATGTGCATGTTATGCTGCCGTTCGTCCGGACCTTGGAGGATTTCCGGAACGCGAAGAAGATCATGGAAGAGGAGGGGTTGAAGCGGAGTCCGGACTTCAAGCTCTGGATAATGTGCGAGGTTCCCGCTACGGTGCTGTTGATCGACAAGTTTGTCTTGGAGGGTATTGATGGAATCTCGTTCGGGACGAATGATTTGACGATGCTGATTCTCGGGATCGACCGGGACGATGCGTCTATTCAGGAGATTTACGATGAGCGGAATCTCGCTGTTCTGAGGGCGATGAGTCATGTGATTCGGATCTGTAGCGAGGCTGGTGTTACGACGTCTATCTGTGGCCAGGCGCCGTCGAACTATCCGGAGGTCGTAGAGTTTCTTGTTAGAGAAGGGGCGGTTAGTATGAGTGTGAATCCGGACAAGGTGATAGAGACGAAGCAGCTGGTCGCAGGGATCGAGCAGAAACTGATTCTTGAAGGCATGCGGAAGATGCGAGAGAATAACGGTGATTCGGGGGCTCTCCAGCCTCGGTGGCCGAGATAGATCCCTGTCATAGATGTTTGATGATCTAGTCGAGTATGTCCGGGAAAATTATTCGCTAGCCTCGAAGATTGTAGAGCTGGGAGTAGGCAGCCGGATAGACGTCGCTGAAAAGATCAAGAAACATCTTCCACTAACCGAGATTCTTGTCACGGACAATGATGAAGCATGGGTCCGAAAGCATATGACGAGTCAGGTCCGTGCTGTTGCTGATGACGTGATGTTTCCGCAGACGCCGATCTACCAGAACGCGTCGCTAGTCTACTCAATCCATCCGCCCTTCGAGATTGTAGAGCCGATGGTTCGGCTGGCCGGGAGTATAGGGGCTGATCTTCTAGTTGTGCCGAGGTCCGATGAACAGGAAATGTTTCATCGTGATGGCTGGCGGAAGCTTGTTCGGAACGGACGGACGCTCGGCTGGCTGCGAATCTTTGGAAAAAGAACTCTATTAGCCGAGAACGGGATATAGAATCATCCGGTTTTCTGCGTCGCGAGACTGACCGGCATACCCTAAATCTTCTAGACTCCACAAATGTTCAGGATATTAACATGTTCGCATCAAGACTGTGCTATGGCCGGCTCTCGTTGTCTGGCTGATATTTGACACGGGCATAGTCTCCTAGGCTGTTTCTAGGCGTTTCCTTGGCACCTGCAGGGGACTTGCGGTTCAAAGGTACCGTCTTTTCGTCTGAGGGTGCTGTATGTCCCAGTGAAAGACTTCCAGGTCGATGCCGTCAGGGTCCAGGAAGAAGACTGCATAGTAGCCTCTACCCTGTCGAGGATAATTCTGTGGAGGGTAAGGCACATCGGCCTGAACCCCAAGGGTCGAAGGATCCCATCGTAGAATGAGACCAATTTTCTATAGTAAGCTAAGCGAAGGTCTAGGTGGTGGGCGCTCTCCGCCCTCATCCATCCTCCTACGCTCCTCGGATCTTGAAAATGTGACTCTCCGATAAGGGTTTGAGCTCGCTAACACTCTCGATGCCATTACTTAGGGAGTCTAATTCTAAACCGGGGAGCTACTCTTAGTATCATAACTTGAACGCTTCAAAATATAATACGAACAGATCGGGCCACGCCTAGGATATGATGTTGGAGGCAGAAACGAAGCTGATTCCGTTTCGCGGAAATGGACCCTACTGCTACTCAAACACGGCCTCCATGCTACTATCCACAATCGGAGAACAAGTTTCACCCCAGGAAATGGAGGCGTACACTGGTGTGGGTCTGGGAGCCTTCTGGCTACGCAAAGAGAAGCTTCTGTTCTTCAGCAGCTTTTCCAACCCGCCTGATCTAGGAATAACTAGGGCCCTCCACCTTCTGGGTTTCAGCTTCGAGGAGAATGTGACAAGCGACCCTGCTAGGCCCCCGTTTGAACAGTTGAGATCCGACCTAGCTGGCTCAGCAGCAGTTCTGGGACCGCTTGACATGGGATATCTCACTCATAATCCGCTTCACAAGAGAATGATGGGCGCCGACCACTTCGTCCTGGCGTATCGCTTCGAGAAGGATGGGGTGCTGATTCATGACCCCGAGGGTTTCCCGAGCGTTCTTCTCCCACTTCGACAGCTGGAGCTTGCCTGGCGAGCAGATAGCATACCATACCGTCGAGGACATTATCGCTACTGGACCCGTCCAAGACGAGTACGCAGGCCCAGCCAGGACGAATTGTACGAGTCGAGTCGCAGATCCTTCAAGGAGGTCTATTCGGCGGCTGAGAGTCTTGCGGCGAAGCATAATGTGGCCATTGACGCGAAAGCAATCACGACCCTTCAGAAGCATGTGGAACAGGGCAGGGTCTCACCAGCGGAACGAGGCTTCATGGTACACTTCTCATTCAAACTCGGAGCCCGCAGAGCCCTAGACTTCGCCAGCTTCTTCGGATCCAAACACCCAGAACTAGCGAGATTGAAGGAGAAACAGGCAGAACTTTTCGGTGCGTTGCAATCCTTCACTGTCCAAAGGAAATGGACAAAGGTCGCAGACTCTCTAGAACAGCTCGCCCAAGTCGAAACAGAATTTCGGGACTCGCTCCTTTCGGTCTAGAAGCGGCCCGAACTTATCGATCCATGCGTCCGTTTCAGTGCTGAACTTCTTGACGTAGCCGTGTTGCGAAGTACCAGAGGTTACCCTCCGGGTCACGAGCCGAATATTCCCGCTGGCCATACGGCTGATCTGTCGGTGAAGAATCTATTGTAGCTCCGCCACTTTTTGCGTGATGGTAGTGAGAGTCCACATCGTCGACGAAGACGACGAGACCGCCCGGTTGCGCTGGCAGGGACCGGGCCGAGACTAGGCCGTGTTCGGGGTCGACGCGGTGGATCCAGATTACCGAGTCTCCAGTGTGGACCTCGGCGTGGAACGGCCGACCGTTGCCATCACGAATAAGTCGGCCTTCCTTGAAACCGAAGACGTCCACGAGGAACCTCTGGGCGGCCTCCATGTCCTCGTACACTCGCAACGGGATAACAGGTTGGGCTCCCATGCTAGAACCTCATTCACTGATTTGGTAACTTAAGGATGCCTATCTTCGTTAAATCCCCAGTTCTACCCGGAGAAAATCCTTGACGCCATCCCTTCCCGTTGCCCTAAGCCAGAGAGGCCCCTGATCACGCTGCAACTCTAGAGTGAGTGTAAGGAAGGGACAGCAGAGCTGTTCCAGAGTAGCCCACTCTGATAATGCTGTGAAAAGCGACCGGTTGTTCGGGAAGCGAAGTCCAAATCCGTCAGCCAGCTCCTCAATCTCAAGATGCTTCGGAAACAGGTCTCTTGCCAAGATGTCATGTCGTCTTCTCTGTTCTTGGTCTAGGGCTGACGGGTTGCAAGAAAAGGAAGAAACAGTTTTTGCCTGCGGGTTGCGAGAGCTCATGGTCTGCTTCAGTTCAGATAATGGCGTACGTTTCTGAAGTAGTTAAGCAACGAAGTTCCCGCAAGGTAACTTGCTTACGCTACAGTTATCGGGTCGTTGCAGGTCTCGGCCTTCTTCTACCCGGTCTGAAAGTCTCGTCCGTTAAACGATAGAGCTATGGTTCTTATTGTTGATCTCTGACGCTGAACCTTTCCAAGTGTTCTCAACCAGCTCCACAACATCCGCCAGATGAGCCCCCAGCTCTCCAAGACGTTTCCCCGTCTCGGGGTCCTCCTCGCCGAAGAAGGAGCTGAGCCTGCCGAGAATAACCATACACTTCCGTATCGTCGACACTTCGTATCGTATCTGTTCGCCGACTGCCATGTCCCAAAGGACTGCCCTGCGCTTCACAATGACCTGCGAAGCCTCAACCTCAGAATCTTTCTCGGTCTCTAGCATGCTGCTGAATGGGAGTCCGGTCCGTGTTTAGAATCCGTGTAACTTCATCACGGACTCCAAAGTGACAAGGTCGAAACTCTGCTTATCAGGGCTCTGAGAGGATCTGTCTGAGGCTGTCTTCCTTGTTTTCTACTCCATAGAGTATTCAACAGGGCAATGGCCACTATGGATATCAAGAGTCCTACCGGAGCCAGAAGTTGTGGATTAATTAAGGGTCCTGGAGGAGCCGTTGCTGGCACCGGCCAAGCTGACACGTGCCAAGACTGTTGACAAGCCTACAAGCAATGTGGCTACTAGACCTACGAGAACCACCAAAGGAGAGCCGCCGCACATCCCAACGGGACCGATCGAACCAGAAAGGTTGTCGCAAACAGGCGTCATTCAGAGGACCCAAACCCGGTCCGTCCACATGAAGCCTCGCTAACTTTCCCCGTCAACCACTCTCGCGTCGCGAGAAAAAAAATCCTACCCCCCCTTTTTCCAGAAGGCTCTCCCCAGTTGAAACTGATCCAGGCGAGTCCCACATTTCAGGGCGCAGAATAGAACAGTCGACCGATTTTCCAGATGCGAGGTCCAGCGTATGGCTCAGCGTGAAAAAGTCGGGATCAGAAATGGCCTGCTCAGATTCCGGATCAGGGGTTATTCTGCGCTTGGCAGGCTTGAAACGCTACATTCTTGTGTGATTCCTGCGTTCTCGCGACCCGGCACTCGGACAGCACAAGGGATCGGTCGTACCGTGAATTATTAGAAAGCCAGAGCAGAGTAGGATTTCGAGATCTGCGCTTTGCGAATAATCTCGGTCAACGTGGGATCAGTGCGCCAGTTAGGTCGGGTTCGAGGGAAGCCGGTCTACTCCGGCTTTGTCAAGAAACCAGTCTCGGGTGCAGTGAAGGTCGGAGAGCTGAACCTCGAAGGCGACCGCCAAGCCGACCTGACGGTTCACGGTGGTGTAGACAAGGCGGTCTACGCCTATCCATCTGAACACTACCCGTACTGGGCCGAGAAATATCCGAAAATGGAAATCCCGTGGGGTTCTTTCGGAGAAAACTTCACCACAGAGGGGTTGCTCGAGACCGAAGTTCATGTCGGGGACCGGCTCGGCGTCGGGTCTGCAGAATTCGCAGTGACCCAGCCCCGCTTTCCCTGCTACAAGCTAGGTCTGAGATTTGGAACCCAAGCCATCCTCAAAACCTTTCTCGACTCGGAAAGATCCGGATACTATCTCAAGGTCCTGCGAGAGGGGAAAGTCAAAGCCGGCGACCCGATAAAAAC
>WNGM01006491.1_pt1 | contig 16089 bp, 14 predicted proteins | sample 5400571 | NCBI WGS metagenome assembly WNGM01 (sample SAMN13153378, study PRJNA577476) | soil metagenome | isolation source: 100 cm soil or saprolite under Garry oak tree replicate 2 | place: USA:California | collected 2016-06-15 | reverse complement strand
GATCAGACTGAACGAAGCGATCGCACTCACAAAGGGACGACTACAGAAATGCTGACTAAACGCATCATACCCTGTCTGGATGTGAAAGGGGGCCGTGTCGTCAAGGGTGTCCAGTTTCTTGAGCTGCGTGACGCCGGCGATCCGGTCGAAATTGCCGAGATGTACGATCACCAGGGCGCCGACGAGCTTACTTTTCTGGATATTACCGCTTCCAGTGACGCTCGCGATATCATTATTGATGTAGTTCGTCGCACTGCCGAGCGGGTATTCATGCCACTGACAGTTGGTGGCGGCATCCGCTCGGTTGAAGACATCCGTCGCCTGCTCAACGCAGGCGCAGATAAAACCTCTATCAATACTGCGGCGGTAGATCGTCCCGAATTTGTCCGCGAAGCCGCTGAACGCTTTGGATCACAATGCACGGTTGTGGCCATCGATGCGCGCCGGGTGCCGGGCGAAAAACGGTGGGAGGTATATACCCACGGCGGCCGCATACCGACCGGCCTTGACGTGGTCGAGTGGGCGGCAAGGATGGAAGCTTACGGCTCCGGCGAGATCCTCCTGACCAGTATGGATTGCGACGGCACCAAGGACGGCTATGATCTGGAACTGACCCGTGCCGTGGTTGACGCCGTTTCAATCCCGGTAATCGCTTCCGGTGGAGTGGGTAATCTGGAGCACCTCTACGATGGTTTTACGACCGGCGGAGCAAGTGCCTGCCTGGCCGCTTCGATCTTCCACTACCGGGAGTATACGATCGGAGAGGCGAAGGAATATCTCCGCGGCAGAGGGGTTGAGGTACGGTTATGACAAACGGAAATGATATCCTCCAGGCCGTCTATCAGGTCATACTCGACCGCAAGGCCAATCCAAGCGACAGCTCCTATACGGCTTCCCTGATGCGGGGCGGGATTGACAAGATTCTCAAAAAAGTCGGCGAGGAAGCAACGGAAGTGGTCATTGCCGCCAAAGGCGGCGTTCGTGACGAAATTGTTTATGAGACGGCCGATCTCGTCTTTCATCTGCTCGTTCTGCTCGGACATCAGAACATACCTCCTGAAGCGGTATACGACGAACTGCGGCGCAGGTTCGGTACATCAGGAATTGCAGAGAAGGCTTCAAGACAATTGAGCCCTGAACATTGACCCTTGTCGAACATTTGTTTATTGACAAAGTTGCGTGGTGTGCTATTGTACACAACTCTCAATTTTTCTATCGATGACAACATATTAATTTACCAGAATAATTAAAAGACGGGGGGTGATTTTACATGCCGGGAGTAAAAATAAAGGACAGTGAGCCGTTTGAAATGGCACTGAAAAAGTTCAAAAAACAGTGCGAGAAAGCGGGTATTCTTTCTGAAGTCCGTAAACGTGAGCATTTCGAAAAACCAAGCATCAAACGCAAGAAAAAGGCAATCGCCGCACGCAAGCGCGCCCTTAAGAAACAGCGTAAAATGATCGACTAGTATCCCGTAGTTGTCGGGGTCAGGAAAAGACTGCATGACACTGAAAGAACAACTTAACGATGCGATGAAAGCAGCCATGAAGGCGCGGGACAACCTGCGCCTTTCGGCTGTCCGCATGGTACGTGCGGCTATTTCAAATCGCGAGATTGACTCCCGTACGGAACTTGACGACCATGCAGTGGTTGAAGTCATCTCAACCATGGTTAAACAGCGCCGAGAATCCATTAGGATGTATCGGGAAGGTAACCGGCTTGATCTGGCTGAAAAAGAGGAATTGGAACTGGCTGTGCTGCTTGAGTTCCTGCCGGCCCAGTTGTGCCCTGATGAAATTGACTCGCTTGTCAGCCGGATTATTCTGGATCTGGAAGCGCATGGCATCAAGGATATGGGACGGGTAATGAAGGCGGTTGCCCCACTTACCGCAGGAAAGGCCGATGGCAAGGTTGTAAGCGATGCCGTCCGGAGACTGCTCGCCTGATCTGAAAGAATGTTCCGTAATTTTTCTTATACGGATTTTTGAACCCAGGATGAAATCAGGGCTTGGAATTTCACAGTCAAGGGGCTTTCATTAAGAAAAGCCCCTTCTTTGTAGATCGGTATTGTTGCCATAATGAACCTTATTGACATCATCATTTTAGCAGTTCTCTGCTTCTTCGCTCTAAAAGGCCTGGTTCGAGGTCTGGTCAATGAGGCTTCCTCCCTGGGTGGCCTTCTTATAGGCGGATGGCTGGCGTACCGATTTCACCCGCTGCTTGCAGCACCGATAAAAAGTGCACTTCATCTGCCTGCGCATCTGTCCTCGTTTCTTGCTTTTATCATCATACTGTTAATTACCGGAATCACTGCCCATATCATCGGTAATGTTATAACAGCTGCCCTGCGACTTGTCATGCTGGGAAGCCTGAATCGGCTTGGCGGACTTCTTATAGGTTTTGCCGAGGGGGCGCTGTTGCTTTGCATGGTATTTAGCATTGCCGCCTCTGGATTCATGCCGGAGCAGGTCCGGAACAAAATTCGCACATCCGAGTCCGCCAACATGCTGGCTCAGACCGGGGATCGTTTTCTCTCGGAATGGCGTGGAACCAATGGCAGGAAGAAATGATACCTGAGGAGAAGGTACGCGAGGTTGCCGAGCGGCTTTCTATAGTTGAGGTTGTTTCGGATTATGTCTCTTTGCGCCGCGCTGGGGGCAACTTCCTCGGGCTTTGTCCGTTCCATGCCGAGAAAACTCCATCGTTCAACGTAAATCCGGCGCGTGAAATATTTCACTGTTTCGGATGCGGTGCGGGCGGCAATGCATTCTCATTTGTCATGAAGATTGAGGGGGTCAGCTTTCCCGAAGCGGTCAAACTGCTTGCCAGAAAAGCAGGAATTGAAATCGAAGAGCGACAGCTTACCCCTTCGGAAAGAAAATCTCAGGATGAATACGCTCAATTTCTACGAATTAATGACCTGACGACATCCTACTACCGCTCGATTCTTCTGCATGGCCAAGAGGGGGAACCGGCCCGCCAGTACCTGTCCAATCGCTCGGTAGAGTCAGCAATTTCCGAGGCATACCGCCTTGGTTTTGCATCTGACCGGCGTGATGGCCTTGTAAAGCATCTGAAAAACAACGGTGTCGAGCTGGAAAGTGCGCTAAAACTCGGTATAATACGTAAATCAGATTCCGGTTGGTATGACCTTTTCCGCAATCGCCTGATCTTCCCGATACGGGATGCACGTGGTCAGGTAATCGCTTTTGCAGGACGGGTGCTGGATGCGGCACTGCCGAAATATATAAATTCACCCGAGTCGGCGCTCTATCACAAAAGCTCCGTGCTTTTCGGGCTGGACATGGCGCTGCCATCCATTAGGACCGGGAATTCAGTCATTATTGTCGAGGGTTACTTCGATCATCTCGCACTGTACCGGGCCGGAGTCCAGAATGTTGTCGCCACCTGCGGCACGGCTCTGACCGGTACTCATGCAGGGCTGATCAAGCGCCATTCCGAGCGGGTTTACACTCTGTTTGACAGCGATAACGCCGGGAAGAAAGCTACCATTCGTTCTATGGAACTTTTTCTTGAGCAACGCATTCCAGCGTATGTAATATCATTACCCGCCGGAGATGATCCTGACAGTTTCCTGGCCGCGCATACCAGTGAGGATTTTGCCGTTCTTCGTAACAAGGCACGTCCTGCATTTGAATATTTTGTACGCTCTCTTCTGGAGGAAACACCTCCCGATAGAGTTGACAGTAAAGTTCGGATAATCGATGACATTGTTCCCCGTTTCCGCAAGATAGCTGACTCGGTTGAACGAGATTTGTATGAGAAGGAAATTTGCAGGCTGCTGGGGATAACGACCCATGCATTTCGCAAACGCATGGGCGGGGGGAAATTGCCCCGTCAGGAAAGCCCGACAACAGGCCAGAGCGAATACATACAACCAGGCGACACCGTTCAGGATACCTTGCTAGCGTTATTGCTGAATTACCCCGATGCGCGAGCAGAAATTGCACGTGTCGGCCTTGAAACTGTTTTCAGGGATGATTACCTTGAGCTTGCACAACTGTTGCTTGACGCTCTGAGATGTTCGGACGACAGCCAGATATTGAGTCAACTGTCAGAATCGCTCAATAGAACTGAACTGAAAACGCTCTTTTCCCGAATATTGGTTTCAGATGGTTATCTGGCCGACATCGAGTGGCGCGCCGTCTTGGATCAGTGTACGCGGAGCCATGAAAAGAAACAGCTTGCATCGATTAAGGATATTGCCGCCCGTCTGGCCGTGCTGGACCCAAGCTGTGATGAATATGGACAGCTGCTGAAGCAGGCTGACAAACTACGCACACGGAAATCAAAACTGTAACCATAACTGCTGCTTTCTTGAGGTGAATACACATGGCAAAGAAAAACATGGATGACGTTAAACAGCTGATCGATATCGGCAAGGAAAAGGGATTCTTAACTTTTGACGAGGTTAATGACATCCTCCCGCCCGACATAGCCACAGATCAGATTGATGACGTGATGGGTATGTTTGGGGATATGGACATAGAAATAGTTGATTCAGCCCAGAAGATCAAGATTCCGAAAATGAAGAGTGATCTTGACGATGACGAAGAGGCGGAAGGTGAATCGGAAGAAGTGGAATTCGAGCCCGGTTCCATCGGGCGCACCAGTGATCCTGTCCGCATGTATCTGCGTGAAATGGGGTCTGTTTCTCTTCTCACCCGTGAGGGTGAAGTTGAAATTGCCAAAAGGATTGAAGACGGCGAGCGTGACGTTGCCGGAGTTATTCTCAACACACCGATCACGGTTAAGGAAGTCCTCTCCCTTGGTGAAAGGCTTCGAAAATTCCAGATGAATCCTTCAGAAGTCAGCAAGGAAGTCGAAGAAGAAGAGCTGGAGGAAGATGAAGAAGATGTTCAGAAGACCAGAATACTCGAAATCATCGATGCGATTGTAGCACAGGATCAATTACTGATCGAGATTACTGAATCAGCCGCAGCAGCCAAGTCGTCTGCAAAGAAAAAGGAGCTCGAAAAAAAGTTGCTGGAAGGAAAGGATCACCAAGCTGATCTTCTGAAATCGCTGAGGCTGAAGGATCGTCATACCAACAAGGTTGCTGAGCGCCTTAAGGAGCTTTCCGGCAAGGTTGACAAGCTGCAGGCCGAGTTATCCGATCTTGAAAAAATTATTCCGCTGGAAAAGCTGAAGGCACTTCTTGATAAACTGCAAAATGAAGATGAGAAATGCACGGCAGAGCTCAATAAGCTAAAATTGAACGAAGAAGAAACCGTGAATATGGAGAAGCGTCTTCGTATCGCTGCTCGTAAAATCCAGAAAGTAGAGCAGGAATCCGGCTTCAAGGCGCGTGACCTTGCCGCGGCGCTCAAGGCGATTGAAGAAGGGGAATGTAAGGCCCGCATTGCTAAAAGTGAACTTATTGAGGCAAATTTGCGACTCGTTGTGTCGATTGCAAAAAAATATACTAACCGCGGCCTTCAGTTTCTCGATCTCATCCAGGAGGGAAATATCGGCCTGATGAAGGCGGTCGATAAGTTTGAATATCAGCGCGGCTACAAGTTTTCAACTTATGCAACCTGGTGGATCCGTCAGGCCATTACCCGTGCCATCGCCGATCAGGCGCGTACAATTCGTATACCGGTCCATATGATCGAGACCATCAACAAGCTGATACGTACCAGCCGCCAATTGGTGCAGGAAAATGGCCGCGAGCCATCTCCTGAAGAGATTGCCGAACGCATGCAGCTGCCGCTTGACAAGGTGCGCAAGGTCCTGAAAATAGCCAAGGAGCCAATCTCACTTGAAACTCCAATCGGAGAAGAAGAAGATTCCCACCTCGGTGATTTCATTGAGGACAAAGGGGTCATATCGCCGATTGAAGCGGTCATTAAAAACAACCTCTCCGAAAGCACGGCCAAAGTGCTTGCTACACTGACGCCGCGTGAAGAAAAAGTTTTGAGAATGAGGTTTGGCATTGGTGAAAAAAGTGACCACACACTCGAAGAGGTTGGCCAGGATTTTGAGGTTACCCGTGAACGTATCCGTCAAATCGAGGCAAAAGCCTTGCGCAAATTACGGCACCCCAGCCGCAGTAAAAAATTGAAGAGTTTTGTAGACTGACCTTTATAAAGGGAGGCCCCTGGGGAAATATGATGCCACGGGGGCTTTTTTTTATGGGTTGCGCCGACATCCTTTCAAAACGACCCTCCGGATTCCACTTTCCTTGCCGTTTTCATTTCTGTGCCAATAACATTCAACTGAACAATTCAATATTTCCTCTCCGGTTTCCGACTGCAGTGGTTTTTTTCGCTTGTTGATTGCATCTTTGACATTCTCATGTAATATTAATTCAGATAGTACGTAGCACCAGGACATTTGAATGGATTTCTCATATAACGCGAATAAGGAGGCAACGATCATGACATTATTTCGGAGTTTTTTGACTGTGTTGGCTGTAGGTGTTCTTGTGACGGGGGCCGGTGTCGTACAGGCCGAAACCCTTCAGGATGCGGTCTCATTTATGCTGAAGTCAAATCCCGACGTAAGAGCGCAATCCTATAATCGTATGGCAAGGGAAAAAGAGGTGCGGCAGGCAAAGGCAGGCTATCTCCCCACTATTGACGTCTCCGTGTCAGCCGGTTTGGACCGGCAGCATGAACCGTTTTATGACACATTATGGCCTAACAGCTCAGCGGTAAGCGTCCGTCAGAATGTTTTCCGGTTTTTCGGGACTCAATCCGAGGTGGAGCGGCAGGAGGCTCGTGTCAGGTCGCAGGGGTACCTGTTGCATGGCACCGTGGAAAACAATGCTCTGCTGACAAGTAAATTATTCCTGAATGTGCTGCGTAATCAGGAATTATTTGATCTTGCACAGGAGAATCTGACAAACCACCGCAGAATTCTCGACCAAGTGAAGTTGAGAAGCGAGTCCGGAGTTGATCGAAGGGCGGATTTCGACCAGGTCATGGGGCGCGTAGCCCTGGCCCAGTCCAATGTGGTTTCCGCCCAAGCAAATCTGACGGACAGTAACTCGGATTACCAAGCTACGATTGGACATATGCCGGGGAACTTGGTAAAACCTGAACCTGTCGGTTCTGCGCTGCCGAAGACGATGGAAGAGGCAGAACAATTGGCGGTGCAGAACAATCCGACTCTCATGTCTGCAAAAGCCGATGTGGAAGCGAGGGATGCACAGCATGCAACCGCCAAGAGCCTGTTTTATCCAAGTCTTGATGTTGCCCTCGATTACAAGTGGCGGAAAGACACCGATAACATCCCGGGGCGCAGGGAAGATTACCTGGCCATGGCGACAATCTCCTTCAATATTTTGAACGGGGGATTTAACAAGGCGCGCTTGGAGCAGACAACATACGAAATTTATGAGGCGCAGGAAATTTACGAGAGCACCAAACGACAGACGGTCCAGTCCATGCGTCTTTCATGGGAAGCCAGCAAGTCAGCCACCGAGAGGGTTGCGTTTCTTGAAGATTATGTCAAGGCCGCCGGTCAGACCGCTGACGCTTTTACTGCTCAGTGGAATATTGGCAGGCGGACCATGTTCGACCTTCTAGATACCCAGGCGGAATACATAAACGCCAAGGCCAGCCTCGCAAATGCAAGGTACGACAAAATGTATTCAGACTACAGAATATTGAACGGGATGTCGCAGTTGATACCATATCTGGGGCTGCAGTTGCCCGACCAGAGCCTTGTCGTAACGGCCAAAACGCCTTAACCAGCATTATTGTTTCTATATAACGTGCTTGCAAAGCCCTGGATCATCAGACTTTTGTTGACCATCCAGGGCTTTTTTTAATAGATACAAGGCACTATCTGCCGGGATCACTGTGGGCAACTATTTCATAATAATATCCTTAAGGTTCATTGCCGCGGTATGCGCAGGGTTGTTCATTGCAACCTCGGTCATGACTGCGGGAAATTTCAGCCTTGACAAGGAACTCCTCCAAAAGGCGGAGAAGAAATATGGAAGGGACGCACATAATCGTCTAACTGCATGGGAAGACCTCATTCGCCAGGACAGAAGCAGGACGGATAGGGAAAAACTTGAAAAGGTAAATCATTTTTTCAACAGCAGGATACGGTTCGCCAACGACATGGAGGTTTGGGGTGTCGAGGATTACTGGGCGACACCGATCGAGTTCCTCTGCAAAGCAGCAGGCGATTGCGAAGATTTTGCTATAGCCAAATATTTTACCCTCAAGGCTATGGGGGTGGATGATAAAAAACTGCGAATCACCTATGTCAAGGCAATCCAGTACAATATTCATCACATGGTCCTTACCTATTACAGCGAACCCGAGGCCGAACCGCTCGTGCTCGACAACCTGGTCGATTCCATCAGTCCAGCCTCGAAACGGACCGACCTGATGCCCATTTTCGGCTTCAATGGTTCAGGGCTCTGGATGGCGAAACAGAGGGGACAAGGCAAAATGGCAGGCAGCAGCAACCGGATCAAACTCTGGCAGGATCTCCTACAGAAGATGTCAGCAAACAAACTGTAACACTAAAAGGGTTACCAAATGACACTGTATCGACAGCTCATTATTTTCACCTTTATTCTTTTTCTGCTTCTCTTTGCCGGGACATGGTATGCAAAGCTCGAAAGCACCCGCTCGTTTCTGACATCACAACTGGAGTCACATGCCCAGGATACGGCGACCTCCCTCGCCTTATCCATTTCGCCACATGTCGCTGAAAAGGATATGACGACAGTTGAGGGCATGATAAATGCCGTGTTTGACCGTGGCTACTACCAGGCGATTACGTTTACCGACCCGCGGCAAAAAGTACTGATTGAGCATGTACTCGCCGTAAAAATCGAAGATGTCCCCGGCTGGTTTGTCCGATGGGTTCAGGTCGTGACTCCCGAGGCGACCTCGGATGTGATGGCCGGGTGGAATCAGGCCGGCACCATTCATGTAAAAAGTCATCCCGGCTACGCATATGCAACCCTATGGAAAGACGTGCTGAATACGACTGTCTGGTTTGCGGTCTGTGCTCTGATGCGCTATGCAGGAAGGATTACCAGACTCAGGTACCACTTCCATGGACAAAGGAATTCCGGCGTGTGGCCGAGGCGATGAACCGGATGACCAACAAAGTGAAAGAGATGTTTGAGGAGCAGGCAGCCCAGGCTGAAGGGCTTCAGGAACGAGCTTATCATGATCCGCTGACCGGCTTGGGTAATCGCCGTTACTTTGAAAGTCAGATAACAGGCAGAATTGATCAGCATGACATAAATGCAAAAGGGCTCATGCTGCTAGTCCGAATTTATGACCTTGAGACGCTCAACCAGCAGAGGGGATTTCAGGCCGGTGACGAACTGCTGAAGAGGGTCGCGCTCCTGTTGAAGGAAGCATCCGGTCAATATACGTATGCCGCCCTCGCCCGCCTTACCGGTGGCGACTTTGGAATTTTTGTTCCGAATGCTTCTCATTGGGATGGCGAGCATATAGCCACGGATATTACACACAGACTGAGCCAGCTTGCCGCTGAACAGATCGCGGTGACGGATAATATCGGTCATCTGGGCGCAGCTATATACGACGGTGTGACCACGCTTGACCGGCTCCTTTCCGAGGCGGACCTGGCGCTCGGTTCAGCCATGCAGAAGGGAGCAAACAGCTGGAATATCCGGACTATTACGGAAGAAACCGGCAAAATGCCATTGGGGCAGCAGCAATGGAAGGACATCCTGGTAAAAGCGCTCCAGGAACGCAGAATCAGTCTTGATGCGCAACCTGTGGTCGAGAACACTCAGGCGCGGAACATCATACATATGGAGATATTCTCAAAGATTGTCCAAGAGGACGGCGAACTGCTGAATGCAGCCATATTCATGCCGCTGGCCGAACGCCTGAAGCTCGTATCCACCATAGACCGCATCGTGATTGAAGAGGTAATGAAGATTGATTTCAGTCGACTGGGTGTCAACCGGGTTGCCATAAACATATCACCCGCTTCGCTTGATGATGATTCGTTCAGCATATGGGTGCGCACATTCCTGAAGACCGTTTCCCCTGAGACACTTCATATTAATTTCGAATTCTCGGAGTTTGCCGCCGTCCAGCATCTGGCTCTAGTCAAGGAGTTCAGTGCTGCCGTACGGGAATGCGGGCATGGCATCGGACTTGACCACTATGGCCAGAGCTTCTCTAAACTCGGGTATCTGCAGTCTCTTCGCCCGGAGTATGTAAAGATTGACCGGGCCTACACAGGAGAGCTTAAGGACGGGGAGAGCGACAGCAGGTTCTATATCGCTTCGCTGTGCAGCGTTGCCCATAGCATCGATATAGCTGTCGTGGCGGAAGGAGTTGAATCCGAACAGCAGGAGCAGATCCTGAAAGAGCTGAATCTGGATGCTATGCAGGGATATTTAATTGGAAGGCCGCAACCGGTTGCAAAACGTGCGGAAGATGTATGACAGGAATTTCACCCGGTAACCGGAGACTGTGCCACCTTGATACGTCAGGCGGCCTCAGATTATATCGTGTACCAGCAGGTCCTGCGAAACGATCTTTTCCCGGAGCTGTTTTCTCTCCCGGATTCTCTGCTGGGCCTGTTCAGGAAGTTCCGTGAAATTAATGATGTTTTTTCGGACGAGTATATCGATCAAATCTTCTAGTATGCGGACAGTACCGAGGTCGGACATCGCCATCAACTGCTTCCATGAGTCGGCGGTGTTGAAGAACGCAAGAACCTCCTCGTCCATCATCGACTTCTGTTCCTGGGCCTCAGAGGTGGAGCTGTTGTGCAAGGCAATGATCCTGCCGTCTTCTCCCCGTTCTACGTAGAGCATATTATTCTCCTGTGTATGACTAATTTGAAATGTTTTATAAAAATCATAAAAAGTTCAACTGCTACAGGTTGCATCGAGTACCAGCATAATATACAATGTCGATTAATCAATAACAATATGATGGTTGCCAGAATTGGCCGCCAATTACAAGCTTCTTATTACATGAGGGAATGAGGGTTTCCAGTGCCAGAGACAAACACGACTGCCCCTGAAGCCGATTGGAACCTGGGCGAAGATACCGATCGATTTGACGACCCGCTCCTCGACTGCCTGATGCTGCTGGCCAAGCTCCATGGGCGTCCGGCATCCAGGGCGGGCCTGACAGCCGGATTGCCCCTAGTTAACAACCGGCTCACGGTAGAGCTTTTTTCGAGATCCGCAGAGCGGGCAGGACTGTCATCACGAATTGTGAAGAGACCGCTGGACAGGATTACGCAGCTTCAGCTTCCGGCGGTCGTGCTGCTCCATGACCGGGCGGCATGCATTCTTTCCGAACTGTCGGCGGAAGGCGACAAGTTCAGGTTACTCCTGCCGGAAACCGGTACGGGACAAAAAGTCCTCACGCTGGAGAGTCTGGAAAAGCTGTATACCGGATACGTCATATTCGTACGCCCGAAGTTCCGCTTTGAGAAGGGAGCCCACAAGGGGCTTAGCCCCGATTCGACCAGTAACTGGTTCTGGGGGACAATTTTTTCATCATGGCGGGTCTATCGGGATGTCCTACTGGCCTCTCTTCTGATCAACACCTTCGCCCTGGCCAGCTCGTTCTATATCCTCAACGTCTACGACCGGGTTATTCCCAACAGTGCCTTTGAAACGCTCTGGGTGCTTTCAATCGGCATTGCCGTAGTCTATCTGTTCAGTGTACTGATGCTGGGTTTGCGCGGTTATTTCGTGGACGAAGCGGGGAAAAAAGCCAATCTGAAAATTTCCTCTCTGCTGCTTCAGAAGGTATTGGGCCTGAGGCTTGAAGTCCGCCCACAATCCATAGGGTCCTTTTCAAATAATCTCAGAGAATTCGAGAGTATTCTCGAATTTATCACCTCATTCTCAATAACGGCTCTTATAGATATGCCCTTTGTCGCCCTGGGACTGTTCGTAATCTGGTACATCGGCGGTTACATTGTCATATTCTTCATTGCAGCGATACTGCTCATGCTGCTTTATTCGGCGTTCATTCAGGCGCCGCTTCAAAAGGCCGTGGAAAACACCTTTACCGCATCCGCTCAGAAAAATGCCATTCTGGTTGAGGGGCTGGCCGGCCTCGAAACCGTCAAGATGCTGGGCGCAGAATCACAAATTCAGCGATCGTGGGAAGAGGCTGTCAGCTACATCGCCACTTGGAGCGCACGATCCAGGTTTCTATCGTCTTCCGTCAGCGAGTTTTCCTATTTCGTCCAGAATCTGGTGGTCGTTGCCCTGGTCATTGCGGGGGTATATTCGATTTCCGAGGGACATCTTACACAGGGGGGGCTGGTTGCCCTGGTTATCCTGTCGAGGCAGGTTATTGCGCCCATAGCCCAGGTGGCGAATCTTGCCACCCGCTTCCATCGGGCAAAAGAGGCTCTCAAGACCCTGAACGACATCATGGAGCTCCCCGTAGAGCGGCCGGCAGGCAAGACATTCCTCCACAGGGCCAGGTTCCAGGGGAGCATCGGCGTAAAGAATCTAACATTTGCCTATCCCGGGCAGACGGTGAACATTACCCTGCAGATTGCCGCCGGTGAGAAGGTCGGAATCGTCGGACCTATCGGGTCGGGAAAGACCACCCTGGGGAAACTGATGCTCGGTCTCTTCGAACCGAGCAGCGGCATGGTTACGATGGACGATACCGATATCAGGCAGATCGACCCTGCCGAGTTGCGGCATTTTATCGGATATGTTCCCCAGGACATTACGCTGTTCCGCGGAACGGTCCGGGATAATGTAACCATGGGGACCAACGATGTTGACGACTCTTCAATTATGCGTTCGGCCGAGATTGCCGGTGTGGATGAATTTATCAAGAAACAACCTCTCGGCTTTGACATGGAAGTGGGGGAATTCGGCAGGGGGCTATCGGGCGGCCAAAGACAGTGCATTGTCATGGCGCGGGCCCTGCTCCTCGACCCCCCGGTGCTCGTTCTCGACGAGCCAACGAGCAATATGGACAGCAGGACGGAACTGCGGCTGAGAAGCAACTTGTCCGACATCACAGAGGGGAAAACCATCATCCTGATTACGCATCGGGCCTCGCTGCTGGAGATGGTCGATCGCATTATCGTCATTGACAACGGAGCTATCGTTGCGGATGGTCCGAAAGCATCCGTTCTTGATGCGCTGCAAAGAGGGCATCTCAACATTTAAGCAGGAGAAGAGCACGTGCCAGAAACCGAGAAAAAAACAAAGAAGAACGGTCTGTTCCGCAGGATGCCGGCAGATGATGTGGATTACATCACGGACATCAGAACCTCGATCCTGATCCAGTCTCCCCGTGGCGGCAGGGCCATACTCTGGGCAGTCATACTCCTGGTTGTAATCTTCATCGCCTGGGCATCGGTTTCCGAGGTTGAGCAGGTCACCAGAGGTCAGGGTAAAGTCATCCCCGCAAGCCAGATTCAGGTTGTTCAGAACATGGAGGGCGGAATCCTTGCCGAACTGCATGTCAATGTTGGAGATAGTGTTAAAAAAGACCAAGTGCTGCTCAAGATCGATGAAACCCGGTTTGTGTCGTCGCTGGAGCAGAATCAGGCCAAGTCGGGATCTAACAGGGCCAAGGCTGCCCGTCTGCTGGCCGAGGCAAACGGCAGCCCGACATTCAACGCCCCTCCCGATACCCCCCCGGGCATTATTGCGAGCGAACGTGCTCTGTTCGAATCAAGGAAAGCGGAACTACGGCAGGGCATGGAGATAAAACAGTCGCAGATCGACCAGCGGCAGAACGAGCTGAAGGAATTGACTACCAGACTAAGGGAGTTAAGCAAAACATACGAGATGTATCAGAAGGAAATCAGACTGACCAAGCCACTGGTAAGCAAGGGCGCCGTTTCCGAGATGGAGGTTCTTCAGCTTGAACGCAAGGCAGGTGAAATGCAGGGGGACATCGAAACCATCAGGCAGTCTATTCCGCGAATCCAATCGAAGATTGAAGAGAGCCGGGCAGCCTTGAGTGAGCTCAGGCTCAATTTCGCCAACAAGGCAAAAGCCGAATACCACGAGGTTGCCTCTCAGCTTGGTGAGGACACCGCCTCATCACTGGCGCTCAAAGACCGGCTTAACCGGACCCTGGTAAGATCCCCTGTCGACGGCACGGTCAACCGTATCCTGGTTAATACCGTCGGTGGAGTAATCCAGCCGGGGATGAACCTTGTTGAGATTGTTCCCTCGGGAGGGTCTCTGCTCATCGAAACAAGGATCAAGCCGGCGGATATAGCCTTTCTGCGGCCAAACCAGAAGGCAATGGTAAAATTCAGCGCATATGATTACACCATCTATGGCGGTCTGGACGCCAAGCTTGAGCAGATAGGCGCCGACAGCATCACCGATGAAAAGAAAGAAAGCTACTATCTCGTGACGTTACGGACGGACAAAAATTACATCGGAAACAAGGAGAATCCACTGCCCATTATTCCGGGGATGGTCGCCACGGTTGACATCCTGACCGGCAAAAAAACGATATTATCATATCTGTTAAAACCGGTTCTAAAGGCAAAATACATGGCCTTGCGAGAAAGGTGATCTCATGCCGATACTATTGGGAAGCGCAAACAGCACCGTTCTTGATCGATGGCACACCCTGCTTGCCGAAGGAAACCAGCTGCAACAGGCCGGCACCGTGGGAGAGTTGAAGAACCGCGCCGCAACCGGTGTATTTGATCTGATCATGCTGCATCGCCCGATGATAGACAACACTATCTGCTCTGAAATCGGCAGGCTGGCCCCTTCCAGCAGACTCTTCCTTCTATCCGATCAGCCAGACCATGAAGAGGGACTTGCATTCCTCAAGCTGGGTATTGTCGGATACGCCAACACCTATATCTCTCCGGAACGCCTCGCCGAGGCGTTGCATGTCGTTGGATCAGGGGGAGTATGGCTGGGGCAGAAGGTTGTTCAGCAGCTTATTCTGGAGGCTTATCTTAATGGAAAAGGGATCGGGGGGAATGACCCGGATCAACGGTTTGCCGTTTTGAGTCCGATGGAGCACCGGGTAGCCGAATCGGTGGCCCGCGGCCGGACCAACCTTGAAATTGCCGCAGAGTTCGGCATTGTCGAACGAACCGTCAAGGCCCACCTTACTGCCATCTATGGCAAAATGCATGTTGGCAACCGGCTCAGTTTGGCATTGCTCATAACTCAGGGTGGGACCAGATAATCTTCGGGTCTCAAGCCGGATTGCAGTCAAGATAAATGTTAAAGCGCCCTTCCGGATTGTTCCGGAAGGGCGCTTTTCTTTTGACGTCAGCGGTCAGGATGCTAGTCGCAAACGAAATTGGCTACGATGCGACGGTTCATGGCCCGACCAGCCTTTGTCTTGTTGGTCGCTATCGGCTTGTCTTTTCCATAACCCTTGGAAGTGAGTCGCTCGGGAGCGATGCCGAAGTTTTTGATGATGAACTCCTTGACGCTGTTGGCGCGCCGTTCGGAAAGTGTCTGGTTGTATGCCCTCGTGTGAGTGCTGTCGGTATGGCCGGAAATCTCGCCGTGCGACGTGGGGAATTCCTTGAGGAAATCACCAACGGTCTTCAACTCGGCATGATACTGCGGCTTGATATTGTATTTGTCGCTGTCGAAATTAATCATGATAATGGCCGGCTTGTTGCAGAACCTCACTGCCGCGGGAGACGGTGGCGGCGGTATGGTTACGCCGACGGTTGCCGTACTCTTTACAGTGCCCCCCTCCCCTTTACAGGTCAGGGTATAGACTGTGTCGGTGTCAGGCGTAACAGGCGTGGAACCCTGCATCTGGACGGTACCAACAACGGGAAGTATCTCGCAGTCCGTAACATTCTGCGACGTCCAGGAGAGCGTCGAGTTCTGACCCTTAGTAATGGCGGCCGGCGAAGCCGACAGATTGGCAATAGGTGCCGGAGAAGCCGGAGGTGGAGGTGGCGGAGCTACAACCGGCTTGGCTTCCGCCGGGGGTGGAGGAGGAGGTTCGGCCAGCTTGCTGGCGGCGGGACCGCCAAAGGAGATATACACCCCTGTCATATATTCAAGCGCATGCTGGTCTTCTCTGCCGTAATAATACGTCAGACCCCGTAAATCGGTGCGCCAGGCCATGTCTTCGGTTACGAAGTATTTGAAACCCA
>WNGM01004115.1_pt1 | contig 16094 bp, 12 predicted proteins | sample 5400571 | NCBI WGS metagenome assembly WNGM01 (sample SAMN13153378, study PRJNA577476) | soil metagenome | isolation source: 100 cm soil or saprolite under Garry oak tree replicate 2 | place: USA:California | collected 2016-06-15 | reverse complement strand
AAGACGGTTGTTGAGGCTGAGTTTCCTGCCACAGCATCGCGGATTGCATCGCTGGTCTGCCGCCAGGCGACGCCAACAGCGCACAGAGTCCGAGGATTGCGGCCAGAGGCATAGCTAGGCAGTTCGATGCTGGTTCCGGTGCGAAGGCTACCTGACATTCTAGCTTTGGTGGCGCCTTGATGCACCATTACTTTGACAAAATATCGACTGGATCTCCCATTCAGGCCCGATTCTGATCAGTACTGAATCGGATTGATAGCACGCGAGCAAGAAACAGAGCATAGAAAAGTGCAAACCTAAGCTGAAGGAGAGCCCAAAGTTTCAGCTACCCCCTCACCATTCCCGCTAATGGAACTTTCTGCACGGGCCTCTGCCAGGGGTAGGCGCAAACGAAATTTTGTGCCTTGACCCATCACGGATTCGAAATCCAATGAGCCGTAATGCCACTGCATAATCTGGTAAGTCTGCGCCAGTCCGATCCCGCTGCCGCCTTTCTTGGTAGTGAAATAGAGCTCAAAAATCTTATCCTGAATTTCGGCAGGAATTCCGCCACCCTGATCCTGAATCTCGGTAGTGACTATTTCATCGTCACGTCGGGCGGAAACGGACAAGGTTCCTCCCCGCGGCATAGCCTGCACACCATTGAGGACGACGTTGAGAATGGCCTGTTTTAGGAAATCCGCGTCCACTTTCACAAAAAGAGGCTCGGCAGGCAATTCTTGAACAATGTTGACCGCATGTTGCGCCGCATCCGGCGCAGCCAGCGAAACAACGTCTTCCAAAAGGCGGCGGAGATCGGTCTCTTCGAGGCGGAGCTCACGCGGCCGGGTGAAGTCGACCAGAATTTGCACGACTCGATCCAGACGATGAATCTCGCTTCCGATGATGTCCATGTGCCGGCGCGTGTCCGGATCGATCTGCTGCAATTTACTTTGCAGCAACTGCAGATGCAGAACTATAGCGTTGATAGGATTCTTGACTTCATGCGCAACTCCGCGGGTAAGCCGCCCGCTGGCGGAAAGACGGCGTGACATTTCGATTTCATCTTCGATCCGCCGCACTGACTCTGCATCCCGCATGGTTAACAATGCACCAATCTGCATCCCTCCTTCTTCTTGAATGAAATCGAGAGACATCTGCACCCGCTTGCCGTTGGGAGACTCCATCTCACGCTGTACCACCGGCCGTCGATGTTTGAATGTGTCGAGAACAAGGGCCCCGAAAACCGAGTCGGAGGAAAAGATCTCCCTCACCGTGCGCCCGAGCAATTCGCGCCGTGGACGTCCCAGAAAACGCTCTACCGAAGCGCTCACCAGCACCACGTGAGAGTCGCCTGTGAACAGCATCAGGCCGTCCTGCAGGTTGGCCATGATCTGGTCGACGTTGTCTTTCAGGGCGGAGAAAATCTCCTTGGCATCGCGCATCTGCCGGCCGATGTTGGCGATTTTCTGGGTCACCATCCCGTACTCGTCGCGCCCGCCTTCGTGCTCCGAAATGGCTTCAGCCTCACCGGCGGTAACACTGTCCAGGCTCCGGCTAATGCGCTCCAGTGGACCAAGCGCGAGATGCGAGAGTCCTGCGGCGAGGACCAACGAAAACAAGATCGCAGTGCTGGAAAAAAGCAGAGCATGCTGCAGTTGTGGGGTAAGTTCGTTCTTCAGGAACACGGTGGAGACGCCTACGCGAATACTCCCGAAGGGTTCGCCATCTAACTGTAGTGGCATGCGCACGTCATAGATCGTCGGCGGGTTGTACACCAATCGGAGTTGCTGGCGGAAATTGGCATCCTCGATCCGTTGGAAAGTAGGTCGGTCGGGAACGCGCTTGCCAATGAGATCCGGATTGGTGTGGAGAATTGCGTTGCCTTCGGAGTCGACGATTGCAGCGTCATAGATCATGGGCCAACTGCCCACGACGGATTCAAGAAAGTTGTTCAGATCGCGGTCGGTCCCGAGGTAATAGGCGATCGCCCGGCGAACCGCCTGCGGGTTGCTGGTATCCACGCGGGTACTGCTCAAATCCGGGGCTGCTTTGGTGGCGAGAAAAGCCAAATTCGAGGTCAGGTTGGAGGCGGTTGCGTCTGCGGTCGTCACCTGTTGGCGCAGCAATTGCGAAATGTAGATATAAGAAAAAGCGGAAACCAAAACTGCCACCATAAAGGTGATAGCGAGTACGATTTTGGTTCTTCGGCGCATGGCTCAATACAATCCATCTTCTTCAACGTAAATCACAAGTCCCTTACTTCGTCCTTGCCTGCAGCCGCGTCAGCAGCCACGCTGCCGTACTCCTTAAGCTTATTATGCAGGGTTTTCAGGCTAATGCCGAGAATCTCTGCCGCCCGAGTCTTATTGTTGCTGGTTGCTGCCAGAGTCTTCAGGATTAGTAATCTCTCGGCTTCTTCCACCGTGGTGCCAACTCCAAGCCGCACAGCATCCGGATCCTCCGGGGAAGTGCGAACCGTCGTCTGTCCGAAACCCGGAGGCAGGTGTCTGGTTTCTATTACCGCGCCATCGCACACAATTACGGCACGCTCCAAGGTGTTACGCAACTCGCGCACATTGCCGGGCCAGGAGTAATTATGAAAAAGATTCAGAACGGCTTCGCTCACCACGGCTACCTTACGCCCATGCTTTTCGCTCATTTCACCCAGTAAACGTTCCACTAACTCCGGTACATCCTCTTTATGCTCTCGGAGTGGCGGCATATGAATGTTGAACACATTCAAACGGTAATAGAGGTCGTTGCGAAGCTCGCCCCGGGCCACCGCTTCCTCTGGCACTTTATTGGTTGCCGCCAGGACACGAACGTCCACTGTAGTCTCCACTTTGCTGCCCAAGCGGCGTAGCTTGCGGTCTTCCAAAACCCGCAGCAGCTTCGCCTGAGTGGCGACCGGCATCTCGCCGATTTCATCCAACAGCAGGGTTCCACCTTCGGCAAGCTCGAAGCATCCTGTGCGACGCTCGAGTGCCCCAGTGAAAGCACCCTTCTCGTGGCCGAAAATTTCACTCTCAATCAAAGTCTCTGGAATCGCGGCGCAATTAATCGGAACGAACGGCTTGTTGCGGCGTGGGCTTAAGTCATGCACAGTGCGCGCAACCAGTTCCTTGCCAGTGCCGCTGGCACCAGTGATCAAGACGGAAGCCGTGCTCGGCGCCACCATTTCAATCAGATGAAAAATCTCCTGCATTTTCTTGGATGGTCCTACCAGGGTGCCCAACGAACCGGCATCGCGCAGCTTGCGGCGAGTGACCTCAAGTTCTACTCGGGTTCCCAGTAATGTCGAGGCATTCTGCAGGATAGTGCGCAACCGGTCAGTGTCGATAGGCTTAGTGATGTAATCGTATGCGCCCATGCGCATGGCCTGTACGGCACTATCGATGCTGCCCTGGGCCGTAACCACAACCACTGCCATGGTCTGGCCATCGCTGGCTAGCCGTTCCAGCAGTTCCAATCCCCCCATGCGCGGCATCTTTAAATCCGTCACGACTATGGACGGTGACCAATTCGTGACTTTTTCCAGCCCCTCCGCTCCGTCCCTCGCTGTTTCGGCACGATAACCCCAGGCAGAGACCAGCTCTGCCAAACCGGTGCGTTCATTTTCTTCATCTTCGACGATAAGTACTTTTTCTTGGCTCATAGGGTGAGAGGAGGGACAGAATCATTATTGAGGCTTTGTGCTAGTACTGCAAGTTGGCCGCAGTTTCGGATCGTCTTTGCTTCGAAGCCGACCGGTTTAGTGCCAGTGGATGTATCAATCTGAGATTTTGGAAGTGGCAAGTTAACTTTGATAGTATCTCCCAAAATGAACGCAATAGAGTTCGCCAGCAATATGCATTCAATGGTCGTTTGCTTTGACTTTGCAATGCTGTAGAATCCCTTGTCTGCGTTTCTGACATCTGAGTTACTTTCCATACGGGCCCCCATCTTGAAATTCAGCATGGTACATGCTACGCAAAGTTCCGGAGGATCACATGTCACTTTGTCGCACTGAACGCACTGTCCGTGTGCTGTGCACCGGTTTGTTGCTGATGACGGCTGTGGTTCTGACAGCCACAACACTGGCCGCCCAGGAAGAGCCAACTCCTAGAGCGGAGATTTTTGCTGGTTATCAGTGGCTCAATCCGGGTGGCAAGATTCCTGCCCCTTTTGGGGATCCGAATAATCCGACAGCGCTCAAGCTGCCAAGTTTACCCTACGGCGTGGGCGGCAGCTTCACTTACAACTTCCACCCAAGCTTTGGCCTGGAAGCTGATTTCGGCCACAACTGGGACGATATTGCAAAGGAATCCACGGTGGCAATTGGTCCCCGCTTTACCTGGCGAAGCGAAGGAGTAAACTTATTCGGTCATACTCTGATCGGATTGAATCGACTGGCGCCCAACAACCTGAATGCTGATAATGCAATTGGTGCCGTCCTAGGAGGCGGAATTGATATAAGGGTCTGGCGTCCGTTGAGCATTCGGCTGATCGAGGCAGATTACATATGGTCTCCACATCATTTCGCCGAGGCGGCATCGCCCGCGTTTCCAGACTTGCGGCGTCCTAACCTCCAGGGAGCGCGACTGCCCAAGCACACCCTGAGTTACAACTGGAGCAGCACCGGTGGCAAGGTGACCGGCAAGGATTCGACTGCCACCATCGACACCAATGGATTGTCTGGCGGCAGTTACACAGTGACTGCACACATTAGCGATCCCAAAATGAAGAAAGGCGGAGACGCAAGCTGCACGGCCAACTTCACCGTCAAAGAACCGCCGAAGAATGCTCCGACCATGTCTTGCACCGCAAATCCCACGACTGTGCAAGCCGGAACGTCATCGAATCTTTCCTGCACCTGCACCAGTCCGGACAACGTCCCCGTGACTGTGAGTGGTTGGACGGCATCCGGTGGCACTGTCTCCGGAACCGGTAACACCGCTACTCTAAACACGACAGGAGCTCCAGCCGGCACCATCACGGTGAGCGCAACGTGTACTGATTCGCGCAACCTGACTTCAACCGCTTCAACCCAGGTGACGGTGGAAAATCCACCGCCTCCGCCACCTCCGCCACCGCAATCGAGCAAGCTGAGCGAATGCGAATTCCCCAATAAGGTGAAACCGTGGCGCGTGGATAACACCTGCAAGGCCATTCTGGATGACGTTGCTCTACGTTTGCAACGTGATCCTGAAGCTAGGCTGGTGATCGTCGGCAATGCCGAGCCCACCGAAAAGCGCAGAAATCTCGCAGCCGAACGCGGGGTTAATTCCAAGGCATATCTCTCCGGCGGCGAAGCTAAACAGGCGATCGACGCCAGCCGGATTGAAGTCCGCACTGGAAGCGCTGGCACCAGGACGGCAGAGTATTGGGTGGTTCCAGCCGGAGCTAGTTTCACCGGCGAGGGCACTCAGCCAGTTGACGAGAAACGCGTAAAAGCGGTTCCCGATCACCCGGCGGCTGCCCGTAAAAAGGCAGCTAAACCCAAGGCTCAGTAGGTCCATTGAGCATCCCGGGCCGATCGGGCGAAGACCCGATCGGCCCTTCCTTTGTCTTCACTTCGGTAACTTGCTTGAGCCGTGTTACGCTGTCACTCTTGCCCCCGAAGACATATCAGTTCGCCGGGGGGCAAACCACTTATGATTTCGCGAGAATTTTCGCGCAAGTTGTTGATAACATTGTTCATTGGTCTATTCTGCGCCACGATTTCCTGGGCCAGCCAATGGACGATTCTGGGGCCGGATGGTGGAGACGTCCGCAGCCTTAGCTACGATCCGCATAATCCGGATCACATTTTTTTGGGAACCAGCACGGGAACAATTTTTTCGTCAACCGATGGCGGCCGTAACTGGAGCCGGTTTGCTCACTTGGGCAGCGGCGACGATTATGTTCTCGATCACGTCGCAATCGATCCGCAGAATCCCAAGCACATCTTCGTTTCTGCCTGGAGCGTAGAGAATCAGCAGGCGGGCGACCTGTTCCGCTCCCATGATGGTGGCAAGAATTGGGAAGCGTTATCCGGCATGCGTGGAAAATCTATCCGTGCCCTGGCTATCTCAGCTTCAGATTCGAAGGTACTGGTGGTAGGAGCGCTGGACGGAATATTTCGAAGCAAGGACAGTGGCAATAGTTGGGAGCGGCTCTCTCCCGCCAACCATGCTGAGATCAAGAACATTGAATCAATCGCGGTCGATCCGAAAGATCCCGATGTCGTGTACGCAGGTACCTGGCACCTTGCGTGGAAAACCGCCGATGCAGGAGCCCATTGGCAACACATTAACAAGGGCATGATCGACGACTCAGATGTATTTTCCATCATCGTCGACTCCACTAATCCTTCCGTCGTCTACGCCAGCGCCTGCTCCGGTATTTACAAGAGCGAAAGCGCCGGCGATTTGTTCCGTAAGCTTCAGGGAATTCCATTTTCCGCACGTCGTACTCGAGTGCTGAAGCAGGATCCAAGCAATTCGCAGGTTGTGTATGCCGGAACCACAGAAGGGCTGTGGAAGACAATGGACGGTGGCAAGACCTGGAAACAGGTTACCAACTCAGAAATCGTGGTGAACGATGTTCTGGTCGATCCGCGAAATTCACAGCACGTTCTGCTGGCAACCGATCGTAGTGGGGTCATGATCAGCGACGATGGAGCAAAAACTTTCATCGCTTCCAATCACGGTTACACGCACCGCTACGTTAGTTCGATTCTGGCGGATAAAAACGATCAGAACTCGATTCTGGTCGGCGTGGTGAACGACAAGGAGTGGGGTGGAGTATTCTCTTCTCCCGACGGAGGACAGCACTGGATGCAGAAGAGCGCGGGCCTGGGCGGCCGGGACGTGTTCGCACTGGAACAAGCCAGCAACGGCGCAGTGGTGGTCGGCACCAACCGCGGCATCTTCCTGATGGAACGGAATGCCAGCGCATGGCGTCCGATCAATACCATCATTAACGAGAAGACCTCACGTTCGACTAAAAAGGGAAGTAAGAAAGCTGCTGTCGCAACGAAGACGGCAGTTCGTTCAGTCCTGGACGCGCGGGTGAGTGAAATTGAAATCACATCCAAGCGATGGCTGGCGGCTACTTCCGCTGGCGTATACAGCAGCTCCAATCAAGGGAAAAGTTGGAGCGGTGGTCCTATACTCGGTCAGAAGGAGTTCATCTCTGTGCAGGCCAACGGAGACGTGATCGTGGCTGCCACTCGCAGCAACGTAGTTGTCTCCAATGATGGCGGAACAACCTGGAAGCAGGGACGCCTGGCTTCCTATGTCAGCAGTATTCGCGGCCTAAGCCTCACGCCTGACGGTGAGATCCTGGTTGCCGCTCGTGAAGGCGCCTTCCGCAGTTCCGATTCTGGCTCAACCTGGGAGCACATCCTCAACGGTCTGCCAGATAAAAACCTCAGCTCGATCACTTACGACTCGGGGAGAAAGCGTTTGCTTGCCACCAGCACGGCAACCGGTGTGGTGTTCGAAAGCCGGGACAGTGGTCGCAGTTGGCGCCGAGGACCCGATTCCGGATACCCGCTGCGTCGTATCAGCGTGGTGCGCGGACGCTTTATGGCTGCGACACCTTTTGATGGTGTGATCGCGCAGCCGGAGAGCGAAGTCGAGAGCGCTTCCGCGGAATGATCTAACTAGCTAGTTGCAGGTTTTATAAGAACAGCGAGGAGTGGCGGAACATGGCCGCTCCTCTTTTTTTGAAATGTAAGTCTGATTTTGAGTCCGCGTAAGCCAGAATGGCGGACGTGGTCGCACCTGTCTAGCAACTTGTCAGATCTGCTCAGTATCGTCGAGGATCTGCTTCATGAAGTGCAAGGTGACAATTGTCACGGCGCCGGTCTTTGCGATACTTCTATATGTGGGATGCTCCCGGCAGTTATCGGATGAGAACACCAACACCGATCAGCTACCTTTTGAATACACCGCCGACAAAACTGGAATTTCTCCTACGGCATCGCTGATTCCGGCCGAACTCCCACCCGGAACCCAGATTACAATCCGCCTACAAGCAGCTATCTCTAGCATTGCGTCTCACTCAGGAGATGGCTTCGATGCTGTGTTGGACAAGCCAATTCTTTTTCAGGGCCAAACCATTGCTCCGGCCGGTTCTGCGGTAAGGGGAAAAGTCCTGGCGGCGAAAGCCTCCGGCCGCAGCCGAGATCCCGGCTTCCTGCGGATTACGCTAACCGAAATCTCTCTCAAAGGCAGAGTCCTTTCTCTCCAGACCTCCAGTATCTTCGCCAAGGGTATTTCCCGCGAGCGCCGAAAGTTTCGCGGCGGAGCCGATGCGGTGAAAGAGTTGACAAAGACTGCAGGGACGACCAGCAACAAAGATGCGGGCTTTTCCACCGAGGAGCGGCTCACCTTCCGCCTGACTCAGCCTTGGCCCGGACAGAGCTGAGTTTCGTCCGACCGGAAATCGGGTCCGAATCGCTGGATTCTGGTGGCCCAACCAATCAAATTCCCTTCAGACCTGAATCCTTATCACAATCTCCTGTGACGCTTGCCCTTAGCACTCCGCACTCCGCCGCCTAGACTTCCCAAATGGGGAGCAGATCTTGGACAGGATCACAGCTGGACTATTCCCGATTCAGCATGGAAGCCAGGTGCTATCAACCAGGGAGCGAATCATGAGCGCGGCCCCGCAGCCGCAGGCGAAGATTGATCGCGTGCTCAATATTGGTCTGAGCGAGCAAAGTCTCATGGAATCGGCACGGATGGAGGCCTTTGGACGCCTGGCGTGTGGAGTAGCACACGACTTCAACAACCTGCTCACCGGGATCATGCTCTACTGCGATTTGCTGATTGCAGGGCTGGAGAATAACAGTCCATTGCGCTGTCACGTAGAGCAAATTCGCGGCGCAGGATTAGATGGCGTAGCACTAATTCAGCGGTTACTCACGGTAGCGGGACCTCAATTGGTCGCAGCTCGCCTGCTGTCAGGGAACGAGATCATTACCGGCAGCAAGAATTTTATGGCGCGACTGCTGGGCGAACAAATTGAGCTAGTCACGGCGCTCCCCGATGATCTGGGCTACGTGAGAATGGATCCCACGCAAGTTCGCCGGATTCTCTTCAACCTCGTATTAAATGCCAGAGACGCTATGCCACAAGGAGGCCGAGTAGCTCTGGAGACCAGGAACTCCACCAATTGGCTTCTCAATTCGGAAGATCAAAGACCTCATCCCTCTGCGTGCATCGAGTTCACAGTAACCGACACCGGGCATGGCATGGATGCTGAAACACGATCGCATCTATTCGAACCGTTCTTCACCACCCAGAATTCCGGTCACGGCCATGGCTTGGGTCTGGTCACAGTCAACACCATCGTTCAGCAACATGGCGGAGTCCTGCAGGTGGAAAGCAGCCAGGGCCAGGGAACTCGTGTGATTGTCCGTTTACCGCGCGTAGCAAGTAGTCCGCCGCGGCGGAAGCCACACAGTCACTCATTTGTTCCGGAAGGCTTGAGCGCGCCAGCGTTGCAGGCAAATGAAAATCCCGCGACCAAAGGCGAGATTTTACTCGAAAGAGGTACACAATTATGACCGCAGCTCCCGGTACAGCTCCCAACCCACTTCAGCTTCAGGGAGCGAATTTCCTGAATCTGCTGGTAGTGGACGACGAACGTTCCGTCCGCGATGTTTGCCGCGAGGTTGCCCAGTCCCTCGGTTTTAATACCTCGGTGGCAGAATCGGCCGAAAACGACTACCGCCAGCTCGATGCCCAAAGCATTGATGTGGTCCTGCTCGATCTGAAGTTACCTGGCGTCGGAGGCCTCGAAGCCTTGCATCAGATCAAGGAGCGGCGGCCGGACGCAGTTGTCGTTGTGGTGACCGGTTATGGCACCGTTCAATCCGCTGTGCAGGCAATGAAAAACGGCGCCTCTGACTATGTGACCAAGCCCTTCAGCATGGATGAGCTGAAACTATTGCTGGAAAAAGTTCCCACTCACCTCAAGCTGAAGACTGCCAATCGCTCGTTACGCGAGCAGATCAAGTCGCGACAGGGATTTGGCAACATGGTAGGCCGCTCGCCGGAGATGGAGATGCTGTACCGCATTATTGCCAAAGCTGCGCAAAGCAGTCACCCAGTATTAATTCTGGGGGAAAGCGGAACCGGCAAGGAAATGGTGGCGCGCTCCATTCATTTCTCCGGACCTTGCGCCGACAAGCCTTTCATCCCCGTGGACTGCGGCTCCCTCGTCCCCACCCTGATCGAAAGCGAACTCTTCGGTTACGTGAAAGGAGCGTTTACCGGAGCCATGCAGGCCAAAGATGGCTTGCTGGCAATCGCCGAGGGCGGCACGGTATTTCTCGACGAAGTTGGGGAGCTTCCAGTAGATCTCCAGGCCAAGCTGCTGCGCGCCATCCAGGAGAAGGAAATCCGCCCCGTAGGCAGCACCAAGCGCATTGCGATCAACGTAAGAATCCTGGCAGCCACCAACCGCGATCTGGAACAGGCCGTGGCTCAGGGGATGTTTCGCCGCGATCTCTACTTCCGCTTGAATGTGCTGAGTCTCCGCATTCCGGCATTGCGCGAACGGCGACAGGATATCCCACTCTTAGCCGGGTTCTTCCTCGATCGCCTTTCGCGGACATCCGGACAGGAGCGGACGATCAGTGAAGAAGCGCTAAAAACCCTGCTCGCCTACGATTGGCCGGGAAATGTGCGTGAGTTGGAAAATTGTCTGGAACGCTCCTGCGCTTTTACCAGCAATGCCATCATTCAAGTGAGAGATCTACCCAGCGATATTCATGGAACCCATAATCTCGTAGTAGGAGGAAACGGTTCGGCCAAGATTGTTCCAATCGAGCAATTGGAAAAGCAGACCATACTGAACACGATCGAGCAGCTCAACGGGGATAAGCTTCAGGCGGCACGGCTGCTGGGAATCGGCAAGACCACGCTGTATCGGAAGCTAAAGGAATACGCTGCCCAGGGTTAGACGCCATCTCGGATGGAAGGCTGACGCCGTGAGAAGTATCTCAATAAAGTGGATTACTGAACGTTGTGATTGGAGCAGGCACATGGTGCTCTGATAGAGCGGGTAACGGACCAGAACTCTCGGATCGCTGGTCGAGTATCACGATTTCGAGACGAGGTTTGAGTATCGCAGCTTCTGCAGCTGTCACGCCCCGATCGGACTGTTGCAATGACCACAGAACATGACAAAATGTCGCCCGCTGTTTCTCCACAACCGCGAGCAGTTGCTGTTTATAGTCGGCGTCACCGTGCCACTCAATCGTTTCATGGGGAAAAACATTCAGTCTAATGTTTGAGAACCCCATCAATTTATTCATATACTGCGCCCGATATGCGTCGCGGTTGCCGTCATCGCAGGAACCCGGGGCGTCAGGTGGGTTATCGTAGTTGCCCGGCTCTACGCGCCAATAGAAAACCGTTGTATCGCCGTCAACGAGCAACGTCGCAGTCAACCCCGGCATGCGCTCAGGGAATTGAGTCAGCCAATACAGGCCGACGACCGGCCATCCTGGCTTCGGACCTCTGAGCGAGAAACCGCACTCACTTCCGCCGCTTCCCCCGCCTCCTCCGACGCCCCGATCCACTACGGACACGGTGATGTGTTGGGTAATCCGGCGCAGGAGAATGTAGGCAAATCCGGGCGGCCTTTTCTCGATCAAAGCATTACCGGCGGTGAGCCAGTTCCAGTTTGCCTTCGCGCTTTGAAAAATGTCTAGCAGCGCTGACTGGGCACCGTCACCCGAGCGAAGGAGCAGGATCAGTGATTGGGCAGCAAACTCTGGATAGAGCTTGCGGGCTTCTTTAACTGGCAGGGCCGCACCCAAACCAATAAGTGCATCGAGAACGACCAGCAGCGCGTCGTGGCGGTTGCGCTCGACGGAGTCGGGCAAGAATTCCGTCACGGCCTGATATTCCTCCACTTTCTCAATGAGAAGAGGAATTAGTGCTGTCTGGTGGTCCCGCCTCGCAACCCATGCGCCCCATGCGACCCGGCGTGGGTCCTGGAAATTTAGCCACGAAGTTGCCCATTCTGCTCGCCGTTGCGCATCGGCGTGCAGCACGAGCTCCGGATCGCTTTCTGGAAGTGGCTGCGCGGTTAGAGCTACGGAAAACGCAAAAAGGATAAGTAGCGTTTCAATTGGCCATGTGTGCGTGCGTGGTTTCATTCTTACGAGGTCTATCAGCGTACACCACGACGCCCATACCTCACCTTGATAGGACATGAGATTGGTTGGCGTGAAATCGTCATGTCCTTAGACCCGCTACACAGGCAATATGTTCCCGTCCCAATACGAATTGTGAGTTTCCGCAATGGGAGGCGAGGGAATTCTGAACCGATGTAAAGGGCCTCTTTTGAGAGCGCAGGATGTGGCAAAGGACGTGCAGTTCACTCTACCATGAGCTTACTTGTTACCTCTTCCGCGAAAGCTCAAGCTTGTGACCGAGGCATTTCAGCGAGCCACCACAGAAACCGCACAGATCGCGACCACATTCCGCCGCGCGGCAACCATGTTGCGGGCTCAGGAATATTCGGCCGTAATAATTGACGAATCGTTGTTAGAGCGAGAGCCGGCCGAAAGCGAGACGGTACTCCACCATATCGGGATGGCTATCCCCATCCATATAAACTTTGCCATCAGCGGAATCGACCGCGTAGTGCGCGAGCTGTCAGCCGCTCGGCACCGTCGTAGCAAAGAAATCGGGATATCGCGACAGTTTGCCGAGCAAACCTTGCGTAACGAATTGAAAGGGACAATGGCGGCGCTGCTGCTGTCCTGCGAAATGGCGCTTCAAGTGGCCACACTGCCGCCCGACGCCGAAGCCAGGATACGCACCGCTTACGTGCTGGCTCAGGAGATGCGATCCCGACTTGGCATCGCTGCCTGACCGGAGGCGCCCGCGACAATCCCCGCCCAAACGAAGCTTGGACAGGGCACCTCGATGGCATTAGGGTCTAGACGTGGTTTGCGCAAAACTTTGCAGTTCGTTTAGCTCTTCGCCAGAAATCCTTCGAATATTTCCTGATTGCACATAAAATGACATTGAGAGTGCGAACCGACCGTCCACGACGGCTTTCATCGCACTCCGGAGGACTCGTGCACGTTCTTGTTACCGCTGACACGCTAAGCGGGGTGTGGACTTACACTCGAGAACTAGTCACTGGCCTTGTCAGCCGCGGAGTGCGAGTCACCCTGGTCAGCCTCGGCGAAATTCCGCTGCCTCAGCACGCCTCCTGGATGGACAGCCTGCATGGTTTGGAATATCGCCCCACTGCATTCCGCTTAGACTGGATGCAGGAAGGGGAATTCGATCTGGAAGACTCCTCCGCCTATTTGACCGGATTGGTAGACGAAATAAAGCCTGACCTGCTGCACCTCAATCAAGTGTGTTACGGAAATTTACCGGTGCGCGTGCCGCGTGTGGTAGTTGCCCACGGAGACCTGATTAGCTGGTGGCAGGCCGTGCACGGACACGAACCAAAACAAAGTCCGTGGCTGCGCTGGTATCGAAGAGTAGTCACCCAGGGCTTGTCCAAAGCCAGTGCCCTCGTAACACCTACCACGTGGATGATGGAGACGATTCGCGACTGCTACGGCTGTCCCGACCGGAGCACGGTCATCTACAACGGGCGCAATCCAATCTTCTTTAATCCTTACGTGAGCAAAGATGATTCTGTCCTCGCCGTGGGCAGACTTTGGGATGTGGGCAAACAAGTATCTTTGCTGACCCAACATCCGCATCCGCTCCCGGTCTGCATTGTGAGTTCGGACGCTCCAATCCAAACTTCGAAAGTCCCCATCCGTGCCGACGTCCGACTCGCCACCGATAACGCCTATGTAGCGATTAAAGGCCCGCAAACTGAAGCCCAGTTGCGTACTCTTTACAGCAAGGCTGCAATCTATGCTGCGACTTCCCGCTACGAACCTTTCGGAATGGCGGCCCTCGAAGCTGCCCTTTCGCGCTGTGCCATCATTGCCAATGACATTGCTCCATTCCGCGAAACTTGGGGGGATGCCGCACTTTATTTTCGTTCCAATGACGCAACCAGCTTGGCGGACCTCATACGATGCCTGAGCGAACAACGCGACCTCTGCCGCACGTATGCGAACCGCGCATTTCAACGAGCCCGCGATCGTTTTACCGCCAAGCGGATGATTGACGAATACCTGCAGCTCTATCACAAACTGCTCGGCGCGGAATCAGCAGCAGCATGAAGGCGAGTGGCTAGTGACTAGTAGCCGGGTGGGTATCTTGCATCTCTTTCACTAGCGACTTCCACCCCAGCTAGCTGGAACTCGACAATTGGAACGAACCTGATATCTTCTCTTCGTACTCACAGCCGCATCTTTTAACGGAGGCCTCATGGCTACAGTAAAAATTACAGTAAGAAAAAATGGTCCTTATCGCGTGGAAGCCCCGGAAGGATCCATCGAATTGGTGGACTCCGATGGCAACAAGTATGACCTGACGGGCAAGCCCGCTTTTTCTTTGTGCCGCTGCGGCGGCTCTGTTACCAAACCATTTTGTGACGGAACTCATAGCAAGATCGGATTTCAGGGAGCCGAGTCAGCAGTGAAGAAAGTTGAGGGCGGCGGGAACTAGCGACGGTTTTTTCAATCGGCGCCGCCGATCGCAAGTCGATTTCGCGAGCTGCTATTAGTCTTGAAGATCTCTTTCATCCAAATTGAGGTTTAGATTCTGTGCACAATAGGCGTGACAAAGATTTGGGTATCAGCCAGAAGATCACCAGACGTGACTTCCTGAACGGTGTTGCGCTCACCCTGGGAGCGGCGATTACTCCGTCCCCGTTGTTCGCCTTTGATGAGCAAACCAATCCTGAAAAGTCAGCTAAATATTACCCTCCAGCACTGACAGGGTTACGCGGCAGCCACCCAGGATCATTCGACGCAGCCCACAGCCTTCGCGATGGAACGTTTTGGAATCAGGCCGGCAAGCCCACTGATATCGGTGAAACCTACGATCTAGTTGTGGTCGGAGGAGGAATCAGTGGCCTTTCTGCTGCTCATTATTTCCGAAAAGTGGCCGGAGCGAAGGCGCGCGTTCTCATCCTCGACAACCACGATGACTTCGGTGGCCACGCCAAGCGCAATGAGTTTCGTGTAGGCAATCAGTTCCGTCTCGGATATGGTGGGACTTTTTCCATCGAAAGTCCGGCGCCCTACAGTGCAGTAGCTAAGGCCCTCATCCAGGAATTGGGCATCGATGTTCCTTCGTATCCCCAATACGTATCGAAAGATCTGTACCGTTCGCTGGGACTGGCCCCCAATATTTTTTTCGACAAAGAAACTTTTAGCTCCGACAAACTGGTAGTCAACCCAGCGCCTCTGGGAGCAACTCAAACTGCGGACCTATCTAGCGATTCCAATCGCTGGAAGAGATTCATGGCCGAGGCGCCTCTCACTGATACCGCCAAACGAGACATCCGCCGCTTATTTGAAGACGCTGCAGATTATCTTCCCGGGCTGAGTTCGGACGACAAGAAAGCACAGTTGGCTCGGATAAGCTACGCGAAATTTCTCGCAGACTTCGTACACGTTGACCAGCAAGTAATCCAGTTGTACCAAGCGTTGCCACACCCATTGTTTGGCGTGGGCATCGACGCTGTCTCCGCACAGGATGCTTGGGGACTTGGCGCCCCAGGTTTCCAGGGCATGAAACTCGATCCAGCACCGGGCAAGGGAATGAATCGCGACGCCATTCCGAACGAGGAAGCTGGAAAGTATTTCTTCCACTTTCCCGACGGCAATGCTTCTATCGCGCGACTACTAGTACGCAAACTGATTCCGGATGCAATTCCTGGTTCGTCGGTCAATGACATCGTGATGGCGCGAGCAAATTACGCGAAGCTGGACCAGCTATCCTCGCCCATTCGTATCCGTCTCAACAGTACCGTAGTGCGAGTAAAGCATCTGGGCGATCCAGTTAGTGCACAAGAAGTAGAAGTGGCCTATGCGCAGGGTGCAAAAGTCCATATCGTTCGCGCCTCGCACTGTGTTCTGGCGTGCTGGCATATGGTAATTCCATATATCTGCGACGAACTGCCAGACAAGCAGAAACAGGCGCTGGCCTCGGCGGCCAAGGTTCCCCTGCTATACACCAACCTGGCGCTGCGAA
>WNGM01002471.1_pt1 | contig 16098 bp, 17 predicted proteins | sample 5400571 | NCBI WGS metagenome assembly WNGM01 (sample SAMN13153378, study PRJNA577476) | soil metagenome | isolation source: 100 cm soil or saprolite under Garry oak tree replicate 2 | place: USA:California | collected 2016-06-15 | reverse complement strand
CACAAGGCCTTCATCGATCGGGTCAAGCGGACGCCCGAGGCCGAGCTCAACAAGACGGTGAAGTTCTTCTTCGCGCCGCAGCAGATGGGGGACGTGCGGAAGCTGGACGTCTTGTGGTTCATGTTGATGGACCAGGTCCATCACCGCGGGCAGATGTCGGTCTACCTGCGGATGGCGGACGCCAAGGTGCCCTCGATCTACGGGCCCTCGGCGGACGAGCCCTGGATGTAGTCCGTCGTCGGCCGCCCCCCCGCTCCGCGACAAAAAGACGCAGTCGCTTCGCTGGGGGGGCGGCCGACGACGAACAGGAATTCGATGACAAGAAGCGGATAGATCGCGGCACGGCCTCCGGCTACATTTCTCTCGTGACCCGTGCCGCCGTCGTTTCCGACTTCACCGCCGAGCGTCGCTGGCGCATCGTGCTGGCGCGCGAGCGCCGCTACGACGGCGCGTTCGTGTACGCCGTGCGCTCGACCGGGATCTACTGCCGCCCCTCGTGCCCCAGCCGGCGCCCGGGGCGCGACCAGGTCGCGTTTTTCCCTGTGCCGGAGGCGGCGGAGGCCGCGGGCTTCCGGCCGTGCCGCCGCTGCCACCCGGCGGAGCCGGGGGGGAGGCCCGACCCGCGCGTCCCGCTGGTACGCGACGTCTGCCGGCTCATCGACGCGCACCCCGACGAGCCCGCGCGTCTCGCGACGCTCGCTGCCCGCGTGCGCACGACGTCGCACCGGCTGCTGCGCGCGTTCCGCGGCGTGCTCGGCATCAGCCCGCGCCAGTATCACGACGCCCGCCGCATCGACCGCTTCAAGGCGGGGCTCCGGGCGGGGCGCCGCGTGAGCCCAGCGTTGTACGACGCGGGCTACAGTTCGCCCAGTCGCGTGTATGAGCGGGCCCACCTGCGGCTCGGCATGACGCCCGCGACCTACCGGCGCGGCGCAGCCGGCGTGCCCATCGCCTATACGGTCGTGCCCTGCCCGCTCGGTCAGCTGCTCGTCGCGGCGACCGAGCGCGGCATCTGCCGCATCGCCCTGGGAAGCGGGGTCACGACGCTCGAGGCGGGCTTGCGAGCGGAGTTTCCCGCCGCCGAGCTGCGTCGCGGCGGAGCGGACAGCGCGCTCGGCGAGTGGGTGGAGCAGGTCCTGCGATACCTGGACGGCCGCGCGCAGCAGCTCGACCTGCCCCTCGACATCCGCGCGACCGCGTTCCAGCAGCGCGTGTGGGAAGCGCTCCGCAAGATCCCCTACGGCGGCACCCGCTCGTACTCGGAAGTCGCCCGGGCGATCGGCCGGCCGCGCGCCACGCGGGCGGTGGCGCGCGCCTGCGCGACCAACCCGGCGGCGCTGGTGATCCCCTGTCACCGGGTCGTCCGCGCCGACGGCGCGCTCGGCGGCTATCGCTGGGGCATCGAGCGCAAGCAGGCTCTGCTCGCGAGAGAGCGCGCGCACTAGCGACTCTGGAATTGTTGCCCGCTTGACGACCGGCCCGTAGGTTCCGCGCATGGTCGCCGCATCACCTGCGCTGGATCGCTCCCGGCCGATCTGGCGCGCCGTCGCCACCAGCGTCGTGCCCGAAGCGTCGCAGCTGGGCGCGGCCGAATGGGCGGCGTTCGAGGCGATCGTGGCACGAGCTCTGGCCGCCCGCCCGGCGCGCACCCGGCGGCAGGTGGCGCTGTTCCTCACGCTGCTCGACTGGCTGCCGCTGTTGCGCTACGGCCGCCGCCTCCGGACGCTCGACGTCGCGCGCCGAACGCGCTTCCTCTCGTTGCTGCAACGCGCTCCCTCGCTCCTCATCCGCCGCGGCTTCTGGGGCATACGCACGCTCGTACTCATGGGCTACTACGGGCGGCCGGCGGCCGCGGCGGCGATCGGCTACCGGGCGGACCCGCGCGGCTGGGAGGCGCGCCGGTGAGCGGGACCGTCGAGCGCGGCTACGACGTCGTGATCATCGGCTCGGGCGCCGGCGGGGGCACCGTGGCGCAAGAGCTGGCCCCGCTCGTGCGCAACGGCCAAAGCATCCTCGTGCTCGAGAAGGGACCGCGCTTCGCGGATCACGAGTTCACCGGCGTCGAGCTCGAGATGGCCGAAGCCCTGTACGAGGAGGGCGGCGGCTTCCTCACGAGCGACGGCTCCATGACGCTGGCGTTCGCGTCGGCGTACGGCGGCTCGACCGTCGTGTACACCGGCACGTCGCTCACGGCGTCCGAGCGGGTGATCCGCCGCTGGGGCGTGCCGGGGCTCGACCACGCGGATCTGGTCCGACGCTCTGCGAAGTATGCCGAGCAGAACAGCGTGCATCTGCTCGAGGAGTCCCTGATCAACGACAACAACCGGCTCTTCGTCGTGGGAGGCCGGGCGGCCGGCTACGCGGTCGAGCAGTTCCCGGTCAACGTGAACGGCTGTCGCGGCTCGAGCCTTTGCAATCTCGGCTGTCCCAATCAGGCGAAGCAGGGCACGAATCGCGTTCAGCTGCCGCGCGCCGAGCGGGCGGGTGTCGAAGTCGTGACCCGCGCGGAAGTGTTGCGGATCGGCGCCGACCAAACGCTCGACGTGCGCGTCGTGGCGAAGCCGGCCGGAGCGAAGGGCGCGCCGCCGGAGTGGCCGCCGGGTGAGTATCGGGTGCGCGCCGGGCTGGTCGTGTGCGCGGCCGGGGCGATCGGCACGGCGGCGCTGCTGCTCCGCTCGGGCCTCGCGGCGGGCCTGCCGCGCCTCGGCCGGGACTTCACGTGTCATCCCGCCCTCATCCTGGTGGGCGAGCACCCGCGCGTCATCACCAACGACGTGGGCCACCCCAAGAGCTATTTCGTGGACCGCGCGGCCGAAGAGCGGTTCGTGCTCGAGACCTGCATGTATTTCCCCTTCGTGACGGCGAAGAGCCTCACGGGCTTCGGCGCGTCCCACAGCGCCATCATGCAGGCGTTCCCGCGGCTGCAGATGATCCTGCTGCTGGCCTGCGATCGCGCGACTCGAGAGAACCGCATCACCGTGGACGGCGCGGGGCGGCCCGTGGTGCACTATCGGCTCATGCCGGACACGATCGACGGCCTGGTGCGCGGCACCCGCGCGGCGGCGCGCATCCTGTTCGCCGCCGGCGCGTGCCGCGTGCACGCTCCCGCGGAGCCGCCGTTGATCGACGCCGCCGAGGCCGACCGGATCGAGCAGCGCATCACGGCGCGACACTTCCGGCCGGGGACCATGGCGCTGTCGGCCGCCCATCTGATGGGCGGCTGCGCCATGGGGCGGAGCGCGGCCGACTCCGTCACCGACGCCTGGGGCCGCGTACACGGCATCCCGTGGCTCCGCGTCGCCGACGCGAGCCTCTTCCCCGATGCGCTCGAGATCAATCCCTACCTCACGATCATGGCGCTCGCGGATCGCGTCGCGGAAGCCGTCCGAGCCGATGCCTGAGCGGACGCCGGTCATCGTCGTGGGAGCCGGGCCAGCGGGCCTCGCCGCCTCGCAACAGCTCCGGGCGCGCGGCGTCCCCCACCGGGTGCTCGAGCGCGGCGACACCGTGGGCTACACGTGGGCGAACCTGTACGACAGCCTCACGCTGCATACCGGCAAGCACATGTCGAACCTGCCGGGGCTCAAGTTTCCCCGCGCGGCTCCGCTCTTCGTGCCACGACGCGAGTTCTGGGACTACCTGCGGCACTACGCGCGGGTCTTCGGGCTGCCGATCGAGATGGGGTGCGCCGTCGAGCGGATCACGCGGAGCGACGGCACGTGGACCGTCCACACCAACCGCGGCACGCTGGCAGCCCGGGCGCTCGTCGTCGCGACCGGGATCGTCGCCAATCCCAGAATCCCGCGCTTCCCGGGGCAGGAGCGCTTCGACGGCCGCGTCGTCCACAGCGTCGTGTACAAGCGCCCCGACCCGTACGTGGGGCACCGGGTGCTGGTCGTGGGCGTCGGCAACTCCGGGGCCGAGATCGCGAGCGAGATCGCGCGCGCCGGCGGCCGCGTGACCATCGCCGTCCGCTCGGGCGCCAACGTCGTGCCGCTCACGCTCGCCGGGCTCCCGATCCAGTACGTCGCCTACTGGGTCCGCAAGCTGCCGCGCGCCGCGCAGGAAGCCGCGGTCGGCCTGGTGCGTCTCCTGAGCGAGCTCAAGCGTGGCAAGCCGGTGCTGCCGCGGCCGGCGCACAGCCCGCTCGACGCCATCCCCGTCATCGGCTTCCATCTGGTGGACGCGATCGCGGAGGGGCTGATCGCCGTGCGTGGTGCAGTCGCCGAGCTGACGGCGGACGGAGCGCGGTTCAGCGACGGCACCGCGGACCGGTTTGACCACATCATTCTCGCGACCGGGTTCGGCGCCGCGCTGGACCCGCTCGGCACGCTCATCCAGGTCGACGCGAAGGGCTTCGCGCGGCGGCGAGACCGCGTCGTGAGCCTCGACCAACCCGCGTTGTACTTCGTCGGTCACAACTACGACGCCACGGGCGGGCTCTACAACATCCAGCGCGACGCGCGGCTCGCGGCCCGGTTGATCGCGGGAGAGCTGGCGCGCTCCCGGGGCTGAGCCGGCCGCTAGCGGCTCGCCCCTTGACTGCTCGCTGCCTGCTCCCCTCCCAACCTGTGCTTTTGGAACCAGCTCATCATGTACAGCTGGGTGCGCATGAAGTTGGACGGCTTGGACCCGGTGCCGTGGTACTCGCCGTTGAAGCGCACCATCACGGTCGGCACGTGGCGCATCTTGAGCGCCGCGAAGTACTCCTCGGTCTGCGGAATCGGGGTCCGCCGGTCGAGCTCTCCCGTCATCAGCAAGGTCGGCGTGGTGACGTGCCCCGCGTACATGAGCGACGAGTGCGCAAGCCACTCGTCCGGCTTGTCCCAGAACGGCTGATGGAAGAAGCTGAAGGTGAAGAACGGGATGTCCGTCTGTCCCGCCATGCTGATCCAGTCGATCACCGGGCAGCGCACGGCCGCCGCGGCGAAGCGGTGGGTGTGCCCGATCACCCAGCTCGACAGCACACCGCCCCCCGAGCATCCCGACACGTACATGTGCGTCGTGTCCACGAAGCCGCGCGCGATCACTGCGTCCACCCCGGCCATCAGGTCGTCGTAGTCGGGTCCGGGGTAGTCGTGATCGATCGCGCTCGAGAACGCGTCGCCGTAGCCGGTGCTGCCGCGCGGGTTCACGTACAGCACGACGTAGCCGTTGGCAGCGAAGTTCTGGAACATGTAGCTGAACCCCACGTTGTACATCGCGAACGGCCCGCCGTGGATCTCGAGAATGAGCGGGTACTTCTTGGCGGGTGCGAACCCGGGCGGCTTCACGATCCACCCTTGAATCCGGGCTCCGCCCGTCGAGGGGTACCAGACCTCCTCGACGTTCGCGAGCTGCTTGTTCTGGAGCACGTCGTCGTTCACGGCCGTGACGCGGGCGAGCGGTTGGGTGGGGAGGCGCCGCAGGTCGAAGCGGACCACGTCCGCGGGATGCTGCGGATCGCTGCGCACGCCGACGGCCATTCCGCTCCGCGCGACCGCCGTCACCGAGACGATCTGAACGCCCTGGGTCGCGTCGCGCACCGCGCCCGAGAGATCCGCATAGTGGACGTTGATCGACCCGCGGTCCCCCGCGGTGAAGTAGACGCCCTTGCCGTCGGGCGCCCAGTACAGGTCGCCCGGGTCGCGGTCGAAGCCGTGGGAGACGTCGCGCATCCCCGACCCGTCGATCCCGGCGACGAACAGGTCCGACGTGCGGTGGGTATGCTCCGTCGAATCGTATCCCGTGAACGCCACGCTCCGGCCGTCCGGCGACACCGCGGGGTCCGCCCAGTAGCCCGGCCGGGACACGAGCTGCCGAATCGCGCCGCTCGCGACGTCCAGCGTGTACAGGCGCGACACCCGATACTGCCCGTCCCAGGTCGAGTCCCGCAGGCCGTCGAACACGATGGTCCGCCCGTCGGGAGTCCAATCGTACCCCGCCCCGAACACCAAGCCGTCGAACCGCGCCCCCACATTCCAGTGCCCCGTCGTGAGCTGGCGCGCCGTGCCGCCGTCCGCCGGGACGAGGAAGAGATGCGTGAAGCCCTGCTCCATATAGCCCACGCGGTCCTGGCGGTAATGCAGGTCGTCCACCACGCGCGGCGCGGCCGTCCACTTCGCGCCCTCGGGCGGCTTGGGCAGCGAGATAGTCCAGAGACTCGAGTCGGGCACGAGCATCACGAACGCGATCGATTTGCCGCCCGGCGCCCACTTTGGATCCGTCGGCGTCTCGCTCACGCGCGTCACCTGGGACGAGGCGCCCTCGGCGTCCATCCAGCGCACGAAGAGCTGCGTCCCCTTGGGCTCGCCGTCGGCGAGATAGAGGATGCGGGTGCCGTCGGGGGACCAGCGGGCGTCCGAGCCCTTGAGGAGGAAGCGATGGTGCGAGCCGTCGGCGTTCATGATCCAGAGGGCCGACTCCCACTTGTCGTCGATCTTGTTCACCCAGCGGCGCGTGTAGATGATCTGCGACCCGTCCGGGGAGATCTGGGGGTCCTGCACCTGCTCCCAGTCGAGGTAATGGTTCACCGTGAGCAGCGTGTCGGAAGCGCTCTCCTGCGCGGGCGCGGGCAACGCGAGCGCCGCGAGCAGCAACGCGGGAAGCAGCAGGCGGGATGGGTGTCTCATGGCTTCTCCTGAGCCGCGATGGCTCGTTCGATGCGTTGCGCGAACACGCGCGCCCCGGCGGGCGCCATGCGCGTCGCGTCGCCCTTGATCTCGTAACTGTCCGCGAGCAGCGGCCGGCCCGTCGCCACGTCGCACAGCTCGGCGACGAGCAGCCAGACAATGTTGCTCGTCTTCGTGAGCCTCCCGTTCGTCACCCAGCGTGCGCCGAGCGCGTGGCCGACGCGCACCGCGCAGGCGCGGTCGCACGCGTTCCCGCCCGCCTCCTCGGCCGCCACCGCGGCGGCCACGCGGACGGAGTCGGTCACGGTGATGCCCGGAGCGGCGCCCAACGTGGCGCGCAACGCGCTGGTGGCGGCGCGCGCGACCGCGGTGTCGCCGGGCTCGAGCACGTTCGCGTGCTCGCCGTCGAACCGCAAGGCGAGCACGGCGACGGCGGGAGCAGGGGGAGAGAGAGGGGGGGAACCGCTGCTCTGGGCGGCGAGGCCTGTGACAAAGCCGAAGACGAGGAGCGGCAGCGGGGCGCGACGCACGACGGCCTCCCAGTCGTGAAAAGGGCGGAACGCTGGTAATCTAGAGGCCGTTCGACCGGGACACCAATGACCGCCACGCCCCCCGTCCCCCCCGCAGCCCGCGACCAGGGAGCCACTGTCACCGCCGGCTTCCTCGGCTGGACACTCGACGCGTTCGATTTTTTCCTCGTCGTGATGACGCTCACGGCGATCGCGAAGGAATTCGGCAAGTCCGACGCCGACATCGCGGCGTCGATCGGGCTGACGCTCGCCTTCCGCCCGGTGGGCGCGTTCATCTTCGGGCTGCTCGCGGATCGCTACGGGCGCAAGCTCCCGCTGATGCTCGACCTCGTGTTCTACTCCGCGGTCGAGGTCCTCACCGGGCTCGCCCCGAACTACGCGACGTTCATGGTGCTGCGGGCGCTGTTCGGGATCGGCATGGGCGGCGAGTGGGGCGTGGGCGCCTCGCTCGTGATGGAGAAGGTGCCGCCCCGGCTGCGGGGCGTCATCTCGGGGTTGTTGCAGCAGGGCTACGCGGCGGGATACTTGCTCGCCGCCTTGTGCTACTTCTTCGTTTTCCCGCACTGGGGATGGCGGCCGCTCTTCTTCATCGGCGGGCTGCCGGCGTTGCTCGCGCTGTTCGTGCGCGCCCGCGTGCAGGAATCGGACGTGTGGCGCGCCACGCGGCACGAGAGCTGGACCGGGCTCGGCCGCGCGATCGCGGGCAATCTCAAGCTCTTCCTCTACATCACCGTCCTGATGTGGATGATGAACATGGTGTCTCACGGCACGCAGGATATGTACCCCACGTTCCTGCAGCGCGACTGGGGCTTCACTCCCACCCAGCGGGCGACGCTGACCGCGCTCTCGATGATAGGCGCGCTCAGCGGGGGCGTCATCTGCGGGCTCTACTCCGACCGGCTGGGCCGCCGCCGCACGATCGCGCTGGCGCTGAGCGGCGCCGTCGCCGTCATTCCGATCTGGGCGTTCGCGCCGTCGCTGCCACTCTTGGTGACCGGCGCCTTCGTGATGCAATTCTTCGTGCAGGGCGCCTGGGGCGTGATCCCGGCGCACATCACCGAGCTTTCCCCCGACTCGGTGCGCGGGTTTCTTCCGGGCTTCGCGTACCAATGCGGCGTATTCTTGGCGGGTTATATCGGCTACGCCGAGGCTCGCGTTGCCGAGCATCTGAATTACGCCTGGGCGATGGCGCTGGTCGCGGCGACCGTATTCGTGCTCGGTGCGGTCGTGGCGCTGTTGGGGCCGGAGCGGCGGGGCGTGGCGTTCGGGACGGGAAAGTACAACGGCCCGCGCTGAGCGGGCCGTTGTCGCAGAGAGAGCGGGAGGTCAGTTCGAGTTGCCCGACGGCGAGGTCCACACCGTGGTGTTCACCGTGATGTTGTCGAGAAACACGAACCCGGGGCCCACGTCCGTCCCCTCGTCGAACAGGATCGCGAGGCTCGAGATCGTGGCGGTCTCGGGATCGACACCGGCCGCCGTGAGCGCCGCCGCGATATCCGCGCTGGAATACGAATCGCTCCTCCAGCCGTCAGTGCCACCGGGAGAGTGCGGGGCTGCGTCGCAACCCAGGAAGATCGTGTGCTCCCCGTTCTCGTCGGTGACGCCGACGTTCCAGCGCGGAGCCCCGGCTCCGCACCACCCATCGGTCCGGTGCTCCCAGGACAGCGCAGTCAGCGTGTTCGCGCGCTGACCCTGCAACCCGTCGATTACCGCGAAACCGGCGGCGAAGACCGGCGTGGCCACCATCTTCTGGAAGTAGAGCGCCTGGTCAGCACTCCCCTTCGCGTCCGGCTCCCCCTCGTGCGACTGCCACTTTGCGAAGGACTGCTCGCCGAGCCCGCCGGGATGGAGGCTCAGGCCGGACTGCCCGCCACCGACGGCAAACGCCGGCCGGGTAGACGGTGAACTGGAGGACGCGGGCGACGCGGGCTCGCGACAGGCCACGAGCACCAGCGCGGCGGCAACCGGGACGAGGATAGCACGTGTGGTCATGACGACCTCCTTCATGATGTGCTCCGCCAGCCCAAGTACCTAGGCGGAGCGACGCACGTGCAAACATAGTTGCGGGACACGGGCTCGCCAGTGTATCCTCGCTCAGCGAGAGGCAGGCGCGATGACCAGCTTCGTCAAACCCACGGAAGCTTACCGGCAGGGACAGCGCACCCTGTTGCGCGAGTACTACACCGCGCCCGAGATCTACGGCGAGGAGATGGAGCGCATCTTCTGCCGGCGCTGGCTGTGCGCCGGCCGCGCCGCCGAGCTCGCAAACCCGGGCGACTTCGTGGTGCGGACCGTCGCGGGCGAGAGCCTCATCGTGGTGCGGGGACAGGACGGCGCGGTGCGGGCGTTCTACAACGTCTGCCGCCACCGGGGCACCCGGTTGTGCGAGGAGGCGCGGGGGCGCTTCTCCGAGACGATCCAGTGCCCCTATCACGCCTGGACCTACACGCTCGACGGCACCCTGATCGGCGCGCCGCACATGGGCGACGTACAGGGCTTCGACAAGCGCGACTACCCGCTCCACGCCGTGGCCGTCGCCACGTGGGAAGGGTTCCTGCTCCTGAACCTCGCCCGCGAGCCGGAGCCGTTCGAGCGGGCCTTCGCACCCGTGCTCGAACGGTTCAGCCGCTTCAATCTGGCGACGCTGCGCTCGGCGCGACGCATCGCATACGACGTACAGGCCAACTGGAAGCTCTTGTTCCAGAACTTCTCCGAGTGTCTGCATTGCCCGGTGATCCATCCGGGGCTCGCCAAGCTCACACCGTACACGAGCGGGGCGAACGACCTGGCGGAGGGCCCCTACCTCGGCGGCTACATGGTCATCACGAAGGAAGGCGGCAGCTTGACCATGAGCGGCCGCGCCTGCGGCGCCCCCGTGGGCGAGCTGCCGGCGGAGGATCTGAACCGGGTCTACTTCTACTCGATCTTCCCCAACATGCTGCTGTCGCTGCACCCCGACTACGTGATGTTCCACACGCTGTGGCCGGACGGGCCGCGGCGCACCGCCATCACGTGCGAGTGGCTGTTCAATCCCGAGTCGTTCGAGCAATCCGGCTTCGACCCCGACGACGCGGTGCGTTTCTGGGACGAGACGAACCGCCAGGACTGGCACATCTGCGAGCTGGCCCAGGCCGGCATCGCCTCCCGCGCCTACGAGCCCGGGCCGTATTCGCCGCGCGAGGGCATTTCCGCGGCGTGGGACCGGGAATTTCTCCGCGCGCTCGGACGCGCGCGCTAGCAGGGGAAACCCGCCTACTTCCTCCGCAGGTAAGCGTCGGTCTTGTTGAGCCAGTCCTCGCGCGGCGGGGAGAACACGTCGACGTCGAGCGTGTCCTCGAGCGCGTGCGCCTCGTGCGGCACGTTCGAGGGGACGTGCAGCACCTCGCCCGCCCGCACCACGACCTCCTGCCGGCCGTCGTCTCCTAGCAGGAACCTGAGCGCCCCATCGAGGATGTAGGTGAACTGCTCGTTCTCGTGGGCGTGCTTCGGCACGATGCAGCCCTTCTTCAAGTAGACGTGGGCGAGCATCACGCGATCGCCGGTGATCAGGCGGCGCGAGAGCGAAGGGTTGACCGCTTCCTTGGGAAGATCGTCCCACCGGTACCACGTCACCTGCCGCGGCTGTGCCACCATTCGCTCCGGAAGGGGGGGGCCGACAACGCTACACCCCTGCGGTTTGCGCGTCAAAACCGGATAGCGGCGGCGGCTGCGTTGACGCGATCTTGCATCAGGCGACGTGAGGTGGGTCCGTGGATAGGAGGCAACTGCTCAAACGGCTCGAAGAGGCGTGGGAGGCGCTGAAGGAGTCCTACGCCGGCCTCTCGGACGCGGAGCTATTGGAGCCTGGCGTCGCAGGCGCCTGGTCCGTCAGAGACGTCATCGCGCACGTCACCTGGTGGGAAGAGGAGGCGCTCACGCATCTGCCGCTCATCCTCGCCGGCGGGAGGCCACCGCGGTATTCCGTGACGTATGGCGGCATCGACGCCTTCAACGCCAAGATGACGGCGCAGAAGAAGGACTTGTCGCTCGCCGAGGTAATAGGCCAGCGGGACGAGGTCCACCGCCGGCTGATCGCGTTCATCGAGAGCGCACCCGGTGACCAAGTCAGCGGCGAAACGCGCTTTCGCCGTCGCCTGCGGCTCGATACCTACGGTCATTACGCGAAGCACGCGCGGGCGATACGCAACTGGCGGGAGCAGCGCGGGCGCTCTAGCCCGCGGCTTCGTGCGAATCGGCCTGGCGCTGCATCGCCTCGTGCGCCTGGGCACTGACCCACACCCCCGGATGCGGGATCGTCACGACGAAGCCGTCGCCCGCCCGTAGCGGCCGGGCATGGTAGGCCGCGAGCGGCTCGCGCCACTCGGGCGGCAGCTGGGCCGACGAGCGCAGCGGCAACGCGATCGCGGCGCCCATCCGCCCCACGACGGCGTTCTCGATCACGTCGGTGAGCGGCCGGTTCATCGGGTCGCGCAGCTTGGCGAGCGCGGCGTGCCGCGCGGCGGCGTCGCCGGCGGCGATGATCGCGGTCGAGTAGTACAACAGGTTCGACTCGACGTGCTCGAGCAGCCGGGCGGTGGAGGCGCCGCCGCGCGGCTCGTCGCCGCCCAGCAGCCGGTCCAGGTCGGGCAGCAGCCCGCGGTCGAGCAGCGTGCGGCGGAAGATGTAGCCGAAGCGTCGCACCACGTCCGGCGTCGCGACGTTGGGAAGCCGGAACGGCACGAAGATCACGGGCCGCACGCGCGGGCTCCGCACCATCACCTTGAAGCGCTCGAGCGGCTCGAAGAAGTGGAACGTGACGAGGCGGTCGCGCGTGGTATTGCGGACGGTGCGGATCGCGCCGCCAGGGGGGGTGTCCGCGTGGGCGTCCACGACGCCGAGCGGCCGGCGCCGCAGCGCCTGGCTCATGCGCTCCGTGCGGTCGCGGATCATCTGGACCGTATCGAACACGGCGGCTTCGAGGTTCGTCTCCGCGAGCGTGAGCGGATCGAGCTGCAGCTCGGGTCGCAGCGCGGTCACGAGATCGCCCAGCATCGACGTGCCGACCATGCGCGCGAGAATCTGGAGCGGGCGCTCGCGGCCCTCCGCCTCGCGCCGCCAGCGGCCGTCGAGTACCGCGAGCTTCGCTTCGTCGCCCGGCGTCAGCGATATGCTGTAGAGCAGCTCGCCCCACAGCACGCCGAGCGATTGCCAGTATTCCTCCACCTCGATGAGCACCCCGTAGCGCATCGCCGCGGGGCCGTCGGCGGGCGGACTGAAGAAGTCGGCGACGGCGTCGCGCGGTCCCCCCGTCGGGGGTGCCGGTGCCCGCTCGGCGAACATCGCGAGCCGCTGGAAGTAGAGGACGTGGCCCGGCACCTCAGTCTGCTCCGCGGGCGTGGGCGGCGGGGGCGTAGCGGGGAGCGCCTGACGCTCGCCGCCCGCGGCCGCCGCGGGCGGGAGCTGGGTCGGTGCGGCGAGTGGCGTCGGGCCCTCGCCCAGCGTCGCCGTGGCCAGCTCGATCGGCTCTTCGTTCCGCAGGCCGACCCGCAGCCGCAGCCGGGGCGTATCACGCCGCGGGATCGCGACGGTGCCGTCGGCGTCGCTCACCCAGTAGCCCGCGGCGTTGCCGGAGGCGTCCAGCACCGTCACGGGCACGCCCTGGGCGGGCTTGCCCGTGTCCTGGTGCACGATCTGGAAGACCCAGACCTCTTTCGCGCCGGTCGCCATAAGGGGGGACCAATATGCAACGCGACTGGTGGGCGGTACAACAGCGTTTCGTTCGTGGCCTGGTAAGTCGTTGGGATGGAGCGGGCTACGTTTCACGGCTCGATATGCGCGGCTCAAGCCGCGGCTCAGCCCTCCGATGTCGTGAGCTGAACTCCGGATCCCGTTACCGCAGATCGAACATGAAGTGGTGCATGTACTCGATCGTCGCCTGCTGCTCGCTCACCTGGAAGGCGAGCACGTCGCCGATGGTGATCACCCCCGCGAGCCGCTGCTCGTTCACGACCGGGAGGTGGCGGATGCGCTTGGCGGTCATCATCGCGGCACACTCCTCGACGGTCGTCTCGGGGGCGCACGCGATCACGGGACTCGTCATCGCGTCGGCGACGCGGGTGGTCGTGGGATCGCGCTGCTGCGCCACCACGCGGCGCAGGATGTCGCGTTCGGTAAAGATGCCCACGGGGCGGCCGCGCTCGGCCACCACCAGCCCGCCGATCCCCCGCTCGTTCATGAGCTCCGCCGCGCGCAGCACCGTTTCGCTCGGCGCGATCGTGATCACGTCGCTGCCCTTCTTGGCGAGCATGTCCCGCACGGTCGCCATGGACCCCCCTCCTGGGAGTGGGAGTGGTCCCTCGATACTACCGCGCGGCGCGCGGGGGCGCCATCGGCAGGGCGAGGTCCGAGTTCCAGATGTCCTGGGCCATGAGCCAGCGGCCGTTCTCGTTCACCCAGCGCGCGAGGTACTTGCCCGAGTCCACGGCGGGAGCGCCGGGGGGCCGTTTCGCGGCCGCCGGCCACTCGAAGCGCCAGCGTCCCTGTTCCACGGCCATGGATCCGCTGCCCCAGACCGAGTCGGCGTGCAGGGTCAGGGTGGGCGACACCGTGTTCAACGTGCCGAAGAATTGGCGGATCGCGTCGCGGCCGCGCATGGGCGCCATGTTGGGGGGGAGTACGATGGCGTTTTGCGTATAGAAGTCCGCGATCGAGTCGGCGTGGCCCGTGCTGGTGAGGTGGGGCCAGGTGGCGTTCGCGGCGTCAATGGCCTGCTTGGCGGCGGCCGAGATGTCGGGCGGCGCGGCGGGCACGGCGGGGCGGCAAGCGAGCAGCGCGGCGAGGAGCGGGATGACACGTGAGACGGGTTGCATCGTGGGTCTCCGAATGGGGAGGGCCACGACGATACGGGCCCTGCTGCGCGGCCGCAAGCGGGGCTATCTTCGCGAACCGATCGTTATTCGCCCGCCCGGTATTGCGCGTCGCTGACCTTTTCCATCCAGTCGGCGGACTTGCCGTGGAGCTGTTCCACAATGGCGATGTGCGTCATGGCCGTGGTTGCCGTGGCGCCGTGCCAGTGCTTCTCACCCGGCGGGATCCAGATCACCTCACCCGGCCGGATTTCCTCGATCGGGCCGCCCCAGCGTTGGGCGCGGCCGCAGCCAGCGGTCACGATCAGGGTCTGGCCCAGCGGGTGGGTGTGCCAGGCTGTCCGAGCGCCGGGCTCGAACGTGACAGCGGCGCTGAGCGCGCGTGCTGGATGGGGCGCCTCGAACAGGGGATCAATGCGTACAGTGCCGGTAAAATATTCGGCCGGTCCCTTGCCGGATGGCTGTGAGCCAATTCGTTTGATGTCCATTTTCTGAATTCCTATTCTCCAAATCGCTCGAACCGATACGCTAGTCTTGGGCCGCCTTTCCCCTCGTACGCAAGTTGGGCGATCAGCAGCGTGAACGGTTCGGTGTAACGCGCCATCCGCAGTGGTCCACCGTCCACCGGATCGAAGCCGACGTCGCGGATCAGCTCCGCGGCAATTTTCTTGCTCTTCGGATCGTCCCCGCAATACACGAGGCTCGGTCTCGTAGCTTTGCGCCGAGACTCGAACACGTCAAACAACACCTCACTCGGCACCACTCGGCACCGTGCCGAAGGCGGACACGACGCGAGTCTTGGGAACCTTCTTTGCAAGCTCCTCCGCGCCGGAAGACGTGTGGGCGATCACAAGGTCTGTGTCGTCGGCATTCATCGGAAGCGAGCAGCTGACGATGACCTTGCCCGACAAGTCGCCCGCCTGCTTCAACACGTCGTCGATTCGGGACCAGTGCACGGCCAGCAGGAGCACATCGGCGTCTTTCGCGGCCTCACTCGGTGTGCCCGCCCGCGCCTTCCCACGGGCGTCTCGCGCGAGCTTGTTCAGCTTCTCCTTGCCGCGCGAGTAGCTGAATACCACCTCATGTCCGGCCCGCGCCCAGATCGTTCCGAGCTTGCCGCCCATCAGTCCCGAACCCAGAATGCCAATTCGCATGCGGCGCTCCTGCTTAGAGACCGGTTCTTTTCTCGAGGGCTTCGGGGTACCGCGCGCCCTGAATCGTGATCCGTGAAGCGACGTTTTCGATCTCGCGGAGATCATCGCGCGTTGGCCGGATGGAAATGGCGCCGAGGTTCTCCTCCAGGCGAGCCAGCTTCGTCGTGCCCGGAATGGGAACGATCCATGACCTCTGGGCGAGTAGCCAGGCGAGCGCGATCTGCGCCGGCGTCGCCTGCTTCTTTGCCGCAATGTTCCGCAGGACATCCACGATGGTCTGATTCGCCTTACGTGCCTCAGGCGTGAAGCGCGGAACGATGTTGCGGAAATCCGAGCTCACGAACGTCGTCTTCTCATCGATCGTGCCCGTCAGGAAGCCCTTGCCGAGGGGACTGAATGGCACAAACCCGATTCCCAGCTCCTCCAGGGTTGGCAGCAGCTCTTCTTCAGGGCGTCTCCACCACAGTGAATACTCGCTCTGCACGGCCGTCACCGGCTGCACAGCGTGCGCGCGGCGGATCGTGCGCACGCCGGCTTCAGACATGCCGAAGTGCTTCACCTTGCCGTGCGCAATCAATTCCTTGACCGTTCCCGCCACATCTTCGATCGGCACGGTCGGGTCAACCCGGTGCTGATAATAGAGGTCGATGATGTCGGTCCTGAGCCGTTTCAGCGAACCCTCGACGCTCTGTCTGATGCGCTCGGGCCGGCTGTCCTGCACCTGCTGTCCGTTCTCGACTTTGATGCCGAACTTTGTAGCGATCACCACCTGAGCGCGCAACGGCGCCAACGCCTCGCCCACGAGCTCTTCGTTGGTGTACGGACCGTAGATTTCGGCGGTATCGAAGAATGTGACGCCGCGCTCAACGGCCGTGCGGATGAGCGAGATCATCGTCTGCTTATCCGGCGGGACGCCGTAGCTCTGGCTCATCCCCATGCAGCCGAGCCCGAGCGCCGA
>WNGM01005897.1_pt1 | contig 16104 bp, 12 predicted proteins | sample 5400571 | NCBI WGS metagenome assembly WNGM01 (sample SAMN13153378, study PRJNA577476) | soil metagenome | isolation source: 100 cm soil or saprolite under Garry oak tree replicate 2 | place: USA:California | collected 2016-06-15 | reverse complement strand
ATGGCGAAGGCGAAGTACGAGCGGACGAAGCCGCACGTGAACATTGGGACGATCGGGCACATCGATCACGGGAAGACGACGCTGACGTCGGCGATCACGAAGGTGTTGCACACGAAGTTCAGCGGGGTGGCGGTGCGGGAGTTTGGGACGATCGACAACGCGCCGGAGGAGCGGGAGCGGGGGATCACGATTGCGGTGGCGCACGTGGAGTACGAGACGGCGAAGCGGCACTACGCGCACATCGACTGTCCGGGGCACGCCGACTACATCAAGAACATGATCACGGGGGCGGCGCAGATGGACGGGGCGATTGTGGTGGTGGCGGCGAACGACGGGCCGATGCCGCAGACGCGGGAGCACGTGTTGCTGGCGCGGCAGGTGAACGTGCCGTTTCTGGTGGTGTTCATGAACAAGGTGGACATGGTGGACGACCCGGAGATTTTGGACTTGGTGGAGCTGGAGATGCGGGAGTTGTTGAAGAAGTACCAGTTTCCGGGGGACGAGATTCCGGTGATCCGGGGGTCGGCGCTGGGGGCGATGGAGAAGCCGGAGGACAGTAAGGCGGCGGAGTGCATATGGAAGCTGATGGAGGCGGTGGACAGCTACATCCCGACGCCGAAGCGGGCGATCGACAAGCCATTTTTGATGCCGATCGAGGACATCTTTTCGATCACGGGGCGGGGGACGGTGGTGACGGGGCGGGTGGAGCGGGGGGTGGTGAAGGTGGGGGAAGAGGTGGAGATCGTGGGGTTTCGGGAGACGCGCAAGACGGTGGTGACAGGGGTGGAGATGTTCCGGAAGCTGCTGGACGAGGGGCAGGCGGGGGATAATGTTGGCTGTTTGCTCCGGGGCGTCGACAAAGAGGAAGTGGAGCGCGGGCAAGTGCTCGCGAAGCCTGGGTCCATCACCCCGCACAAGCGGTGCAAGGCCGAGGTGTATGTGTTGACCAAGGAGGAGGGGGGGCGGCACACGCCGTTTTTCAACGGGTACCGGCCGCAATTCTATCTTCGGACGACGGACGTGACGGGGGTGGTGACGTTGCCGGCGGGGGTGGAGATGGTGATGCCGGGGGACAACGTGACGATGACGATCGACCTGATCACGCCGGTGGCGATGGAGAAGGAGTTGCGGTTTGCGATCCGGGAGGGGGGGCGGACGGTGGGTGCCGGCGTCGTCACGGAGATCACGGAGTAGGCGGTGCGCGAGATCATCGCTCTCGCGTGCACGACGTGCCAGCGGCGGAACTACTCGACGACGAAGAACAAGCGCACCCATCCAGACCGGCTCGAGCTGAAGAAGTACTGTCGGTGGTGCCGCAAGCACACGCCGCACAAAGAGACGAAGTAGCGACGCGTGGAGACAGTGCTCCACGGCGTCACCTCACCGCGTTCGAGCGGCGGCTCCATCGGCGTTCGAGCGGGGGCTTTGCCGTCGCAATCGGCCGTCGGGGAGGCCTCGGACCGGGCCGCGGTCCCCTCCGATGAGAACAGGGGTGTAGCTCTAACGGCTAGAGCACCGGACTCCAAATCCGGGGGATGGGGGTTCGAATCCCTCCACCCCTGCCATGTATTGATATTGACGGACAGGGTTGGGACGACATGGGGGTTCTGAAGCGAGCGCATGAATTCTTCGGCGAGGTCCTCGCGGAGTTCCGCAAGGTGACCTGGCCCAACCGGCAGGAGCTGACCAACTCCACGGTCGTGGTGATCACCGTCACGGTCGTGATCGCCTTCTTTCTGGGCGGCGTGGACATCGTGCTGGCGCGGATCGTGGAAAGGATCCTGCGATGAGCGGAGAAGCGACGACGGCCGCGACGAACAAGCAATGGTTCGTCGTCCACACGTACTCCGGATTCGAGAACAAGGTCAAGGAGGCCATCGAGTCCCGCGCGAAGATCTTCGGCATGACGGAGAAGATCACCCGCGTCCTGGTGCCGACGGAGAAAGTCGTCGAGGTGCGTAACAAGCAGAAGCGCGAGACCGAGCAGAAGTTCTTCCCCGGGTATGTGCTCGTCGAGATGGAGCTGACCGACGACACGTGGCACCTCGTGCGCTCGACGCCCAAGGTCACCGGGTTCGTCGGCTCGGGCTCGAGGCCCGTTCCGCTCTCGCAGGAGCAGGTCGACGACATCATGCGGCAGATGGAGGCCGGCGCCGAGAAGCCCAAGCCGAAGTCGGTGTTCCAGCGGGGCGACAAGGTGCGGGTCATCGACGGGCCGTTCGTGAACTTCCAGGGCGTCGTCGAGGACATGAATCCGGAGCGCGGCCGGATGAAGGTCGTCGTGCCGGTGTTCGGCCGGCCGACGTCGGTTGAGCTCGAGTACTACCAGGTCGAGCGGCTCTGATGGATGACGCGGCGGTGGACGTTTCTCGATGAAAAAAATTCAGGCGGTGGTCAAGCTCCAAATCCCGGCCGGCAAGGCGAACCCCTCGCCGCCCGTGGGGCCCGCGCTCGGCCAGCACGGCGTCAACATCATGGAGTTCTGCAAGGGGTTCAACGCGCAGACCGCAAGCCAGGAGGGGCTGATCCTGCCCGTCGTGGTGACGATCTACCAGGATCGGTCGTTCACGTTCATCGTGAAGACGCCGCCCGCGGCCGTGCTGCTGAAGCGCGCGGCGGGGATCGCGAAGGCCTCTGCGGTGCCGCACAAGGACAAGATCGGCAAGGTGACGCGGCAACAGGTGCGGGAGATCGCGCAGACGAAGCTGCCCGATCTCAACACGACCTCGATCGACGCGGCGATGCGGATCGTCGAGGGCACGGCGCGCAGCATGGGCATCGATGTGGTGTAGCGGACGTCTGGACAACGCGGGGCCGCAGTGCGAGCCGCAGCCACAGGCGAGGCGAGTCTCTGCTCGAGGCCTCCGCCGTCCGAGGCGAGCAGTGGGATCGGCGTAAGGGAGACCGACATGGCGACGGTGGTGAGCAAGCGGTACGATGCGGCGGCCGCGAAGATCGGGCCGGGTAAGCAGTACTCGCTGGAGGAGGCGGTGGCGATCATCAAGAGCATGCCGCCAACGAAGTTCGACCAGTCCGTCGATCTGTCGTTCCGACTCGGCGTCGATCCCAAGCACGCCGACCAGATGGTGCGCGGCGCGGTGGTGCTGCCACACGGGATCGGCAAGTCGGTCCGCGTCGCGGTCTTCGCGAAGGGCGACAAGGAGCGCGAGGCGCGCGAGGCGGGGGCCGACGTCGTGGGCGCCGAGGATCTCGTCGAGCGCGTGCAGGGCGGCTGGATGGAGTTCGACACGGCGATCGCGACGCCCGACCTCATGGGTCAGGTCGGCCGCCTCGGCAAGGTGCTCGGTCCGCGGGGGCTCATGCCGAACCCGAAGCTCGGCACCGTGACCTTCGACATCGCCCGCGCGGTGCGCGAGGCGAAGGCGGGCAAGGTCGAGTTCCGCGTGGACAAGGCGGGTAACGTGCACACGCCGATCGGCAAGCACTCGTTCCCCGCCCCGCACCTGGTGGCGAACGCGATGGCGCTGATCGAAGCGATCGTGCGGGCAAAGCCCGCGGCGGCGAAGGGCACGTACCTCCGGTCGCTCACGATCTCGACGACGATGGGGCCGGGCGTGCCGATCGACGCGCAGGCGATCGCGAACCTGTTCAAGAAAGCGGTCTAGGGCGGAGGATCCGACGGTGCCAACGCAGGCGAAGGTCGACGCGGTCGCGGAGCTCCGGTCGCGGCTCGACGGGGTGAAGACCGTCGTGCTGACCGAGTACCGTGGCCTGACCGTGCAACAGCTCTCCGATCTCCGCAAGCAGCTCCGCGCGGTGTCGGCGGAGTACAAGATCATCAAGAACCGCCTCGCGCGGCTGGCGATCAAGTCCTCCCGGCTCGAGCAGCTCGGTGCGCATCTCACGGGCCCCACGGGCGTGGTCTTCTCGAAGGAGGACCCGGTCGCCCTCGCCAAAACGCTCCACACGTTCGCGAAGGCTCATCAGGCGCTCGCGATCAAGGCGGGGTACGTGGAGGGCCAGATGCTGCCGCCGGCGCAGCTCAGGGCGCTCGCCGACCTCCCGTCGCGGGAGCAGCTGCGCGCCCAGCTGGTCGGCGCGATCCAGGGGATTCTGGTGCAGCTCGTCGGTGTGCTCAGGGCGCCACAGCGCGAGCTCGTGTACATCCTGCAACAGCGCGGCAAGAACGCCGCCGAGTGACGTCGGCGGATCCTCAAGGAGGAGTGATCGATGTCCACGGTTGAGCAGATCGCCGAACAACTCAACAAGCTGACGCTGCTCGAAGCCGCCCAGCTCTCGAAGCTGCTCCAGGAGACGTGGGGCGTGTCGGCCGCCGCGCCGATGGCGGTGGCCGCCGTGCCGGGTGCCGCGGGGGCGCCGGCGGGGGGCGTGGCCGCGACCGAGGAGAAGACGGAGTTCGACGTCATCCTCACCGCCGCGGGCGAGAAGAAGATCCAGGTGATCAAGGTCGTCCGCGAGCTCACCGGGCTCGGGCTCAAGGAAGCGAAGGATCTCGTCGACGGCGCCCCGAAGCCGGTGAAGGAGAAGGTCACCAAGGCCGAGGCGGAGGAGATGAAGAAGAAGCTCGAGGAGCAGGGCGCGACGGTGCAGGTGAAGTAGGCGCGGGTGGTCCACCGCTCCTTGGTTTAGCACGGGGTTGAGGAGAGGGCGGGAGACCGCCCTCGGGAGAGGGTATGGCAGGCACTATCCAGTGCGGGCGCCGCAGTCGGAAGGACTTCGGCAAGATCCCGTCGATCGTCGAGATTCCGAATCTCATCGAGGTGCAGAAGCGCTCGTACGAGACGTTTCTGCAGAAGGATGCTTCCTCGGACCGCCGGGAGGAGAACGGGCTCCAGGCGGTGTTCAAGTCGGTGTTTCCCATCGCGGACTACAACGACAACGCACTGCTGGAGTTCGACTCGTACCACTTCGGTGATCCGAAGTACACGGTCGAGGAGTGCCATGACCGCGGCATGACCTTCGCGATCCCCCTGAAGGTCACCCTGCGCCTCGTCGTCTTCGACCACGACAAAGAGGCGAAGACGCGGACCATCCGGGAACAGCGCGGTCAGGAAGTCTACCTCGGTGAGCTTCCCCTCATGACCGACAAGGGCACGTTCATCATCAACGGCACCGAACGGGTCGTCGTCAGCCAGCTCCAGCGCTCCGCCGGCGTCTTCTTCGACGACGACAAGGGCAAGACGCTGGCCTCCGGCAAGCCGCTCTACTCGGCGCGCGTGATTCCCTATCGCGGCTCGTGGGTCGAGTTCGACTTCGACGCCAACGACATCCTCCACGTGCGCGTGGACCGGCGGCGGAAGATGCTCGCCACCGCGTTCCTGCGCGCGTTCTGGTTCCTCGAGAAGGGCGTGATCCTCTCGGACGAGGAGATTCTGGGCCACTTCTACGACGGCGAGGAGGTCCTCGGGTTCGAGGAGGGCAACGCCTGGGTGAAGCTCCACCCCGAGGCGCACGTCGGCGCGCGGGTCGCGGAGGACGTGAAGCCGCCGCGCCATCGCGAGCCCCTGGTCACGGCGGGCAAGACGCTCACCGCGAAGCTGCTCGAGAAGCTCGTCGAGGCGAACGTCGAGAAGATCGCAGTCCGCGCCGAGTCCCTCGTGGGGCGGCGGACCGCCGCGCGCATCGTGGACGCCGAGAGCGGCGAGGTGCTCGTCCAGACGAACACCGAGATCACCTCCCAGATGCTCTCGCAGATCATGGGCCGGCGGGTGGCGCCGTTCAGGCTGCTCGTGATCGGCGCCGGCAAGATCGATCAGTCCATGTACGAAACCCTGGCGCGCGACCACTTCAAGAACCCCGACGAGGCGCTCGTCGAGATCTACCGACGGCTCCGGCCGGGCGATCCACCGACCGTGGAGTCCGCGCGCGCTCTGTTCCGGGGTATGTTCATGGACCCGCGGCGCTACGACCTCGCGCGCGTCGGACGGTTCATGATCAACAAGAAGCTGCAGATTGAGGCGCCGCTCTCCGTCAAGACGCTGCGCAGCGAGGATATCGTGGCGGTGATCCGCCACCTCCTCATGGTCAAGCTCGGCTCCAAGTCGACCGACGATATCGACCACCTCGGCAACCGCCGCGTCCGGTCCGTCGGCGAACTGCTCGAGAACCAGTTCCGCGTGGGCCTGACGCGGATGGAGCGTGCGGTGAAGGAACGGATGTCCATCTCGGACATCACAAACCTGATGCCGCACGACCTCATCAACGCGAAGCCGGTCTCGGCGGTCGTGAAGGAGTTCTTCGGGTCGTCGCAGCTCTCGCAGTTCATGGATCAGACGAACCCGCTGGCGGAGCTGACCCACAAGCGCCGCCTCTCGGCGTTGGGTCCGCGGGGCCTCTCCCGCGAGCGGGCGGGGTTCGAGGTGCGCGACGTCCACCCGACGCACTACGGCCGGATCTGCCCGATCGAGACGCCGGAAGGCCCGAACATCGGCCTGATCTCGTCGCTCTCGACCTACGCGCGGACGAACGAGTTCGGCTTCATCGAGACGCCCTACCGGAAGGTCGTCCAGGGACGCGTCACCGACGAGATCGTGTTCCTGACGGCGCTCGAGGAGGAGCAGTTCGTCATCGCGCATGGTCCCGCCCGAGGAGCTGCACTACATGGACGTGTCGCCGAAGCAGCTCGTCTCGGTGGCCGCGTCGCTGATCCCGTTCCTCGAGAACGACGACGCGAACCGCGCGCTCATGGGGTCGAACATGCAGCGCCAGGCGGTGCCGCTCCTGCAGCCCGAGGCGCCGCTGGTCGGCACCGGGATGGAGCATGTGGTCGCGCGCGACTCGGGCGCGGTCGTCGTGGCCAAACGGCCTGGTGTGGCCGAGTACGTGTCGGCGGACCGCGTGGTGGTGCGTGCCGAGAGCCGGTCCAAGAAGACCGATCCGGTGCAAGACCTGCCGCTCGACATCTACAACCTGACGAAGTACCGGCGGTCGAACCAGAACACCTGCATCAACCAGAAGCCGATCGTCCGGAAGGGTCAGCGCGTGGCCGTGGGCGAGGTGATCGCTGACGGTCCGGGGACCGACCAGGGCGAGCTCGCGCTGGGGCGGAACGTCCTCGTCGCCTTCATGCCGTGGGGCGGCTACAACTTCGAGGACGCGATCCTCGTCTCCGAGCGCCTCGTCAAGGACGATCGATTCACGTCGATCCACATCGAGGAGTTCGAGATCCAGGCCCGGGACACGAAGCTGGGGAAGGAAGAAGTGACTCGCGACATCCCCAACGTGGCGGAAGAAGCCCTGAAAGATCTCGATGAGTCAGGGATCGTTCGAATCGGCGCGAAGGTCAAGCCCGGCGATATTTTGGTCGGCAAGATCACGCCCAAGGGCGAGACTCAGCTCACCCCCGAGGAGAAGCTGCTGCGGGCGATCTTCGGCGAGAAGGCCGGTGACGTTCGCGACACCTCGCTCACCGTCCCGCCGGGCATCGAGGGCACCGTGGTGGACGTCAAGGTGTTCTCGCGGCGGGGCGTGGACAAGGACGAGCGGGCCAAGTCGATCGAGGAGGAGGAGGTCGCTCGCCTGGAGAAGGACTATCAAGATGAGATCGCGATGGTCGAAATGGAACGCGATCAAAAGCTGAAGAACCTCCTGGTGGGCAAAACGCTCGTCCAGGAGCTGTTCGATCCCACCGACAAGACGAACCGGCTCGGGAAGAAGGGCGACCGGATCGCGCGCGAGGATCTCGAAAACTTCTCGTGGAACGAGCTGAAGAAGATCAAGATCAAGGAGGACGAGGGCCTCTCGCAGACGATCAAGCGCATCGAGGAACTGGCCGAAGAGCAGATCGCGATCTACGACTCGATGCTCGAGGAGCGGATCGGCCGGCTCCGCCGTGGCGACGACCTGCCGCCCGGCGTGATCAAGATGGTGAAGGTCTACGTGGCGGTCAAGCGGAAGCTCTCCGTCGGCGACAAGATGGCGGGCCGTCACGGCAACAAGGGCGTCGTCTCCAAGATCCTGCCCGATGAGGACATGCCCTACCTGCCTGACGGGACGCCCGTCGAGATCGTGCTGAACCCGCTCGGCGTGCCGTCCCGGATGAACGTCGGTCAAATTTTGGAGACGCACCTGGGGTGGGCCGCGCGGGCACTCGGCCTCTGGGTCGCGAGCCCCGTCTTCGACGGCGCGACCGAGGAGGAGATCAAGGAGCATCTCAAGCAGGCGAGCCTGCCGACCTCGGGCAAGACGGTTCTCTACGACGGGCGGACCGGCCGGCGCTTTCACCAGGAGGTGACCGTCGGGCAGATTTACATTTTGAAGTTGGCGCACCTCGTGGACGACAAGATGCACGCGCGGTCCATCGGGCCCTACTCGCTCGTGACCCAGCAGCCGCTGGGCGGCAAGGCGCAGTTCGGCGGCCAGCGGTTCGGCGAGATGGAGGTGTGGGCGCTCGAGGCGTACGGCGCCGCCCATACGCTCCAGGAGATGCTCACCGTGAAGTCCGACGACGTGGAGGGACGCAATCGCATCTACGAGGCGATCGTGAAGGGCGAGAACTTCCTCGAGCCCGGGACGCCGGAGTCGTTCAACGTTCTGGTGAAGGAGCTCCAGAGCCTGGCGCTCGACGTCGAGCTGATCATGAAGGACGGGAAGAAGGCGTCGTGAGGGAGCGAGTCACGGGACAAAGGAGAGACTGAATGCTGACGGATCGGCCTTTCGGCAGCCTGATCAGAGAGGACAAGCCAACCAAGGATCTGTGGGGCATCCTCGATCGGCATGCGAAGCCCATCACGTTTGACGCGATCCGGATCAAGCTCGCCGCGCCCCAAAAGATCCGCGACTGGTCGCACGGCGAGGTGAAGAAGCCCGAGACCATCAACTATCGGACGTTCAAGCCCGAGCGTGACGGTCTGTTCTGTGCGCGGATCTTCGGACCGACGAAGGACTACGAGTGCGCGTGCGGCAAGTACAAGCGCATGAAGTTCGCCGGCGTGGTGTGTGACAAGTGTGGCGTCGAAGTGACCCGCGCCCGCGTGCGCCGGGAGCGGATGGGGCACATCGAGCTCGCCTCGCCCGTCTCCCACGTCTGGTTCTTCAAGGGGCTCCCGAGCCGCATCGGCCAGCTGCTGGACATGTCCCTGCGCGAGCTGGAGAAGATCCTCTACTTCGAGGAATATGTGGTCCTCGACTCCAAGATCCCGGCCACGAAGAAGAAGGATCTCGTCGCGGTCGACAAGGCCCGCAAGCTCCAGGAGGAGCACGGGCCCGACGCGCTCAAGGTCGGGATGGGCGCCGAGGCGATCCGGGAGCTGCTGCGCGACATGGACCTCGACTCGCTGGCGCGTGACCTCCGGGCCCAGATGCTCGGCGAGACGTCGGTGCAGAAGCGGAAGAAGATCGTCAAGCGGCTCAAGGTCATCGAGGCCTTTCTGAAATCGGGCAACCAGCCCGAGTGGATGATCCTCGAGGTCATCCCCGTCATCCCGCCGGAGCTGCGCCCGCTGGTGCCGCTCGACGGCGGGCGGTTCGCCACCTCGGACCTGAACGATCTGTACCGTCGTGTCATCAACCGTAACAACCGGTTGAAGCGGCTCATGGACCTCAAGGCGCCCGAGATCATCATCCGCAACGAGAAGCGCATGCTCCAGGAGGCCGTGGACGCGCTGTTCGACAACGGTCGTCGGGGTCGGGTGATTACGGGTCCGAACAACCGCCCGCTCAAGTCGCTGTCGGACACGCTCAAGGGCAAACAAGGCCGCTTCCGCCAGAACCTGCTCGGGAAGCGTGTCGACTACTCGGGCCGGTCGGTCATCGTCGTGGGGCCGTACCTCAAGCTCCATCAATGCGGTCTGCCGAAGAAGATGGCGCTCGAGCTCTTCAAGCCCTTCATTCTGCGGAAGCTCGAGGAGCGAGGGATCGCGTCCTCGATCAAGGCGGCGAAGAAGTTCGTCGAGAAGGAGCGGCCCGAGGTCTGGGACATCCTCGAAGATGTCATCAAGGAGCACCCGGTCCTGCTCAATCGGGCTCCGACGCTCCATCGTCTCGGGATCCAAGCCTTCGAGCCCATCCTGGTCGAGGGCAAGGCGATCGAGATCCACCCGCTCGTCTGCACCGCGTTCAACGCCGACTTCGACGGCGACCAGATGGCGGTCCACGTGCCGCTGTCGATGGAGGCGCAGCTCGAGGCCCAGGTGCTCATGCTGTCCTCGAACAACATCCTCTCGCCGGCGAACGGCGCGCCGCTCGCGGTGCCGACGCAGGACATGGTCCTCGGCATCTACTACCTCACGAAAGAGCGCCTCGGCACCCCGGAGCGTCCGGTACGGGGCGAGGGGCGCCTCTTCCCCGACCCGGAGGAGGTTCGGATCGCCTACGACAACGAGGACGTCGACCTCCAGGCGCGGATCCGCCTTCGCTGGAGCGGCGAGGTCCTCGAGACGACCGTGGGACGGACGCTCTTCAACGGTGTCGTCCCCGAGCCGCTGCGATTCGTGAACCAGGAGCTCAAAAAGAAGGAGATCACCGCGCTCGTCGGCCGCTGCTACAACCTGCTCGGCAACGAGGTCACGGTCGCCTTCCTCGACGAGCTGAAGGACGTCGGCTTCCGTTATGCGACCCTCTCGGGGCTCAGCATCGGCATCGACGACATGCACATTCCGTCCTCGAAGGAGCGGCACATCGCCTCGGCCCGCGAGCAGGTCAATGAGGTCGAGCAGCAGTACCAGGACGGCGTCATCACGAACGGCGAGCGCTACAACAAGGTCGTCGACATCTGGGCGCACGTCACCGAGCTGATCTCGGAGGAGATGTTCCGCGAGCTCGAGGCGGGCGAGCAGGGCGGCGAGTTCAACCCGATCTACATGATGGCCGACTCCGGTGCACGGGGCAGCAAGCAGCAGATCCGCCAGCTCGCCGGCATGCGCGGCCTCATGGCGAAGCCGTCGGGCGAGATCATCGAGACGCCGATCACCTCGAACTTCCGCGAGGGGCTCACCGTCCTCGAGTACTTCACGTCGACCCACGGCGCCCGGAAGGGCCTCGCGGATACGGCGCTCAAGACCGCCGACTCCGGGTACCTCACGCGGCGGCTCGTCGACGTCTCACAGGACGTCATCGTGAGCGAATACGACTGCGGTACCGTGAAGTACATCGAGACGACGCCGCTGGTCGAGGGCGGCGACATCATCCAGTCGCTCCGCGACCGCATCCTGGGTCGCGTCGCGGCGGAGGACATCCGCGACCCCCTCTCGAGCGAGATCATCGTCCAGGTCAACACGGAGATCACCGAGGAGCTCGCGCAGAAGATCGAGGACTCGGGTCTGGAGCGCGTGCGCATCCGCTCCACGCTCACGTGCGACACCAAGCGCGGGATCTGCGTCATGTGCTACGGGCGCAACCTCGGGACCGGGCGGCTCGCAGAGCTCGGCGAAGCCGTGGGCATCATCGCCGCCCAGTCCATCGGTGAGCCGGGCACGCAGCTCACGATGCGGACCTTCCACATCGGCGGGACGGCGAGCCGTGTCGTCGAGGCATCCAAGCACGAGGCGAAGAGCGCGGGCGTGGTCAAGTACCACAACCTGCGTACGGTCGTGAACCGCGACGGCGACCTGGTCGCGACCAACCGCAACGGCGAGATCGGCGTGGCCGACGAGCGTGGCCGGGAGCGGGAGCGCTACCCGGTGGTCTACGGCGCCAAGATCAAGGTGAAGCCGGACCAGCGGATCAAGGCGCGCACGGTCCTCGTCGAGTGGGACCCGTTCACGAATCCGATCCTCACCGAGTTCACCGGCCGGGTCGAGTACCAGGAGATCATCGAGGGCGTGACCGTGCGGGAGGAGTTCGACGAGGTGACGGGCCTCGCGCGCAAGGTCGTCATCGAAGATCCCGAGGGCAAGCTCCAGCCGGGCATCATCATCCGGTCGGCGGAAGCGGAGAGCGAGCGGCACCGGTACCCGCTGCCGGTGGGGGCGAACCTCGCGGTGGCCGACGGCACCGAGGTGTTCGCCGCCGACATCATCGCCAAGATCCCTCGGGAGACGACGAAGACCAAGGACATCACCGGCGGCCTGCCGCGCGTGGCGGAGCTGTTCGAGGCGCGCAAGCCGAAGGAGCAGGCGGTCATCACCGAGATCGACGGCCGCGTCGAGATGGGCGGCTTCGTGAAAGGCATGCGTAAGATCGTCATCCGCGCCGACAATGGCGAGACGCGCGAGTACCTGATCCCGCGCGGCAAGCACATCAGCGTCCACGAGGGCGACCGCGTGAGGGCGGGCGAGCCGCTCATGGACGGGTCGCCCAACCCGCACGACTACCTGGCGGTGCTCGGCGACCGCGAGCTGCAGCGCTACCTCGTGAACGAGGTGCAGGAGGTCTACCGCCTCCAGGGCGTCACGATCAACGACAAGCACATCGAGATCATCGTCCGCCAGATGCTCCGACGCGTCCGGATCGAAGAGGTCGGCGACACGGAGTTCGTCGTGGGCGAGCTCGTGGACAAGTTCGGGTTCCAGGAGGAGAACGAGCGGGTCATCGCGCAGGGCAAGCGCCCCGCCACGGCGAAGCCCGTGCTGCTCGGCATCACGAAGGCCTCGTTGTCGACCGACAGCTTCATCTCGGCCGCGTCGTTCCAGGAGACCACGCGCGTGCTCACCGAGGCGGCCATCTCGGGCAAGACGGACGAGCTGCGCGGTCTCAAGGAGAACGTCATCGTCGGGCGGCTGATCCCGGCGGGCACAGGGCTCTCGAACTACACCCGAGTCGAGGTGCTGACGCCGGGCGGCGAGGCCGTGAAGACGCTGGACAGCGTGCTCTCGCTCACGCCACCGCCCGTCGTCGAGGCCGGTGAATCGGAGGGCAACGTGGCCGCCGCCGGCTAGGAGTGCGAGTGACGACTTTGACATCAGAGGGTCTCTCGGTTATAAAGTGAGGGTTTTGTCACCATTTCGGGTGATGGAGAACGATGCCGACCATTAACCAGCTGGTCCGATGGGGTCGCGAGGCGGTGCGGAAGAAGTCGAAGACGCCCGCGATGCAGGCGTGTCCTCAGAAGCGCGGCGTCTGTATCCGCGTGTACACGACGACGCCGAAGAAGCCGAACTCCGCCCTCCGGAAGGTCGCGCGGGTGCGGCTCACGAACGGCCTCGAGGTGACCTCCTACATCCCGGGCGTCGGCCACAACCTCCAGGAGCACTCGATCGTGATGATCCGAGGCGGCCGCGTCAAGGACCTCCCCGGGATTCGGTACCACATCATCCGCGGGACCCTCGACACCGCTGGAGTCGCCGGCCGGAAGCAGAGCCGCTCGAAGTACGGCGCCAAGGCGCCGAAGGCGGGGGGGGCGTAGGCCATGCGCCGGGCGGGTGCCCCAAGACGCGAGGTGCTGCCGGACCCGAAGTACGGGTCGCGTCTCATCGCGAAGTTCGTGAACATCATGATGATCCGCGGAAAGAAGTCGACGGCGGAGCGGATCATGTACGACGCCCTGGCAACGATGGAGGACCGGGCCAAGCAGGACCCGCTGAAGATGTTCAAGTCGGCTATCGACAACGTGAAGCCGGCCGTCGAGGTCAAGTCAAGACGGGTCGGCGGCTCGACCTACCAGGTGCCGGTCGAGGTGCGTCCCGATCGACGGACGTCGCTGTCGATGCGGTGGATCATCGGCGCCGCGCGGCGCCGTGCCGAGCGCTCGATGGCCGAGAAGCTTTCCGCCGAGCTGCTCGACGCCGCGAACAACCGCGGCACCGCCGTGAAGAAGCGCGAGGACACGCACAAGATGGCGGAGGCCAACAAGGCGTTCGCTCACTATCGCTGGTAACCGAAGGGCCGAACCGAGAGGGGGGCCGCAGGCTGACCCCCCTCTCCGCATGTATCGGGCAGACACGACAGAGTCGAGAAAGCAGGGACGAGAGGTGGAGCGGCAGTACTCGCTGGAGAAGACGCGGAACATCGGCATCATGGCGCACATCGATGCCGGGAAGACGACCACGACCGAGCGGATCCTGTATTACACCGGCCGGTCGTACAAGCTCGGTGAGGTGCACGAAGGCACCGCAACGATGGACTGGATGGTCCAGGAGCAGGAGCGCGGGATCACCATCACCTCCGCCGCCACGACCTGCTTCTGGCGGGATTGCCGCATCAACATCATCGACACCCCCGGTCACGTGGACTTCACCGTCGAGGTCGAGCGGTCGCTGCGCGTGCTCGACGGCGCCGTCGCCATCCTCGACGCGGTGTCGGGCGTGGAGCCTCAGACCGAGACCGTGTGGCGCCAGGCGGACAAGTATCGTGTCCCCCGGCTCGTCTACGTCAACAAGATGGATCGCGTCGGGGCCGACTACTTCCGCTGCATCGAGATGCTCAAGAGCCGCCTCGGTGCCCACCCGGTGCCCATCCAGATCCCCATCGGACGCGAGGACCAGTACCGAGGGCTCGTCGACCTGATCGACCAGGTCGCGCTCGTCTGGCAGGAAGACGACGAGACGCTGGGCAAGGAGTACACGAAGGCCCCGGTCCCCGCCGACCTCGCCGCGCTCGTCCACGAGTACCGGGAGAAGATGATCGAGGGGCTCGCCGAGGTGGACGAGCACCTCATGGAGAAGTACGTCGCGAGCGCGCCCGTCAGCGCCGCGGAGCTCAAGGCGGCCGTCCGCAAAGGGACGATCGCGATGCGGCTCTTCCCCGTCATCTGCGGCGCGTCCTTCAAGAACAAGGGCGTCCAGCCGCTGCTCGACGCGGTCATCGACTACCTGCCGTCGCCGCTCGACGTCCCGCCGGTCCAGGGCATCAATCCGGAGACGCGGGCGCTCGAAGAGCGGAAGGCGTCCGACGACGCGCCGTTCGCCGCGCTCGCGTTCAAGATCATGAACGACCAGCACGTCGGCCAGCTCGTGTTCCTCCGCGTCTACTCCGGCACGCTCGAGGCGGGCTCCGCAGTCTACAACTCGACCAAGGACAAAAAGGAGCGGGTCGGGCGCCTCCTCCGCATGCACGCCAACAAGAAGGAAGAGGTCGAGGCCGTCGCCGCCGGCGACATCGCCGCGGCCATCGGTCTCAAGCTCACCACCACCGGCGACACCCTCTGCGATCCCAGTAAGCCGATCGTGCTCGAGTCGATGACGTTCCCCGAGCCCGTGATCGCGGTCGCGATCGAGCCGAAGACGCGCGCCGACGAGGAAAGGCTCGGTGTATCGCTGTCGCGTCTGGCCCTCGAGGACCCGACGTTCCGGGTGACGAGCGAGGAGGAGACGGGCCAGACGCTCATCCACGGGATGGGCGAGCTGCACCTCGAGATCATCGTCGACCGCCTGCTGCGCGAGTTCAAGGTCGACGCGAACGTCGGCCGGCCCCAGGTGGCCTATCGGGAGACGATCCGCAAGCCGGCCTCCGCGCAGGGACGCTACGTGCGCCAGACGGGCGGCCGCGGCCAGTACGGCGACGTCTACCTCGAGGTGGAGCCCGCGGCGCCCGGCGAAGGGTCCTCGTTCGAGAACAAGATCATCGGCGGCGCGATCCCCAAGGAGTTCATCCCCGCCGTCGAGAAGGGTGTGCGCGAGGCGCTCGAGACGGGCGTCCTCGCGGGCTACCCGATGGTCGACGTGAAGGTGCGGCTCGTGGACGGTTCCTACCACGACGTGGACTCGTCGGAGATGGCCTTCAAGATCGCGGCGTCGATGGGGTTCAAGGAGGCGTGCCGCAAGGCCAAGCCTGTCCTCCTCGAACCCGTGATGGACGTCGAGGTCGTGACGCCCGAGGAGTACATGGGGGCCGTGGTGGGCGACCTGAACAGCCGCCGCGGCCGCATCCTCTCGATGGAGGCGCGCAGCGGCTCGCAGGTGATCCGCGCCCACGTCCCGCTGGGACAGATGTTCGGGTACGTGACGGACCTCCGCTCGATGACGCAGGGGCGGGCGACGTCCACGATGCAGTTCGCCAGGTACGAAGAGGTTCCGGCGGCGATCGCCGAAGAGATCATGGCGAAAGTCGCGGGGAAGCCGGCGGCGCGCGCCGGCACCCGCTAGAACGCGGAGTCGGAGGCCAGACCCATGGCGAAGGCGAAGTACGAGCGGACGAAGCCGCACGTGAACATTGGGACGATCGGGCACATCGATCACGGGAAGACGACGCTGACGTCGGCGATCACGAAGGTGTTGCACACGAAGTTCAGCGGGGTGGCGGTGCGGG
>WNGM01004553.1_pt1 | contig 16123 bp, 9 predicted proteins | sample 5400571 | NCBI WGS metagenome assembly WNGM01 (sample SAMN13153378, study PRJNA577476) | soil metagenome | isolation source: 100 cm soil or saprolite under Garry oak tree replicate 2 | place: USA:California | collected 2016-06-15 | reverse complement strand
TCACGGGAGGAAAGCCGTTGTCCTCCGCGGTCGATGTGACGTTCGAGAACCTCGGTTCGGCGGTCACGTGCGCCCTGAGCCTCACGATCAACGACCCGACCGCGAGCGGTTTCTTCTCGCTCAGCGCGTCCAGCCTCTCGCTGGCCGCGGGCGGGACCGGGACCGTGACGGCGACGTTCAACGGAGGACAGTCGGTGGGTACCGGCGTCTTCTTCGGGGACGCGGTCGCATCGTGCGGGACGGCGACGATCCGGGCGCCCTGGTTCGCGGCGGTCCAGCGCGGCAATGGAGCGTTGAACGGGAACCAGAATTCGCCCGCCTTGTTCGGACTCGACCCGGCCGTGTACATGGACACGAGCCTCATGTCCGGCGGTCCGTTCGCGGCGTGATCGACACCTGCGGCCTTGGCGGTGCGCCAGGACCGCACCCTTTCCATTCCTTCGGGTCGTCGGGTAGCCAGTGCCACCCGCAGGCAGGCGATTCCCTCCGGCTTCGACCCGCGCACGGGCTCACCCTCGCGGGCTCCTTCAATCGGCCGGCGTTTCAGCACTCATAGGGGTCGTCACGACCGTCGTCGGCTGAGCCTCTTCTCATCATGAACGCGAAGCAAGGAAATCGTTCCAACTAGAAAGCGGTTCGGTCGGCGAATTCTTGGATGTCAGCGGTCGTGGCGTCTTAGGGAGGGCGACCCCGGACTCGTCCTTCAATCGGTCCAGCGATGGCAAGTCCCGAATCCGTCAGCCGTCTTTCGAAAGAGGCAGCGTATCCAATGTCCGCACACGCGACGGGATAACAGTCTCGCGGGGGTGGGGTGCGTTGGACGCCCCGAGGGCCCGAGCGTCGGCTCCCGACCGCGGTGACTGGGACGCCTCGTAACGCTCGGAGACCCAAGCCTGGCTTTCTGCATCCCACTTCCAGAGATGCAAGACGTCCCGGGTCAACTGAAGTACGGTGCCCCACCAGGCGTCATTCTTCGGGCTCTCCCGGGTCAACTGAAGTACGGTGCCCCACCAGGCGTCATTCTTCGGGCTCGACGGGTCGAGGTGGGCTGTGGCCAGGTAGATGTTGGCGAAACCGCAGACGGTGAAACGACCCTCCGAGACCTCTTCGAGCGCCGTCGTGACCATCGATTGATAGTTCTCGTCCATCTCGGCCAACTCCGGGCGTTGCTTCAGTCGGACCGCCAACTTCCGCAAACCTGCCTGCTTGCTCAATCTCGCCCGGCGCCGGTCTTGCAGGATCGAGGCTAAGGACGCCGGCTGACGATCGCCGCGGGGCCGGAGTCTTCGAATGACCCATCTCGAAAACCGAACGAATCCACCCTGGAGCATCGCCTCGGACAACATCTCCTCGGCGCCGACCAGCGTTTCCAGGGCACCGTCCCACTCTTCCAGCTTCTGTTCGAAAATCCCTTCGAACTCCAGGACCGAGCTCGCCATCCGCGAAGCTAGACTACCGGGTTTCCGGCCCCGGACGACGACGGCGAGGTACGTGTACGCACCGCGCCGTAGGAAGACTTTCTCGTTCCCGAGGTCGATCCGGCGAATGTCGTGACCCTGCCACTCAACGAAAGCGTCCCGCGCAAATTGCTGGATCGTGGTGAGCATGGCCGCCAAAATATCGCGATCCGTCGCGCTCTTGATCGTCTTCGAGAGATGCACGACGAGGACGCCGCTCCAATGGACCAGGAAGATCTCTTCGATCCGCCCTCCGCGCCAAATCACAAAAGCGACGGCAGTCGCCGCGAGCACACCTGCGACCGCGAGCCAAGCAGATGCATCGAGCCCGGCCGGGCCCGGCGGGGCCCCCGCGGTAACGATGATGCTCAGACTCGCCGTGGAACCGGGTCGCGGGAGTCCTAGGAAGTCTGTGTAGTCCAGGGATACCCCGACGACGAGAAACGCGCCTACCACGACGCCGCCGCTGATGGATGCGGTCGCGCGGTAGAAGTGCGATCCGCGCGCGACGTTCCAGAACGTCCAATCCGTTGTGCCCGGAGTCCTCAGGCCGCCAATCGAGCTTGCATTGTCGGAATCGAACGCGAATCCGGACGGAAGCGTGATGTTGATCCAGACCTGCTGGGCGATCTCCGTGCCCGTATTGTTGAACCAGATCGTGAAGCGGGCCGAACTGCCCCTCGCAACTTCCGTCGTGTCGGGTGCGATGGACAGGGTTACCGTCGTCTCCTCGTAGCCGAAGGTCCTCAGCGTGAAGTCGCCGATGCCGCCGGCACTCCAGGCACCGCCCTCGTTCGCGGATGAGAAACCCTGTCCCGGAGCCAGGTATGTGTCGGCGCGCGTGTTCCACCAATTCCAACCGATGCTCGACACGCCGGAGGCGTTGCGCATGACCACCCAGTACATCTGGCCCGCGACGAGCTGGATCGGGAGGCTCGGGGTGAAGTTGACCCATCGGTACGGGGCCGAGCCGAGCTGAGTATCGGACCCGAGAGGAGGCGCGGCCATGTTCGGCAACCCTCCGGCATCGGTACGAACTTCGACCGTCGAGGCCTCGGAGGCGTTGCTGGAATACTGTGCCCATAACGAAACGCGCGTCAGGATGTAGGAGGCGCTCGCCCGAAACGATTGAGCGGCCCACTGAGCGCTGCTGATAGCCACCGCCTTTCCTGTCGACGGGAAGGTCGGCGGGGGGTCGGAAACGCCCTCGTAGAAGTGGTACAGGGAGGCTGACGCCGTCAAGGCTACCGAGGTGAGCACGACGATGAAAAGGGTGAACCCGACCAGGAGCCTCGCGTGAGCCGACATTCCCAGGCGCTCGCCCCCCGGCACCGGAAGGATTCTCGCGGCGTGTCGGGTTCGTCGCATGTACGCTACCACAGCCCATCTCTGCGGCGAAGGTCCGCGAATCCGTTTCTATGACAGCGAGGACCAATAACCGTGCCGGTCCGATTATCACTTCGGCTGGCCTGACCTCGGAGGAAATCCACCGGCCCCGCGGCGACACCGCGGGCGAGCGGGACGGGCGAACGTGCGCCACGCCACCCCGCGACTCCCCGTGGGGTGTCAAGGCCGCGAATCTCAGAGGAAGGTTCTTTAGTCTGACAATCACCTGACGCGAGCATGGAAGTCCCGCCGGGGCGAGTGGAACGGATCGCCGATGGCGGGCCCGAAGCGATTCGGTCCATCCTCGCCGAGCTCCGGGCGATGAAGTTCAACGGGGTCCTGAAGACCTCCGTCTTTCGAGGCGACACCCCGTCGCAAGGGGTCCTCGTCCTCCGGCGAGGGGACGGGGTGCTGGCGGAACACCGGTCCGCCGTCGATGTGGCGGGCCACGAGGCCCTCCCCGAGATCCTGAAGGACGCCGCGAGCGCCCGCGCCCAGCTCGAAGTGCGCACGTACGACTACGGCCATTCCTCGATCAGTATCGACCACCTCCAGCGAAGCTACCCGGAAGCCGCGGTCGAGGGCATCGGAGACCCGGACGAGGTGCTCGAGCAGGCGATCGCCCAGGAGGCCCGCGAGCGCGAGACGTACGAGAAGGAGCTGGAGGGCCGTCGCAACCAAGAGCGAACGCTCGTCGAGCGCGAGGAGGAGCTGTACCGCCGGAAGTGGGAACTCGAGCAGGAGTACCAACGAAGCGCGATGCGACAGCGGGAACTGGACTCCCTCCGGGCGGAACTGCAGACCGTCAAGGAGGCGAGCGGACTGATCCTGAGCCGCCTCGAAGAGCGACGCGGGTCCCGCGACGTGGAGGTCGAGTCCCAGAAGAAGGTCCTCGCGATGGAATCCGAGAAGGCGCGGGCGGAGGTCGAGGCCCAGCGGCGGAGCCTCTCGGAGCGACAGGCCAAACTCGGGGGGCTGGAGCGAGAGTTCGCATCGAAGGAAGCTACCTATCGCGACCGCGAGACGTCGCTCGATGCGCGAGCCGCGTCCCTCGAGCGCGAGCGGAAACAGATGAACGATCTGTACGCCAACCTGCAAGCGGAGGCCGAGAAGATCTCCGAGGCCCGGAAGGTCTTCGACGACCGCCTCGGGGAGGCGGAACGCCAGGAGCGGCTCCTCACGAGCCAGGAGCAGGCAATCCGCGAACGGGAGCAGAAGCTCCGGGACCACGTTGCGGCGGTCTCTCAGCGGGAACGCACCCTCGAGGACCGGGAGAAATCGTTCCCGAGAAGTATGGCCGGCCTGGAGGCCCGCGAGGCGGAGCTCGCCGAGAAGAGCGCGAAACTCGCCAAACAGGCCGAGGCGTTCGAGGCGCAGGACGTGGGACTCGACGACCAGCGGGAGGAACTCGAACGGGCGACGAAGCGCATGCAGAAGCTCGCGAAGGACCTCGCCGCGAAGGACCGTAAGGTCTCCGAGGAGGAACGCGAAGCGCGGGAGCGTCAGGTCGACGTGCGCCGACGCCAGCGGGACCTCGCGAGCCGCGGGAAGGAGCTCGAGCAATTGAAGCGCCGGCTGGAACGCATGGACGAGGAGCTGTCCGGCAACCGCTCGAGGATGAAGGCGCAAGCGGTGAAGCTGCTCCGTTCCGAACGAACCGCCCAGCAGCGCCTCCGTGCGATCGAGACTGCCGATCGAGAGCTGGACAAGCGGGAGGCGACGGCAAAACGTCGGGAAGCCGCGATTGAGAAGCGAGAGAAGGCGGCAGCAACCGCCGAAGAACGCACGACCGAACGGTCCGACGCGGCCGAGGTCGTCGAGGGAGACTTGCGGTCTCGACGCTCCGCGCTCGAAGAAGAGTACGCCGCCAAGAGGGGGGAGCTCGAACGGCGCGAGAGCGAGGTCGCCGCCGCGGAGCGGGCGTTCACGAAAGAATCGGAATCGAACGAGTCGTTGAGGGCCACCTTGGAGGAACAGGAAACCGCGTTCCTCTCGGACCTGCAAGACATCGAATCGCGAAAGGCGGCGCTCGAGAAATCCGAGGCCTCGCACGCACAAGAAACGAAGAAGCTCGAGAAACGGTCGGACGCAACTTCGAGTCGGGAGTCTCGGTCGAAGCAGGAAATCCAACGTCGAGAAGCCCTGATCGAAGCCCGAGAACGGGAGGTCGAGGCGCAGGAGGCCGCCCTCCGGGAGAAGGAAGAGAGCCTCCAGCATCGTATCGACGAGGTCGAAGACCGCGAATCGGACGCCGAGAAGCGCGTGGCCCGCGCCGAGGCCGATGGGAAACGCCGGCAGGAGGCGATTGCCGCCCAGCGTGCCGGAATCGAAGAACGGCTCTCGAGGCTCGCCTCGGGCGGCGAAGACGGATGTCGAGATCCAGCGCCGCAAGAAAGAACTCGCCCGGATCAAAGAAGGCCTGCGGCGCCTCAGCTGAGGAGGTCGAAGCCGATGAGCGCGATCGTCACCTTGACCACCGACTTCGGAGCGGGCGAGTACATCGGCGCCATGAAGGGCGCGATCCTTACGGTCAATCCCGAGGCAACGATCATAGACATCGATCATTCGATCCGGCCGCACGACATCCGACACGGGGCCTACGTCCTGTATGCCGCGGTCCCGTACTATCCGTTCGCGGCTCACGTTGGCGTGGTCGATCCCGGCGTGGGCACGAAGCGCCGCGCGATCGTGTGCGTCTGCGAAGGAGCGTTCCTCGTAGGCCCGGACAACGGACTCCTCGTCCCGGCGGCGCGCCGACTCGGTCTCAAAGAGGTACGCGAGATCACGAATCGAAAACTGGGCCGGCCCGAACTCTCGGACACGTTCCATGGACGCGACCTGTTCGCACCCGTGGCGGCGCATCTCACGTTCGGGACCAAAGTCAAAGACGTCGGACCGCCGATCCGCGATTTCGTCGACCTGGACTTCGGAGAGCCGAAGAAGCGCAAAGGCGGCTTCGACGCCGTCGTCATTACATACGATCGGTTCGGCAACGTCGTCACGAACATCCCCCGGCCGCTCGCCGAGAAGGCGTGGTCCTTCGGCGACCGACTCGCGGTGACGGTGGGTGGCTATGAAATGACCGTGCCGTTCGTCAGGACGTACGGCGTGGTCGCACCGGGGGACCTCCTCGCCACGCTGTCTTCGAGTGGGTTCCTTGAGATTTCCCGGAGAGAAGCGAGCGCCGCGGCCCAGCTCGAGGCGACACCGGGAATGCCGGTGAGCGTGGCGAAGGCCGAGTCCCGGACGTAGGATCGATCGCCTTACCGCAACATGCCGGCGGCGAGAATCGACGTGCTGTCCGATATCTGGTAGGTGTACCCGGTGGAATACGTCGTCGTGCTGAGGAGGAGCCGATCGCCCACCGCGACCGGTCCGCCCGGCTGGCTCTGAACGTAGGCGGCCCTCTGCGATACGTAATTGAGCGAAACGAACGCCGTCGCGGCGAGGGCCGTGGCGCCTCCACTCGTTATGACCGCCAACTTCGCGGTAGATGGATACAGCCCCGTGGGGACGGAGGTGATCGTGAGCGTCCAGTTCGTGCCGTCGGCAGACCTGGCGACGACGACTCCCATGACTCGAAGAGAAGGTGGGGTAACGCTGATCTGACGCCCGAGGAACACCGCCGCAACGCCGGCCAGGGCCACGAGGATGACGATGACGAGGACCACCACGACGGCGGTCAGATTGCTGCTCGAGCGGGGCGCCGGGGCGGGAGGCCACATCGGCGGGTAGGGCGCTGGAATCGTCGCCGGTAGGACCGACGTCGTCAACGCGACCCCGCAGTTCGAGCAGAACTGGTTCCCCGGGGGATTCGGCGCGCCACAACGCGGACAAGGGACCATCGCGGACGTGCGGTGCCTCCGGCATCTTGGAACAAGCCGAACAGCGGCAAATATCTTCGCGGAAACGTTGATGCGGTGCCGCCATCGGCGTGCAGCCGGCAAAGACATATCTAGGGACCAGACCTTCGGCGGCCGAAATGGATGCGCGCAAGATCCTCCTCGTGATTTTCGATGGCCTGGGGGACCGACCGCTCACCGAGCTCGGCCACAAGACGCCCCTCGAGGCCACTCCGAAGCCCAACTTGGACTGGTTCGCGTCGAACGGCGTGAATGGGCTCGTCGATCCGATCGCCCCCGGCGTGGCGGCGGGCAGCGATACGAGCCACCTCGCGCTCTTCGGATACGATCCGAAAGAGGTCTACACAGGCCGCGGTCCGTTTGAAGCCGCCGGCGTGGGCATCGACATGAAGCCGGGGGACATCGCCTTTCGCGGGAATTTCGCCTCGGTCGACGAGGACCTGAAACTCACGGACCGCCGCGCCGGACGAATCCGAGAAGGAACCGCAGAACTCGCGAAGGCGCTCGATGGGCTCAAACTGGGACGAATCAAGGCGACCGTCCGGGAGGGGACGGAGCACCGCGTGGCCGTGGTGTTGCGGGGCCGAGGGCTTTCGCCGAAAGTCACCGACACCGATCCCCACGAGATCGGCGAGACGATCCAAGAATCGAAGCCCCTCGAGTCCGCCGCGAAGGTCACCGCGAAGGCCATCAACGCCTTCACGAAGCAGTCGTACAAAATCCTCAAGTCCCATCCGGTGAACCGAGCGCGCGTTGCGAAAGGCGAACCGCCGGCAAACGCCGTCGTGTTGCGCGGAGCCGGCGTCTTTCCTGATCTCGTTCCGATCACAGAGCGGTTCCATCTGACGGCCGCCGGGATCGCGGGCGTCGCGCTGATTCGCGGCATGTTTCGGACCTTCGGCATGGACGTGATCGACGTGCGGGGTGCGACCGGCGGCCTCGACACGGACATGATTGCGAAGGCGGACGCTGCAATGGACGCGTTGCGGACCCACGAGCTGGTCGTCCTGCATGTGAAGGCACCGGACCTTTGCGGCCACGACGGGAAGGCGTCGGAGAAGATCCGCGTGATCGAGCGGATGGACGCGATGATGGGCCATCTGAAGGCCAGCCTCTCCACGGATGTCGTCGTGGCCCTCACGGCCGACCACTCGACGCCGGTCGCGTTGAAGGACCACTCCGGAGATCCCGTGCCCCTCACGATCTTCGGCGAAGGTGTCCGGGTCGACGACGTCCTCAATTTCGACGAGCGAAGCATGGCCCACGGCGCCCTCGGTCGGCTGCGCGGGACGGACGTGATGAACGTCCTCCTGAACGCCTCGAACCGCATGGAGAAGTACGGCGCCTGAGCGACCCGTCAAAGCCTAAATACGAGGAGGAACTTGCGGCCGCGCTTACGGCGGAGAAGTGGACGCCATGGCGCAATTGGATCTGAGCTTCATCATCCCGATCGCGATTCTCGCAGGGCTCGGTTTCGCGGGAATATTGGCGCGGGGCATTCTCCGCCAGGACACGGGGTCCGAGCGGATGCGGGAGATTGCCGGCGCGATCCAGCAAGGAGCCCGAGCGTTCTTGCGTCGGCAGTACAAGACCATCGCCTTGATCGCGGCGGCCCTCGCAATCCTTTTCGCGGTGGCCCTGGGCACTCAGAGGGGATTCCTCCTGGGAATCGAGACAGCCGGGGCGTTCGCCCTCGGCGCGACACTCTCGGCGCTATCGGGCTACGTCGGCATGCACATCGCCATCCGGTCGAACCTTCGTTCGGCTGCGGGTTCTCTCAAGTCGTTCAACGATGCGCTCGTGATCGCCCTCCGCGGCGGCGCGGTCTCCGGGTTGTCGATCGTGAGCATGTCCCTCGCCGGCGTCGCCCTCCTCTATTATGGATACGGGGCCCTCGGACCCGCGTTGAATCCCACGACCTACAACAACTGCATCACCGCGGGCTACACGGTCGCGCAATGCACGGCTCAGGCGACGGAAGACAGCCTGATCCTATCCATCGTCGGCTTCGGGTTCGGGGCAAGCCTCGTCGCTCTGTTCGCGCAGCTCGGCGGCGGCATCTACACCAAAGCCGCGGACGTCGGGGCGGACCTCGTCGGCAAGGTGGAGGCGGGCATTCCGGAGGATGATCCGAGGAACCCCGCCGTGGTCGCCGACCTGGTCGGGGACAACGTGGGAGATTGTGCGGGCCGCGGCGCGGACCTCTTCGAGTCGACGGCCGCCGAAAACATCGGCGCGATGGTCCTCGGCGTCGTCCTCTTCCCGTATTTCGGAATCGCGGGCGTGATCTTCCCGCTGGTCGCGCGGTCGTTTGGGCTCCTCGCGAGCATCGCCGGTGTGTTCGTCGTTCGGGCGCGAGAGGACGAGGCGCCGATGAGTGCCTTGAATCGAGGATATATCGCGGCATCGGTCCTCGCCGCAATCCTGTTCGGCGTCGCGGCGTGGGCCATGTTACAACCTTCCACAGCCACCGCGTCTGGGGGACTCACCTGGGCGTACTACTGGGCATGCGGCATCGCCGGCATGATCACGGCGGTCATCTACGTCTGGGTCACCCAGTACTATACGGAAGCCCGGTATCGGCCGGTGCGGGACATCGCGAAATCGTCGGAGACAGGACCCGCGACGAACATCATTTCCGGTTTCGCGGTCGGTCTCGAGGCGACCGCAATCCCCGCGGTCGTCGTCTCCATCGCGATCCTTTTCTCCTTCTGGCTCGGTGAGTCCACCGGGATTCCGGGAGGCGGCATTTATGGAACCGCGATCGCGACAATGGGCATGCTCGCCACCGCGGCGTACATCCTGGCGATGGACACCTTTGGACCCATTGTGGACAACGGTGCTGGCATCATCGAGATGGCCGGCATGTCCGAGGCGGCGCGGAAGAACATGGATAAGCTCGACGCGGCGGGCAACACGACGAAAGCCCTCACGAAGGGCTACGCGGTCGGAAGCGCGGCCCTCGCGGCGTTCCTCCTGTTCAACGCCTTCCTCTCCGAGGCGCAAGTGAAGGCCGTCGACCTCGCACACCCAGAGACGTTCATCGGTGCCTTCATGGGGGCCGCCCTCGTCTTCCTCTTCACCGCCTTTGCCATTCGGGCGGTGGGCCGCGCAGCCTGGTCGATCATCAAGGATGTGCGCGATCAGTTCCGCGAGAATCCGGGGATCATGGAGGGCACCGCCAAACCGGACTACGGGCGGACGGTGGACATCTGTACACGAAGCGCGCTCCGGGAGATGGTCGTGCCGGGCGTCCTCGCGGTCGCCACACCGATTGCCGTCGGCATCATATTCCGATTCGTCAAGATCTCCACGATTCTTGTCGCGGGCGTCCCGCAGCCGATCCCGGCGGGTGAGCCGCTCGGGGGCACGCTCATGGTCGGGACAATCGCGGGAGTCCTGATGGCACTCGTGCTCAACACCGGGGGCGGAGCCTGGGACAACGCGAAGAAGTTCATTGAGGCGGGCAATCTTGGCGGCAAGGGAAGCGCGACGCACAAGGCGGCCGTCGTCGGCGACACGGTCGGCGATCCGTTCAAGGACACCGCAGGGCCTTCGTTGCACATCCTCGTCAAACTCTTGTCGACGATCACGCTCGTGATCGCGCCCCTCCTGATTTGAGACACGCATCCAGGATGGCTGCGCATCCCACCGCGAAACGGCGCCGCGCATAGCGTTATATGCCTCGGCACGTTCCCGAAAACCGGAGGAGAACGCGTGGCCGCTAGCGAGGAGCCGGGCGGTGCGCCCCCGGGGATGGAGCCCCTGGGTGGGAAGAGGAATCCGCGGACGGTCCGGATCGTCGTCGCGGTGATCGCGATCGTCGTGATCGTTGCCGGGATCGCGTCGTATATCGTCCTGACGCGGCCCGCGGGGACCACGTGCACCCTCTCCTCGAAAGATCCGCTCATCTTCGATCAGCCGGAGACCCCCGACACATTGGATCCCCACGTCACGTTCTCAACGCCCGGTTGGGGCATCGTCCAGCAGATCTACCAGAGCCTGGTGAACTACAACGGGACGAAGTACACCGATTACCTAGGTGTCCTTGCCAAGCGCTGGACCGTCTCTCCGAGCGGGTACAACTATACGTTCGCCCTGCGGCAGGATGTGCACTTCTCGAACGGACACCAGTTCAACGCCTACGTGATGTGGTTCAGCCTGTACCGCGGAATTGTCATGAACCAAGCGGGGAGTTTCATCCTCCAGGAGAATTTCTGGTACCCTGGACTCACGTACTACGCCACCGCCAACCAGAACCGGAGAGCCGCAACCCAGATGGCGGGTTACCTCAACTCGTTCAACTTCCAGAACCCCGTCGCGGCCGATTTGGCCGTAATGATGGCCCCGGACCAGTCGTTCCGGGTCATCGACCGGTTCACGATCGAGCTTAACATGGGATATGGCTACCTCGGAACCGTCGCCTACTCTTTCTTGCTGGCGGCGATTGCGGGTCCCATCGCGAGCGCCGTGGACCCCGCGGTCGTCCAGGCGAACGGCGGCGTCACGGTGGGCGGGACGAACGCCTTCATGGCCACGAACATGGTCGGGACAGGACCGTACGTCGTGAGGACCTTCAACTCCGCGACGGGCTACCTCATTCAGCCGGATCCGAACTACTGGGCCAAGAACGCCTCCGCTGCGGAACCTTGGAACAACATCATCCAGCCCGCGAAAGCGTCCGTCCAGATTAACTTCCAATCGTCGGCTATCACCGCGATCGCCGACATCAAGTCTGGTGGCGTCGCGGGCCTGTCGTTCGCGTACGTGGGGCCATCGCAAATCGACTCGCTGACCGCCGCTGCATGCGTCGACGTGAGGCTGCTGGACATCGTATACGGATCGACTGCGGGTGGATGGTGGATCTACATGAACCAAAACACCGACCCATTCACCGACCCGAACGTCCGGGCTGCGGTCGTCCACGCCATCAACTACGACAACATCATCAGCCGCGCGTTCAACGGGAAAGCCCAGCGATGGGTCGGGCCGGTTCCGCCGGGCTATCCGTACTACAACCCGGGGAACCTCCAGCCGTACCCGTACGACCTGAACCTGGCGATGCAGGAAATGAACCAGTCGCGCTGGAAGCTGCCAGGCGGCTATCCGAATACGATCAATTACATGTACATCAAGTTGGGCGACTGGGAGCAAGTCGCGCTCCTCCTGCAGTCCGATCTCGCGAAGATCGGAATTCGGATCAACCCCGTGGGAATCAACAACATCGACGACCTGTACACCGAGCAGGGCCGGGACAACGCGGGGAACTGCATCTCCCAGACGACCTTCAGTGGCGGGCCGTTCCCAATCGGACAGGAGTTCTACACCTCGGATTACATCTCTCCGGACGATTGGACGCAGAACAACGCGATCAGCTACGGCAGCGCGAATGACTGCATGGCCGGGTACGTCAACGCCACGATGGACAGTCTGGTGATCGCCGCAGCGGGGGACACGAATCCGACGAACCTCACCCAGTACTACACGCAGATCACCCAGCTGATGTACGACAACTACACGGTTGCCTGGCTCGTGGTCCCGCAACAGTACCAGGTCATCTCGTCGACCGTCCACGGATACGTCACGAACCCGATGGGAGCTGCCCTCCCGTTCGTCGTCGTCCAGAACACGATGCGCGCGGACTGAACCCCGCCCACTGGTTTCAAGGCCACGACAAGATTGCTGAGCGATCCGGTCACGCCTTACATAGCCTCGGCCGCGGGATCGGATCCAGACACCGGTTCCGCCGCGAGCAGGTCGGCAGGCCGCACGTCCACGAGTTCCTCCGCCCGGTGGCACGCCACCCAACGCCTCTCCATCCCCTCCGGAATCCGGAGCAGCGGTTCCTCGGTGCGGCATCGATCGATGACGAACGGGCATCGGGCCGCGAAGGGACAACCCGGCGGCGGGTGCACGAGGCTCGGAATCTCCCCCGTGACGCGATACCGTGTCCTTCGGCGACCCGGTTCCGGGGCCGGCACGGCCGCGAGGAGCGCCTTCGTGTACGGATGCAACGGCCGCTCGAGGACGTCACGCACCCCGCCGAGTTCCGCAATCTTCCCGAGGTACATCACCGCGACGCGGTCGGCGACGTACCGCACCGCGGCCACGTTGTGTGTGATCAGGAGGTACGAAAGTCCGAGCTCGCGTTGCAACGCGACGAGGCGATTCAGGATCTGGGCCTGCACCGCGACATCCAACGCACTCGTCGGTTCGTCCAGGATCACGAGTTTCGGCTGGACGCTCAGGGCGCGTGCGAGCGAGAGGCGCTGCCGGCCGCCTCCCGAGAATTCGTGCGGATATTGGTCCAAGGACCCCGCGGGGAGCCCGACCGTGGGCAAGAGCGCGGCGACGCGGTCGCGCACCTCGGAACGGCCGAGGTGCTCCAGTGCCTGAAGCGGCTCTCCGACGATCTGCCACGCGCGCAGGCGCGGGTCGAGGGAACCAACCGGGTCTTGGAAGACGATCTGGACGCGCCGCCGGATATCTCGGAGTGCAGAGCCTTCGAGGTGGCTGATGTCCCGACCACCGAGTCGCACGGTACCCGACGTCGGCTCGTGGAGGCGGGCGAAGAGCCAACCGAGGGTTGTCTTGCCAGAACCCGACTCTCCGATCAAGCCCATGGTCTCGCCTGGCCCGATCGCAACGGACACGCGTTCGACCGCGTGAATCACGTCCTTCGACTTCCGCTGGACCGTCGCGAGGAGGGGCTGGGTCAGGGGGAAGTGTTTCGTCACGTCGCGCACTTCGGCGACTGCTTCGGTCACGGGAGGCCCGCCACCTCCTCGCTGAAGTAGCATGCGGCTTCGTGCCCCGAGGCGGTTCCCTCCTGGACCTCAAGGACGGGCCCGGGATCGTCCGAACACACGGGCTTCGCGAGGGGGCACCTCGGGTGGAACGGACAGCCCGACGGAAGCCGCGAGAGATTCGGGACCGACCCGGGGAGGGCGGGCAGTGGTCCTTCGTCCTTGTATTGGTTCGGCGCGGAGCGGAGGAGCGCTTTCGTGTACGGATGGCGCGGATGCTGGTAGACGTCATCGACGGGCCCGAACTCGACGAGGTGCCCGGCGTACATCACGCCAACGTCGTCCGCCATCTCCGCGATCACGCCCAGGTCGTGGCTGATGAAAAGGATGGACGTCCGAATCTCTTTGATGAGCTCTTTCATGAGGGTGAGGACCTGCGCCTGGATCGTGATGTCGAGGGCGCTCGTCGGCTCGTCCGCGATCAGCAGTGACGGCTTCTCACTCAGGGCCATCGCGATCATGATGCGCTGTCGCATGCCGCCGGAGAGTTGGTGAGGATAGAGGTCCAGGATCGTCTCTGGATCGTTGATGCGCACGAGCCGCAGGTAATCAAGCGCGTCCTCGCGGAAATCTTCTCGATGCAGGACGCGTGAGAACCCTTTCCTCGCCTCGGGCCTCGACGGGAGGAGGGGACGCGTAAGGGCATCGGCGGGCTTCGGGCCCTCCCGCCTCGAATAGTCGAATCCTTCGGATCCCGGAACCAGGCCCGGTGCCTCGCCTGACTCCCGCCTCTTCCGGATGCGCACGGCCTCTGCGAGCTGATCGAAAACCCGGAACGCGGGGTTCAGGGAGTTGATCGGCTCCTGGAAGACCATGCTGATGCCGGTGCCGCGGACGAGCGGGAGCTTCCACGTCGGCAAGGTCAGGAGGTCCATCCCCCGGAACCGAACTTCTCCGGAGCGGATGCGCGCGGGCGGCTCGCGGAGGAGGCGCGGGATCGCGTGCGCGAGCGTGCTCTTACCACAGCCGGTCTCGCCGACGATCCCCACGACGTGGCCCGCGGGGAGCTCAAGGGAGACGTCCGAGAGGGCGTGGAACGTCCCCGCGCCGACCTCGTAGTCCACGCTGAGGCCTTTCACCTCGAGGAGAGGCTCCGCCACGACGTCACCCCGAGGCCCCCGCCGCGGTTGCGGCTGCGGCGGGAGCACGCGTCGTCGTCTCGGCCTGCGAGAGCGCCCGGCGGCTCCGTGGGTCCAAGATGTCCCGCAGCCCATCCCCAAGGAGGCTGAACGCAAGGACCGTGACGAAAATAGCGAGTCCGGGGAACGCGACCACCCAGGGGAAGATGAGCAAGTAGTCCGAGTACGCCTGGATCATGTTCCCCCACTCCGGGACATTGGGCGGCACGCCAATCCCGATGAAGGAGATCGTCGAGAAGACGACGAGGACCGTGCCGACGTCCATCGTGAAATACACAACCAAAGGCTCCGCGATGTTTCGGAGGACGTGACGGAACAGGATGCGCCACTCGGCGACGCCGGCAGCCCGCGCGGCCGTCACATAAGGCTGGTGTTTCACAGCGAGGACTTCTCCCCGAGTCAGCCGGACGTAGTAGGGCCACCACGTGAGCAGGATCGCGATGATCGAGGGAATCGTCCCGCGGCCGAGTGATGCGGCGATCGCAAGCGCGAGTACCAACGACGGGAACGCGAGGAAGACGTCGGTAATGCGCATGATCGTCAGGGATACCGCGGCCCCAATCGTGCCCGGACGGTCCCAGAAGCCTGCGATGAGACCGAGTCCCCCTCCAGTGAGGAGGGCGAATCCGGCGATGAGGAACCCGATCGCCAGGTCGAGAGGCAGCGCGGTCAGGACCCGAGAGAAGACGTCCCTCCCCGCGCGATCGGTCCCGAAGAAATGCTCGAGTGAAGGGGGCTGGGCGCAGAACGATTGGTTGCCCACGGTTGGGCATGGTAGGAGAGCATTCGGATCGTACGGAGTCAACGACATCGGATGCCCAAATGCCGCGCTGATCGGCGGGACGATCACCAGCGCGACCGCGGTGAGTGTGAGGAGGACCACGAGCGCGAAGCCGACGAGCGTCAACGGATTGGCCCGCAACACCCTATAGAGGCCGCGGCTGCCACGGCGCAACTGGCCGATCCACGCGAGGACTCGCGATAGCTGGCGATTTGCGTCGGCCTCGGTCCCGGTCGAGCTAGATCTGGCCGTCAACGCCAGTCCACCCGGGGGTCCAAGAGCCCGTACAGGATATCCGCGATGAGATTAGCGACGACGACGCCGACTGCGAAGAAAATCACGACGCCGATCGTCCCGTTGAAGTTGTACTTTACAATCGACTCGAACGCGTAGCGGCCGACCCCGGGCCACTGAAAGATCTCTTCAATCACGACGCTCGTGGACAGGAGAGAGCCCGCCGTAATCCCGAGGACGGTCACCGTCGAAATGAGCGAGTTGCGCAGCGCGTGCTTGTACAGGACCCAGAAATCCGAGAGCCCTTTGATGCGGGCTGTCTTCACGTAGTCCATCGGGAGGACTTCGAGCATCGAGCCGCGCGTCATCCGCGTGGCGATGCCGAGGTTGATGAAGGCGAGCGCAGTCGCGGGCAATATGAGATGCGCAATTGCGTCCACGACCGCAGGAAAGTTGA
>WNGM01003042.1_pt1 | contig 16124 bp, 18 predicted proteins | sample 5400571 | NCBI WGS metagenome assembly WNGM01 (sample SAMN13153378, study PRJNA577476) | soil metagenome | isolation source: 100 cm soil or saprolite under Garry oak tree replicate 2 | place: USA:California | collected 2016-06-15 | reverse complement strand
TCCTGATTCTCGGCATGGTCATCCGCCGCGTCTTCCTGGCCGACATCGAGGAGGTGCACCGGAGGGGAGCCCTGATTCACGAGAACTGGTCGGGACCCAGGTTCTGGAATGCCGTCACGTTCCGGCGCCGGAGCGGTCTCCTGAAGAACTTCGTCATCAGCCCGGACGACGCGGACCGCTTCGTGGAGCGCGTGCGCGAGGCGGTGGAGCGCGCCCGCCTCCTAGGGGAAGGTTGAGCGTCAGGTGGTCGCTCGACCCTCGCCAGGGTCCGCGGTCGGGCCGGACTGCGGATGCCGGGCGCCGCCGTGCCAGACGCCGGGGACCGGGACGCCGCAACCGGGGCAGGTCCCGCCCCCCGTGATCCGGTAGTCCAGGATCCGGTACCCCACCCGCTCGATCAGCAGATCGGCGCAGCCCGGGCAGCGCGTGTTCTCCCAGTCTCCCACGTCGCCCGGAAGGTTCCCGGCATACACGAACCGCAGCCCCTCCCTGCGGCCGATCTCGGCCGCGCGCAGGAGCGTCCGCACGGGCGTGGGATCGGGGTCGGTCATCTTGTAGTCCCTGTGGAACGCCGTCACGTGCCAGGGGATGTCCGGCGAGACTCCGCGCAGGAAGCGGGCGATGTCGGTGAGCTCGTCGTCCGAGTCGTTGAAGCCCGGGATGGTAAGGGTGACGATCTCCACCCAGAACCCCCTGGCCTTGAGCATCACGATCGTGTCCAGGACGTTCCGCAGGGTGCCGCCGAGAGCGCGGTAGTTCCTGTCTCGGAACGACTTGAGATCGACTTTGTAGAGCGTGACGTAGGGGCGGATGAAGTCGAGGACCTGCGGGGTGCCGTTGCCGTTGCTGATGTAGGCGCAGAGGAGTCCGGCCGCCAGCGCCTCGCGGAACACGGCCACCGCCCACTCCGACGTGATGAGAGGCTCGTTGTAGGTCGAGGCCACGATCGGCGCGCCGTGCCCGCGCGCCAGCGCGACGAGATCCCCGGGGGCCATCTCCTCGGGCGTCGCCACGGCTCGGGGGTCGCGGATCGCCTGCGAGGTGATCCAGTTCTGGCAGTAGCCGCAGTGGTAATCGCAGCCGAGCATCCCGAAGGAGAGCGCGAGAGCACCCGGCAGGGCGTGGAAGAACGGCTTCTTCTCGACCGGGTCACACTGCAGCGCTCCGACGTACCCCCAGGGGACCCTGAGGATCCCCTTCTCGTTGAAGCGGACCCGGCAGATCCCCGGACGGCCTTCGGGAATGAAGCAGCGGTGCCCGCAGGCGTAGCAGCGCACCGCCCGCTCCGGGAGCCGCTCGTAGAGCTCACCCTCGCGGGTCAGCTCGGCCAGGGCCCGGGTGAGCGGTGCCGCGGCGGCAGGCTGGGCGCGTTCCATGCGTGGCTCCGATCTTTTGAAAGTATAGCGCCTCCGCGAGGGGAAAGGGGATCCTGCTCCGGCCGCTCCGGAGAGTTCGCGGCCACGAATCGTCCGGGGGTGTGGTAGTCTCATGGCGTCGCCGCACGTGATCCGCCCGTCGAACCAGTGACCCCGCCGCGTCTCCGACCCGGGCCTCCGTGCCCGTCGGCGCGCGGCCGCGCAAGGGGATCGCTCCGTGACGCTGTCCAGTGCGGCGCCCGTGCTCGTCCTCCTGCTTCTTCTCCTCCTCGTCGGCGCCGGCCTCCTCGTGATCGCGGCCGGCCGTCTCGACCTCCGCCGTTCGGTCCTGGTCCACGTGCCGCGCGCCGGCGTCTGGGAGGGCGTGCGCCATTTCCCGTCGCTGCACGCGCGTCACGGCAAGGCGCGTAGTCTTGGCCGCATCGAGGAGTGGATCCTGCAGCGCGGCGACGGCGAGGGGCCGGGCACCGTCTGGCGCGCGATCGGGTGGTGGGGCGACGCGCCCTACTGGGCCGAGGTGGAGATCGTCGCGGCGACGCCCGGGCGGGCGCTGGCGATCGCGCTCCTGCGCGACTCCCTCGGCACCCATCACGGGCTGCGCCGGCACCTCGGTTCGTTGACGCTCGAGGAGCTCGGCCCCGGCACGACCAAGCTCACCTGGCGGCTGCGGGCGAGGCTGCGCGGGGTCCGGCTGCGCTCGGAGCGGCTCCTGGACATCTCGAGGCTGCAGGCGCGCCTCTTCGACCAGGGTCTGCGGTCGATCAAGGTGAGCCTCGAGAAGGCGGACGAGCGCCCCGCCGCCGCGACCCTCCCTCCCCTTCCGGCGGGGCCGCGCCCCGCCCGGGACCCGGACGCCGGGCCGCCCCGTCCGCCGCGCGGCCCCGGTCCTCCCGAAGCGGGTCTGTGAGGGGCGGCGGGCCCGGCGCTCGAGCCGCTCAGGGGCGCCGCGCTCCCTCCAGGATCCGGTCGCGGACATAGCCGGCCGGGATCGTCCCCACCGACAGGAACATCTCGTGGAACGCGCGCAGCGAGAAGCGATCGCCCTGAATCTGGCGGACGCGATCGCGGAGATCGAGGATGTCGCGCTTGCCGAGGTGGTAGGTGATCGCCTGGGTCGGCCACTTCGAGTAGCGGTAGATGGCGCGCCGGGCGGAGGCGCAGGAGGCCGACGGCACCGGATCGGAGCCGGCCGCCTCGCAGGCGTCCGGGAGCAGCTCGACGTTGGCGGTGAAGTAGGCCACGGCCTGGTCGAAGGTCATCCGTCCGGTATGGATCCCGGTGTCGATGCGCACGCGAGCCGCCCGCAGGAGCTCGCCCTTGATCTGGTAGAGCCGCTCCTCCGGCGTGTAGAAGCCTCCGGGCGCCCCCCGCTGCGGCTCCGCCATGAGCCGCTCGGCGTAGAGGGCCCAGCCCTCCGCGGCCATGCTGTCGGCCCACATCGACGAGGATCCCTCGACCTCCCCGGGCGTGAGCCAGCGCACGTTGCCGATGCCGTGCGCCCGCGACCGCATGAACTGATAGTGCCAGTCGTGCCCGGGGAACCCCTCGTGCGCGCACAGATCGGCGACGGCGTGGACATTGTTCTCCTTGAGGACGCCGACGTCGCCGTGCGACGGCGTCAGGTAGAACCGTCCGACGCCCGAGGTCTTGAACGGCGGGGCGGGGTAGTAGGCCGCCTCGAGCGTGCTCTCGAGGACCGGAGGGGTCTCCACGATGTCGAGCCGGTAGGCGTCGGGCAGGTCGAACATGTCGTGCCGGCGCGCGTACTCCACGAGCTCCCCGGCCTTGGCGCGGTAAAGGCGGAACATGGACGCGTCGTCGCGCGGGTACTCCCGGGACAGATCGTCCATGACCCGGCGCGCCGATCGGAGCGCCGCCTCGTGCCCCGACCAGTCGAGCCTGAGGGCGCGGCGGTCGGCCACGGCGCGCGCCGCGGCGACGAGACGCTCTTGCGCGAGCCCGACCTGCTCCTGCCCGTACTCGAACAGGCTGGCCGCGGTCTCCTTCGGATCGAGCCTGAGGCTGTTCCGCAGCCGCCAGTCATACTCCCGCGCGCCGCAGGCGAAACGGTCGACACCGGCCGCGTCGTTGTAGGACTCCTTGAGGAAGGTGGCGAACGCCTCGAAGGCGGCGGCCGCGGTCTCGCCCGAGCTCTTCAGCGCCGCGATCGCTCTCTCCTCGCCGCCGGAGAGCGCGGCGGCGGCCAGCCCGGGAAGCGTGGCGCGGAAGTAGACGGCCGCGTCCCGCGCGGCCTCGAGACCGTCGTGCTCGACCATGCGGCGGTCCGGAACGTTGCCTTCCTTGAGCCCTTCGCGCAGGTTGGCCTCGGCCGCGCGCAGGAACGCGGGGATCGCCGTCACGCGGCGCGTCACGGCGCCCCACTCCTCCTCGGTGCCGCGCCGGCCGCCGGCGCGATCGGCCATCTGCTGGATCTGCCAATCGACGCCGCGGAACGGAGCGACGGTGTAGGTGTCGAGGCTCCTCTGCTCGTAGCGCAGATCCTCCGCCCGATGGAGGAGGAAGCCGATCTGCGCCCGGACGACCTCACGGTCGATGCGGTCGTCGGCTCCGAGCGACGAGGGTTCGACCCTCTCCAGGTCGGACAGGACGGAGCGGTAGAAGGCCACCGACTCCGCGCGCCCCTCCGGCGTCACGTCGGGAAGGAGAGCGTTGACACCGGCGAGATCGGGGCTGTAGCCGTCGCCGCCCAGGTAGGTGCAGGTGACGGGGTTTCTCTTCAGAAAGCCGATGAAATAGCGCTCGCGGACGGCGGACCACACGGGACGACTCTCCCTCGGGGCGCAGGCGAGGAGCCCCGGCATCAGCGCGGGAAGCACGATCAGAGCGGCCGCCGCGCACCCGCCGGCCCTGGTGGTCCCGCCGTGATCCCGCCCGCGACGCGCCCGTCTCATCAGGGCGCGCATGATAACATTTTCCCGTGATGCTCCGAGGACATCCCCGGGATCCCGCGCGCGGGCGCGCGTGGGCGGGCCTCGCGCGGGGCCTCGCCCTCTGGGCCGGCGGCCTGTGCGCCGTGGCCGGGACGGGCGGCGCGGCGCCCGCGGCCGAGCCCGTGCGCCCGCGTCCTTCGCCTCTGACGTCGATCGCGATCGCCGGAATGACCCTGGAGGTCCGGCAGGGACGCCTGGTGATCGACACGGTCCAGGCGGGCTCGCCCGCCGCCTCGGCCGGTCTCCTCGCGGGCGACACCGTCCTGGTGGTGAACGACTTCAGCCTGATCGACCTCGATCCGATCTCCCCGCAGGCGGCGCTGACCATGTTCGAGAAGGAGGCGGGCCAAGACGTCAGGATGATCGTCGGCCGGGGCGCGGGGACGCTCGGGATCCATCTCCCCCTGACGGCGAAGGAGCATCCCGCCATCCCGCCGGTCCCCACCGAGCCGCCGGGCGTCGGCTCGGAGGCGCCGAAGTTCTCGGCGCGCGGCCTCAAGGGGGAGGAGGTCGTCCTCGAGGCGCTCCGAGGGAAACCGGTGCTGATCGAGTTCTGGGCGGCCTGGTGCCCTCCATGCCGCGACAGCGTGATCCCGCTCCGCCGCCTCGCCGGCGAGTACGGGGACCGGCTGGTGATCGTCGGAGTCAGCCTGGATACCGACCCGAAGGCGTTCGAGGCGTTCGCCTACAACCACCATCTCCCCGGCCACCAGATCCTCGACGGCGGCTGGTCGGGACCGATCAGCCGGCTGTACGGGGTCGCGAAGGCCGGCATCCCCTACTCCGTCCTGATCGACGCCGCCGGGAGGATCGTCTCGGCCGGCGACAGGCTCCAGGGGCAGGAGGAGGCTCTCGTCCGGCTCATGAGGCCGCCGGCCCCGTGACGGACCGCGGGACCCGGGAGCCCGCCCGGGTCCCGGGACGACGCGCGCCGCGCCGCTTCTACTTGCGCTCCAGGTGGGCGACCGACTCGTAAACATCCTCGGCGGGGCGGGGCTCGGGGCCGCGCGGGAACACGGAGCGCAGCCAGAGGGGGGTGACCATGGTCGTGATCAGGACCATCAGGACCATCACCGAGAAGATGTCGTTGCCGATGATGCCGTGCACCAGGCCGTAGCCAGCGACGATCAACCCGACCTCGCCGCGCGAGATCATCCCCACGCCGACGCGGTACGCCTCGGTCCAGGAGAAGCCCGCCGATCGGGCCATGAGGCCGCAGCCTGCGACCTTCCCGACGATCGCGATCCCGATCACGGCGAGGGTCAGGGCGAGCCTCGACCCGAGCCGCGTGACGTCGGCCTGCAGCCCGATGTTGATGAAGAACACCGGGACGAAGAACGAGTAGGTCAGCGGGCGGATCCCTCGCTCGATGCGCTCCTTGAACGACGTCCGGGCGAAGAGGAGTCCCGCCATGTACGAGCCGGTGATGCTCGCGATCCCCCCCAGCGCTTCCGCCGCCCAGGCGTACAGGAACGCCACGACCACGACGAGAGCCATGAGAGGCTCGCTCACGCGCAGGCGGGAGGCGGCCGCCGCGATCCTCTCGAGGTAGCGCCGCCCGAGCACCCAGGCGACGACGAAGAACAGCGCCATCCGGGCGCAGATCCAGAGCAGGGCGCCGCCCCTCGCGGCCACCTCGGGGCCGGACGCCGCGCCCGGCAGGGGGGCGGCGACCTCGCCCCCCTCGAACGCCACGATGAGGGAGAGGATGATGATCCCCATCACGTCGTCGATGACGGCGGCGCCCAGGATCGTGCTCCCCTCCTTCGAGCGGAGGCTCCCGAGCTCCATGAGCGTCTGGGCCGAGATGCTCACGCTTGTCGCGGTCAGGACCGCGCCCATGAAGAGGCCCTCGTTCCAGGTGAAGCCGAACAGGCGGGCGACGGCGGCGCCTCCTGCGAGGGGGAGGAGCACGCCGCCCAGAGCCGCCCGGAAGGCCACCTTCCCGACCCGGCGCATCTCGTCGAGGTCGGTCTCCATCCCGGCCACGAACATCAGGAGGATGACGCCGATCTCGGCCAGGTCGTGCACCACACCCCCGAGGTCGGGGTGGGGCACGAATCCCTCGGCCTGGCTTACGAAGAGCGACCAGCCCAGCACGTTCAGGAGGCTCGGCCCGAGGATCAGCCCAGCCAGGATCTCGCCGAAGACGGCCGGCTGTCCGAACCGCGCGCTGAGGTAGCCGGACCCCTTCGAGGCCACGGTGACCAGCGTGAGGAACAGGAGGACCTGGAGGACGTGCGGCATCGTCTCCCCGGAAGCGAAGATCGGCTCCGCGGCGCCCTCTATATAAGGATGCGCGACTCCGGGTCAAGCGAAATCGCGCCGCGCGATCCATGCTATCCTGCCCCGCCGGCCGGGGGTGCCGCGCGATCCGGACGGGGGGCCGGCGCGGGCCCGGGCGGGGAGATGGAGCGGCATGCAGGAGGCGCGTACGGCGCTCACCGACACCGAGCTGGTGTCGAGCCTCAAGACGGGCGAGGCCGCCGCCTTCGAGGAGATCCTCAGGCGGTACGAGCGCAAGGTCTACAGCCTCGTGCGCGGGCTGACCCGCGACGAGGGCGACGCCCAGGACGCGCTCCAGGACACGTTCCTCAGCGTCTACCGCAAGATCCGCTCCTTCAGGGGCGCGTCGAGCCTGTCGACCTGGATCTACCGGATCGCCGTGAATGCCGCGCTGATGCGGATCCGCCGGCGCAGGCACGACGACAAGGTGGTCCCGATTGAGGACTATCTGCCGCGCTTCGATCGGTCCGGCCATCGGGTGACCTCGGGCCCCGACGGGCCGCCGCGGGGTGACGAGGTGCTCCTGCGCAAGGAGCTCTCGGGATTCCTGCGGGCGTCGATCCGGGCGCTTCCTCCCGAGTACCGGACCGTTTTCGTCCTGCGCGACCAGGAGGGACTGAGCAACGAGGAGGTGGCGGCGATCCTCGACCTGAGCGTTCCGGCCGTGAAATCCCGCCTGCACCGGGCCCGGCTGTTCCTGCGCGAGCGGATCGGGCGCCAGGGGTACGGAACAGAGAGGCGAGGCTGAGCGTTCAAGGGGAAGCCGGCGAGGGGCGGATGCGTACCTGCAAGGACATCATCGATCTCCTGAGCGATTACCTCGACGGCGCGCTCACGGCCGGGGCGCTCGAAGACTTCGAGGCGCACATGGCGCTGTGCGCCGCCTGCGTGCAGTACCTCGAGAGCCTGCGCGAGACGCAGGCCCGGGTCCGGGAGCTCCGGTGCGACGATCTGCCGCAGGACGTGCACCGGGCGCTGCGGGCGTTCCTCGACCGCGCGACGAAGGGCCGGCGATCCTGATCCAGCGCAGGGCCGCCCGCCTTCCGGCCCTCCTCCTCGCGATGGCGCTCCCGCTCCGAATCGCCCGCGCCGGAGACGACGATCCCTTTCCGCTCCGCAATCAGCTCCCCTTCAACCTCCTCTTCCTGGACCAGACACCGCGCGGCGCGCGGGTCCTCGAGGCGCGCCGGACGCGCGTGGCGGTGCACGCCGCCTACGAGAGCACCTTCGTCGCGAGCGCGGACCTGATCGCGCTCTACCGGCAGGATGACTTCGCCACGCTCGACGGGCGTGTGACGCTGCCGATCCTCGAGGGGGTGGCGGCCGGGACGCCCGGCCGGACCGGCTTCGTGCTCGACGGCGAGACCCTGCGCACCACCGTCGACTTCGGGATCGGTCTCGGACGGCGCTTCGAGATCGACCTGGAGGTGCCTTTCCTCCTCCACACCTCCGGCGTTCTCGACCGCGCCATCGACGGCTACCACGCCCGGCTCGGCCTGCCTGACGGGGGCCGGTCCGCCTTCGCGCGCGATCGCTACGTCGCGGCGTATGTCGGCGACGGCGCCGAGGTCTTCTTCGATGGCCCCGCGGGGGGAATCCGCCCGGGCGACGTGGTCCTCACCGGACGGGCGGCCCTGCTGCGACAGGCGGCGCGCCGCCCCGATCTCGCGGCCTCCCTCGCGGTCAAGCTGCCGACCGGCGACCCGCGCCGGCTGGACGGCAGCGGCCGCGCCGACTATGGTGCCTCGATCCAGATCTCCCGTGTCTTCGGCCGCACGACGCTTCACGCGGGCTACCAGGTCACGCGGGTCGGCGGGTGGGCCCTGGCCCCGAGCCTGCCCCTGGGCGACCCGCGCAGCCTCTTCGGCGCCTGCGGGGTGGCCCTGACGCGGCGCTCCACGCTCATCGTCCAGATCCTCCGTTCCAGCGGACCGTTCCGCTACCGTCCCGGCAGCGACCTCGGGCGCGTGGCCCAGGAGATCGCGGCGGGCTTCCGCACGCGGACGGCGCGCAGCCTCCTCTTCCAGTGGGCCCTCATCGAGAACCTTGATCGGCACCTCAACACGCCCGACGTCGGTCTCTTCGTCGGCCTCTCCTCCGCCGGGACGGTTCCCGCCGGCCGCCTTCCCTCGCCTCCCCTCCCGATCGCACCGCCGGCTCCACCCGCCGCTTCGCCGTAACGATCTGGCCTGCCGTCACTTGCGCACCATTCCCGCCGCTTATCAAAGTCGTTGCGCGCCGCGGCCGGTCGCCGTATAATTCGTGGCAACCCAAGACAGTTCGCGGCTTTCCGGGGAATGTCCCCCGCGGCATTCCCGGAAGGACGGGGGCGGAGAGGCGGAGAGGAACGTGGAGCGACTCGACAAGTCGGTGATCGGTCATCGGATCAAGGCGCTGAGGAAGTCCAAGGGGCTCCGGCAGTGGCAGATGGCGGAGCTCCTGGGAGCGACGCAGCCTGCGGTGCACAAGTACGAGAACGGGATCCTTCCCGAGGTGAAGAGGCTCCTGACGCTGGCGCGGATCGGCAACACGTCGGTGGAATGGATCCTCACCGGGCGGCACTGTGAGAACGGGGCGAAGGAGATGGATCGCCTGGCGCCCGAGATCTACGACCTGGCCTACCAGCTCCGATCCTTCGGCGCGGAGGATCGCAAAATCCTGGCGGACGCGCTGGAGATCATCAATCAGGCGGCGCAGGCGGTGCGCGACAGCGCGCGCCGGGATCCGAGCGAGATGACCGACGCCGATCTGGGACGCGCCTTCCGCTCGTTCGAGTCGCAGGCGCGCGGCGCGCTTCAAGCCGCACTGGCCGTCTACGATGCCGTCGTCACCACCGTCGCGAACGGCAAGGTTCGCGAGCTCCACGGCTTCTCGGGGGCCGCACCCGAAGGCGCGGAGGAAGGCCCCGTCAGCATCCCGAACCTCCAGAAGAACGCCGGCTGAGCGGCGCGCCCCCGGCAAGCGCCCGCATTGACAAGGCTTTCCCGCGGGACTAGGCTCGCCGCCATGGACCTGTTCGGCCCCGATCCCGACGCTTCCGGCTCAGGCGACGCGCCCGCCGGCGCCCCCGACCCGTCGGCGCGCGGTGACGAAGGGCCGGGACCCGCGTCGGGAAGGGACGCCCCGCTCGCCGAGCGCCTGCGGCCGCAGGCGCTCGAGGACATCGTGGGGCAGGACGATCTCATCGCGCCCGGACGCCCCCTGCGGCAGGCGCTCGAGACGGACAGGGTCCCCTCGATGATCCTGTGGGGGCCGCCGGGATCGGGCAAGACGACCCTGGCCCGCCTGGCCGCCCGCCTGACCCGGGCGCAGTTCATCTCCTTCAGCGCCGTCCTCTCGGGGATCAAGGAGATCAAGGACGTCATGCGCGCGGCCGAGCGGTACCGCGGGGCGGCGGGGCGCCGTACGATTCTCTTCGTCGACGAGATCCACCGCTTCAACCGGGCCCAGCAGGACGCCTTCCTCCCCTACGTCGAGCAGGGAACGATCGTGCTGATCGGCGCGACCACCGAGAACCCCTCGTTCGAGGTGAACGCGGCGCTCCTCTCCCGCTGCACCGTCTACGTGCTGCGGGCGCTCGAGGATCGGGAGATCGTGACCCTGCTGCGGCGGGCGCTCTCCGATCCGCGCGGGCTTGGCGACCTGCGCGTCACCGCGGGTGACGACGAGCTGCTCTATCTCGCCTCCCTCTCCGGCGGCGACGCCCGGCGGGCTCTCAACGTCCTCGAGATCGTCACCACCACCACGGCGCCGGGCGGCGACGGCTCGCGGCCGTTGCGCCGCGAGGCGATCGCCGCCGCCGTGCAGCGCGCTCCACTGCTCTACGACAAGGCCGGGGAGGAGCACTACAACCTGATCTCCGCGCTGCACAAGTCGTTGCGCAACAGCGATGCGGACGCGGCCCTCTACTGGCTCCTGCGCATGCTCGAGTCGGGCGAGGACCCGCTCTACGTCGCCCGCCGGATGGTGCGCTTCGCCTCGGAGGACGTCGGCAACGCCGATCCTCAGGCTCTCTCCGTGGCGCTCGCCGCCAGGGACGCCTTCGACTTCCTGGGGATGCCGGAGGGGGCCCTGGCGCTCGCCCAGGCGGCGGTCTATCTCGCCTGCGCGCCGAAGAGCACCGCCGTCTACGAGGCGTATGGGCGGGTCCAGGCGGACCTCAGGCGCGGCCTCGCCGATCCGGTGCCGCTCGCGCTGCGCAACGCCCCGACCGGCCTGATGAAGGGGCTGGGGTACGGCCGCGGCTACCAGTACGCCCACGACTTCGAGGAGGGAACGACGGGATTGGAGTGCCTGCCGGAGAGGCTCCGCGGGCGCCGGTACTACGTCCCGGCGCCGATCGGCCACGAGAAGGAGATCGCCCTGCGGATGAAGGAACTCGAAGAGATCCGCCGACGCCTGCGGCAGCGATCCGGGGGGCCGAAGGAGGTCAAGGGTTAGGAACCTGTCGGGGTCCGAGGAGCGCGCGTGGTTGTGGAACGCGCAGGCCCGCGCCTACGCCGCCCGACCTTCGTGGGCCTTGAGGAGCCTCCAGGTGGAATCCTTCTCCGGGCAGGCGTCGCACATCGGAAAGATCGCCCCCGCCTGGAACTCCCGCAGGGTCTCGGTCCCGGCCCGATGGCAGATCTCGCAACGGTAGGTTCCGGAGATCCTGCACCGCTCCCCGCTCTTCCAGGTTCTCGACGAGTTCATCCACCCCTCCGGAGTCGACGGGCATTCTCGCAGAGGCGCTCCCGCCCGTCAAAGACGCCAGCCCGCCGCGCCGTCCTCCAAAAATAATTGAGGGGTGACATCCGCCACCCCTCGAAAACAAGATCCGGGAAGGGATCCTATCTCTTTCCCTTCTTCTTTCCCTTTTTCTTGGAGCCCTTCTTCTTCTTCGGAATGGCGGCTCACCTCCCTTCATACCATGCCCGCGGTGTCGATCCCCGGCGATCGTGCGCGACGGTCTCGGTGCGGCCGGGGTGCTCGTGTCGCGGCCGCGTGCGCGGCCTCGGACTTCGTCGTCGCCCGGCACGCGCCGGGCGGGTCTTCAGCGTCGCGAGAACAGTTTCGGCGAGTGCGTGTGTCGGGAGTTCCGGGAGAGGAAGGTCCGCCGGCGTTCCACCGTGAAAACGGCCTTCGCGTCCCCCCCGACGAGTGCGCCGTTTCTCGAGTCCGTTTCCCGGACGCAATCGCGTTCGGGAACCTTGCTGGCCGCCGTGGATCGTCGCTGCGGCTTCGATCGATCGTGGCGCGTCGTCATCAAAAACAATCGCGATCGATCACGAAGAAAGTGGATTCGATGAAATCTATAACATGAAGAGGATCACCTGTCAATAGATCGAGGCGACGATCACGACGAGGATCGGGCGCGACGCGCGCACACGCACTCGCGACGCGCGCGATCAGGATCGTCCGACGATGGAGCGGGGGTCGCGCGTGCCGGGAGGCAACCCGCCGCGCAGGGTGATCACGTCGATGCGAGGGCGGCAGAAGAAGCGGACCGGCGCCCACGACCATCCCAGCCCGCGGCTCACGTGCAGGCGCGCGCCGCCCTTCACGTCGAACCATCCCTCGACGTAGTCACGCGTGCCGGGCGGGACGTACAGCGCCCCGAGACCGGGAAGGCGCACCTGGCCGCCATGGGTGTGGCCGGCCAGGACGATGTCGATATCCCAGTTGCCGAGACTCGGCACCACTTCGGGGCTGTGCGACAGGAGGACGCAGACATCCCTGCGCGGCACGCCGCGCATCGCCTGCTTGAGCGCATCGTGCCCCGTCACGGGGTCGTCGATCCCGGCGATCACGATCGGCCCCGCGACGGTGGCGATGCGCACGCTGGCATTCTTCAGGAGACGGACCCCGGATCGGGCCAGGGCGTCGGGGCCCCAGCGCGTCGCGACGCCGTCCCAGTAATCATGGTTGCCCCAGACGGCGAAGACGCCGTAGCGCGCGCGCAGCGCGCCGTAGAAGGCCTCGACATCCGGCCGCGACGCTCCGCGTCGCGTCAGGTCGCCCGACACGAGGAGGAGATCGGGACGGACGCCGTCGATCATCGCGATCGCGTCGCGCTCGCGGCGTCCCATCCGCACGACATGCGGGTCGCTGAGGTGCACGACCGTCAGGTCGGGCGCGCTCGAGGGAAGCGCCGGGACGTACTCGATGGAGCGGGAGATCTCGACCCAGTCCGGCTCGACCAGGAGGGCATCGATCGCCATCGCCAGCCCCGAGATGAGGCAGAGGGCGATCGTCCGGGCGCGGGCGCGGCGCGTCCAGATCCGCGTTGCGCCGTCCAGGATCGCAGCCCAGGAGAGGCTGGGCGCCGCCCCGAGCGGGACGCTCCACCCCTCGTTCCGCAGCCTGTCCATGCCAAGCAATATAGGGGGCGGTGGCCCCTCCGGCCAGGAGTCCCGCCGCACCATGGCGCGTCATGGCGCTTGACCCCGGGGGGGTGATCGGGCTAGCCTTACTCGTCACGCCAATCGGGGTCTCTCCTGCCCCTCATTAGGAACGGCCTTACCCTTGACTGACGATCATCGCCACGGCCATGGCCGGCCTGCCCGCCACGGGCAGGGACGGCGGGATCAACCTCATCGCCCGCACGCCGACCCTGGCAAGCGGTCCGCCCCGGCCGATCCGCAGGGCGCCTCAGGATCGGCGGTCCATCGACCGCTCCCGGACGGCGCGCCGCGCCATGGCGAGCCGCCGGGCCAGGGGGCGCCGCGCGATCGCCGGCACGGCCGTCATCGGCGCCGCTGGCACGGTCACCGGCACGCGGGCGGCCACGGCCCCAGGCCCGCATCGGGCCGGGAGGCGCGCGGCGTTCTGGAAGTCCTCGGGGACGGGAACGGCTTCCTGAGGCAGCCGCAGCGCAGCTACCGTCCCTCGCCCGACGACATCTTCGTCCCGCGCGACATCCTGGCGAAGCTCGGCGTCGCCGAGCCGCGCGGCAATGGATCCGGGATCGAAGGGAGCGAGATCGAGGGCCGCGCCAGCGCCCCGGGCGGCGCCGCAGCGGCCCGGGGAGGCCAGGGATCCTCCCGCTCCGGCTCCGGGGGGCGGGCCCCCAGGCTCTCGGAGGTGCGCGCGGTCAACGGCGTCCCGCTGGAGGAGTTCGCGCGCAGGCGGTCGTTCTCCCAGCTCACCTCCGTCGATCCCTTCGAGAGGATCCGGTTGGAGACCGACCCCGACGAGCTGTCGACGCGGGTCATCGACCTCCTGACGCCGATCGGCAAGGGGCAGCGCTGCCTGATCGTGGCGCCGCCGAGGGCCGGCAAGACGACGCTGCTGCAGAGAATCGCCGCCGCGATCACGCGTAACCATCCGGAGATCCACCTGATCGTCCTCCTGGTCGACGAGCGGCCCGAGGAGGTGACCGACATGAAGCGGAGCGTGCGCGGCGAGGTCATCGCCTCCTCCTCCGACGACGTGGCCCGCAACCATGTCTCCGTCGCGCGCATCGTCCTCGAGCGCGCCCGGCGCCTGGTGGAGGTCGGCCGCGACGTGGTGATCCTCCTCGACTCCCTCACCCGCCTGGCGCGCGCCCACAACACGGCCACGCCGGGCACCGGCCGGACGCTGTCGGGAGGGCTCGACGCGCGCACCATGGAGCAGCCGCGCCGGCTGTTCGGTGCCGCGCGCAAAGCCGAGGAGGGGGGCAGCCTGACGGTCATCGCCACGGCCCTCGTCGACACCGGCTCGCGGATGGACGATGTGATCTTCCAGGAGTTCAAGGGCACCGGGAACATGGAGCTGGTGCTCGACCGGGCCCTGTTCGAACAGCGGATCTACCCGGCGCTCGACATCGCCCGCTCCGGCACGCGCAAGGAGGAGAAGCTCTTCGCGCGGGAGGACATCCCGCGCGTCCACAAGCTTCGCCGCGTGCTCTTCGAGATGAAGCCTCACGACGCCATGATGAAGCTCCTGGACAAGCTGTCGAAGTACCCGACGAACGCCGCTTTCCTCAAGGCCCTGGACGCCTAGGCGCCCACGGGGTCTGGAGGACCGGCTCCTCGCCGGCGCTCTCGTCCTTGACTTTCCGCTCCCGTGGCTCTAGAATTTCCTTCGTAAGGTTGGTGAAGTTCTTGGCCGGACTGATTTCGCCCCAGGGACGCACGACCCCCTGGGGCTTTTTTTACGTCTCCAGAACGGAGCAAGGAGGAAAGGCAAGTGGCACAAGGTCGCGTGAAGTGGTTCAACAACAGCAAGGGGTACGGATTCATCGAGATCGAGGGGGGCAAGGACGTCTTCGTGCACTACTCGGCCATCGAGGGCAGCGGCTACCGCTCGCTAGAGGAAGGCCAGCCCGTCGAGTTCGAGATCACGCAAGGCACCAAGGGCCCGCAGGCCTCGAACGTCAGGTTGGTCTGAGGAGGTCGTCCGGGCGCCCGGGGCCCCTGTCGCTGAGGCGCTCTAGAGGCTGTTCAGGTAGTTCTGGAGCTTGACGCGATCCTGCGGCTCGACCCGGACGAACTCGAGGGCCACCTCGTAGCGGCGGTTCTCGAGGGCGCCCGGCTTCTCGACGCAGCGCAGGACGCGGGCGTCGACGTCGATCGGGGCCGGCTGGCGGAGGTCGCCTCCGACCAGCATGAAGGTCATCTTCACGGTCAGGCCATCGGGGAGGGCCCGGTTGGATCCGCAGCGAGCCCCCCCCACGGCGATGTCGATCGTCCCGAGCCGGAGATCGGCCGGGATCCGGTCGCCCGGCAGGACCCGCACCTCCAGAAGCGCCAGGAACCGGTGGTGCTTCCTCTTGTCGGCCGGGCCGCTCACGTCGGAGATCCGGGCCTCATCGGTTCCTGGCGACCTCGTGCTCCTCCTGGCTGTGCCTGTCGATCAGGCTCGTGAGCACCGCCTCGGGGATCTTCTCCAGCGTGACGTCGCGCGTCGTGATCTCCCTGCCACGCTTGACGCCGTAGGCCACCTTCTCGCCGATCCTCAGCCCGCCGTCCTTCATCGTCTTGATCTTCACCGCGTTCTCCGGCGACAGGGTGACGCCGTTCATCGATACGAGCAGGTCGCCGGCCTCGATGCCGGCCCGGTCCGCCGGGCCGTTCGGGATCACCGCGAGGACCCGGATCGTCGCGTCGTCCAGCTCCTCCAACTCCATGCCGGACCAGCCCTTGACCTGATAGGCCTCGCGCAACGCCGCGGCGCATTCCTCGGCCGGCTTGCTGCACTTCGCGTGCCGGGCGAGGGCCGTGCCGGAGGGGAGGAGCGTGAGGAGGACCGCCACCACGCAGGATGCCAGCCAGAGGGGGCGCATCGTCTGACCTCCTTTGGAAACGGGTCACACGCGCGGATCGTACCACGAAACGCGGCGTCCCGGGGGCGCCGGGCGCGCGGGCCACGCCGCCGGGCACCGGGCGCGGAGGGGCGCGTGGGACCGGCTTTACCTGGAGAAATGGAACGGGACGCTCGTCACGACGACGCCCGGCTTGAAGAGGAGGGCTCCCTTGATCATGAACGCCGACTGGTTGTGGAAGAGCCCCTCCCACCAGTGGGCAGTGACGAACTCCGGCAGGACGAC
>WNGM01003509.1_pt1 | contig 16126 bp, 19 predicted proteins | sample 5400571 | NCBI WGS metagenome assembly WNGM01 (sample SAMN13153378, study PRJNA577476) | soil metagenome | isolation source: 100 cm soil or saprolite under Garry oak tree replicate 2 | place: USA:California | collected 2016-06-15 | reverse complement strand
TCGTCCGATCCGGGCGAGTGGGTCAGGTTGGTGAGGAAGTTCGTCGGCTTCAGGCCCGGCCATGGGCTCATCATCCAGATGTCGCCCGGCCCGCGTCCCTGACCCGTCCCGGGTGCGCCCACGAAGGCGACATGCGCGCCGCGTTCCGGTGACCAGGTGGGCGAGTAGTTATCCAAATTCCTGACCTGAGGGGTGGCGTCGGTCCCGGTGACGTTGACCAGCCCGCGGGTCCCCTGGCGCCACACCTGCATGGAGCCGCTCCTCGACAGGGCGGAGAACACGAACCAGCCGTTCCGGCCAACGAACGCGGCTCGGGCGGGCGACGCGGAGAAGAGGGCGATGAGATTCGCTGCCGTCAGGGCGAGTGACAGGAGCAGGGCGTGGGGGGATCGCATGGTGTCTTCCTCCCAGACGTCGGGGCGCTCTGATACGGCGTCGCATGCACCGTAGGGGAAGCTGAGGGGAAGATCCGGACTTCTATCAGATTCTTCCGGGAACGCACACGGCCTCGCCAGGCGGCGCCTGGTCTCGGCCCCTCAGGCCAGCGTGAGCTGGTTCCCGTACGGGCCCTTGCCGGTGAGGCAGGCGGCGCCGCACCGCGCGGCCAGCGCGAGGGCCTGGTCGATGTCCAGCCCCGTGCCCAGGCCGTAGGTCAGCCCGGCGGCGAAGCTGTCGCCGCAGCCGTAGGCGTCCACCACCGGGCCGGGAAGCGGGGCCGGGTCCCACCTGCCGCTCCGGCCGTCGGCGGCCTCGTACGTCCCGCCCTCGTTCCCGGCGGTGCGGACGACGTATCTGGGCGGCGGGTCGATCGGGTGGTACACCTCGGACTCGTCCCGCCCGCTGCCCACCACCGCGTCCAGCCCGACGCCCGAGCCCTCGAGCAGCGCCATCACCCGGGACGTGGCCACCAGGACCCGGGCCTCCCGGGCCCGGCGCAACGCTTCGACGTCGCCGGCGGTGAAGTACACGGCGTCGGTGACGGTCATCTCGTCCCACGGCAGCGGGTCCTGACCGTTCGGGCCCAGCCGCGTCCCCATCACCGTGATGGTCCGCTCGGACGGCGTGGTCGTCGCGGAGCTCCTGGTCGGCCCGGTGTCCGAGGTCGTCGTCGCCCAGCGCCGTGTAGAACGTGCACGCGCCGGCCAGCTTCACCATCTGCACCGCCGCGACGCCCCCGCCGCCGGCCGGTTCCTCCCACCACTCGTCGGCGTGGACGATCTGGCCGGGAAGGGGGACGGCCTCCACCCGGGCGAAGTGCAGCCACTCCACGTGCCCCACCACGGCGACCCGGGCCATGTGGCGTAGTTTGACCCACCGTGGAGCCGTTCACGTGCCGAACCTGCGCGGTGCAGCACGCTCCGACCGACGGGCCGCCGGAGCGTTGCCCCATCTGCGAGGACGAGCGCCAGTACGTCGGGTGGTCGGGCCAGCGGTGGGCCATCCAGAAGGAGCTCCGCGAGGAAGGATTCCGCACGGAGGTCCGGGACGTCGAGGACGGCCTGGCCGGGATCGGCGTCGAGCCGCGGCTGGGGATCGGCCAGCGGGCCCTGCTGGTCCGGACGCCCGGCGGGAACGTGCTGTGGGACTGCGTCGGCCTGACCGACGAGGCGGCCGTGGACCGGGTGCGCGAGCTGGGCGGGATCGCGGGGATCGCCATGTCGCACCCGCACTTCTCTGGGTGCGTGGTGGAGTGGAGCCGGGCATTTGGCGGCGCGCCGGTGTACGTCCCCCGAGCCGACCTTCGGTGGCTGATGCGGCCGGACGACGCCGTGGTGCCGTGGGAGGGCTCGGTGGAGATCGTGCCCGGCGTGACCGCCGTGCAGTGCGGCGGACACTTCGAGGGCAGCGCGGTGCTGCACTGGCCGGCCGGCGCCGGGGGTCGGGGGGCGTTGCTGACCGGCGACTCCATCACCGTGGTGCAGGACCGGAGGTTCGTGAGCTTCATGCGAAGCTACCCGAATCTCATCCCGCTGCCGCGGGCCGAGATCGAGCGGGTGGCCTCGGCGGTGCGGCCGCTGGCGTTCGACCGGATCTACGGCGGGTGGTGGGACAGCGTGGTGGCCGAGGGCGGGAAGGAAGCGGTCGAGCGTTCCGCGGAGCGGTACCTGCGCTGGATCGAGACGGGCTGAGTCGGGCGCGGGCGATCGGGAAAGGAGGGGGCGGGCATGGCAGCGGAACCGGTGGAGGTGGCTCGAAACGAGTGGGGCGCGGTCCTGCACCACGAGGCGCTCAGGACCCTGGAGCTCCGGTGGTTCGCCACGACAGCGGACATGGGCGACGAGGGGTTCAAGGAGACGCTGGAGCTCCTGGCGGGGGAATGCGAGCGGTTCCGGCCCGCGTCCGTCCTGGTCGATTCGATGGAGTTCCTCCACCGGATGGGAGAGGGCGTCAACGAGTGGCGCGACGAGAAGATCGTCCCCCGCTACAACGCGGCGGGTGTCGCCAGGTTCGCGTTCCTCGTGCCGGAAGGGGTTCCGGGGACGGTCGAGTCCGGGGGCACCCCGGCGGTGGACGGCCCGGCGAACTTCCCGACCGGCTGGTTCTCGGGCCGAGAGCGGGCCGTGGCCTGGCTGGCGGAGGGCTGAGGGGAGGGTTCGCAGGGCCCGAAAAGATGGAAACCGCCGGAGCCCGAGGGCTCCAACGGTTTCCATGGCGAACCCTACGGGTGCGCGCCTCAGCGGTCAAGCCCGAACTCGCAACTTGTCACTCTTTCTGGCGTGGGACGCGTTCCCGGTGACCGCGCCAGGCTCGCGTGCCTACAGCAGCTCGGGGGAGGCCAGCCCGGTTCCCGTGTTGATCAGGACGACCCGGTCGGCGGGCCGCAGCTCCCCGGCTTCGCGGAGCCGCCGGGCGGCGGCCAGCGTGGCCGCTCCCTCGGGACAGGCCAGGACGCCGGCGCCGGCTGCCAGGTCCGCCACGGCCGCCCGGATCTCGTCGTCGCTCACCGCCACGCAGGTCCCCCCGGTCTCGCGGACCGCCCGCAGGACCAGGAAGTCGCCGAGCGCCTTCGGCACCCGCAGGCCCTGGGCGATGGTCCGGGCGTCCGGCCACGGCTCGGACTCCTCCGCCCCTTCCCGGAAGGCCTTCACGATCGGCGCGCAGCCCTCCGCCTGGACGACGATCAGCCGTGGCATGTCGGCACTGACCCAGCCCAGGGCCGCCAGCTGGCGCAGGCCGCGCCAGATGCCGATGATGCCCACGCCGCCACCGGCCGGGTACACGATCGCGTCGGGGAGGTGCCAGTCGAGCTGCTCCGCGATCTCCAGCCCCAGGGTCTTCTTGCCCTCGATGCGGTAGGGCTCGCGCAGCGTTCCCGCATCGAACCATCCGTGGGCCTGGACGCCCTCGGCGATGACCCGGCCCGCGTCGCCGATCAGGCCGTCCACCAGGGTGACCTCGGCGCCGTACCGGCGGCACTGGTCGCGGGCCGTGGCGGGGGCGTCGCGGGGCATGGCCACGTGGACCGTGACGCCGGCGGCGGCGCCATAGGCCGACCACGCGGCGCCGGCGTTCCCGGCGGTGGGCAGGGCCACCTCGCGGATCCCGCGCTCCACCGTCGCGGTCATGCCGGCGGCCGCGCCCCGGGCCTTGAACGTCCCGGTGGGGCTGAGGCCGTCGTCCTTCAGCCACAGGTCGTCGAGGCCGGCGCGCCGGCCCAGCAGTCTCAGAGGGATCAGCGGCGTGAAGCCCTCGCCCAGGGACACCGTGTGCGCGGGGTCCTCGAGCGGCAGCAGCTCCCGGTACCGCCACATCGAGGCCACCCGGCCCCGAAGGTCGTCCGGGCCGGCCACCCGCCGGACGGCGTCAAGGTCGTACTCGACCAGCAGGGGCCCGCCGCAGCCGCACAGGTTGTGGACCCTGAGATGCCCGTACCGGCGCCCGCACCGCGAGCATTCCAGGTGGCTGACGAACGACGGCACGGCCGGCTCGCGGTCCTAGCCCGCCGGGTCGAACCGCCGGGGGAGGAAGGGCGCTTCGGGGAACGGCGGATCCTGGCCCAGGACCATCGCCGCCACCAGGGGCGCCGTCCCTCCCGCCAGGATCACTCCCTGGCCGCCGTGGCCGGTGGCGACCGTGAGCCCGTCGCCCAGGCGCCCCACGATGGGCCGGGCGTCCGGCGTCATCGGGCGGATGCCCCACCAGGACCCGATCATCGCAATGTCCTCCAGCGCTGGGACCAGCCGGATGGCCCGCCGGAGGATCTCCCGGGGGACGGCCGGGTCGTCCGGCTCCGCTCCCAGCGCGGGCTGCCGGGACGAACCCGCCAGGACCGTCCCGTCCGGGTTCTGCTGCATGAGGGTGCCGTAGAACGGCTCCGCGGGGGCGGCCGCGGCCATCCCGGCAGTCACGCCGGGCATGGGCTCCTCGCCCGGCAGCGGATGCCAGCCGCCGCTCTCCACGACGTGGCGGAGCAGTCCGGGCGCCGGGCCCAGGTGGACCAGGAACCCGCGGGCCGCGACGACGGGCAGGTGGATGCCCAGCGGCCGCAGGAGCGAGCCGGTCCACGGTCCGGCCGCCACCACCACGTGGTCGGCCTCGATCAGGCCCTCGTCGGTGATCACCCCGCGAACCGCGCCGGTTCCGCTCGTGAGCAGCGACCGGACCGGAAGGTTCCTGCGAACCTCGGCCCCGGCGTCGCGCGCGTCCAGGGCCAGGGCCACGGTCAGCGAGGCCGGATCGACCAGCCGGCCGTCATGGAGCAGCCAGCCCTGGTCATACTCCGCGGCCAAGGCCGGCTCCGCCGCCCGCAGCTCCCTGCCGCCCGCCAGGTGCTCGACCTCGACACCGCAGGCCTCCGCGGCGCGGGCCTCCAGCTCCCCCGAGTGCCGATCTCGCTCGTTCGCCGCGACGATCAGGAAGCCGACCGGGTCCGGCGCCAGCCGCACCACGTCGGGTTGTGCCTCGGCCACGTCCCGGTAGGCCTCCATCGCAGCCCGGGCCATGGGCACCAGGGCCTGGTCGGTGGGGGTCAGCACCAGGCCGTGGTTGCGGCCGGAGGCCCCGGCGGCCAGTTCGCTCCGCTCGACCAGGGTGACCGAGAAGCCTCGCCGGGCCAGCTCCCGGGCGCAGGCGCACCCCACCACCCCGCCACCCACCACCACGACGTCGCGTCCCGGCACGATCGAAGCCTACCGGCAGGCACGGTCGCCGAGGCGGGCCGCCCGCGGCCGGGGTCGATCCCTCGTTAGCGGGGCAATCCATTGGCGCAGGGCAGTTGCGCCGTGTACGTTCTCTGTCGTGCAAGAGGTCCCGGAGCGCCCCGGCTCCCACGGTCCCGAATCGCGCGATCCCGACTCGACGGGCTCCGGCGCCCGCGCCCTGCGCTCGCTGGTGATCCCGCTCGGCGTGGTGATCTCGCTGGTCGGCCTGGTGGGCGACCTGGTGTCCCACATCGCCGCTCCGGCGGCCCGGGCCAACGAGCAGCTCATCGTGCTGGGCTCCGGGAACAACCCCTGGAACCTGGTGCTGCTGGCCGGCATCCTGGTCACCGCGGTCGGAGGGATCCTGTGGGTCGTCCGCCTGCGCACGGAGTCCGGCGCCCTGTTCGGCGCGGTCATGGTGGTGCTGCTGGTGGCCACCGTCGCGCTGGCCGGCTGGGCCGGCTGGCAGAACGCGCACACCCCGGCGGTGGCCCAGGCCGCCGCGCCCGGAAGCACCAGTCTGGCCCAGCGCGTCGCAGCGGCGGCGGCAGCAGGGGCAGCAGCCTCGTCCACGGGACACGCCGGGCACGCCGGGCACGTCCACGCCGCCGGCGCCGAGGGCTCCTCGTTCTTCGGGGAGCACTCGCACGGCAAGCCCGGCCCGGTGACGCCGGCCGAGGCCAGGGTCCTGGACCGGCAGCTGGCCGCGGCGAAGAAGGCCACCGCCAAGTACCGCGACATCGACGTGGCCCGCAAGGACGGCTACTTCCAGGTCACCCAGTTCATCCCGGGACTGGGGCTGCACATGGTGAACCTGCACATCTCGAACAAGACGTTCGACCCGGCCCACCCGCAGATCCTGCTGTACCAGCCCCGGCCGGACGGGAAGATGGTGCTGGCGGGGGTGGCCTACCAGTTCGCCCATACCACCGACACGCCGCCCGAAGGCTTCGCCGGCGGGTCGGACGTGTGGCACTTCCACACGGACCTTTGCTTCCTCCCCGGCGGCTCGGTGACCATCTCCAGCGCCGACGGATGCAAGCTGGCCCACGGGTTCTTCCAGGCCCAGACGGCGTGGCTGCTGCACGCGTGGATCTGGAAGACCAACCCGGACGGCGTGTTCACCGAGTACAACCCGAACGTCACCTAGGCCGACGCGCCGCGTCGCCCGCGGCGGTGTCCCGGGTCCGAGGCCCCGCCGCTACTTCTTCTTCCCGCCGTCCTTGCCGCCGCCCGATCCCCGGGCCTGGACCCGCTTGGCGGCCTGGCGCCCCGCGTCCGACACCCGCTTGCCCACTTCCGGCGCCTTCTCCGCGACCTTGCGGGCGCCCTTCGCCACCTGCTTGCCCACGGCCGGGGCCTTCTCGGCCACGCCCTTCACGGCCTTGGGCGCCTTCTCGGAGATGGATTTGGCCACCGACGGCGCCTTCTTGGCCACCTCGCGGCCGACCTTGGCCACTTCCTTGGCCACCTTGGGAGCGCGTTCCGCGATCTCCTGGAAGACCTTCTCCGCCGACTGCACGATGCCGCCTCGCTTGTTCGCCATCCCGACCACCTCCCGGTCTCGCTCCATTGGAGTGTGCGGGAACCGAGCCCGACGGACAAACTGAAGAGCGCGGGCCCCGCGGCCCGCGCCCCCGTGTCCGTTCCCTCGTGGGTGCCGTGCTAGGCCGCCACCACCTGCTGGGTCGTGGAGGTGAAGGCGAACATGGCCCCGAGCCCCCCGGCCCGGTGCACCAGGTACAGGCTGATCCCCATCCCGAGGCCCAGGGCCACGAACTGCAGGGGGGGCAGGACCACCAGGGTGATGCCGGGGGAGAACGACAGCACGGCGAGGGTCTGCACCGCCGCCAGGATCAGGAACAGCACTCCCCACACCACCGACAGGGCCGCGAACAGCCCGTCCCAGGGCTTGGAGGTCCACAGAGCCTTGGCCTCGGTCCGGGCCTCCCCGGCGGCGAAGCCCACGGCCAGGGTCCGCAGGATGGGGCGGCCCACCGCGGCGGAGCCGGCGATCCCGAGGCCCACCGCCGCCGACATGACCGGGGCCTTCAGCAGGATGAACAGGGGGGAAGAGCTGAGCAGCCCGAGGGCCGAGGTGACGATGGCCCCGCCCAGGAAGCCCAGGGAGGCCGGGGAGGCCTTGTGGCCCCGGACCTTGGCCTTCACCACGTCGGTGACCGGGAGCATGGAGGCGATGACCAGGGCCAGCAGCGTGGTCACGAAGTGCGAGGCCACCGCGTAGATCGCGGCGGGCAGGACCATCCCGTACATCACCTGCTGGGTGATCATCTGGCGGTGCTCCCTGGTCATTTCCCTCTCCCTTCGCTCGTTCCTGGTTGCTGACAGGCGAAGGATCCCCCGGAGAGGGGGTCGGCCAGAATGGGCGGCAGGGAGGTGTTCTGGTGGCAGGGAAGGCAGTGTTTCCTACCCCTGGGGATAGGGTCGCTACCTGCGCGTTCGGGCAGCTAGGCCGGGTCGGTGGTGTCCTCGCTGGAGCGGCGCTCGACCTCCAGCCGCTCGGCGTCCGAGGTCTCGAGCGGGGGTTCGGTCACCTCGTGGCCGCAGGTGTAGGTCTCGATGATGGGGGACTCGGGACGCTGCAGCCGGGGGCCGGACTCCGTCCCCAGGTGCTGCAGGACCCCCCGGCCGCACACGGGGCAGCGGCGCTCATGCTCCCGTTCCTGCGCTGATTCGGCGTGCTCGGGCATGTCCCCAGTCCTACCCCGGGCGGGCTCCGGGCACGCGTCGGCCCGCCGGCACCCGAAAAGAGTGACAGATCCGGGGTCAGGGCTTGACCGCCGAAGCGACCCTGCCCTAGAGTTCGTATTGGAAGCCGCTGGGACCTTCGGGTTCCGGCGGTTTCCATTTGTAGCGCCTTCACGCAGCGCGCCCGGCCACCCGCCCACAGCCCGGTGGGTCACCTCGTGGCCAGGTCGAACAGCCGGATCCCCGCCCAGATCCCGGCCGCGATCGCCCCCATCTGGACCACCAGCCACCAGGTCCGCAGCCTGATCACGCGCTTCCACCTCCCAGGATCCGCTGCTTGGCGGCCTCGTACTCGTCGTCGTCCAGCTCACCGGACGTGTGCAGCGCCGCCAGCCGCTCCAGCGCGGAGACCACGTCGGCGGACGGCGTCGACGCCGCCGCGCCCGTCGCCGGCCACCAGGAGCTCGCGGGCGCCTGCGCCGGCATGCTCCCGACCGGCGCGGTGGCGCCGAGGGTGGGCGTCCCTCCGATGGGCGGCGTGGGTCCCCACCCCGGCACGGTCGTCCACGTGGGCCGGAACGCCGAGTTGAGCAGGCTCGGGACCGGCGTGGGGTGCGGCGTTCGCCCGGTGAAGTGGCGGACGGTGGCCGGGAGGGCGTACAGCAGCGGCAGCCCGCCCATCAGCCCGAACAGCACCGCGCACACCAGAAACCCCACCGCCACGCCGCCCTGGCCGCCTGGCGGGTGCAGGCCGAAGTCCAGGAAGTTCCATCCGAGGGACAGGAACAGGGCCGGCCAGGCCAGGGACAGCAGCGATGGCGCCTTGTGCCGGGCGGACTGCCACACGTACATCCCCAGGAAGATCAGGGCGACCCAGATCGAGGCGGGCAGGAGCAGGGCCACGCCCGCGGGGCAGGGATGGGACACCTCGAACGGCTGGTTCCCCGAAGCGCAGCTTCCGCCGATGGACATCACCGAGCGCATGCTGAGGAACATCACCGTGAGCGCGGCGACGACCCCGGCCAGACCCACGAACACGCCGATCGAGCCGAGCATGGAGAACCGCGGGCCGTCTGCGTCCGGCTGCTGCTGCACCCGCTGCACGCGCACACGATATACGGGCGCCTCGCTGGCCACGGCCGATTTCCCACCGAGCACCGTTCCCCCTGCCATTCGAGCAATCCAAGCGAGGGGGGGGGAAACATGCGAGGACGACTCGCAGCTGTGCTCACGGCCGGCGCGGCGATGGCGGTCGGAGGATGGGCCCTCGGCGTGGCCACCGCGTCGCCGGGCATCTCCACGCCGACCGTGGTGCACGTGATCGAGCACGCCAACACGGACACGGTCATCGACACCGGTGCAGCCGGGGACACGTCCGGTGACCTGCTGTCGTTCCACAACCCCGTGTACAACGCACAGAACAGCGCGAAGGCCGGGAACGACCAGGGGATGTGCATCCGGGAGGCTCCCAAGCACGGGACGTGGGAGTGCATGTGGACCACGTTCGTGGCGGGCGGCCACCTCACGGTCGAGGGGCCCTTCTACGACACCCGCGACAGCGTCCTGACGGTGACCGGGGGGACAGGGATCTACCAGAACGCGCGGGGATTCATGGAGCTGAAGTCGCGGGCCGGCGGCACGCAGTACGACTTCATCTTCCACCTGATCCCGTAGTCCCGACACGCATGGACGGACGGATGGGGCGGGGACCGACCCCGCCCCATCCCGCCGCCTCGCAGGGCTATCCGCGCCGGTACCGGGCCACGGCCACGGGCGCGAACACCGCCACGATGGCCATGGCCCACAGGAGCGATCGGCCCACGAAGTAGCCCGCGGCGTGGCCGAGCACGGCCTGCGCGGCCTGCCCCCCGGTGAGGGCCCGGACGGCGTCCACCATGTACGTGATGGGCTGGTGCTGCGCGAAGGCCTGCAGCCATCCCGGCATGGACGCGACCGGGACGTACGCGCTGGACACGAAGGTCAGCGGGAACACCAGGATGGCCAGCCCCTGCGCGGCCTGGGCGGTTCCCGCGAACAGCCCGAGCGCGATGAACAGCCACTCGAACGCGAAGCCGAAGACGACGCACAGCCCGAACGCCCCCAGCGCGGCTTCCACGGAGCCGCCGATCCGGAACCCGACCGCGAAGCCGATGGCCGTCGTAATGACCAGGCCCCACGCCAGCACCGCGGTGTCGGCCACCGACCGGCCCACCAGGACCGAGCTCCGGGGGATGGGCAGCGAGCGCAGCCGGTCCACGAACCCCTGCTCGAGGTCCTCGGCCACGCCGGCCGCCGAGCCCATCCCGGAGAACAGCACCCCGGTGGTCACGAAGCCGGGGACGAGGAAGTTCACGTAGTCCAGGCCGCCCGAGTGGATCGCGCCGCCGAACACGTAGCGGAAGATCAGCAGGAACAGCGCCCCCTGGATGGTTCCCAGGACGACCAGCTGCGGGGTCCGCAGGTACTTCAGGACGGATCGCCGGGCGATGGCCAGGGTGCTGGCAACTCGGCCGGTGGTCATGCCGGGGGCAAGGGTTGTCGCGTTGGTTGCCATGATGAGGTCCCCTTTCCTTCTGTCAGGCCCGGACGGGCTCGGATACGATGTCGTCCTGCTCGATGCGCTGCCCGGTCAGGCCCAGGAACACCTCGTCCAGGGTCGGGGAGCGCAGGGCGATGTCGTCGAGGGTCACCCCCAGCGAGTCGATCGAGCGCAGGGCCGCCATCAGTTGCGCCGCCCCGGCCTCGACCGCCACGCTGATGCGCCGGGTGGTCTCGTCGATGCGGGGCCGGCCCCCGTCGACCCGGCCCAGGACCTCGGCCACCGGGGCCAGGTCCGCCCGGTCCCGCACGTGGACCTCGATGACGTTCCGCCCGGCGCGCTGCTTCAGTTCGCTGGGCGTTCCGGAAGCCACGGCCCGCCCGTGGTCGATGATCACGATGTGGCTGGCCAGGTGGTCCGCCTCGTCCAGGTACTGGGTGGTGAGCAGGATGTCGGTGCCCCGCCCGACCAGGCCACGGATGGCGTCCCACAGCTCGACGCGGCTGCGGGGGTCCAGGCCGGTGGTCGGCTCGTCCAGCAGCAACAGCCTCGGCGCGCCCACCAGGCTGGCCCCCAGGTCCAGCTTGCGCCGCTCGCCGCCCGAGTAGGTCCGGGCCCGCCGGTCGGCCACCTCGGCCAGGCCGAGCTGCTCCAGCACGGCGGCCGCGCTGGCCCTCGCGGAGCTGGCGCTCTGGCCGAACAGCCGGGCCACCAGCTCCAGGTTCTCCCGCCCGGTCATGGTCGGCTCCACGGCGGCGAACTGGCCGGCCAGGCCGATCATGCGGCGGACGGCCTCGGGCTCCCTCCGCACGTCGTGCCCGGCCACCCGCAGTGAGCCGGCGTCCAGGGGCAGCAGCGTGGCCACCGCCCGGACGAACGTCGTCTTCCCCGCGCTGTTCGGGCCCAGGACCGCCACCACCTGCCCGCGCTCCGCGATCAGGTCGAGCCCGTCCAGGGCGGTCGTGCGCCCGAATCGCTTCACCAGGCCCTGGGCCTGGATGGCGTGTTCCATCTCTCGCGCCCTCCTCGTCTCCGGTACCCCGCCGTGCTGGCATCCGTCCGTCCTGCGAGGTACACTCCACTCGAACGACGAGAATCTTAGATATCAAGAGGCTTGAATGTCAAACGAAACGCGCCAGGCGGTGATCGAGCAGCTCAACATGGCCATCCGCCAGAACCAGAACCTCACGGACGCGTTCGACCAGTTCGTGGCCGACTCCATGGGGATCAACCGGACGGACTACCGGTGCATGGACATCCTCGAACGGAGCGGCCCGATGACGGCGGGGCAGCTGGCCGAGGCGGCCCACCTCAGCACGGGCGCGGTCACCGCCCTCCTGGACCGACTCGAGGCGCACGGCATCGTCACCCGAGTCCGCGACACCGCCGATCGCCGGCGCGTCATGGTCGAGATCACGCCGCAGGCGCGAACGCGGGCCGCGGTCTACTTCCAGGGGGTCGCGGAGTTCGCGTCGAGGCTGTACGAGGGGTACGCCACCGACCAGCTCCGGGTGGTCCTGGACCTGCTCAGTCGGGGGAACGCGATGATGGCGGAGCACATGGCCCGGGTGAAGGCCTCAGCTCCCGCCGCCGGCGGCTCGGCCGGTTCGATTCCGTAGCCGTCTCCCCGGGACCTCCTCGCCGCGTTCACGGTGCATTCACACCTCGGGGGCAGCATGGGTGGCGAAAGGCACGAGACGGACGAGTGCCGAAGGAAGGAGGTCGTGATGCGACGGTGGTTCGGAGTCGGGGTGGCCCTGCTGGTGATCCTGGCCGGGGTGGCTATCGGCGTGGGTGCGTACCACGCCGGGTACAACCACGGGCTGATCCACAACGGCCACGTCCGCGAGGTCGTGGTGGGTCCGGGGTACGGCCCCGGGTACGGGTTCCCGTTCGGATTCCTGTTCTTCCCGCTGTTCTTCATCGGGCTGTTCCTGCTCATCCGGGGAGCCTTCTGGCGCCGCCGGTGGGCCTACGGCGGGGGCCCCGACGAGGGGCATCACCACATGGGCCCCTGGGGCCACGGATCGGGCGGCCCGGGTGGGTTCGAGGACTGGCACCGGCGACAGCACGGCGAGGGAACGCAGGACCAGTCGGGCTCGCCGCCACAGCCGGCGAGCAGCGCGTAGCCACCACCCGGCAGGGCCGGTCCGCGCGGGAACGGGGCGGAGGCGCCGTGTTGCCTCCGCCCCTTCCTGTCGTCACGCTTGGGAAGGGCACGACATGAGGACCATCCTGGTGGTCGAGGACGAGATGAAGATCGCGCGGCTGGTCCGCGACTACCTCCAGCACGCCGGGTTCGAGGTGATGGTGGTGGGGGACGGCGGGGCCGCAGTGGCGGCGGCGCGTGGCGCGAAGCCCGACCTCATCGTCCTCGACCTGGGGCTGCCCGGCCGGGACGGCCTGGACGTGACCCGGGACCTCCGCCGCTCGTCGAACGTTCCCATCGTGATGCTCACCGCCCGGGGCGACGAGGCCGACCGCATCGTGGGCCTGGAACTGGGGGCGGACGACTACGTGGTGAAGCCGTTCAGCCCGAAGGAGCTGGTGGCCCGGGTCCGGGCCGTCCTTCGACGGACCGAGTTGTCGCGGGAGGGTTCCCCGGAGGTGCTCCGGGCCGCCGGGGTGGAGGTGGACGTGCAGCGGATGCGGGTCCAGGTGGTCGGCCGAAGCGTGGACCTCACGCCGACCGAGTTCCACCTGCTGGCCACCATGGTCCGTGAGCCGGGGAGGGTGTTCACCCGGGCCCAGCTGCTGGACGCCGTTCATGGCGTGGCGTTCGAGTCCTACGAGCGGGCCATCGACGCGCACGTGAAGAACATCCGCAAGAAGATCGAGCCGACCCCCGGCCGGCCCAGGTACGTCCTCACCGTGCACGGCGTCGGCTACCGGTTCGCCGATGCCTGACACCTACCACTGGCGCGCTGGTGGTCGCGCTGATCGCGATCCGCGGCGTTCGCCGGGTCGCGGGGCCGGTCGGCGACGTCATGGAGGCGGCGGACCGGGTGGCCGGCGGCGACTACGACGCCCGGGTCCAGGAACGCGGCCCGCGCGACATGCGCCGCCTGGCCCGTTCGTTCAACGAGATGGCGCAGCGCCTGCAGGCCAACGAGGAACAGCGGCGCAGCCTGCTGGCCGACCTTGCCCACGAGCTCCGCACGCCGCTGTCGGTGATCCAGGGGAACACCGAGGGGATGCTGGACGGGCTGTACATGGCCGACCGCACGCACCTGGAGGCGGTGCTGGAGGAGACCAGGGTGATGTCCCGCCTGCTGGAGGACCTCCAGACGCTCTCCACGGCGGAAGCGGGCGCGCTGCGGCTTCACCGCGAGGCGGTCGCGCCGGCCGACCTGGTGGCGAACGCCGTCACGGCGTGCCGGGCCCGGGCCGACGCCGAAGACGTACGGGTGCAGCAGCACGTGGCTCCCGGCCTGCCCGAGATCGAGGTCGACCCGGTGCGGATCGGGGAGGTGTTCGCCAACCTCCTGCAGAACGCGGTGCGCCACACGCCTCCCGGCGGCTCGGTGACCGTCTCGGCGGAGCGGGCCGTCGCCGCCGACGCGACCGGCGTGGCGTTCTCCGTCACCGACACCGGCCCCGGGATCGCCCCGGACCTCCTGCCCCACGTGTTCGACCGGTTCGTGAAGGCCAGCGACTCGGGCGGGGCCGGCCTAGGCCTGGCCATCGCCAAGAGCCTAGTGGAAGCCCATGGCGGAACCATCGCCGCGCACAGCGACGGCGCATCTGGCGAGGGCACCGCCATGCGCTTCGTGCTGCCGGTTCGGCCTCCGGGGGAAGCGTGAGCTGGACGCCGCCCGCCGCGGGAGCACGAGCAACCGTGACCAGGACCGTCACCGAGCGTGACGTCGAGCTGTTCGCGGAGATGACCGGGGACCGGAACCCGCTGCACTTCGACGCCGAGTTCGCCGCCGCCACCCGGTTCGGACGGCTGATCGCTCCGGGCGGACTGGCCCCGGGCCTGTTCAATGCGCTGGTGGCGATGCACCTGCCGGGCCCCGGCAGCGTCTTCCTGCACCAGGAATGGGACTACCCGGCGCCGGTCCTCGTCGGCGACACCATCACGGCGGAAGCCGAGGTCCTCGAGGCTCGCGCGGACAAGCCCATCACCCGCTTGCGGTGCGTGGCCACCAACCAGGACGGCGTCGTGGTGCTGAAGGGCGAGTGCGTCGTGTACACGGCCCAACCGGAGCCCTGATCGTGCCCGCCGATGCCGCCGCTGCGGGGAAGCCCCCGCGTGTCGACGTCCCGGCCCTGACGCGGCTCCTCGACGGCGAACATGCCGAACTGCGCGGACGCATCCTGCGGCTGCTCTCCCGCCCCCAGTTCGCGTTGTCCCGGGTCTCGGGCCGGGACACCCATTCGTACCGGGACCGGGTCCTCCGGTGGTGCCGGGACCTGGCCCGGGAAGGGCTCGGCGGTCTCGGGTACCCGGCCGCGAAGTTCGGCGTGCAGTTCGGCCTGTTCGGCGGGGCCATCGCCAATCTCGGCACGGAACCACATCACCGCCGGTTCCTGCCGAAGGTGGCCTCGCTGTCCCTGCCGGGGTGCTTCGCCATGACGGAGACCGGCCACGGGTCCAACGTGCGCGGCGTGGAGACGGTGGCCCGCTACGACCCGCAGGGGCACGAGTTCGTGGTCCACACGCCGTCGGAGGCCGCCCGCAAGGACTTCATCGGGAACGCCGCCGCTCACGGGCGCCTGGCCGTCGTGTTCGCCCAGCTGGAGGTGGCCGGGACGGGCCACGGCGTCCACGGTCTGCTGGTGCCGATCCGGGACGCCCGGGGGAAGCCTCGCCCGGGCGTGCGGATCGAGGACTGCGGCCAGAAGCTCGGGCTGAACGGGATGGACAACGGACGGCTCCGGTTCGACCACGTCCGGGTCCCCCGTGACGCGTTGCTGAACCGGTTCGGCGATGTGGGGGAGGACGGGACCTACACCTCGCCCATCGGGGATCCCGCGGAGCGGTTCTTCACCATGATCGGGACGCTGGTGCAGGGGCGGGTGAGCGTGGCGGCGGCGGCGGTCAGCGCGTCGAAGTCGGCCCTGGCCATCGCGGTCCGGTACGGGCAGCGCCGCCGGCAGTTCGGCCCGCCGGGGAAAGAGGAGGGGCTCCTGCTCGACTACCCCCTCCACCAGCGGCGCCTGATGCCCGCCCTGGCCACCACCTACGCCATGCACTTCGCGGTGCGCCATCTGGTGGAGGAGTTCGGCCGGACCCAGGCGCGCGAGCGCTCCTCGGCCCGGTCCCGCCGGCAGCTCGAGGGCCTGGCCGCCGGGCTGAAGGCCGTGGCCACCTGGCAATGCACGGAGACCGTCCAGGCCTGCCGGGAGGCCTGCGGCGGCCAGGGCTACCTGGCCGAGAACCGCCTGGGGCCGCTGAAATCCGACACCGACGTGTTCACCACGTTCGAGGGCGACAACACCGTCCTGTTGCTGCTGGTGGCGCGCGGGTTGCTGGGCGACTACCGGCTGCACTTCGAGGACATGGACTGGGCGCAGTCGGTCCGGTACCTGGCCCGGCGGGCCCTGGCCCGGGTCTCGGAAGGGACACCGGCCGGCGTGGTGCTGGAGGCGCTTCGGGGGGCCATCCCGGGCCTGACCGACCCCGAGGAGCTCCGGCACCGGGAGTTCCACCGGGCCGCGCTGCGGTTCCGGGCCGAGCACCTGCTGGCCGGCCTGGCCGGCCGGCTGAAGGGGTCGATCGAGGCCGGCGTGG
>WNGM01005566.1_pt1 | contig 16129 bp, 13 predicted proteins | sample 5400571 | NCBI WGS metagenome assembly WNGM01 (sample SAMN13153378, study PRJNA577476) | soil metagenome | isolation source: 100 cm soil or saprolite under Garry oak tree replicate 2 | place: USA:California | collected 2016-06-15 | reverse complement strand
CACGACGGACGCGCTGTTCGCGTGCGCCCGGGCCGCGGCCGACGGCGACGTCGTCGCCGCGTCGCGGCGCTTGGACGACCAGCTCGATCGGCACACCGAGCTCGCGCGGGCGTTGCTCCGCTCGGACACGGTGGCGGCCTTCCACGAGGAGCTCGCCCGCGCCCGGAGCCACCTCACCGATTTGTTCGGGCGACTGGGCAGCCGGTCGGAGGAGCCAGCGGCACTCCAGGACGAGGTCGCGTCGTTCGGCGAGCGACTCTCCACCTCGCTGCTCGCGGCAGTGCTCGCGGCGGCGGGGCTCGCGACCCACGCCGTCGATGCCCGCCGCTGCATCGTCACCGACACGACCCATGGCCGGGCGATGCCCCTGCCCGCCGACACGGAGCGCCGGACCCGCGCTGAACTCGTGCCGCTGCTCGACGCCTCGCTGGTCCCCGTCCTGGGCGGCTACATCGCCGCGACGCAAGCCGGGCGGACCACCACGCTCGGGCGGGGGGGATCCGACTACACGGCCGCGTTGGTGGGCGCAGCTCTCGACGCCCGCGAAATACAGATCTGGACCGACGTGAGCGGAGTCCTCACTGCCGATCCGCGCGTCGTGCCGGCTGCCCGCCCCATCCCCCGTCTCTCGTACGCGGAAGCCGCCGAGCTCGCCTATTTCGGCGCCAAGGTGCTGCATCCCAAGTCGATTCAGCCGGCAACCGACCGGCGCATCCCAGTCCGCATCTGTAACTCGCGAGTACCACAGGATCCCGGCACGTTGGTCGACGCCGAGCCCGACGTCCGGCCCGGCGCGGTCAAGGCCATCGCGCACAAGACCGGCGTCACCGTCCTGCAAGTCGTGTCCAGCCGGATGCTCGGCGCGTACGGGTTCCTGCGGGCGCTGTTCGAGGTGTTCGATCGGCATCGCACCGAGGTGGACGTGGTGACGACGTCGGAAGTAAGCGTCTCGCTCACCCTGGAGCATGCCCGGTCGCTGCCCGCGATCGTGAGCGAGCTGCGCTCGCTGGGCGAGGTGAGTGTCGAGCCGCACCGGGCGATCGTCTGCGTGGTCGGCGAGGGGCTGCGCACCACACCCGGGATCGCCGCCCGGGTCTTCGCCACCGTGCGCGACATCAACGTATCGCTGATCTCGCAGGGCGCGTCTCGCGTCAACCTGACGTTCGTGGTCGAAGAGGGCCGGGTGCGCGAGGCCGTGCAACGGCTGCACGAGGCGCTGTTCGAGCGCGCGCCGGTGGGTGCCGACGTCGCGACCGGTGGGGCCGCGTGATGAGAGATCCGGTGGCACTGGCGCATCGGCTCGTGGACATCCCGTCCGTGTCGGGTGAGGAGGCCGCGGCCGCGCGCTTCGTGGCGGGGCACCTCGCGGACCTCGGCTACCAAGTGGAAGTGTTCGAGGCGGCGCCGGGCCGGCCGAACGTCCTGGCCACAACCGACCGCTCGCCCCGAGTCGTGTTGTCCACCCACCTCGACACCGTGCCGCCCCATCTGCCGGCGCGGGAGGAGGCCGGTTTCCTGCAGGGGCGGGGCGCGTGCGATGCGAAGGGCATCATCGCGGCCCAGATCGCGGCGGCGGAGCGGCTGCGCGCCGCCGGCGTGAGCGAGATCGGCCTGCTGTTCGTCGTGGACGAGGAGATGGGGAGCGCCGGCGCGCGAGCCGCGAACGCGCATCCGCGCGCCGGCGAGTGCCAGTGGCTGATCGACGGCGAGCCCACCGACAACAAGCTCGCCGCCGGCTGCAAGGGCTCGCTGCGGCTCACGCTGCGGACCGAGGGCATCACCGCCCACTCGGCATATCCCGAGCAGGGGCGATCGGCGATCGATCTGCTGCTCGACACGCTGGCGGACGTGCGTCGCAGTGCGTGGCCGACGGACCCGCTCTTCGGCGACACCACCGTGAACATCGGGGTCATCGCGGGCGGGTCGCGACCCAATGTCGTGGCGGGGGAGGCGCGGGCCGACCTGCAGATCCGACTCGTGACGGACGCCGAGCCCGTGAAACGGTTGCTCGGGCAGATCGTGGGGGGGCGAGCGCGGATCGAGTACCTCACGGCCGTGAACCCCTTGCACCTCACGACGGTGCCGGGATTCGAGACATGCGTCGTCCGGTTCACGACCGACATCCCCCATCTCACGAACTGGGGCACGCCGCTCCTCATCGGGCCGGGCTCGATCCTCGACGCCCATACCGCTCACGAGCGAATTGCGCTCGCGGAGCTCACGGCCGGCACCGATGCCTACGTGCGCCTGGTCCGGGCGCTGCTGCAGGGGCGCGTCGCCGCATGAAGCTCGCGCTGTTCGGATTCGGTGAGATGGCTCGCGTGGTCGAGGCGCATGCCCGCGGGGCGGGCCATCAGATCGGGGCCGTCTTCACCTCACGGAACGCGGGCGACGCCGCACGACTGCTCCCGGGTCATGATGCGGCCATCGATTTCTCGGTGCCGGCCGCCGTGCTCGCTCACGTGGACACGTGTGTGGGGGCCGGGGTGCCGCTCGTCGAGGGCACCACCGGGTGGCTCGGCCAGGAGACCGCGGTGCGTCGACTGGTCGAAGCGCGGAGCGGCGCGCTCGTCCACGCGGCGAACTTCTCCGTCGGGGTCAACGTCTTCTATCGCATCGTGGCGCGGGCCGCCGAGCTGTTCCGGGGCCTCGATGCCTACGAGGCGTTCATCGAGGAAGCGCATCACGCCCGCAAGCGCGACGCCCCGTCGGGCACGGCGCTCGTGCTAAAGGACATCCTGCTCCGGGGGCTGGCGCGGGGTGACGTGCCGGTGGCGAGCACTCGGGCCGGGCAGATTCCGGGGACGCACCGCGTCGGCTTCGATTCGGCCAGCGACCAGATCCTCCTGGTGCACACCGCGCGCAGCCGCGAGGCCTTCGCCGCGGGTGCCCTGCTCGCGGCCCGCTGGTTGGCGGGTCGGCGGGGCATGTACACCTTCGCGGACGTGTTGGACAACGTACTGGCGTCGGAGAGGAGTGCCGTATGACCACACGCGTCGATTGGCTGCGCGGCTGCGGGACCGCGCTCGTGACCCCGTTCGCCGCTACGGGCGACGTTGCCGAGCCACGGTTTCGCACCCTCATCGAGCGGCAGATCGCGGGCGGCGTGCCGCTGCTCGTGCCCTGCGGCACGACGGGTGAGGCGGCGACACTCGACCCCGAGGAGCAGCGGCGGCTCATCGCGCTCACCGTCGAAGTGGCGCGTGGGCGTGCACGAGTGATCGCCGGCGTGGGGAGTAACGCCACCGCGGTCACAATCGAGCGGGCGCGGGCCGCCCGCGCGGCCGGCGCGGATGCGATCCTGGTGGTGGCGCCTTACTACAACAAGCCGACCCAAGCGGGCCTCGTGGCGCACTTCCGGGCGGTCGCCGAGGCGGTGGACGACCTGCCGGTCCTGCTGTACAACGTGCCCGGTCGCACGGCGTCGAACATCTCGGCCGCGACGACCCTGACTCTCGCCCGGGAGCGCGACAACATCGTCGGCACCAAGGAGGCCTCGGGAGATCTCCAGCAGATCATGGCCATCCTGCGCGACCGGCCCCCGAACTTCCGGGTGCTTTCGGGCGACGACGCCGTGACGTTGCCGCTCATCGCGCTGGGCGCCGACGGTGTGGTGTCGGTCGTGTCGAACGAGGCGCCCGACTCGATGGCGCGCCTCACCGAGCTCGCGCTCCGAGGCGAGTGGGCGGCCGCGCGAGCGCTGCACTACCGGCTACTGCCGCTGATGGAAGCAAACTTCATCGAGTCGAACCCGGGGCCCGTGAAGGCCGCGCTGGCGGCGCTGGGGCTACTCGAGGAGCACTATCGCCTGCCTCTGGTGCCCGTCCAGGAGCAGACCCGCGCCCGCCTCCGCACGGCGCTCTCGGAGCTTGGCCTCCTGCAAGGCGCGGCGCATGTCGCTGCGTGATCGCGTCGAGGCACTGGCCGCAGCGGAGCCCCAGAGCTACAGCGACGCCGACCGGGCGCTGTTCGCCGAGTTTCGGGTCGGCCTCGCCCGCGGTGAGATTCGCGCGGCCGAACGAACCGCGGACGGGACGTGGTGCGTCAACGCATGGGTGAAGCGCGGCATCCTCGTCGGCTTTCGGATGGGGGCGCTGGTCGACATGTCGCCGCATCCCAACTTGCGCTTCTTTGACAAGGACACCTATCCCGTGCGGCCCACCACGCTCGCCGACCGGGTGCGCATCGTACCGGGTGGCTCCAGCGTCCGCGACGGGGCCTACCTGGCGCCCGGTGTGGTGTGCATGCCGCCGATGTACGTGAACGTGGGGGCCTACGTCGACGCAGCCACCATGATCGACAGTCACGCCCTGGTCGGCTCGTGCGCGCAGATCGGGAAGCGAGTGCATCTGTCGGCGGCCGCGCAGATCGGCGGCGTGCTGGAGCCGGTCGGTGCGCTGCCTGTGATCATCGAGGACGATGTGCTGGTAGGCGGAGGGTGCGGCGTCTACGACGGCACGATCGTGCGCGACCGAGCGGTGCTCGCCGCGGGAACGATCCTCACCGGCTCGACTGCCGTGTATGACCTGGTGCGCGAGCAGGTATATCGGCGCACCGCGGAACGCTCGCTCGAGATTCCCGCCGGCGCCGTGGTGGTGCCCGGCGCGCGAGCCGCACCAGGATCGGTCGCCGGTCGCTGGGGTGTCTCGCTCTACACTCCGGTGATCGTCAAGTACCGCGACGCGAAGACCGACGCGGCGACGCTGCTCGCAGACGACCTGCGATGAGGTGGCTATGACGAACCAACGCGTGGCGGTGCTGGGATTGGGGAAGATCGGAACCATCCTGCTCCAGGGCCTGTTGAAGGCCGGCGTCTCCCCGGGCAGCGCCTGCGCCACCGTGCGCCACGTCGAACGGGCCCGCGCGCTGAGCGCGCACCTGCCGGTGACGGTCGGCACGGACAACCGCGCCGCGGCGCGTGCGGGGGACATCATCCTGATCGCAGTCAAGCCCCAGAACGTGGGCGAGCTGCTCGACGAGATCCGCGCCGACGTCACGCCGGCGAAGCTGATCGTGTCCGCGGCGGCCTCGGTGCCCACCAGCTACATCGAGGGTCGACTCGAGCGAGGAGTGCCGGTGGTGCGCGCGATGCCGAACACCCCGTGCCAGGTGGGCGCCGGCATGACGGGAATCTGTCGGGGCAGCCACGCGACCGACGCCCACCTCCAGGCGGCCCGCGAGCTGTTCGACACCGTGGGGCGCACCGTAGTGGTGGACGAGAAGCACATGGATGCGGTGACCGGACTCTCCGCCAGCGGACCGGCGTTCGTTTACATCATTCTCGAGTCGCTGGCGGAAGCCGGCGTGAAGGTCGGTCTACCACGGGACGTGGCGACCCTGTTAGCGGCGCAAACGCTGCTCGGCGCGGCCAAGGTCGCCCTCGAAACCGGTGATCACCCTGCCCTGCTCAAGGACGCCGTCACCACGCCGGCGGGCTGCACCATCGACGGCATCCTCGAGCTGGAGGAGGGGAAGCTGCGCGTGACCCTGATCAAGGCCGTGGTGAAGGCCACGCAGCGGGCGAAGGAGCTGATGTTCGAGAAGTGAGCGCGGCTCAGCCGCACTCCGAGAACCCGCACACGTGACACTTGGCGCAGCCCTCGGCGAAAGCGAGCTGCGACCCGCAGTCGGGACAGGCGCCGATGAATTCCTGTTGCGGCGCCCCCGCGCGCACCGCGGCCGGGCCACCCTGCCCCGGGACCACCTCGCGCGCTGGGAGCGCCGCCGCGCCGAGCAGGTCCTGTTGCACGCCCTGCTTGTCCTGCATCCACTTCTCGATCGCGATGCCGATCGCGTCGGGCACCGAAAGCACCTTGCTCGGGCCCAGACCCACCGCCCGGTCGGACGAAATGCCGCGCAGCTGGCGGTAGATCTCCGTCATCGGAATGCCGGAGCGCAGCGCGAGCGAGATCAGCCGCCCGATCGCCTCCACGTCCGCCATCAGCGCGCCACCGGCCTTGCCGAGCGAGATGAACACCTCGAACGCTTGCCCCTTGTCGTCCTCCGTGATGGTCACGTACATCGTGCCCAGCGGGGTCTCGACCCGTCGGGTGGACCCCTTGAGCAGGTCGGGACGGGAGCGCTTGGCGCGGCGCTGGAGGTTCTCCGCCTCGGCATCGTGCAGCCGCGCGCGCGTGCGCTCCAGCTCGGCGTCGAGCTCGGCGACCCGACCCAGGGCTTCGGCGAGCTGGCGCGGGGCGTCGTCCGCGACCGCACCCGTCGCCAGCGCCTTGACCTTCTTGGCGGTGGCGCCGGTGGAGAGCACCTGCATCGGCCTGCATCTGGATGTGCCACTCGGGGGTCACGTCGTGCGCCGTCACGAACACGCGCTGCCACTTCGCAGGCACCTCGTCGAAGTGGATGTGACCCGCTGCGGCGATCCGCTGCATGAGGGCGTCCGAGTACCAGCCTTCGTGCCGCGCGAGGCGCACGAAATCCTCGTTGACGTCGGGCATCAGCACGCCAGCCTGGTTGCGCATGAACGCGACTGCGAACAGCGGCTCGATCCCCGAAGAGCACCCCGCGATGATCGAGATCGTCCCCGTGGGCGCCACCGTGGTGAGGTTGCAGTTGCGGAGCCGGCGCATGGGGCGCACCCGCTCGCCCCGCGGGCCGCGGGCGCAGGTCGCGTCCGGCCCCCAGATCGATTGCTCCCACTCCGCGAAGACCCCCCGCTGCTCGGCCAGCTGCTCCGACGCCACCTTCGCCTCTTCGTCCACGAACTCCATGAGCCGGCGGCCGAGCGCCACGCCCTCGTCCGAGTCGTAGGGCAGGCCGAGCCGTACCAGCAGGTCTGCCCACCCCATCACGCCGAGCCCGATGCGCCGGATGCGCTTCGCCAGGTCGTCGATCTCCGCGAGCGGATAGCGGTTCGCGTCGATCACATTGTCGAGAAAGTGGGTGCAGAGGTGCACCGCCGTGCGCAGGCGATCCCAATCCACGTCCCCGTCCCGCGCGAACCCGCCGACGTTGATGGACCCCAGGTTGCACACATCGTAGGGGAGCAGCGGCTGCTCGCCGCAGGGGTTCGTCGCCTCGTAGCTGCCGAGACGAGGGACCGGGTTGTAGTGGTTGGCGCGGTCGATGAAGTACACCCCCGGCTCGCCCGTCTTCCAGGCGCCGTGGACGATCTTGCGAAACACGTCACGGGCGTCGAGCTGACCTACCACCGCGCCATGGCGAGGGTGGATCAGGTCGTAGCTCGTGCCCTCCTCGACCGCCCGCATGAACGCGTCCGTGACGGCGACCGAGATGTTGAAGTTCGTCACCTGAGTGAGGTCGTCCTTGCAGGCGATGAACTCGAGGATGTCGGGATGGTCCACCCGCAGGATGCCCATGTTCGCGCCGCGGCGGGTGCCGCCTTGCTTGACCACGTCGGTCGAGGCGTCGTACAGCTTCATGAACGACACCGGGCCCGAGGCCACTCCCATCGTCGAGCGGACCACGTCGTTCTTGGGGCGCAGGTGCGAGAACGAAAAGCCGGTCCCGCCCCCCGACTGGTGCACCAGGGCCATGGCGCGGAGCGTGTCGTAGATGCCGCTCTGGCCGTTCGAGAGGCAATCGTCCACCGGCAGCACGAAGCAGGCAGACAGCTGCCCCAACGGTCGACCGGCGTTCATGAGAGTGGGGGAGTTCGGCATCCACACGCGCGTCGCCATCAGCTCGAAGAACGTCTCGGCGAGGCCCTCGACGGCCTTGTCGGAGGCGCCGTAGCGGCCGTCCGGCTCGGCGACGGTGCGGGCCACCCGCCAGAACAGGTCTTCGGGTTGCTCGACCGGCCTGCCCTGGTCGTCCTTCACCAGGTAGCGCCGCTCGAGCACGGTGATGGCGTTGGGGCTCAGATCGAGCGTCCCCTTGCGGGTGGAAGCAGTCATGCCGGCTCGTCCCTCTGCGGTGTGAGCTTGCTCACAAAGCGCGTGCTATGTGTGAATTTAACAGCGCGCAAAACAAAAAACGTGGAGCAGCAAGGTAGGCCGGGTGGCACGTCGGGGCAACACAGGCGAGAGCGCTGCCGGTACAACGCTTTTCAGCAATTCACATCACAAACCTGCTCGCACGATCGGGAACCGGCCCGCGCGATGCCGCTCCGCTTCCGCTACATAATGCTCCCACGTGACCCGGATCCGCTCCCGCAGGGCGTCGTCCACGCGTCGCGCCACGCGGGCAGGCACACCGACCAGCAACGACCCCGGCGGCACCCGGGTTCCCTCGGGCACCACCGCACCGGCAGCCACGACGCTCCCTGTGCCGACGTGCACGTCGTTCAGGAGAATGCTGCCCATGCCGATCAGGCAGTCGTCCTCCACGGTGCAGCCGTGCAGGATGGCCCGGTGGCCCACCCCGACCCGGGCGCCGATTCGCGCGGGCTTCCCTTCGTCCACATGGACGATGGTGCCGTCCTGCAGGTTCGTCGCCTCACCCACCATGATCGGCGCCATGTCGCCGCGCAGCACGGCGCCATACCAGACGCTGGCGCGCGCGCCCAGTGTCACGTCCCCCAGCACTACTGCGCCCGGGGCGATGAATGCAGTCGCGTGGATGTGGATTACTGCCTCACCGGCTCGAACCGCCACTGCACCCACGCGTCGACCGGCTCACCGTTCTTCTGCGCGGGGTTCCAACGCAGGTTACTCGCCATGTCCATGGCTTGATCGTTGAAGGTAGCGAGGTTGGATGGGCCGAACACGCGGGCCTCGAGCGTGGCGCCGTCGCGCGAGACATGGATCAGGAGAATAGCTTGCCGTGGCAGCATCGGCGCGTCGGCGGGGATCGGGATGCGCGTGGCGGAGAGCGGGACGGGCGGTGTGTCGAAGCAGATCTTGCCGTGGTTGTACTCGGGCCCGGGCGCGTCGCACGGGCCCGTCCCACTTTCCCCGCCGCCGACCGTGGCAGGCTCGAGCTCGACTTTGACGCTCAACGGCGCGCCCGGGGTGATCACGACCGGCCGCTCGTACGGCGCGAACCCCGCGGCCCGCACGGCGAGCGCGTACGTGCCGGGGGGCACGTCCCCCTGACCACGGAACGGCTGCCCGTTGAGCGTGACGCGGGCGCCTGCCGGCAGGCCCTGCAGCGTGAGCCGCCCCGGTGTTCCCGGCGCGACGGGCGGGTGCGTCGTCTCGCCCGCCGCGGGCCGCGTGGCAGCCGTGTCCGGAGCGGCGCCGGACGCGCCCGTGTCCCCCAGCAGCCGCTGCGCGAGCGTGTCCCTGAGGGTGGCGGTCACCGAGTCGGGCACCGCGGCGCGCGCGAAGAAGAGCAGACCCTTCTTGTAGGCATACAGGCCCGGGGCGCCGAGCGCCACGACGACGACGACGACCCAGAGGGCGATCCCCGCGCCCACGGAGCGGTGGTGCTCGACGGAGGCAGCGAGCCGCGCCCCCATCGGCGCGCCCGGCAGCGGCGTGGTGGGCGCGCCGGCGATGCGGGCGCCCGCGAGCGACGGGATCGCTCGGGTCGGCGCGGTCGCGAGCCCGACGGCCGCGAATCCGCCGCCCGCTTCCAGCGCCTGGACCAGATCGTCGGCGGTCTGGAAGCGATCGTCTGGGACCTTGGCCATCATCTTCCGGACGAGCTCGAACAGCGTGCGCTGGTCGTAGGTCTCGAGCGGCGGCGTGGGCACCTCCTCCATGATGTGCTTGTAGCCGATGGAGAAGGAGTCCTCGCCGTCGAACGGCACGCTGCCGGTGAGGCATTGGTAGGCGACGACGCCGAGCGAGTAGATGTCGCTGCGCCCGTCGAGTTGCTGCGCGCGGGCCTGTTCGGGGCTCATGTAGTGCGGGGTGCCGATCGACATGCCCGTGCCCGTGAGCTTTCCGCCCGTCGCCGCCTTGGCGATGCCGAAGTCCGTCACGACGGCCTGGCCGTGCTCGTCGAACATGATGTTGTCGGGCTTGATGTCGCGATGCACGATGCCGCCCTTATGCGCGTAGGCGAGCGCGCGCGCGACCTGCACGAGGACCTGGCGGATCTCGGCGGGGGGAAGCGAGCCGCGCGCCGCGAGGACGGACGCGAGCGGCTTGCCGCGCAGAAACTTCATGACGAAGTAGATCACCCGGCCGGACTTGCCGACCCGGTAGATCGGGATGATGCTGGGGTGCTCGAGCTTCGCCGAGGTGCGCGCCTCACGCTGAAACCGCTCGACGAATTCCTTGTCGAACGCGAGCGAGAACGGCAGGACCTTGATGGCGACCTCGCGCTCCAGCTGTTTCTCGCGCGCCTTGAAGACGATGGCCATGCCGCCCCGACCGAGCTCGTCGAGGATCTCGTACTCGTCCTTGAGCTGCTCCCGCACGAGCTCGAGCTCGGTCAGCTCTTGCGTATTCTGGATCGGCGTCGCCGCGAGATCCAGGCCGCAGGAGCGGCAGAACTTACTGGCGTCGTCGTTCTGAGTGCCGCAGCGGGAGCAATACATCCATTGTTCCGAGGAGTCGCGGAAACTTACGGGCGCGTCGGAGCGGGTGTCAACCGACTAGCGCGACACAATGACGAACTGGCGACGGCGCACGAGCGACGTGGCGGTCGCGGGGTCGCGGATCTCGACGGCGAGAACGTAGCTCCCCTTGGACGCGTCGCGCAGATCGAGCGCGCGACGCACCCGCGTGACGGGACCGTCGGCGGGCGCGTCGAACTCGAACAAGACCGGCGCTTGTCCCCCACCGAACAGCCGGTGAAACAACGAGCGACGCCTGTCGCGCTCGAGCCGGACGATGGTGTGGTACGGCGCCCCCGACGCAAGCCCGTACACCTCGTAATACAGCTCGGCCGAGCCGCCCTCGGCGAAGCGGCCCAGCGGGTTCAGCGGCACCGTGTCCGACCCGGTCGTCCACGCGAGCCCCGAGCCCTGGCGGCCGAGCACGAGGTCGCTCGCGGCGAAGCGCGCGCCGTCGAGCGTGCCGACGGCGATCGAGTCACGGATCACGAGGTCGCCCGCGTCGCTGCCCGGCTCTTGGACCAGCAACCGATAGCGGTACGCCCCCGGCGGGACCGCAAGCGCGACCTGCCCGGTGAGATAAGCGCCCTGACGGAGCGGCGCCGCGGCGGCGAACACCCGGGTCGTATCGAGTCGCGCCACCAGGTTGTCGAGGCTGTCCGAGACGACCAACCGGAACGCGACGGGATAGAGGACGCGCGTCGAGTCCCCGGCCGGCGTCAGGCGCTGGCCCGGAATAGCGAACACGACGTGCAGCTCCTGTCCGGTGTGACCGCGCGCGCCGACGACGAAGTCCGACGCCAGCACCTCGAGCGGCGTGGTGAACGTCCGGCGGTAGCTATCGGTGGTCGTGCCCACGGTGATGCTGCGCTGGCCCAGGCTACGCTCGGTGGCGAGCACGCCCGCCGCGTTCGCCGAGCCGAGGGTGTTTCCCAATCGGGCGTACAGCGGATTGATGTCCGCCCGCGAGGCGAACAAGTCGCTGGTGAGAGGATCGAGGCCGCGCCGGCCGGTGAGCGCCAGCGCGCCGCGGAAGCCCGTAGACAGCGCGTCGGCCAGACTCTCCACCAGCTTGTAGTCCTGGACGTCCTCGCGCGCGACGAAGTGAAAGATCAGATCGCCGTCGGGCCGCCGGTACAGCCACGTCTCGTTCGGCTCGAGGCGGTCCAGCACGCGGGGGTAGGTCGCACGCTTGTCGGGCGAGCCGTGGCGCAGATAGATGACGCCGCGGTCGTCGAAGTCGCGCTGATCGGCGCGGTAGCGCTCGGTGATGTCGTAGTGCCGATGCCGGCTCACGAGCCGGAAGTTGTGCCAGGCGTAGAACCAGCGGCGGTAGTGCTCGGCCAGCCGCTCGCCCGGCTCACGCGCTTCGGCCACGTCGCGCTGCAGCCAAAACCGCTCGAGCCACGCCGCCCGCGGCCCGGGGGAAGTGAAGCCGTCGAACGGCGCCAGCTCGTCAGGGTGCGCCACCACGCCCAGGTCGGCGCGATACAACGCCAGCGCCTCCGGCGACCGCGCCAGGCGCGCCCCGGCGAAATAGGTCCGCCACCCGTCGGTCGGTCGTTGCGCGTAGTAGTAGCTCCGCGCAAGCTCGAGCAGGCCCAGCCCGGAGTCGCCACCGACGCCGAGGTAGGCCTGGAACGCCGCCAGCGCCGAGTCCGCTTCGCCGACCTCCCGCTCCACCCGGCCCCGCGCCAGCTGGATCTGCGCGTTTCCCCCCGCGGGTGACGCCGCCGCGAGCCGCACCGCCTGCAGCGCCACCTCGAGCCGTGGCTGGATGCGCTGGGCCAGCGCCGCGTTGGCGAGGTCGATGCTGGCCTGCGCGAAGCTCGCGTCGGCTTGCGTGGCCCGCGCCAGCGCCCGCGCCGCTTTGCTCAAATAGTCCTTGCCGAGCTGCTGGCGCAGGTTTTCGATCGCGAGCACGGCGTGCTCGCCCTGCGCCAGCTCGGCGAGCCCCAGCCCATACCAGGGGTAGGGCCAGTCGGGCCGGAGCTCCGCGGCCCATTCGAACTCCCCGGCTGCGTCGTCGTAATGTGACTTGGTGTTGGCGGTCTCTCCCAGCCGGTGGGCGATGAACCCGAGCCGGACGTGGACGAGCGGGTCGTCGCGGTGTTGCTTCGCCACCTGGATCATCGCGGCCTCGAGTCGCTTCAACGACAACGAATCGGTCACGCGCGCGAGCGAGTCCCGCAGCGCCTCGATCGCGGCGCGCTCGGTGGGTGACTGGGCGGTCAGGCGTAGGGCGAGACTAACGGGTAAAGCAAGAAGGACGAACAGTGAGCGCCGCATGCTTCAATTATATCCCGGCAACGTGAACTGGGTTCATGCGCCCGGCAACGAGAACGGGTTCATGCGTCCAGGAACGAGAACGGGTTCATGCGCCCGGCAACGAGAACGGGTTCATGCGTCCGGCAACGAGAACGGGTTCATGCGTCCAGTTCCCAGGCTAAAGCCTGGGCTCGGCACGACACTGTGCTAAAGCACACCACGCTGCAGCGTTGGGCTGCCGCCCACCCTTCAGGGTGGGAATCGATGGGCGTACATACCGCCCTCCCTCAGAAATCCGATGCAAACGCCATGTACAGCTGCGGGCGCCGCGCCGCCCCGGAGGGAGGATCGGCGAGCGGTACGGCGACGCCGAGCCGGAGCTGCACCAGGAAGTCGTAGTTCAACATCAGGTCGCCGGCGAGCTCGACGCCGGCCGAGCGAAGCCGCGTGAGCCGCGGCGCCGCGCCCGGGTCCCAGGCATCCCCGTCGTCGCCGAATATGTTGAGCCACAGCTTGTCGGCGCCGAACGGGAGGTGGCCGAGCGGCGCGTCGACGAGCGCGAGCGGCAGGCGGTACTCCACGGTCGCGGTCGCGGCGCGCCGCCCCCGCAGCTCGCCGCTGCGATAGCCCCGCACCGGAAAATCGCGCGTCGCGCCGAGCGCCTGGCCGAACGTGAGACCCAGGGCGCCCGACGACACACCGCCCGCCTTGAAGAGCTCGCCCAGCGGCCCGCCGGTGGCCCCGGCGGCGAGACGGAGGGCGAGCACATGGTGCGCGAACCCCCCGACGCCCGGGACATGAGCATACAGGCCGAGCCGCGAGCGAGCCTCGCTCGACCACCGGGCGCCACCCGCCTCAGCCCGCCGTCGATACAGCGCCGACCAGCTGAACCCGTCCTGCCGCGAGACGGCGAGCGGTGCGGACACAACGTGCGTCAGGGCGAACGTCGCCGACCCGCCCACCAGATCGTGACCGGCGCAGCCCGGGCAGATGTCGCTGAGCGACGTATCGGGGATCGTGACGAAGCGCGTGCTCTTGAACTCCGCGGCCAGGCGCACGCTCGCGAAGGTGCGCCACCGCCGCGCGACGAACGACATGCCGAGGGCGGCCTCCTGCGTACGCTCAGAAAGGATGACCGCGGCGAGCACATCGTCCCAGGTGCTCGACGCCGAAGCGTCGAGCGTCGGGTTTCCCAGGCCGCTCCATAGGGCCGCGAACGACCCGAGTGCGCGGAACGGCTGCGGCGCGACGAGGCCGGTGGCGAGGTAGGTGAACCGGCCGACGACATCGGCGCCGGCGGTGGCGCCGCCCCAGAACCGTCCGCTCGGCCCCGCATCGAGGAACAGGGGCACCCAGAAATGCGGCCGGAGCGAGGGCCATGCCGCATAGCCTGTCTCACGCGTTGCAACCGCCGGCGCGGAGTCGAACGCGACCGGCCGGTCGGCCGCCACGGGCGGCCCGGCCTCTCCGCCCGGCGCGCGCCGTAGCTCCCAGCCGCCGGCCGCGAGCGTGGCGTACAACAGCGTCCCGTCGGCGAGCGCCGTGGGCGCCCGGGCGCCCAGCGGCTCTGCCGTGAGGGGCTCGGCGCCAGTCGAGTCGCGCCAGCGGTACACTTGCGGGAATCCGGTCGGGTCGGTGACGAACAACAGGTCGCCTCCAGGCGTCCACGTCGGATCGGTGATCACGCCGGCCGACTCCCGCAACACCGTGCCGGCCTCGGGTGCATCGGCCGGCCAGCGCAGCAGCGCCCAGTGCCCGTTCGCGTTCCGCGTGCCCGCCACCCAGTGCCCGTCGGGAGAGGGCACGACCTCGCCCCACGTCACGCTCCCACCGGCGGGCCCGGGCGGAACGGGCAGCGCCGGGCGATTGCCGGCTGGGAGGAGCGCGATCACGGACAAGCGGCCCCCGCCGGCGCGAGGCGAGACGAGCCTCGCCCCGTGCGTCACGCGGCGCCATTGCCCGCCGGGCAGCCACCGGTACAGGTCGCTGTGCGCCTGCCAGCGGGATGTCCAGTCGAGCTGCGCGACGACGAGCGTGTCGCCGAGCCAGTCGTAGCTGACCTCGGCGTTCACGCGGTGCGTGCGCAGGACGTGGAACCCCGTCGCGTCGAGCACCCGCAGTTCGCTCGGCCCCTTACCGTCGTCGCGCAGGTACGCGACGTACCGGCCGTCGGGTGACGCTTGTGGCACCGGCTCGGTGCGGAGTGCGCGGTCGATGACGCGGGCGGTGGTGGCGGTCGCCCCCACCTGGGACGGAGGTCGAGTCGCCCTGGGCCATTCCGCCTGCAGCGAGCGACCGGGAGCGACGCGAGCGATCTGCCGCCCCACCCGATACGGGATCAGCTGGGCGGACGTCGCCTCCACGAACCGCGGCACGACGGAGTCCCCCGTTTGGCCCGCGAGGTAATGGAAGAAGCGGCTGCCGTACGCGTACGGTACGAGTCCGTCCGCCCACCGGGTGAAGAACACCGCATTCCATGGCGAACGCGACGCGCCCGCGGCGCGATCGGCCGCGAGCAGCTGCGTGTGCAAGCTTCCCGTCACCCGCCCGCCGTTGGTGAACTTCGACTCGTAGTAGACCGCCAGGCCTTCGGTCACCCAACTGGGCTGATACTCGTTGGGAAACAGACCGGGGACGCGGCCGAAGACCGCCTGCAAACCGCCCCAGAAGCCCCGCACCCGGTCGAGGTGAAAGACGTGGGTGAGCTCGTGCGTCGTGACGAGCCGGAGCCAGCTGTCGTAGTGCTGCAACCCGGGCTCCGTGGCCGGGGGCGGGAGGAAGACATAGATGCGGTCGGACGGGAAGACGAGCGTCGCGCCGTTCGCCGCGTCGATGTCGTCCACGAGCGTCAGGTCGACCACTTGGCGCGGCGGGTGAAGCTCGGACGCGAGCAGCCGGTACGCACGTTCGGCCTCCCGCGCGGCGACGTCTGCTACGTCTCGGTAAGCCGGGCGGAAGTGAACGCGAAAATGGGGCGCGTGGAGGGTGCGCCAGGGGCCCGAGGGATCTTGAGCTTCGGCGCGGGGAGCGAGCATGGTCAAGAGAAGAATGCGGAGTGCGGAATGCGGAATGCGGAATATAAGTGGGAGGTCGAGCGCGCGCCTCGAGCCTTCCCTAAAACTCCGCGCTCCGCATTCCGCACTCCGCACTCTCACGGCTCCCTCGCCCGCTCGCGCAAGAACGCCTCGATCCCCCGAACCAGCCCTCGCGCATAGCGCGCTCGCCCCTCCTCGCTCAGCAACATCGCTTCCTGCTCGGGGACCATGATGAAGAGGCCCTCGGTGAGCGCCGCCGGCATCCACGTCGGACGCACGAGCGCATAGTCGCCCCGGCCCATGCCGAGGTCCCGCAGCCCGAGCTCAGCGACCAGGGCGCGCTCGAGCGCGCGCGCCAGCGGGGCGCTGCGAGGATGGAAGTAGTAGACGCTCGTGCCGT
>WNGM01003317.1_pt1 | contig 16139 bp, 15 predicted proteins | sample 5400571 | NCBI WGS metagenome assembly WNGM01 (sample SAMN13153378, study PRJNA577476) | soil metagenome | isolation source: 100 cm soil or saprolite under Garry oak tree replicate 2 | place: USA:California | collected 2016-06-15 | reverse complement strand
CACTCCAGATTCGGGCAAAATTGAAGCGACGCGTTCATTGGCTCTGTTGTGTTTGTTTTCATATTCACAACATGCCAATGAGTGTCCGATTTTTCAAGCCACCCCTGACTTCTTTCCACCGGTTAGTGGGGTTCTACCCACAGGTATTGGTAAATGCATATTTTTGTGCTATTCTTTTCTAATTAAAGAAACATGGCAGAAACTTTAATAAGATTTCCCGTTATTAAAGGTTTCTTTAATAGCAGGATAGCTTATTAAAGTTTCTGCCAATAACTTGTTTAAGGAGTAAATCCAAAGTAAAAATGCTATGGAGATGATAAAAAGATGGCTAGCGTAAGAGTTTCAGGGACATATATTACAAATACCCTTTCCCCAGAACATTTTAAATCTTTTATTCCAAAACCTCTGCCTCCTAATCCACCATTAAACCTTAGTGCAGAGCATTATGTGCTTCTTGATAAGGCAACGCTGGCTTTAGGACGGTTAGATGGCCTTACAGGGCAACTTCCACGCGACGTCGTTTCCTTATACACATACTTCTATGTACGCAAAGAAGCGGTATTATCATCACAAATTGAGGGAACACAATCATCCTTATCTGACCTTATTTTGTACGAGAATAATGAAATGCCGGGTGTTCCTTCTGAAGATGTGAGAGAGGTTGTTCAGTATGTTAAAGCTATGTATCATGGTCTCAAACGACTTCGAGACCATAATTTCCCCTTATCTTTACGGCTGATCCGTGAAATCCATGAGATTCTGCTCTCCTCTGGAAGAGGTAGTGAAAAGATGCCAGGTGAATTTAGAACCTCACAAAACTGGATTGGTGGTGATAGACCTGGTAATGCGAAATTTGTACCACCCCCGCCGAGTGAGGTAATTGCATGTATGGGAGCGCTTGAGAAGTTTTTTCATGATAAAGACTTACATATGCAGGTTCTACTAAAAGCCGCGCTTATACACGTTCAGTTCGAAACTATTCACCCATTCCTTGACGGAAATGGGCGCTTAGGACGTTTGCTCATAACTCTATTCTTATGTGCCGAAGATATTTTGCTAGAGCCACTGCTTTATTTAAGTCTCTATATTAAACAACACCGAGAAATGTACTACGACTTGTTGCAACGAGTTAGAACCGAAGGTGATTGGGAAAGCTGGCTTCTTTTTTTTCTCACAGGTGTCTATGAGACGGCTAATCAAGGCGTTCAAACATCTAGAAATATTTTAGAGCTCTTCCAGAATGATCAACGACGTATTGAAACATTAGGGCGATCGACAGGAACGGCACTCCAGGTCTTTAAGCAGCTGCAATCCATGCCACTCATGAGTATCCAACGGACATCACAAGAAACACATATCTCCGTACCAGCCGTTACTACAGCATTAACTCGCTTGCAAGAGTTAGGGATTGTACACGAGATAACGAGGAGACGACGTGATAAACTCTACAGTTATGAGAAATATATTCATCTTCTTAATGAGGGAACAGAACCCATAAGAAGATAGAATATATGCTCTTTCAAGGTGAAAAATATTCATGCCCCTCATAAAACAAATGTTCCGATCCTTGCCCTTTGCTTCGCGACCTCAAGACAAGCTCTAGCAATGTGGAAAGGAAAGTCGAATCAAATTAGGAGTAATCGGCAATGGTAAAACTAACTACTCGTGCACTTCTGGAGCAACTGGGATTATCCATCACCACACCTCGGAGTGACTCCCGCGGATATGGATATTCTTGGCGCAGTCGCCTGTGGGTAGGCCCGTTTAAGAGCGGTGAGGCCCAGGCATAACAGAAATACATCCTGATTATGGCCCGGCAGCGGCGCATAGCGAGCATAATGTGGGCGACCGCATCACATACACACAAAATAATGAAACCTGCACAGGTGAAATCTTATGGGTAGCAGCTGCAAGTGAACGCCGGGGCAAGCCGATAGGGCAGCATTATATCGTTGCGCCCGATTGTGAAAGTGGATTTGTTGATATTGTCTTCCTGGTGATGTGCTTGTCACTCAGTAAGAAACGTAAAATCCAACGTAATACATGGCTGGTTGACGTTGGAACACAATTTAGACAGTGTTGGCGAATTCAAAAAGTGGGGAAAGATACTGCTAAAACAGCGCATTTTTCCTTTCCGGTGGGGAATATCGACCATCTTTCGTGCTTAAAAAAAATGGAACATCCCTTCGAAAGTTGAATTCGCCAACACTGTCAATTTAGTCATCAAAATCCGGATCGTCGTACTCGTTGTGGTCGTGGTAATCGTCGTCTGCGTCCGGGTTCGGGTTGTCGGTATCCCAATCATCTCGTCGGAACGCGTTCCTTTGCTGAAGACGAAGCGCATGTTGCGCTCTTCGTGCGGTCTCCTTTTCCCTGGCTTCCTGAAGACGAAGCGCTTGCTGCGCTCTTCGTACGGCTTCTTTCTCCTTGCAGAGCCGATTGTAGGTCTCGATATCGCGGTAGAAGTTGGCCTCGTGATCAGGCTGGGCAAAGCGGTAGCCGTGCCTGATAATCAGTTTGAGGATCAGGTTTTGCGCCCGGTTGAGTGACATCTTTTGCTTGGTGCACTTCACTATGGCGTCCTCCGCCCACTGGAAGTCGTAGAGGTGCATCTTGGGAAACTGCTGGGTGTGGCAGTAGAGAATGGTGATGGTCTTGTTCATAGAAATCATCTCACATTTTACTACTTGAGAATTCAATCAATGGACTCAATCAAAGATTGTGTGACATTTCCATTCGTCGTATCCACCAGCCAAGTAGTATTGATCGATGGCTTTTTTTGTGTAGAAGTGATCTGCATAGTTACCCCGAACCCCTTAAACTAATTTTCCTGTGTATTATCCGGTATTTCGACGCACGAGATAACTTCCCCATACTGAAGCCCTTCTCTTTTGCAATTTCCTTCACCCGTAGTCGTAGCATCTCTCTGTCCTTAGTTTTTCCTAGATACTAACAACTCTCCCCCATTGACTGAAGAACCGTAGTAATGGTACAGTAATTAGGGTACCATAATTAACAAAAAACGAGTACGAATAAAATAAGGGAAGAGGTCCTTCAATGCATTGGGCAGTCGAGTATAAGTTACCAAGTGGTTCAATAGGCTTGTGTATCTTTTCGGCCGAAGACCTACACGCCGCTCAGGTTTTTGTGGATGAGATGCGAACTCAGTACGGTCACGATCACGTTTTCAATCTGAACGAACTGTCAAACGGTGCGGGTATAGAAGAGCTTTATCAATTGTTCCCTAGATTAGCAGGTATCGTTAATAGGGGAAATATACCAAGAAAAAAACAGAATATCGTTGATCCATCAGACATCCTCACAAGCTAAGGCATCGACAAAAAGAAGGCGCGGTATCCATCTCAAGAGCCGCGCTTTTTGTTGCAAGCAATGAGAAGGGCAGATTAGGTATGAATATCCCAGATTACCTGTCCTTGTGAGAAGATATTCACCTCGAAACCCAACGTAAAGCTATGCATGTTCGCTGGGACTTCATACACCACCGCGCCTTTCAGCAAAGATCCAACCGCTACTTTCCCGTCCAGTGTGGCGCCGGCATCCGGGTCTATCGTCACATCATACTTTTGCCCTGTGCTATCGAGAAGCGTGAATTGCAACGCGCTACTGATGCTTTGCTCCTGGTTTGAGATATTTTTCACCTTAATGGTGAATACCAGGAACACATTCCCGGCTTTCTGTGGCTTGTTGAACTCGCTACCTGTGCTCGTTTTCGCTGAGACAATTTCGATATCCCAGATATTTCCGGCCTGTACAGCATCGGTCTGTTTGAAGTGCTGGGGAGCGGCCGCCGTGGTAGGTTGTTGTTGCGCCGGTTGAGTCAGCTGGGTACTGACGGTTGCCACACCTGTATTCACGTTCTTTGAAGCGTTGCTCACAAGCGCAGATGCGCCAATACAGCCAAGTACAAGTACACCAACGACGGCGAGGACAATCCAGAGCCAGGTCTTGCTTTTCTTCCTTGGTGGTGGTTGCATCGGTTGCTGTTGATACATCGGTTGCTGGGGTGAATAAGGCTGCTGCTGTTGCCATTGAGGTTGACCGTAGTTCTGCTGTGGTGGTTGCTGTGGATAGGGTTGATTACCGGGGTACGGCTGTTGCGGTGGCTGTTGCCATGGTTCGTTGGTTGGTGGTTGATTCGACATAAGATAGTTCCTCCTAATCTTGGATAATTTGTAAGTATAAAAAAGACTATTCAATATAGATAACTAAACTTTGCGTGGGAAGTAACACATATTCTAAGGTATGCTTTAAGCCTGCTATCATCTGATGAATGCGGTGTATGGATACTCACCATATCACCGCGCTTATACATTTCATCCTCATCAGGTGGCTGTGGATAGCACCTCGGACACAGGCACAGGAGATCGTGATAATTGGAGCCGTGAGGAGTGTATCTCTTGGGTGTCTCTTGCTCATGGCCTGATACTTGACATAATTCTGTAACTCACCTGGTGCGTTGCAAGGCTCTGAGAGGGCGAAACATCCCAACGTACAGAAAGCCCCGCTTAGATGGTTGGCAGGAATTCCTGTTATACAACAATTGTGGTACAGTCCGACAGTCCGGCACCTACACGCGCGTGATATAGTGTCAATCTGTCAACTGGTCCTTCTCAACCTCATTTATGTCGGCAGATTGCGACTTCGCCCTGATGAGCATAAGTTGTTTGTAGGCTTGCCAGTGTTCTTCGCACATATTGTTACCGCCATTGGTGTTTCGTTGAATACATCCCTCTATTGTACAGATGATGAGAAAGCCGCGTTCATCACGTTTGCCTTTAGTGAACGCACCTTCACCATTTTTGCCGTTTTTGTGCTCAGGTAGTGAAGGTAGTGAAGGTAGTGAACTGAAATCTGAGGGTTTTGGCAGTGTTGTAGTGTCTCGTGAGATATTACTGTTTTTTGGTTCACTACGTTCACTACCTTCACTCACGTTCACTGTTTCATCAGTGGCCAGTAACCGTACACCGTGATAGACATATGCGCCGCCCGTTCCTCGCTTGCTATGCAGCCTTCGCTCATTGAGCGCCCGTTTCAAATCTTTGGCGTGAAAGTGCTCTCCATTCTCTACACACCATGCCTCATAGCGTTCTAGCAGTTCTTTGGTGCTTGCCCTCTCATCTTCACCAAACACACATTCATTCGCTAAGAAGTTGGCTGTCGTGTCCATTTCCGCTTTATAGGCTTGTGTAGCCTCATTCACTGCTTTCGGAACATTCAAGCGCCCTTGTGCATACCATGCTATACAGCCTTGTACTAACCACGCGAAAATACCTTCAATTTCATTGGATAGGAGCTTCTCGACAAAGCGTTTATCGATTTGATGCTCTTCAAACGTCACATTGAACGGGATGAAGTGGACACGCCGCCACATACCTTTTGTAGTGTCTTTCACTACAGGCTTATGGTTGACTGCTAACCAGAGCGTGAACTCAGGCATGAACTCAAATTCGTTTTCATGCAATCGCCTTGCTCGCAATGGCTCTTTACCCGTTGCCTTCTTGATAAATGCCTCATTTAGTCGGCTTCCCATTGTGTTCTCTGAAGCGGTTACCAATCGAGCGCCATACATTTCAGCAATATCATTGCGTACTGCCTCATATTTACGTACCTGAAATGTTTCAATATTGGCGGCCAGCCCATAACCGGCCATGATGTTACGCACCGCCTCTAACATCGTAGTTTTCCCGTTGCTCCCGTTGCCATGGCAGATGAAAAGGCATTGTTCACTGGTGTCACCTGAGAGCGACATTCCCAGGGCACGATGGATGAATGTGATAAGATCGCAATCTCCAGCGAAAATGGTATAGAGAAAATGCTTCCATTCGTTGCACGGTGCAAACGGGTTATAGTTGATCTTGATGCACCTGGTGAGGAAGTCTTTTGCGTCATGCGGGCGCAGCTCCCCCGTTTTCAAGTCGAGCGTTCCGTTATTGCAATTAATCAAGTGAAGGTGTCTATTGAACTCTTCAGGGATAATAGGTAACTCACTCTTTGCCCTGTCGAGCATGGCTCTAATGGCTCTACTCGACTCTGAAGCTACGGCATGTTTTGCAATCTTCTTGCGTTGCTCGTTGTTTTCCTCAGGTGTTGCCTCTTGGTAGATCGCTCTTACGGTGGTCTTAGCCAGTTGATCGACTTGCCCAGATCGGTCAATTTCCCAACACTTCCCATTAAACACTGCCCATTTGTTCCACGTCTCACACCACCGTACTTTGTGCCCATGCTTTGCTTTGAAGCGTTCGGCATTGCCCAGGTCAGTGAGATAAAAGGGGCTGGTATCTTCACCCCTGGCTGTCAGATTATCATGTAAAGCGTTGCCATTGCCATTTGTGGCTGTTTGCGGCTGAGGCGCAGGCGCTGAGCGTGGCGATTGCATACCAGCATCAATGCCACTTCTCAGAGTGCTTCCTATCTCACTATCATCAAGCCCTACTCGTGCAGCTGCATCGCTCAATTCCCGTTCCACTGTCGAGCGGGATAACTCGTGCCCTGCTACCAACTGCCCTAAACTGTAGGCTGAGCGGTTTAACTGTACATTGCGGCCACCCTCAGATGTGCTTGCAAGGATTGCACACTCGTCTTTTAGGGCTTTCAGTCCATAAAATGTATCACCATGGGTTTGTGTAATCTTAGGGAGAGGTGCCGCTCGTGGCTTTTCCTGCTTTGCCTTTGCCTCTTGACGTCTGTCTGTTATTTCAGAATGAATGGTGAGAAGTATCTCTTCTCTATCTTCAATGGTTGTAGGAGTGCCCTTGTAGTGATTGCCCGTGACTGTAAAACCTCGTTCGCAATCGTACATCTCAACACGGTTTGTACCGTCATATTTACTAGGTGCGAGGGCCTTAGGAATGTTACCGTGTACCCATATGTGCAAGCCTCTACCACTTGGGGAGTATTCAGTGTAGGAATTGAGACGGCTTACAATATCCTCACCAAATAGTGAAAGTTTGCCATGCTCGTCAATGCATTTATCAAGGTCTATGCCGGTGATTTTCTGTTCTTTGAGAAACATCCGGCCAGTGGTAAGAAACCGCTCTTTATCCGCCTTGTATGCCGTCTCAGCAACATCATACGTCTCCCAGGTGCCAGGTTTATTTGACATAGCATTACGGAGGGTAAATGGATTGATAGGTACCTTGCTTTTGTCGAAACATACCCATTGCTTGCCCTTGCGCAATTCATCCAGAGCTTGTAATTTTGTGGGTGCCTGCGTCATGCTGTAATGTTCCAGTTAATAAAAATATATTCTACTATGACTTTGTCGGCGAATGACAGTTCTGGTGGAAATGAGGTGTGCGGCCGAGAGAGCGCGACCACAAGGGATCGCCCCTATCATGCTGCGAATCCGCTTCCCAGGCCAGTCCGTCCATAGTAGGGGCGATCCCTTGTGGTCGCCCTGGTATTGTGCTCGCCCTTCGCCCTTGTGGTCACCCTGGTTGGGTTCATGCGCCGCGTTTCACTTGTTCTTTCATTCGCCAACAAACTCCCCCAAGGGTTGCACACATCATAACTTTCTGATAAAATCTAATCAGAGTTTATATTCATATTATACGTAGTAATTTTAAATTTCGCAATAAAGTCATATCTAGGAGATAAAATGGGCAATTCTGAGAAACCCTATCCAGACCTTGAGATAACACTTATCAAGCTGGAACTTGAGCTTCGCCTCCACGATGATCTCCGTGAAGAAGAATGGGAAGACCTTAGAAGTGATCACTATGTTGATAAGCTTCTTGATGGCACCCTCACTTGTAGCGCAGTAGCAGATACGGTCCGTCGTCGCCGGCAGATCTATGGTCAAAGCGAGATGAGTCAGGATAGCGCGGCTCGAACGTTATCAAAGGAAGACAAGGAACCTGAGAGTTTAAGCGTGCTATCGCTCCTTGTGGCCGAAGAAGCCGCGCAGGACATGGAGGTGCAGGCATTTCGTAAGAAGGTGCTTGGTGGCCAGTATCTACCCTCGCATAAGGTCACCAATTGGCTCCAGGAGAAGGCCAGGGAAGATGAACCGGCCACGTGGTGGGTGAAGGATTATCCCATACCCTCAGATCAACTTGTCCACCATATCATAGCGATTACCACGAGCGAGGGTGATACCCAGCACAAGCTAGAGCTGCATATCCCTCAGCCGCCACTTGCGTTAGGCATGAACGTGCCACTCTCGGAATGCCTTACCTTCCGCTTCCTGTTTTACCGCGAACCTGGCAGTGAGGAGATAAAGGAAATACCCACCGCTATGAACGGGACATTGGAAGCCCTTCGGCAGTTGAGCGAGCGTCTGGCGAAGGAATATGCATGGACAGCAGCAGATGCAACGCTTTTCGTCCTCACTAACCATCCTCCTGAGATCAGACCTTTGACCAGCACATCCCAGCCCAAGCAACTGCCAGCCCTCTCGCGTATCGTGCTCACCATAGACCCGGCGTTGTCGCCACAGGAAGTCGCAGAGCACTACCGTCAACTACGGCAAGAGATCATGCCGGCGCGACACCGAGACCTGAGCGAGAAGCACTTGCAACTCGCCGCCTTTTCAGGAACACACCCGAGGCTAGGAACCTGGCAACAGAAGATGGTGGAGTGGAACAGCAACCACCGCGACTGGGCATACAAGGAAGCATCGAACTTTGCCCATGATTGTCTACAAGCTCGTCGGCGCGTGTTGCGCTCCAATTAGCAAAGCAATAGAGCATTTTTGCGTTTCCTCCTTGCAAAGAGCCTGGCAGCGAAAGTCGGCCTGACTCATGATTTTTTATAAGATGAGGGCGACAGAGCTACCGGGCTGACGAGGCGACCAGACCCAACTGCCGCATCTGTGAACCGGTATCACGAAAGCCCCACATTTCAGCGAGTTTCCCGTTGGCAAGACGACAAATCTGGACGGCATCCAGCGTATACGATCTGCCGGTGGGAGGCATGCCCATGAAACTCCCCTTCATGGACTCTGCTGGCGAATGACACATAGAGTGAAATGTCCGGGTGAAGGGAAAGAAACGTTCCTTTGCCGCCATGCACGCCCCGGCTTGCGAAGCCGTACCATGGTAGGGCGATCCCTTGTGGTCGCCCGGTTCTGTGTAATGGGGCGGTGCGGTGGACAGAACGGCTCACATAGCCGCTTCACGACCATGAAGCGGAAAACGTCCATAGTAGGGGCGATCCCTTGTGGTCGCCCGGTGCGGGTGGTCGCCCGGTGCGTGCCGCCGCCCGGTGCGTGTGGTCGCCCGGTTCGGGTCAATGAATTTCGTTGCACTCGTTATTTCATTCGCCTATAGAGTCCCTCGTGGTCGCCCTGTGACGGGGCATTGCCACCATACACGCATCGGCTTGCGAAGCCGTAGCATGGTAGGGGCGACCCTCGTGGTCGCCCTGTGACGGGGCGATGCCTTGTGCTCGCCCTGCCCCAGGGCCTATGCACGTCCCGGCTTGCGAAGCCGTACCATGGTACAGTACGTTATTATCAGGCTCCACGCTCGATGTCGGCACGAGTGAACTGTATGACTCCGATGGCAAGCAACAGCGCAGCAATGCCCAGCATGGCCACGAACGGTCCCCACTGCCAGCCATCAGTGATCGGGCTGCCATAGTGGTGGAAGATCGAAAGCGACTTAGCCCACTCTGGCAGCTTGAGCACTGTGTGCAGCAGTTCGACAAAAAATGAGAGCGCAATGAAGGTGCCAACTATGCCGAGGATGGCACCCGGACGCAGTCGCCCAGCCAGGACGTAGACGAGCGCTGCCACGATGAGCTCCAGCGGCAGAATGCCGAACGATGCCGCTGCCACGTTTCCTGCATCTAGTTGCACATCTGTCAAGCTCGCACCCAGCAGAATACTGACCCAGATGGTGAGTACAACAATGACAGCAGCAATGAGCACTGCCCCAAAGCGTTCGAGGACAATCCGATAGCGCGGCGTTGGTGTGCTCAAGACCAGTTCCACACGCCCTCTCTCCAGGTCGCTTGCCCAGGCGAGTGCCTGGAACAAGGCGAAGATGACCGAAATGATAGGCACGAAGGCGAAGATGGCTCCTGCGAGAAATCCTGCATTGGTGCCAATGTCATGGCCACCAAACAGCTGGTAAAAGACCGGGTTGTTAGCATACATCTTCTGCAAGGGATCCTCCATGCTGCGTGTCAACATCGTGATCCATCCCACACCGATCACCAGACCCACGACCCACCAGCACACTGAGAACAGCTGCGCTCGCAATGCTCGCAATCCCACCGTGCGCACAAAGACGTTCCTCTTCGCCGGTTCTAAGGCTTCTAAACCAGCATCGGAACGCGCCTCTGGTTTCCCCCGATTCCACGATGGCAGCACGAGCCCGCCTATATCGCGCCTGACGAAGAGGGGGATACTGGCGACCGCAAACATGAGGCTCAGTGCCAGCAGTAGTAAGCAAGCGCCGGGATTGAAACCATGCGTTGGCGTGTAAAATGGCAGCAGCGGCTTGCTCGCATGGTAATAAAAGAATGGCGAGAGACGCTGGAACCACTGGACCCATGTGGTGTTCTCGATGATATGTCCTGTACCATCAAGCACATAGCTGAGCGCCAAAAGCAGACCGGCCCATCCCGCTGCTACCAGCCGGCTGTTCAGCACTTGCGAGAGGAACAGTGCAAGCAGACCGAAGAGCAGAGCGAGCAGGCCCAGATTGAGGACTGCCAGCAACGTCCCGGTCAGGTCTACCATAGTGTGAGCACTCGCCTCACCAGCCACTCCTCCCGCGACGATCAAGAGGGCAATCAGGACGAGGGCTGTGATCAGCGCGGCGATTTTCTCTAGCAGCACACGCAGGCGCGACCGCGGGGTTGAGAGGAGGACCTCGAGCGAGCCACGCTCCTCCTCCCCACGTACCAGACGCGCACCTGCCAGCAGAGTCCAGATGCTGAGCAGGATCGGCAGAAAGATGCCAAAGTCACGGAAGGTGACGTAGCCTGCGGGAGTGGTGAAGGCGAGCGGGTCACCGAACAGGCGTATCATTTTCGCAAGCTGGCCCACGGTGCTCAGGGTGGCAGGGTCTAGTGTGCTAGCACTCGCAAACTCCGCGAACACGAGGAGTCCTAAACCAATCCCCCAGCCAGGGATGGCAAAGCGATACTCGCGGAGAGTCTTGCTCCACACTGTGCGAAACATAGTCAAGCACCTCTCATCAGGCAACAACAGAAGGGGAACGTTCCGGCTCGTAGAAGCTCAGAAAGATCTCTTCCAGTCTCGGCTCGTGTGTAACAATGTTGGTGGCATCGTGCAACGTCACAGATCGTCCTTTCTGGAAGCCTCGTCTATGTATAGCGGGGAGGAAAGAAAGCCCCGTCAGGGGAGCCGTTTTGAATGGGAACGGCTAAACCCCTACACGCAGGATTGCTCCTTTGTGCGTCATGTGGGCCTCGACAAACTTATCCGACGGTTTAACGTGCAACACACTGGCTTAACCCGTTAGACCTGTTTAATGTTGCACCGTAGAGCTTCAGACTGGCCTCGCATCTAAAGGTACCTATTTCGTCAGTAAGGGAGCTAACGCTAGACTGATTGTATCCAGGCTAGAGGCGCTAACTGAGTCTGGTCATGTCTCAGGCTTGCGAGATGTCGGTCAGAACTCAACCCATCTGCAAGCCCCTTGGCTTTAGCCAGGGGTTCATGACTGTAGTACCAGAAGCATGTTTAGAAGTGGGGCGGAGGAGGTGGGATTTGAACCCACGAAGGCTTTCACCTTACACGATTTCCAGTCGTGCTCACTAGACCACTATGAGACTCCTCCGTAGAGGCCCGATTACACAGATGAACAAAATAATCCGGACACTCGTCGGGGCCGATTTATCGCGCCCACCGCCGATTATAGCATTTAACAAATTATTCGGGACATCCGTAGGGGCCGATTTATCGTGCCCACCGCCGATTTATCGGCCTCAGTGGATATTCCGCTATCCGGATTATTCAGTAAATGTGCATTATCGCGCCCAGGCGGAGAGAGTGGGATTCGAACCCACGAGGGCTTGCACCCTACCGCTTTTCGAGAGCGGCACTTTCGACCACTCAGACATCTCTCCACGGCGGAGTATAGCATATCTCTCCGGCTATAGCAAGCACAATCAGGGCGTTAGGCCCAGAAGCCCTACTGTGGGAGCTGAGGAAGGATTTGCTCGTGGAACCTCGCCAACTGACTTGTCTCGTCCTCGACCGGCCACAGGAAAACCTTTTGGACCCCTGCTGCCTGGAGCCTGGCCAGTTTTTCGGCGCACTCGGCAGGCGTCCCAATAAGTAGTCGCTCGCGCAACAGCTCAACCGGGCGACCCAGCGTCGGACTCACCACCTCAACCAGGAGTTCTTCGGCCAGGCGTTGGTCCTCCGTCAGATAGTAGAACATCGAGCCTAGCGCGTGGGGGAAGCGCTCTGGCTCTCTCCCGGCTTGGCGCAGGTACTGGTTCAGTCGCGCCAGGGCATCGACGAACGACGCTGGGGTGACGTGATAAGCGGAAGCGAGCCAGCCATCTCCCAGGCGAGCCACCCGGCGCAGTCCCGTTTCCGATCCCCAACTCCCAATCCACATGGGCACACCCGGCTCCTGAACTGGAAAGGGTTCGAGTCGGGTCGGGTCTCCCGCATAGAACTGGCCTCTGAAGGGAGGAACCTCTCGTTGAAGGAGACTGCGCAGCAGTTGGATCGACTCATCAAAGCGCTTCCAGCGTTCTTCGAAGGCAATGGCCGCCAGGGCATAGTCCTGGGGCGAGGAACCAGGACCGACCCCTGCGATCAGATGCCCACCGGAGAGGACGTCAAGGGCGGCCAGGGACTTTGCCAGTGGGACGGGCCCGCGTACCACGGGTAACGCTACCGTTGTCATGAGCGTCATGTGAGGCGTCTTGGTGAGGATGGAGGCCAATGCGGTTAAACTATCGAGCCAGGGACGAGAGGCGATAAGATGATCGTTGGCGCACAGGGTGGTGAAGCCAAGCTGCTCCGCCGTCTCAGCATAGTCGACCAGTCGTGAGAGCGAGAACGCTTGCCCGCGAAAGGCAAGCAACGGTAGGTGGACGCCAAATTCCATGATGCCCTCCCTTTCAGCCCCCTTTAGCTACGGCCATTCCTGCTCCGGGAATCGTACTGACACTCCCCGCCATAAATGGACGGGGTTCTTCCTTCATCCAGCCCGCTTGCTCGTATCCCTTACGAAGATGCGAGTAGAGGCAGTCTGTCCAGAAGCGTTTGACGATTGCTCGTCCGTTTCCCTGTGCCCCAGGGTACGTGCCTTTGCCAGGATGTTCAGCGCGGCATTGTGATCTCTATCCAGTACCACGCCACAGCCGGGACAGATGTGGGTACGCACACTCAAGGATTTCTTGACGAGCGTGCCACACGCTGAGCATGCTTGACTGGTGAACTGAGGGGGCACGGCAATGACGGGAATGTCATGCATGGCTCCATAGGCGTTCACCCACCGCAGGAATTGTCCCCATCCGGCGTCATGAATGCTCTTGGCCAGATGAGGGTTCTTGACCATGTTGCGTATCTGAAGGGATTCATAGGCAATCAAATCGTGAGATGAGACGAGCGTGCTTGCCGTTTTCCTGGCAAAGTCTTCACGCTGCCGTTGGACTTTCAGATACGCTTTAGCGAGTTGCTTTCTGGCTTTCTTGCGGTTGCCGCTCTTCTTCTGTTTGCGGGAGAGGTGTCGATGCAACCGCTTGAGTTTCTGTTCGGCTTTGCGATAGTGGCGCGGGTTGTCCACCGTGTTGCCATCCGAGTCGGTATAGTAGGCTTTGAGTCCCACATCAATGCCAACCTGCTTATCTGTCGGAATGTGCTCAATCACCCGCTCAGCCTGGACACTGAATTGCACATAGTAGCCATCGGCCCGATGGATGATGCGCACTCGTTTGATCTGCTTGGTAGGGAAGGTTTCAATGTGCTGCTTGGGATTGCCAAGCAGCTTCAATCGTCCAATGCCACAGCCATCGGTGAAGGTGAGATGTTTCCCATCGGGTTCCAGCTTCCAGCCGGTTTGTTTGTATTCCACTGAGCGGTTATCACGCTGAAACCTGGGATAACCCTTCTTGCCCGGCTTATGCATTTTGCAATTCTCATAGAAGCGAGAAATGGCGAACCAGGCGCGATCTGCTGAGGCTTGACGAGCTTGCGAGTTGAGACGAGTAGCAAAGGGATACTCACGAGCCAGGACAGCACAATAGCATTGCAGATCATTCTTCGAGATGCCACGCTCGTCCATCCAGAGACGCAAGCATTTGTTTCGGATGAATTGTACTATGCTGATCGCTTCATCGATAGCCGCATATTGCTTCTTGGAAGCGTCCACTTTGTACTCGTAGATCAACATTAGACTTTGCTTTGCCTTTCGATGTACTTCTGAATGGTTTCCACGCTCACATTGCCTACTGTCGAGTAGAAGGTAGAGCGTGTCCACAACGAGGGAAGCTTATGCAACTGAGGAAATTCTTCCCGTAGCAGGTGGGAAGAACGGCCCTTGATCGTCCTGGCAATATCCGTTGGCAGGGTATAGGGATTGGCCCGGATGAACAGATGCACATGATCGGGTTGAATAGCAAGTCGAAGCACTTCCCATTCCCGCTGCTTGGCAACCTCAACTACAATCTGCCCTAACCGTTTGGCTATGTCCTCTTGCAGCACCTTGCGCCTCCGCTTGGGACACCAGATGATATGGTACACAATCAGGTGTACGGTATGTTGCTCATGTTGATAGTCCATGTTGACAATATACCGTATACTTAGCCTTTTTACAAGCAGTTGGGCCATTCATCCACGGGCTAAAGCCGCGGGGCTTTCTGGCCCGTTTTCTGTAAAGACGAACGCGGAAGAATCACTTTTCCCAAGTATAACTCACGGTTCGGTCATTTTTTGGGGCAAAAAATGAATTGTATTCCCCACTTCGGGGCTAAAAACGCCAATAAAATGGTGCTCATTCCCCACTTGGTCAAGATGGCTTGGGCCAAGTGAGTGCATGTTTTGTCAAAGTGAGACGTATTTCTCATTTTCACGTTCAAAACATACATTTCGTGTGGCCAATTCTTTCAAACTCCTTAAAAAATGACCGAACCATGAGTATAACACAGGGAATGAAGCTTTTTGGCAATCGGCACGGCTAAACTGGGATTAGGCCGGGTGGCATCGCCAAACAGAAGACAGTTGATAGCAGCGCTGGAGCGGCTTCGGTGTTGTTGGGTAGTTGGCGTGAACCACTGAGTCTCACTCTACATGTATCAACGCGAAAAAAAGCATCACCAGGGAGTGAGCCTTTTTGTGTGTTGCGCGTCTAAAATAAGATAAACTCAGGTATTATGACTGGGCGAATGATTCTTAGTGGTGGCAGTCCAGGAGCGGATTTGTGCTCATTTTGGCAGCAATCGACGCAACATTGTTGAGCCTTGTTCTACTTGCGCAAGCTGAAAAAAGGCTCACTCCCTGAATATCAGGGTCTTTGGCAACTCGTTTCTGTTGCACTTCAAGAGTGGGACGGCAGACTTCGCCTCAGGGAGTCAAGCTTTTTTAATGTTGATGTATCTAAAGTGAAGCTTTTTTAGCAATTGGCACAACTAGAGTGAGAAAATGGTACAATGCGGTCACGGTTTTGATATGTAGATCGAAATTCCTTCTCCCCAAGGATGGTACAGATGAAAGCTCACGCCCAGCGCATGGCTCGCTTACAACTGATTGCCAGTATGCTCGAGGGCCAATCCTGGCAGCAGGCGATGGCCAATGCAGATTTGTCCATAGGAAGATCGACGGCCTACCGTCTCGTGCAATTCGCACGTGACCCGGAGCGGAGCGAACGACCGTTTCTCGACGACCGGCACGGCCACCCGTACAAGCTGACGGAACCGATGCGCCGCTGGATTGTGGAGTACTGCACACAGCATCCAGGTGTCTATTCGAGCCGGGTCAAAGCAGAACTCCAGGCGCAGTTTGGCCTGGAGGTCAGCCGTGGGCATATTAACCGGGTGCGTGCGGAGGCGGGAGTCACCGCGCCGTGGAGGGGACGCGCGAAAAAAAACTAACGGAGCCGCAGCCGGTGTGGCAAGAGGGGATAGGGAGCCTGTTGCTGCTGGCGGCAGCCCACCAGACGGGGTTGCTGGCAACGCTTAGTGCCGCA
>WNGM01007252.1_pt1 | contig 16163 bp, 10 predicted proteins | sample 5400571 | NCBI WGS metagenome assembly WNGM01 (sample SAMN13153378, study PRJNA577476) | soil metagenome | isolation source: 100 cm soil or saprolite under Garry oak tree replicate 2 | place: USA:California | collected 2016-06-15 | reverse complement strand
GCTCACTATTACCTGCACTTGGCGGAGGAAGCTGAACCCGAGCTTGCAGGGCCACAGCAGGCCGAGTGGTTGGAGAGGTTGGAGCGGGAACATGATAACCTGAGGGCAGCGATGCAATGGGTTCTTGAACAGGGAGAGGCAGAGAAGAGCATGGAGTCGGCTTTGCGGTTAGGTGGAGCGCTGCAACAGTTTTGGCAGGTGCGACGTTACCTAAGCGAGGGAAGGACCTTCCTGGAGCATGCACTGGCGGGAAGCACAGGGGCTGTGACATCCAGCCGCGCGAAGGCCCTTATGACTGCCGCGCGCCTGGCCGTTTTGCAGGCTGACACAGACCAAGGAGAGGCGCTATGCGAGGAAAGCCTGGCGCTGTGGCGAGAACTCGGAGACACAGCAGGCATGGCTTACACCCTCCATCTCCTCGGGATCGTCGCCTGCCAGAGGAGCGAGCTTGGCAGGGCACGTTCACAGTTCGAGGAATCCTTGGCACTCTGGAGGAAGGTGGGCGACAAGAATGGCATCGCCTCGGCACTCTTCTACTCGGCGTCGCTGGCCCTCCAGCAGGGCGAGTATAGCAGGGCGCGTGTCCTCTGTGAAGAAAGCCTAGCGCTTTCCAAGCAAGAAGGGAACAAGAGCGGCATCGCCTTGGCGCTCTTCAAGTTGGCACAGATATGCTTCAATTCTCAAGGCGATCCGGCAACTGTACGCTCTCTGCTCGAGGAAAGCCTGACCCTCTATAGGGAGTTGGGTGATACGCATGGTTTGGCCACCTGTTTCTGCCTTTCGGGGCAGTTGGCCCTCCAGCAGGGCGATGCTGCCATGGCACGCTCGTTGGTAGAGGAGGGACTGGTGCTCTACAGGGAGATAGGGGGGTGGGAAGAGGGAATCGGCGAGTCGCTTACTGTTCTCGGGAAGGTAGCGGCAGTGCAGGGTGACTACACGGCGGCACGTGCCTTCTATGGAGAGAGCCTGACCTTCCCAGGGAAAATGGACGCGGTGTGGATAGCTTCCAGCCTAGAAGGACTAGCAGGTGTGGTTGCGGTCCAGGGAGATCCCATGTGGGCGATACGGCTCTATGGTGCAGCAGAAGCTCTGCGGGAAAGCGTGGGCACCCCCGTTCCTCCTGTCGAACGCAGCACCTATGAGCGTTCAGTCGCTGCCGCCCGCGCCCAATTGGGAGAGAAGACCTTTGCCACCGCATGGGCCGAGGGCCGAATCATGACCGTAGAACAAGTCCTCGTTGCACAGGGACCAGCGAGTATACTGTCACCATCCACAGGGTCTTCATCTGCTCCTCCTACGAGAAAACCCGCCACCGATCTCACGGGGCTAACGACCCGCGAGGTCGAGGTGCTGCGCCTGCTCGCTCAGGGCTTGACCAGCGCGCAGATGGCCGAACAACTGGTCATTGGTGTGGTCACCGTCAATTTCCATGTGCGCTCGATCTACAGCAAGCTGGGAGTCACCTCACGAAGCGCGGCGACGCGGTACGCTCTGGAACACCACCTGGTGTGAACCCACCCTCCTCCTTTCCAGCTGCGTTTCCTGGCTCAGCTCGGCTCACCGCAACCGCCCATGCATCTGCACGCCTTTTCCCCGTCAGAGCCTCCCCCTCAATTCTAACGGGCATCCTTCGTCCCTCTTGCTTCCTCCTTCTTGCGAGAAACCATCAGTTCTGACGGCGTATTTTCAGCCACCATACGCTAGACTTGTGAGAAGAAAGGCTGAAGGTGTTACATGATCTACTATCGAATGGCATTACGGGGGAGTCAATTAGCCACGTGGCGCTGGAAGTCAAACCCATTCACCTCACTTGGTGGTGTGCTAGGGTGGCTCCACCTGTACCGTTGTGTGCCCAGGGAGCACATTCGTGTGTTTCTATCCTCCTCTGCTGAGCAGATGGAGGAGATGCTCAGCCGGGCTAATCAGGGGTTGTTCTCCACTGCCATAACCGTCGATCAACTCTGGAATAAGCACTATATGAGTTGGATCGAGGTGAAGAGACTTGAAATAGAACTGGGCGCAGGTGGCGATCATGATCAAGTTTACACCTGCGGCTTGCCTATCTTGGCACCGCACGTGCTCGCCTGGACGAAGTTGCGAGCCTTGCGAGAGCGCGGTGAGTTCGAGCCATAGGCTGTACCTCGGACTCAGTAAAGCTTCATTTGGCTCAATCTTCGGCTGGGAACGTGTGCGAAAAAAACCATCTCTGCTGGCGTCTTCATGTAAAAAGACTAGAAAGTGATATCCAATGAAAATAGTCTTCTTCACTACTGCTCATAATAGCTTAAGTCAGCGTGCTTTTGTGGAGTTGGTCGATCGTGGACATACAGTTGTCGTTGTGATTGCCTCAAGTGAAGACGTGATGCTCGAAGCGGTCGAGCGTGAGCACCCCGATCTGATTGTGGCTCCCATGTTGAAAAAAGTGATTCCTGCTTCCATCTGGCAAAATTATACGTGTCTTATCGTCCATCCAGGGATCAAAGGAGACCGAGGACCATCGTCATTGGACTGGGCCATCCTCAATGCGTGCGAGGAATGGGGCGTCACCCTCTTGCAAGCAGGCGCTGAAATGGATGCTGGCGATATCTGGGCTTCGCGTACCTTTGCTATGAGGAATGGGAGTAAAAGTCACCTCTATCGACACGAGGTCACGGAAGCGGCCATACAAGGACTGTTAGAAACGATAACAAAAGTTGAGAGCAAGACCTTTATACCAGAGCCCCTGGATTATAGCAGGGAAGATGTCAAAGGCCGTTTGCAAGCCTCCATGAAGCAAGCTGATCGTGCCATTGACTGGCGAGATACGACCGCCTCTATTCTCAGGAAGATTCAGTGTGCGGATAGCTTTCCAGGCATCTTAGATACGATGCTGGGCATGCAGTGCTATCTGTATGGTGCCCACGCGGAAGATGCGCTCAGAGGGACACCTGGTGAGATCATTGCAAAACGAGATGGAGCAATCTGCCGAGTAACAGGCGATGGTGCCATTTGGATCACGCATGTGAAGCAAAAAGGCACCGGTGGACAGCCGTCATTCAAGTTACCGGCGACGCAGGTGCTTGGTGACCGCCTGGCCCATGTACCGGATGTTCCTTTAGCGGTAGACCAGGCGTACGACGGACGGACCTACCGTGACATCTGGTATGAGGAAAGGCAGGCAGTCGGTTACCTCCATTTTGCGTTTTACAATGGAGCCATGAGCACCGAACACTGTCAGCGTCTGCGAGAAGAGTTCCTGCTCATACGCCGGCGACCAACCAAAGTGATTGTGCTGATGGGTGGTCCTGACTTCTGGTCAAATGGTATACATCTGAATGTGATTGAAGCTGCCGTTGACCCGGCTCACGAATCCTGGCGCAACATCCAGGCCATGAATGATCTGGTGCGGGAACTCATTACTACCGACTCCCACCTGGTGATCGCTGCCCTGCAAGGAAATGCAGCGGCAGGGGGAGTGATGCTGGCACTGGCAGCAGATTTTGTCTATGCCAGAAAAGGCATTGTGCTCAATCCACACTATAAAGGGATGGGCAATTTGTTTGGATCGGAATACTGGACCTACTTATTACCGAAACGGGTAGGAGCAACTAAGGCTCTTGAACTGACAGAAGCCCTGCTGCCGATCAGTACCAGGACCGCGCACCAGATTGAGTTACTTGATGATGCCTTTGAGGAGGATGCAGCCAGCTTCCGTGAGCACATCAGAAAGCTTGCAGAAGAGCTTGCGAGCAGTCATCGCTACGAGACCATAGTAGAGGAAAAGCGTCACACCCGGAAGAACGATGAAGCAAGGAAGCCGTTGCAAGCCTATCGGAATGAAGAATTGCAGCGGATGTGGCTGAATTTCTTTGGAGCAGATCGAGGTTATCATCTGGCACGCAAGCACTTTGTGTACAAAGGGCTCATGCCTTCTCGTGATAGGGGCGATGCTGGCTTCGAGCGCGGGAGCGGGGGCTTGCTGGATGGTGCGCCTCGATGTGCAGGCGATGAAAGATGCGGAACGGGTGGACATATTGAGTTCGCGGCTGGGCAGGCGGCTTGCTGGCATTACGATGGGCAACCAGCGCGCGACGACTCTTGTGGGAGAGTGGGCATGACCGCAGAGATTCTGGATGGACGGGCCATGAGCGCGGAGATGAAGGCGGAGGTGCGCAGCGAGGTGTGCCACACTGTGGAGAAACTGGGGCAGACTCCTGGCCTGGTGATTGTGCGCGTAGGGGGTGACCCAGTTTCCGGGATCTATAGCAAGGCGATCCTGCGCGTGGCCGAGGATGTGGGTATCAATGCTCGCCTCGAACAATTAGCTGTGCATACGTCAGCCGAAGAATTACGGGCGCTGCTGGTGCAGTTGAACCATGATCAGGCCGTACATGGTATGCTTGTGCAGATGCCGCTTCCGGCGCACCTATCGCAAAAGATGGTAGCAGATACGATTGCTTCCAGCAAGGATATCGATGGTATCGGTCCACAAAGCGCCGGGAATCTCTTCCTCGGTCTGCCCAGTTTCCTGCCTTCGACAGCTGCAGCGGCGATGGAGATTCTTGAGCGAACGCATACGCCGCTTGCAGGGAAGGCGAGTAGTGGTGATCAGTCGCAGCAATGTAGTGGGAAAGCCGCTGGGTATGATGCTGTTGCAGAAAAACGCGACGGTGACGATCTGCCACTCGCGCACAACGAATCTGGCGGCTTTGACGTGCCAGGCGGATGTGCTGGTAGCAGCGGCTGGCCGCGCCAGGATGGTGACGGCAGAGATGGTCAAGCCCGGAGCGGTCGTCATCGACGTGGGCATCAACGCGCTGCCCGATGGCGGCATGGTGGGCGATGTTGATTTTGTCTCCGTGCGTGAAGTTGCCGGGGCGATCACACCTGTACCGGGCGGCGTCGGGCCGCTCACCATTGTCGTGCTGCTCAAGCAATGCGTGCAGGCGGCGTGGCAACTGGCGGGTGAGGAAAAGGATTTTAAAACCGCTGCTTAACGATGACAGATGTTGCTATAGCACACGAAGCAGAGCAGTGTCGCGGCACGTTGCTCGTCGTGCTGGCGTGCGAGTTTCGAGGGCTCTCCTAATATAGTATAGTGCCCGTTGCGTTACTTTTGTTCCTCGGCCAGAAAGTCCACTGGCATGCTTCATTTCCCCCACATGAATCTCCTTGCAGATTTAATCGATTTCTGCTACTATACAGGTGCAGCAAGAAAATAGGGCAAATCACCGGAACTCCTTTCTGCTCAGGTTGCTGATATCCCTCGTAACGCATTTCTGCTAAGGTCTTTTCACGTATTAGGTAAGCATGAAGCGGCAGGCGAACCCTCAGATCTCCTCTTCCGGAGCATTTACGTTGACATTCTATGAGGTGACGCTCCGTGAGCGTGGAGATCTTCCTGCGTATGTGCGTCACTGTTTCGGCTATCGGATGGTAGAGTCCGTTCCTCTGCATCGCTTGGCACACATCGTGGGTCATGACTCGTTGGACACCACTACGTTGTATATTCAAAGAACGAAGCATGATATGCAACAGGCAGTTGAAACCAATGCCTGGACATGAGAGGAGAGATAGCAGATGCAGGACAACATTATCGTCTTTCCGGAGCCACCTGCAGATGACACAGTCAAGCTTGTCACGCGTGCCCTTCCTGTCTCACTCACGTCGCTGATTGGTCGTGAGCGGGAGGTGCAGGCGATCCATGCGTTGCTCTCACGCCCAGATGTACGCCTGCTCACGCTCACTGGCACCGGTGGCGTCGGCAAAACGCGTCTCGCCCTCCAGGTCGCCACTGAGCTGCTCGCTGATTTTCCTGATGGCGTCTTCTTCGTTTCGCTCGCTCCCATCAGCGACCCCACCCTGGTCATCCCCACCATCGCCCAGACCTTCGCTCTCAAAGAGACGGCAGCGCGGCTCCCGCGCGATCTGCTCAAGGCCGCTCTTGGTGAGAAACACATGCTGCTCATGCTTGACAACTTCGAGCAGGTCCTGGCAGCCGCCCTGCACCTGACCGACCTGTTGACCAGTTGCCCGCACCTCACCGTCCTGGTAACCAGCCGCGCCACCCTCCACGTTCAAGGCGAACACGAGTTTCCTGTTCCCCCATTGACACTCCCCAATCTCAACCAGCCTCCTCCCACAGAAGTCCTATCTGGCTATACCGCCGTCGCCCTCTTCGTCTCACGCGCCCAGGCCACGAAGCCCGCGTTCCAATTGACCGCTACCAACGCCCATGTCGTCGCCGAAATTTGTGCGCGCCTGGATGGGCTGCCGCTGGCCATTGAACTGGCGGCAGCGCGTGTCAAGGTGCTCTCGCCCCAGGTGCTGCTGGCCAGGTTGGAGCATCGCTTGCAGGTGTTAACGCAAGGATCTGTAGACCAGCCTGAGCGGCAGCAGACCCTACGGAATACGCTTGCCTGGAGTTATGACCTGCTGTCTCCTCAGGAACAACGCCTTTTCCGACATCTCACCGCCTTCGTCGGTGGCTTTACGCTGGAAGCGGTCGAGGACGTCTGCAAGACGCTTGGTGATGAGACGATGCACACGTTGGAGGACGTGGCCTCCCTCCTCGACAAGAACCTGGTGCAGCAAGCGGTGCAGGAGCGGGAGGAAGAACCACGCTTCGTCCTGCTCGAGACGATCCGCGAGTTTGGGCTGGAGGCGCTGGCGGCCTCTGGGGAGACGGAGACCATCCGACAGGCACACGCTGCCTACTACCTGGGACTTGCAGAGCAAGCGGAGCCCGAGTGGGAAGGTCCCAAACAAGCGGTGTGGTCGGAGCGATTAAAGCAAGAACATGACAATGTGCGAGCGGCAATGGTGTGGTCGCTCCAGCGGGGGGAGACAGGGTCCGACTGGGAACTCGCCTTGCGGTTGGGAGGAGCACTGCGACGGTTCTGGCAGGTGCGTGGATACTTGAGCGAAGGACGGGCCTTTCTGGAGAAAGTATTGACAGGAAGTGTGGGGATCGTGTCGGCAGGGCACGTCAAGGCGCTCATCGCTATGGGGCATGTGGCTGTCATCCAGGACGACTATGACCGGGTCGAAGCGGTCTGCAAGGAGAGCCTGCCATTGTGCCAGCAGCTGGGAGACACCTGGAACACCGCACGCACCCTCTATCTCTTGGGATGGATTGCGTGGCTGAAAGGTGATCTTGCCCCAGCACGCGCACTGATGGAGCAGACGCTGGCACTCTTCAAGCAGGTAGATGACAAGAGTTTCATCGCCTGGTCACTGATGTATCTGGGGATGATTGCTGGCAGACAGGGCAACTATGCTGAGGGACGAATATTCTTCGAGGAGAGCATAGCAAGGCAAAGGGTGCTAGGAAACAAGAGAGGCACCGCCTTTGCGATCTGTGGTTATGCACTGATGCTCCTTGCTTTCCACCACGACGCGGCGATGGTACGCCCGTTGCTCGAGGAAAGTCTCGCGCTCTTCAGGGAGGTAGGAGACAAGTGGGGAGATGCTGCAGCTTCAATGCTCCTGGGGCAGGTGGCTCTGCAGCGAGGCGATGTGACGACAGCACGCACGCTCGCGAACGCGAGCGTGCGTGCTGTCGTGAGGTTGGGCATCGTTGGTTTATGAGCCAGGCGCTCACCGTCCTGGCGAAAGTGGCCGAGACCCAGCGCGACCAGTTGATGGCACGCACGCTGTATCAAGAGAGCCTTGATGTAGCCAGAGAGGTGGGTGACAAGGTGCTGATTGCCCTGGGCCTGGAAGGTTTGGCTGGGGTGGTCGGGACACAAGGAGAGCCTGTGTGGGCTACACGGCTCTGGGGAGCGGCGGCGGCCTTGCGTGACAGGATTGGCGCTCCCATGCCGCCTATCGAACGTGCGGGCTATGAGCGAGCGACGGCAGCTGTTCGCATGCATCTTGGCGAGCAGATCTTTGCTACCGCGTGGACCGAGGGACGTGCGATGACTCCGGAGCAAGCTCTCGCCGCCAAGGGACCAGTACCGCTCCCTCAGCCACTCCTATCAGCACCGTCCTCGATTCCACCAGTGAAACCAGCACCCACGTATCCTGACGGACTGACGGCCCGTGAGGTAGAGGTGCTACGCCTACTCGCCCAGGGAATGACCAGCGCGCAGATTGCTGAGCGGCTCGTCATTGGTGTGGTCACCGTCAATTTCCATGTGCGCTCGATCTACAGCAAGCTAGGAGTGACCTCCAGAGCCTCGGCGACGCGGTACGCGCTGGAACACCACCTGCTGTGAGCCTTCCCCTTCCTTTCCAGGTGCATTCCCTGGCTCAGCTCGCTCACCGCACCCGCCCATTCATCTACGCACCCTTTGCCCGTTATAGCCTCCCCCTCAATTCTGACGGGCATCCTTTGTCCCGCTTGCTTCCTCCTCCTGGCCAAAAACCCTCAGAGCGCAAGCCAGATCGTCGCCGAAGCACGTCAAACCATTCCGGAAATCACGGTTGCGCAAGCAAAGGAGGAGCTGGATCAGGGACAAGTCGGCCTGGTGCTTGATGTCAGGGAACCCGCTGAGTGGGAGAAGGGCCATATTCCAGGAGTGGTGCTGGCCCCACGCGGCATGCTGGAGTGGTATGCCGATTCGACAACGCCCTACGCCAAACCAGAACTCACGACCAAGCGGGACGCTCGCATCATCGTCGCGTGCGCATCGGGTGGGCGCTCGATGCTGGCAGCCGAGACACTCAAGAAGATGGGCTACACCAATGTGGTGAACATGGCTGGCGGATTCAACGAATGGAGCAAGCAAGGGTTCCCCGTCGAGTAGGAGACGGGAGGGATGGAATGACCGTTCGGTCAACACATCTGCTCGTGACCGCGATGTGAATCAGCTTTGGTTCAATATGGCAAACCTTTCTGGCAAAGGACAGAAAGGCTGAAGGTGAGACTGACGAATCCCTGGAGCAAGCCATCATGGAAGAACGTATGGGCGACGCATTCGCAGGCACGGAGCAACTCACGGTTATCGGCAGACGCCTGCACCCAGGAGGAACCGCTCCCGACTTCTGCCTGCATTACCTGGACCTGGTAGATATGGCCGTCCACACGGTTCGTCTGTGCGATTTGGCAGGGATGGTGCGCCTGCTCAACGTGGTCAACAGCCTGGAGCGACCAATCTGCCAGGTGGTGACGCGACGGTGGGAAGCGCTCTGTGCAATGTTGCCACCGGATGCGTGCATCTACACCGTCAGCATGGACCTACCCGAGGTGCAAGCACGCTGGCAGGATCGGACGGGCGTGCTGCATCAGGCGCTGTCGGCCCATCACAGCGTGCAGTTCGGTCAGGACTACGGTGTGTGGCTCAGGGAGTGGCACCAATTGCAGAGGTCGGTCGTGGTGATTGATTGCAGCGACCGCATCGTCTACGTCGAGTATGTCGTCGATCAGATGAGCGAGCCGGACTATTCCGCAGCCATACAAGCGGTCCAGCGGGCTGCAGGGCAATGATTGTCAGGATGAAGTCCATCCCTCATGAAGCACAACTCTGAGGATGACCATGAATGTAAAAGGGAGATGAAGAGAGAAGGCACTGCGGTAAAATGGCATCCTGCTATCGTCTACTTAGTGAGTAGATAGAGCATTAGTGAAGAGATAGCTCATTGTATCCGGTGCCTGTCTAAGAGAAAGTAAGCCAGGACGAAACAGACGCAGGTGATATGCTTAACCATAGAGCTTTCTACAGGAGGATATACTTTGCCACCGCAGGATATAGTCATCAATTTTGACGATTTACCAGTGAACACAGTTGTGACAAATCAGTACCATGACCGGAGCCTGGACTTTTTCGGCTTGCTTCCTGTAATCACTCAGGTTCCAGCAGGGCAGGCGCATTCGGGGCACCAGGTGGCCAATATTTCCACCTGCTTTGGCTGTGAATTCTTTGTTCCCTCTGTGACCGGGCTCTTCGCCGATACTGTCTCGCGCATCTCGGTTTTCGTCGGGATGTTCGCAAGTCCCACCCCTGTGGACCCCGCTGAAATCACGCTGAGCGCTTTCGATGTAGGGGACAACCTGATCGTACAATCAGCACCTATCACAGTGACGGCGGGCGGCGGCTTCAATACGCCACTGGCGGTTCAGTCTGCTTCGGCGAATATTGCTTCGTTTGAAATCTCCGCACGTTTGAACCTGGATGATAACAAGCAGTTAGGTGTCGATAATCTTTCATTCAAGCATCCAGAACACGCGCAGCCCGATTTCAATCTATCGAGCACGCTCTCTATTGTGCAGGTTGCGCCGGGAACTTCGGTCAGCGATCTCATCACTGTGAACCACTTCAATGGCTCACATGGTCCGATCCAGTTCACGGTGAGCGGTCTGCCCCAGGGTGTCACCGCCTCCTTTGCGCCGAATCCTACCAGCGGCAATACCGCTCTGACCCTGACAGCAGCTGCCAGTGCGCCGCTTACCACTGGCACTATACGCTCCATAACGATTATCGCGACCCCGCATGCTTCCAGCGTCGGGTCAGCCACACGGACGATTCAGGTTGGCGTCCAGGTCCAGCACAACTTCACGCTGAGCATACAGTATGCGACGATTGATCTGGCTCCCTGCATGTCGAACGCCTCGTTCACGGTGGATGTCATTCGCCGGACAAGCTTTCAGAGTCAGCAAATCGACCTGAATATCAGCGGCTTGCCACCTGGTGTTTCAGCTACGCTCAATCCCTCTTCAGTAGGCGCTCCGCCAGGGGGGGCATTCGTCAACGAGGTCATACTACAGTTGACTGTGACTGATGAGTCCTTTCCTGATGCAGATGTCACCATTAAGGGGCAAAGCGGAGGGGAGACGAACACACTGACCTTGCACCTGCATAGCATTCCAGGGCGTATTGACAACTTCACTCCGACTAGTGGGCAGACGCCACAGGAGCTTCATGCGGGCACAGAAGTGGTCATCCAAGGAGCAGGTTTCTGCCAGGGGTCGCAGGTGGCGTTTGGTAGTGATAGGATCTTTATCAACGGTCAGCAGCAGCCTCTTGCTATTGCGGTTCCCACATCGATCAGCGCGGACGGTCGCACCATCCATGTCAACGTGCCACGTCTGGCTACCGATGGCCCCTTGAGCGTCATCACTCCCAGCAGCCATACCTACGTCTCAAATGCCCAGTTCACAGTGGATAGCTACCGCAACACCGATGGATTTTCGTTCCACAACTTTGATATGAATGGAGTGAGTTTTGACGACGTTGTTGAGCTTTTTGGCTATGGTCAGACGCATATCAGCTTGTTCTGGATTCCAACACCTATACCGGATCCACTCGCTCTTCTCTTCAAGCTCATCGCCGACGCTGCCCTTGGGGGCGATGGCGCTTGCCACGGATTTGCTCTGAGCAGCCAGCGGCTCTTACATGGGGATGAGGCGTTAAGCAGCTTCCCGCGATCTGGAGACAGCGTGTGGCTGTTGAACGGACCTGGCGGCGCATCCTCCTCCCTGGAACATTCTATCCACGTCCAGCATATTACTCAGCTCAGCTCGGAATTTCTTCACTACTGGCTCGGTCAGGTAGCGAGCCATCTTGTGCTAGGCGTGCTAGGCGACGGTGGCATCATCAAGGCCCAGGTGATTCAGGCATTTACGAACAATGATCACGCGTTGGTTGCCATTCGGAATGGAACCAGCGGGCACGTCCTGGTGGCCTATGACATCGAAGACAGTGCGACCGGGCCCGGCGATTTCTACATTGATGTCTATGATCCCAACGATCAGTTTCTCATAGGTGAGAACGCGCAGGGGCAACTGCATGACGACAAGACGGAAAACAGCCGCATTCTGGTGCAGGGGAACGGGAACTGGTCGTTCCCGAACTTGGGCTGGTCGGCAGGGTTCGATAGTATCGTGGTGGTACCATATAATATCATACCCATTCAGCCGACCATTCCCACGTCGCTGTCAGGACTGATTACGGTGATTCTGGGCAGTGGAGGGAAGACAACCCAACTGGCCGATAACGCCGGCCATACGCTGCTGCTCCCGGATGGCAAGCTCAATAAAAATCCGGCAACCGTGTTACCGCAAGCCGCTCCTTTCGCGCCACTGAGCAGCGGAGCATCAGCTGATATCCACGTGCTGGAAGGCGCGGGCCCCTACATCCATACGGTACAGAGTACCGGGAACGCGCCATATACCCACACCCATCTTAGCCAGAACTTTGCCACTCGAATCGAGAATGTCAGGGGAAGTCAAGGGAGTGGAGATGAAGTCACGCTTGATCCGCAGGCATCAGGTCTCGGTTTCCGTACCTGGGAGACACACAGAAGCATTAGGGCGCATCTTCTGGCCCGTGCGCCCGATAAGGATGTGCGGACTGCCATCTTCAATACAACCAGTTTCAAAGGTCATAGCGACCACTTTGCCCTTGATCAGTCACGCGCGAATCTCACCTATACGCATGCTGGTCCCACGACTCAATACACGATCATCCTGGAGGGCACCGACCCGAAAGGGAAGCGCGTCTCCTTCGTCAGTTCACCACTGCGGATCGATGAAGATGATACGGCTACGTTCACGCCATCAGATTGGCATCACCTGGGGAGAGCCACCGTTACGCTGACAGTTATACGCAAGGATGGCTCTCATAGAGTAGAGACGCTGAAGAATAGTAAACCAGACCCGGATGATGACGATGATCACCGTGAGTAGTAACTCATTCCTAATGAATGTTGCCTAGCGTGTTAAGGTCGGGATTAAACAGGTTGTTTTTGGATAATTATCCTGGTCAAAGTAGGCCATTCTCTCCAGCAGAGAAGTAACTTTCACTGGCTTTTCGTGGGCTTCGAGAGCGAAGGAAAAAACACGGGCGGAAATCACCAGGATAATTGTGTGAAAATAACTCATTTAATATTTAATTTTCGCATTTACAGCCTGAGACCCTAGTAAAGAGAGGAGATATGAGCATGGCCACACCACATCTTATTCTGTTTGAAGACGCCGATTTTCATGGAGCACACAAGCATGTCTTTGGAACTGTCTCTTTTTTGGATGATTTCAACGACGTCACCTCATCCTTTATCATTTTTGAAGGAGCATGGGAACTCTATCTGGATGCAGACTTTAACAATCCAACAGGGGAGGTTTTTGGTCCCGGCGCATATAGCTGGGTTGGAGATTGGGGAGTTACTAATAATGCTATCTCATCAGTGAGAATTGTCGGTCCATGATGATTTTGCATGTGAAAAAGTTGTCGTTTGACACATAAATCGATTCTTACACAACCTCGATACGGACTGTAAGTGCCGATTTGGTTGCCGTAAGAGGAAGGAGTGATCCTCTCGCTTACGACAATCAGGGATACACCGATAGACCAGTAACGTTTTTTAAATTTTCCCTTACTCAACGGCCAAAGCGCGCCGGTGGTCCCAGGGCACGACCAACAGGTGAATTCTAACCCTAGGTAAGGAGGTCAGCGTGAGGAACATAGACGATATTTTCGTGAGGCCCTCCCAAAGTGTGATATCAGCATCCGCGCCTGTTCAACCCCAGAACTTCCAGCTGCTCCGCTCACACGCGGATTGGCGACGTACCTGGACTCATATCGTCGCTGGGAAGTTCTCTCGGTCTCCATATAGCGGCTTGCTCTTCTACGAACAAAGCAGTGGCTTCGCGGAGTTTTACGAGACGGACGGAGCGGGTGGTATAGCCCTCCTGCATCAGCACACGGATTGGCGAGGCTCCTGGACACAGGTGGTGGCAGGGAGTTTCGGCGGCACGGGGTTCTCTGGCTTGCTGCTCTACGATCAACAGGCTGGATTTGGAGCCTTCTACGATACCGATGGACAGGGCAACCTCATCAAGCTCGCTGAGTACGACGGCTGGCGTACCACCTGGACGCACATCATCGCTGGAAGATTCATCGAGTCCGAGAGTTCGAGTCTGCTCTTCTACGACCAGTCAGCAGGCTTTGGCGCGATCTACGCCACTAACTACGACGCCACTGACGGAGCTTTAAGCATGACGCTCCTCGCTGAGTACGACGACTGGCGTACCGGCTGGACTCATATCCTGCCAGGAGAGTTCTGGCCTCACGACCCGGTTATCACAGACTTATTCTTTTACGAAGGTTCGTCGAGATATGGCGAAACGTACGCGAGCGCTGGGGACGGGGGGATCACCTTGTTTGGTTCGCACCCGAACCTTCCAGCGGCGACAACCATCATACCAGGAGTCTTCGGCGGGTGGGGGTGGACAAATCTCCTTTTCTACGACGCCCAGTCGGGACATGGAACGTTTCAGGACTTGGACGGCAGCACGGCACGCTGGTCTTCCATCGAGGATCACAACGAGTGGCGGCGAACCTGGGACATCATCGTCCCGGGCAACTTTTGGATGGCGGATGAGGAGGACCGCCACTTCGCGGATGGAGGGTTCACGGACCTGCTGTTCTATGATCGCGGCAACGGCTACGGCGAATTCTATCTGCATGAGCCCCTGAATCCGACCTTCGTCGAGCCGTTCGCGGGGTATGTCTCCTCCGGCAGTGTATGTCCCGGAGACACCATTACGTTTCATGTCAGCAGCCAGGTCGGTCAGTACACCATAAATATATTCCGGCAAGGAGTCAGCGAGGTGCTGATGGCAAACATCTCGGAGCTTCAAGCGGCACCTTCCCCGCTGCCCATTAGCCGGACGGCATATCGGGACGGAGCGCAATGGCCCGCGGTCGCGAGCTTCACGATTCCAGAGAGCTGGCCCAGCGGCCTCTACCTGGCGCGCGTCGAGGCACCATCAATTGTTGCCGATCCGGGCGGCAACATATCGCTTGCCCGCATAGCGGCACCTGGATACAAGAGGCTCGTCGGCATTGGGCCCTCGGTACCCCCGCTCGACATTCCGTTTGTGGTGCGTGCCGCGGTGCCGGGGAACCAAGCCAGAATTCTGCTTGCAGTCTCCGACACTACCTACGAAGCGTACAACTACTGGGGCGGGCGAAGCCTCTACGGCTATGGACACGGAGGAATGCACACCTGGGCTTATCCAGCGTGGCAGACCGCGCCCAGGGTCCCTTATGCGTTTCGGGTCTCTTTCAAGAGGCCCCACACCGCCTTGGGAATTCAGAGCAAGAAATGGCAGTACTGTGAGGTGCCGTTCATCCGCTGGCTTGAGCGGCAGGCGATCCGAGTGGAGGTGTGCGCGGCCAGCGATCTCCACAAGCAGAGCGATCTTCTTAGTCACTACCGGCTGTTGGTTAACGTGGGGCATTCCGAGTACTGGTCAAAGGAGATGCGAGACAACGTGGAGGGCTTTGTGGCGAGTGGCGGGAACGTCGCCTTCTTTGCTGGCAACGTCTGCTGGTGGCAGGTCCGGTTCGAAGACGATGGCAACACGATGGTGTGCTACAAGAACAAGGACTTTGACCCGGACTATCCAGCCCGGCCAGACACTGTGACGGTGAACTGGTATGACGATCCGGTGAAACGGCCCGAGACCAGCCTGACTGGGGTTAGTTGGCTCGACCCCCGCGAGTTGCCCGACCGTGCAGAATACACCGTTCTGGACGCCGACCACTGGGTGTTCGCTAACACTGGGTTACACGACGGGAACGCCTTCGGTCTGTACGATCAATACTCGCAGACCGTCGTGGGCACCGAAACGGACAGGTATCAGGAAACCTCGCCCGCGAGCTTTCGGAAGCTAGCTAGTGTGCGTGCCCCGGATGGCAGCGAGGGTGCGACAATGGGAATTTTTGCGAATGGCGGCACCGTCTTTACGGCAGCCACCATCAACTGGGCACTGGGGCTGAGCCAGGATGACAGCTGGAACCCTATGGACCTGATCACCCGGAACGTCCTCGTCCGGCTTGGATAACAGCGTACAACGGGTGCCGTTGCGGCCTCATGTGGACTGAGGTGCTTCTGCTGCGTATGCGCCATCTCTGATACGTACCGGGCACCCGATAGTGGCTACTTCAAGGATTGGCTACTGCTTTGAGGGCCAAATAGGCCGATAACATTATCTTTTGCTTTCCTCATGGCCACTGTACACGACCATTTCTAACGTATGACAGGTTACTGGTCCACTGCCGCAATCAGCCCGGCGAGGAGCGCGGCACGTGGGGCAACGCTGCTTGCCAGCAAGTATTCCTGAGGGCTATGGTCGAGCCCACCAATAGGTCCCAGGCCATCGAGCACAGGAACGCCGTAAGTGGAGGCGTAGCTACCGTCCGAGGCGCCGCCGGTCAGTACGTGATTCACAGAAA
>WNGM01002874.1_pt1 | contig 16165 bp, 22 predicted proteins | sample 5400571 | NCBI WGS metagenome assembly WNGM01 (sample SAMN13153378, study PRJNA577476) | soil metagenome | isolation source: 100 cm soil or saprolite under Garry oak tree replicate 2 | place: USA:California | collected 2016-06-15 | reverse complement strand
CTGGGGTGGCTATGCTGGCTACTTTAAAGATCCCGACGATCATCTGTGGGAAGTTGCCTGGAATCCCCAACTCTTGCCAGAATAGACCTACGAATGGTCACGTGTGACCCAATGCTGCACTGATGTCGCGTTTGCCGGTGGGATCTCGTGGGCAGTTCATCCGCTTGAACCACCTCGCCTTGGTGCCTGCCAGAACACGGCAGGCATCACCTCCCTGTATATGTCGAGGCTTCGGAGAGTTCATGTTGCTCTGGTTTCTGATTACCTGAGGTGTTATTTCCACCATTCCACGTTGATATCCCAGATGGGGAGCGGTTTCCCCAAGCTATGAATGGTCGAATCCCAGGTTTCACGCTGAATTCCTCTGTTTCACCTCAAAACCGGGCGAAGTTTCGGCTTATTTATTAGAGGATGTCTCTGCCTAGGTAATGTTTCACTCGCAGGCGTTCCATATCACATGCCGAGATAGGCAATCCCAATACGTTGCTTTGCCGATGTGCTCTCCTTCTCCACAGAGTACACTCTCTTGGTCAGTGGAGCGCTTCTGGAAGCACTTGCGACGCAAAGTCACTCACAATGCCTTTTTCCAGACCATTGATCGGTTGCTTGAGGCGGTCACTGGGTTCTTCCAGAATCTGGCGACTCGCCCTGACATGGTTCGGGAAGTCGGCTGGATGAGCCGCGTAAGTTTCACTGGTTTATGAGAAGGTTTCTCCTAGGGAGGACACGATGAGAAAAGTTATTGCATCCCCGTTTATCACTCTTGATGGCTTCATAGCGGGGCCACAGGGAGAATTGGATTGGGCCGTCGGGGGTGAAGAATTTGACCGTAAGATGCTCCCTCTTCTCCTGAAGAGGGTGGATGCCATTGTCTTAGGGCGCGTGACCTATCAAGAGCTTGCCGCGTACTGGCCCTTTGCTTCGACGGAGGATGACATCAATGCTGAACTGATGAATACCGTCCCCAAAATCATCTTTTCACGCACGCTGGAGCAGGTGGAATGGGGAAAATGGGGCAATATCAGGCTGGTGAAAGACGATCCGGTAGGAGCCATCGCGAACCTGAAACAGCAGCCAGGCAAGGACATGGTGATCTTCGGCAGTGGCAGACTGGTCTCGCAGCTTGCGCAAGCTGGCTTGGTTGATGAATATCAGTTGCGAGTGCATCCGGTGATCCTCGGCAGCGGCAAACCGCTTTTCAAGGGCCTCAAGGAGCCGGTGAAGCTGAACCTGCTCGAAGCGACGCCCCTCTCCCAAGGGGTCGTGGTCCTGCACTATCAGCGAGCCTAGCACTCAGTCATGGATGAACAGAGGGCTCTGCCCTCCCCCGCGAAGTGACAGGGCCTTGTGCCTGTCGCCCCGCGGGGTCAAGAGAACACTCAAGAAAGCGGCGAAAATCCTGTGAAGAATTCCTGCTCACAGCAGTGATGTTGCCCTGAGAGTTTCCCGCAAGCATTTCGCCGGTTTATTTAGACAGATGGGAGAACAAATGAGAAAAATCGTGTCGGGTTTGTTTATGGCCCTTGATGGCGTTGTCGAAGCGCCTAATACATGGCAAGAACACTTCGATGAGGACATGGGAGAAGCCATGATGGCACAGCTCAATGCTCAGGACGCGGTGCTTCTGGGAAGAGTGACCTATGAAGAATGGGCCTCATACTGGCCTACCGCTACTGATGAGCCCTTCGCCAGCTATATTAACACCACCCCCAAATATGTCGTCTCAACCACTCTGAAAAGCGTCGAGTGGCACAACTCAACACTCCTCAAAGGAAATCTCGCCGAGGAACTTGCTCAGCTCAAGCAGCAGCCAGGAAAGGACATTGGCGTAGCTGGGAGTCCTGGCCTCGTACGCTCTCTCCTCCAACAGGATCTGCTCGATGAGCTAATCCTCCTGGTCCACCCTGTGGTTGCAGGCAGCGGGAAACGACTTTTCAAAGAGGGGGATGCTCTCAAAAGAATGAGACTCATCTCCACAAAGGCGACCAGGACGGGCACGGTGATCCTCACCTATCAACCGGTAATAGAATAAATAAAGGAAGAGATCGATGTCTCCTGAAACCAAGCAACCCCCGTTTGATCCCATCATGCCGGACAACGCCGTGCTGCTGCTCGTCGATCAGCAAGAGGGATTGTTCAGCAGAATCCTGGAGCCAGAGCAAACCCGGCACAACCTGCTCGGCCTCGCCCGCGGAACCAAATTGTTGAGAGTGCCAACGATTATGACGACCAACCCGGTTGCCGGACCCCAGTTGGACGACCTGACGAAGCTGTATGCAGGAACCCAAGTCATCGAGCGCAGGATTATTAACGCCTGGACCTCTGTCGTTTACGATGCCTGCGGCCGCTTTGAGCCGATGCCCGTAGCGGCCATTACCCGTCTGGCTCAGGCAGGGGTCGTCCTGGTGAACGCAAGAACCATCGTCCTTGAGATGATGGCAGATAATGCCCATCCATCCGCCAACGAGATCTACGCTGCCCTCTCCAGCGCGTAAAACGGCTGGCAGAATCAGGCAGACGCAGCGTTATGCCTGGTTCACTCGCTCTGGCTTTGTCCCATGCGGCAGGCGGCGTTCCTCTCATGAAAAGTGCAAGGCCGGGCTTGCTGGATTGGTGGAGGAGAAGCGTGCCAGAGTGGGCGTCTTCCTGGCTCAGATGTACGGAACGTGCAGGAGAGGAAAGGGCGCAAGACGCAAACGATCGACCGTGATGCACCCTGGCCCGCGCAACGGGGGCGTGTGACCACGCAACGGGCGAGCGAAGAAAACACAGAGGAACCAGGTTGGTTGATGCCCGCACAGGAAGGAGCAAAGATCATGAAAGTCAAGGACGCAGGAGCGCTGCTCTTGCTTTCGGCTCTAAGAGCGTGTTTTGTAATGCGTTGCGGAGCCCTGGGTGGCAAGATGAGCAAGATAGAAGAAGTTTTTTCGGATTCGTATGATATGCTCTCTCAAGAGGTGCAGCTCGACGCACTCTTGGATTAGATGAGCAGAGCCACATCCTTGATGCTGAGAGAGGAATATCAGTCAGATGAACAGGGGAAAGCAGTCTGCCGACGGGGTGGGCGAAAGCAAGCACGCGGGGCGAGTTCCAAGAGACGAGAACTGGACGCTCCGCGCTGCGTGAGGAGAAGGCTCAAGCATCGCAGACGAGGTAGGCCAAAGATGACCGTCGCTTTTGCTGACGAGTCTCGTCTGGAACGCGCCAATCGGTGTCCGGCACCTGAAGTACAAGACCCCCCGGGAAAGAGAAGGAGACAATCCATGGGACGTATTATTTTACACATGATGATTTCAGTCGATGGTATGGTGAGTGGACCTCAAGGCGAGCTAGACTGGATCGCCAATGATGAGCCACTCAATCAAGACCACTTAGCAAGACTAGAGCAAGCCGATGCAGTTATATTGGGCGCAGGCGGGTATTCTATGTCTAGCTTTTGGACGGCCGCCGAACATGACGAAAAGGCCGAAGCGATTATTAGAGACCTTGGCCGTGCCATAAATAAGATACCCAAAATCGTGTACAGTCACAAAGACATGCCAGTTGACTGGCGCAACACCAAAGTACACGTAGTTAAAGATGACAACGCGCTTGTGGAGGACGTAGAGCGTTTGAAGCGGGAAACTGAGGGTACTATTATATGCTATGGCGGCGTACGTTTTGCCCGGACATTGGTGCAGCAGGATCTCCTTGATGAAATTCACTTAGACGTTTGTCCAGTTATCCTTGGCTTGGGTCAGCCGCTCTTTACTGATCTTACGCATCGCACAAACCTTCGGCTTCGTGAAACCGTCACCTATGATTCTGGCGCTACGATGATGCATTATGAGGTGGTGAAGACCTCATGAGCCGCGTAACCTATGTATGACTCGACCGCTGCTCCCAGAACGGGGAAAGCGGTCTCTATCCAGGCCGTTGCCTCGGAGTTGATCAATGAGCAGGATGCGGTTCATGCCTTGGCTCAACTTCGTACGCGGGGATGGCAGGACCCTCCTGCAGGAGATGAGGTCTTAGAGCGTGTTTTGCACTATTGAACACTCTAGAATACATGAGGGTGATGAACATGAATGAGCATGCGAAACTCCCACCGCAACCGACCAGTTCAATGAAACAGTTTGAGACCCTGGTTGGTGAATGGACCATGGTGGGAACCCATCCTGAATTCCCATCCGCAGCGCATGGGCACTCTTCTTTCGAGTGGCTGATGCAGGGCGGTCTGCTGGTCTGGCATTTTAATTGGGAACGCGGAGGCCCTCCGAGCGCTCTCAGTGTCATAGGCCATGATGAGCAGGTTGAAACATGTTCCATGCTCTATTCCGATGAGCGGGGGGTTGCCAGGATCTATCAGATGAGCTTAGAAGGCGGCGTGTGGAAGATGTGGAGAGATTCGCCGGACTTCTCACAACGCGTGACTGGCACGGTAAGCTCGGATGGAAACACCATTACCTGTCATGGAGAGTTGTCGTGGGACGGTTCAAATTGGGAACAGGACCTCTCTGTGACGTACACGAGAAAGCCATAAAAGGTGCCTGCTCACTCCGTCTTCCAGAAGGAGGAAGGGGTCTGACAAGGCAGGAGGGAACACCATGAGCGAAAACAGCAGGCTCGCGCAAGCGATCCTCTCTCAACTGGCCTATATCACGCTCTCCACCGCCACAACAGATGGGGTGCCCTGGAATGCGCCCGTGTATGCAGCATTTGATGAAACCTACAACTTCTTCTGGGTCTCGGCAAAATACGCTCGTCATTCCCAAAACATCAGAGCGAACCATCGCATTGCCATTGTGGTGTATGACTCGACTGTTCCCCCAGGAACCGGAAAAGGGGTCTATATTGAGGCCAGGGCATATGAGTTGACCGATGAGCAAGAATGCAGCCACGCATTAGCCTGTTTGCAAAGCCGGGGATGGGAACATCCCCCTTCTGTAGACATGGTGGTTGGGGCAACCCTGCGCGGGGTCTATAAGGCGGTTCCAGAGAAAATATGGATCAGCACTGAAGACTCCAATGGGCTTGATGGTCGGGTGGAGGTTGAGAGCATGTTTTGGAATCGAAAGGCGATCCCGCCAGATATCGTTTCGTGAGCTGACCCTGAATAGGTCTCATTCTGTCCTAATGGCATTGTATACTTCATACAATATCTGCTCGGAGGGCTCCCTCCGACCCTTGACGTCGAGACCGGGTCGGCCGGGGAAGAGGAGGTGGTATAATAGTCGCAGCGGCACCGAAGCTGGTCAACCGACAGCGGGGACAGTCTCGGCGAGGATTGAGAGATTCCGACTGCCCTCCAAGTCACTCGATTGCGTCAGGCGACATAGGGGACTGCGAGCAGATGATGGAGAATTATGAGCCAATTATGAGTTTTGGTGAGGACGACGCTGAGATCTACGATGCTGAGCCTGATGTCAGCCAACGCGGGGATACGTTGGCGACGGTCTCGTTCCTGGAGCAACTGGCGGGTGGTGGTCCCGCGCTGGAGCTTGCGATCGGCACCGGTCGAGTCGCGCTGCCCCTCGCCGCTCGGGGCGTTCGCGTCGACGGCATCGACTTCTCACCCCCAATGGTCGCCAAGTTGCGCGCCAAGCCGGGTGGCGACCAGATTTCGGTGACGATTGGCAACTTCGCTGATGTCCCGGTCCAGGGTACCTACCGCTTGATCTTCGTGGTGTTCAACACGTTGTTCAACCTGCTGACCCAAGACGACCAGGTGCGCTGTTTCGAGAACGTCGCCGCCCATCTCACTGATGACGGTTCGTTTGTGGTGGAGGCCTTTGTGCCGACCTTTCTCACCCGCTTGCGCAACGAGCAATACGTGAATACCGAAGCCATCGCAGTCAACGAGGTCTGGCTCGATGTGGGTCGCCACGACCCCGTGACGCAACGGCTCGAGGAAAGTCACGTGGTCCTCTCTCGCGAGGGCGTGCGCGTGTACCCGATCGTTACGCGGTACGCATGGCCGTGCGAACTCGATCTGATGGCACGGATCGCCGGGCTGCGCCTGAAGGACCGGTGGGCCGGCTGGAACCGAGAACCCTTCACATCCGCCAGCAGCACGCACGTGTCCGTCTACGCACGCTGAGCCGCAGTCCCGATCGCCGGGCAACGGCGAACTCTCAATATTGTCTGACGCTACAGCGCGTCTCGCTGACGGTACTGAAGGCACAGGATATCGGCTTTCCCAAAACGTTATCCGTCATGTAAGCTGGTCTAGCCACTATTAGATGCGCTGGGGTTGGGTGCGTTCGGCGCTCCCTTCGTGCTCAGTGCGTGAGGAGGAGGGCCTCGATGCAGCCAGCGGTGCTGAGACCTGACACTGATGGGTGAAGTCAGAGCTGGCCTCCGGCCCCCGATGGAATATGGCCAGCTAGCCGGCGGAGCAGCAGGCGGATGGCCGCGAGCTGGATGAGTGTCTCGCTCGTCTGAACCTTGCGCTCATAGTCCTTGGCCAGTCGGCGGTTCCGAATCAACCAGGCGAAGCAGCGTTCCACCACCACTTCCATCTCCGGCAGGGATGCACCTCGACGCGGAAGAGTCCTCGCATGGTGGTAGCCACCGTCAGTCGATCTCTCGAAGCGAGACGGCTCATCTCAGCGCCGGCGTGCTTCATCGTTTCCGTCATAGCGTCTGCTTCTTTCCTCTCGACATGGCTCATTGCTGACGTGTAGCTTATGGCTGTAGTTCCCCGCGTTGGACGCGGGCAAGCAGCCGTGCCCAGGCGAGCACGTGTGGAAGAGACCATGGGTGTAAATTACGGTTGTCAAGATACCAGGGGTGAGTCGTCCACCCGAAAGGGGAATCTCGGCCAGAGGTTCTCTCTATGGCTCTGTTTCCATTGCTCGCGTGCTCACGCTCCTTGTTCCGTGTCGCTCTCCTCTTCAGGAATGCTTTCCTCAAAAATCAGGATATTGCGAAAGGGATCGCAGAGCCAAAATCCTTTCGTCCCCCAGGATGTCGCCTGGAGAGGAGACCGAAGAGCGCCAGTTGGCACATACTGCTGATACAACGCCTCGATATTGGTGACGCCAATATAACACACCCTGCAACCCTCCTTTGGTGGTTCTTGTGTTGGATCGGAGACATTGAATTGCAAAGCGATCCCATCCCGTTCGATAATGGCAAACCCCTCGTCGTGGTAGGGGGTCGCAAAGCCGAGTTGTCCATAAAAGGCCAGAGCTTGCTCCATATCTCCGACAAGAAAACGAGGAGCAACCGAATCGAGGGTGGGTTGACGCTCTTGGGATGCTGACATGGGTTCATGTTCCTTTCTGCTGCAAATACGGAATGTTCATGTGAAGTCATTCTTCCGAACGCACCGAGAAGCGGCAATGCGCTTTCCCTCCGTCGCCGCTTCCGAGAAGCAGGAAATTGTGCAACACGCGTCTCTCTGCTTTCGGGATGATGCCATCACGGAATGAGTCAAAACTGGCGATATGGTCTTTTCGACAGCTGAACCAGCTTCACGTTGAGAGAATTGCATGTCACAGGTTCTCCCTCTGTGCAAAAAAGTGTGGCGCGCTCATCCCCCGACGTTTACACAAAGCGGAGCCCGCCTTATGGAGATGACTGGCTCGCAGCCCAGGCGCGGGCCATACGGGCCAGGGTCGCACCACTCTCATAGGAAAGCTGGCTCATTTTCGCCCATTCCGCCGGATGGGTGGTCTTGATCCAGGTGAAAAAGGGGGTGATGAGGCGCTGAGCGTCCTGGCGCTCCTGTGGGTCGAGGCGGTGGATGACCAGGGTTGCGATGTGGTTTTGACTGAAGGTGAAGTCCGCCTACCGCCGCGAACCTGGATACCCGACGACGCGATCCAGCTCGCTGACCTCGTGATAGATGCAGGTCACCTGCTGGCCCCGGATATGGAAGTCGCTGAGGTCGATGTGCGCGCGCTCCCCGACCAGGTAGTCGAGGACAGCCCGAACGCTCGGATACCGGACGCCCTCCTCTTCTATACGTGCCACATCAAGGAACAGGGCCGCTGCCGCGTCGGCATCGCCACGATTGATGGCGTCCTGGTAGGCATGGAGATGGGTAACGGGGTCCTGAGGATCTGCCTGCACCATGTCACCTCTTTTCAAGCACTTTGAGCATGTTCAAACATCTGTTCTTTCCCACCTTTCTCATTGTACCGTTTTGAAGCCCCATATGCAACTGCTCCATGAGTGCCTATGCAGGCCAAGCGGACCATCAATACTGACCCAGCGTGCCCCGCCGCTTGGCGATGCGCTCGCACCAGCGAAAGATCACGATCCCCAGCGCCAAGTAGGCCGCCGCGTTGCCCACCAGCCATAGCAGTGTGCCGTCACCGGTCAGCGTCCCCAGCGAAACTCCCTCGAGCAGCGTCTTGCGCAGGACATCGATCCCCGGCGTGAGCGGGAGGAAGCGCGCGATCGCCGCCATCCAGCCGGGCATGCGCTCCAGGGGAACCAGTACCCCGCCGAAGATCAACACGACGACCTGGAAGAGGTCCTTGAGGATCTCCAGGCGCTTGAAGAGCAGCGTCAGCCCGCCCAGGATCAAGGAATAGCCCACACTGCCCAGCACCAGTAGGGCCAGTGGCAGCAGGGCGGCCCATCGCAGCGGGATCGTCACCTGCACGACCAGGTCGATGAACAAGGACAGCAGAAGCGCGCTGATGGCTGCCTCGACCACGGCTGCGGCTTCGAGCCCAATGGTAAGTAGCCAGGATGGCAGCGGGCTGAGATACATCTGTTCGAGCGTGCCGCTCTGCATCTCACCGAGCAGCCCCCAGAAGAGCCGGTTGGTTTGCATGTGGAAGAAGATGTAGCCGACAAAGCCGAGCAAGAGCGGTGTCACTTGCTCCCGGTGGAACGTTCCCCTTCCCACGGCAAAGGTGATCGCCAGGAAAAAAAGTGCGAACAAAATCAACTCCAGCAGTGAGGCGATCTTCCCCCGCCAAAGGTCGATCAAGCCCTTGGTGACCTCGTTGCCAATGGCAGTGGCGATTGCCCGTACCCCTCCCTTCGCCTCGCCGGTGGGAGGCAGCGCCTCGGATGGGGGTGTCTGTATGAGTCTTTCTCCCTGCATGGTCTCCTCCTTTGGTTTCGCGCAGGCTTCGTGTGAGCAGCGCGAGATTCAGCGTGTGTGTCTTAGCGCAACGTTCCCCGCCGTCGCGCCCGTCGATCGTTGAGCAGAAACACCAACCAGCCCAGGACTGCTAACAGGACTGCGTGGATGATGAGCCACGGCAGCGTCCCATCGGCCCACACTGACCCGAGCGACTGCCCTTGCAGTACCACCTTGCGCATGGCCTCTACGCCGAGCGTAGTGGGAAAGAACCGGGCCAGCGTTTGCACCCAGGTGGGAAACCATTCCAGAGGGAAAAAGGCCCCATTCAGGAGGAAGATCAGCCCACTGAACAGATGCGCGATGGCACCGATCTGCGGGAGCGCCAGGGCCAGGCCACCAAGCAGCAGGGCAAAGCCGGCAATATCGATTAGCGTCAGGGCTGCAGGCAGCAAGCCCGCCAGTCGCAAGGGGATGCTGATGCCCAGCAAAGAGCTCATCCCCACGCCGATGACGACGGCGATCAGCACCCCTTCGAGGAAGACAGCCAGCAGTCGGCCCACCAGCAGGGCTGCTGGGGAGAACGGGCTGAGGTGCATCTGCTCGAACGTGCCACTGTTGACCTCTTCGAGCAGGTCGCTCACCAGCTTAAGGATGGCGAGGTAGAGCAGCGGAACGGCCAGGAAAGGCAGCAGCGTGGACAGCACCAGCGCCCGCTGGATCGTACCGTTGCCAAGGACGAACTGCAGGAATGGGTAGAAGGCGACAAAGGTGAGGATTTCTAGCAGCACAACGGTGCGATGTCCCCACAGCAGCCACAGGCCCTTCTGGGTCTCGTTCAGCACCGCGCGGGTTGCCGCCACGACCCAGGGACGACGTCTTCCTCCTGCCCCTTGTTCGCCTATTTGTGGAGGCTTTGAATGGAAAGCGGTGGTGGTTGACATCTCATTCCCCCTCCTTGAGGATCTGGACAAAGACGTCTTCCAAGTTCGGTTCGACTGGCTCGACCGCGATGAGCGGCAGATGCTGCGCACGTATCTGGGCGAGCAGGTCATAGAGTCTCTCCTGGTCAGGGATCGGCCCGCGTATCAGGCTTTCGCTGTCTTCGGACGTGACTGAAAAGCCGTCGAGCCACGGGAAGGTGGAAGAAGCGAGAGGGCCGCCTAATCGGATCTCATAGGTCTCCTGGTGCCGTTGCTTCCAGATATCGAGTGAGCGCAAGAGGGACTCGGCGCGTGGGACAATCAACTTGCGTGGCAATCCCTTGAGGCGGCCAAAGTAGAGCAGGTTCTGCCACGCGGAGAGCGACCAGTAGACATTGCGCGCTCCTTCCAGCACCGCCCCGACCTGCCGTACCGCCAGAGGACGCTCTCTGGCGACGTCGTAGCCATTCAGATGCACGCGCCCCTCGGTTGGCGTGACCAGCCCGCACATCATCTTGATCGTCGTGGTCTTGCCCGCGCCGTCCGAGCGTGTCGCCGAGGAGAGGATAAGCGATATCGGACGACTCACACAGATCATGCGCCGTCTCCCACGTGAGACTCCGGCGCGCCTGGTGGAGGTCGCGTGTGCGCTCACGGACTGCGATATGGACGCACAATTCCTCTTCGGCCTGGATCTCATGCTGACTAGCCTCAAGAGCAGGCAGAAGTGAGGCTCAGAAGCGAGGAGATCATGCTGGAAAGAAATATCCTGGCAGACATTCTGAGGTGGTGGTCCATGATGCTGGCGGTTCACCTGTTCTTCATAGCGTATCTCATTCAACAGCAGAACAACAAGCTGGCCGATCTGCACCTGGCTGCCTTCTTCTGGCTGTATGAGCACCAGGAGGCTATTGCTCAACGAATTTGGCAAAGCGAAGGGGCGCAATCATAGATGCGTGGATGCTTGTTTCCGTACGCAAGAGGTGATAGAATCCGGCATGAAAGCTCTCTCACCATTTGCCAGTTGCTGGCGAGCTAGCGAGGAGGTGACCCATGAGAACTGATCCAAGAAACAAAGGCCACGCCACATCTGGGCCTGTCCGGGTTCCTCGCTGACCGACTCCTTTCCCATGCGTTCTTTCTCCGTACGCCTGGATCTCGCGGTGAGCGGTACTCCGGTTGGCTGATGTGATTGGTGGCTGCTCAGGCTGTCATTCATCTCTTCCCCCGAGATGTGCTGTCTTTGCACACCGAAGAGACATATGCAGTTGCCTTCAGGCAAGGAGAAGAAACAAATATGGATCCAATCCATAACGATCTACTCATCTGTCCCCAATGTTCGGGGACATTACAGCCCGGCCCACAGGGCAGCGAACGGCTTGACTGCCAGACCTGTCCGCTGAGCTATCCTCTTCGTGACGGCGTGCCCGTCCTGGTGATCAAACAGGCCAGCGCTCGCCAGATCGAAACCTCCGACGAATTTGAGCGCTTGATCAGTGAAGCCCTCCAGGCGCCCTTCTCAGGATGGGATTTCTCCTGGCTGGAAGGCCGCCGCGTGCGGACAGGAGGCCCACATGGGAAGCTTGACTACGAAAGGCGGGCACGGGAAGCCGTCGCCAAAGCGACCGCCGTGCTCGACCTGGGCACTGGCGGAGGCGAGCTGCTATCGCAGCTGGCTCCCTTCCCACCTATTGCCATCGCTACCGAATCCTACCCTCCCAACGTGGCGGTGGCATCCAGGCGGCTGGCCCCCATTGGGGTGAAGGTCATCTGGGCCGATGCGGGATGCCATGACTTGCGCGGCTATCTCATAGGGAGTGAGGATGCACTCGTTCGAGAGGCCAGAGCAGCCGAAAACGGCGCGGAATAGGTCCTGGAAGGCGACGCGAATGCGCACGTGGTCTTGATCGGTCTCCAGCCAGGGATGGAGCCGTCGTAAGAGGTGGGTGACGTTCCAGTGAGACAAGATGGTCTGTGCGATCAGATCGCTTATCGAGAGCCAGTTGCTGCTTGTGAGCTGGCACACGAGGGCGCACACGCGATGAAAATCGATGCCCCAGGCCTGAACCAACTCGTGATGCAGTTCCACCAGACCTGTCTCAGGTGGATGGCTCTTTGAAGATGATAGGTTTTCCATAAAGCAACTCCTCGCAGAAAATAGGGGTAGTACGACGCCAAGATGAGGACCAGGTGAAGAACCTGGAACGCGAGGAGGTGCGCGGGGTAGATGGGTACGACAAAAGACACCAGGGGAGGCTGGCGTTCGGGAAGGTGGCTCATCACTGACAGCGCTCCTGTCTGTCAGCCAGAACCAGAGAAAGAGAAGAGGTTAGATTATGCTAGCATGAGCGAACATAGCTGTTCCTTCGATCGGAAACTGTATAGCGCATCCTCTGGGATGCAAGCACAGTATCACATCACGCGCGCCCTCTGTCAAGGCATCGGGTGAGCATGTGACTGTCCAAAAAGTGGTAAAACTGGGTAAAATAGAGAGAAACGAGCCCAGGCGAACGGATATGCGCCAGGAGAGTCGCTGCAGGAACTCAACCAGTTGATCGGAGAGTTGAGGGTGCAAAACGATCTGCTTAAAAAATCTCGCGGGCTCTTGGGCAGTTTCTCGCAAACAGCACAAAATGGACCTGGCCCGCACATTTTGCGCGATCGCTCGTCCTATCAGCAAAAGCCAGCTCGCCTGTGCTTTGGGCATCGAGCGTCTCAGCCTGTATGCGTAACTCAAACGGCCAATAATGGAGAAGACCCTGGCTGTCTGGATCAAGGACTGGCATGAACAGGATGATACGATTGGCTACCACAAACTGGCGGTCTTGTTGACTTTATCATCAACTGTGTCCCCAGAAGCGCTTAGGCAATCTTTCTCCTGAGCATTATACCCAGCAGCAGGCGCGAGAGCTAACCGACCCATAACCGTAGTGATCGCTGTGAACCTGACCTTCTCAGCAAAAAGCCGATCGAAATGCTCTTAAGCGCTGCTGGAGTGAGGAACTATGACCTATTGTAGTCTGATCTGTACACACGATTCCTTTCGTCCGAGCGACTGCTCGCGCGTGCGGTGGCTGGACTGGGAGAACGACTATCCCCTGGCCCGGGCTTACTGGCCCCAGGACCCCCCATTGGAGCGTGTGGACTGGGAGCAGAATCGTGCAGACGGCTTTCGCTATTGCGCCATTGTTGAGCAAGAGGCTATTGCCGCTCTGGCTGCGGTCTGGACGTATTCAGAGACCCACTGGGAAGTGGCCGCTGTCAGTACTGCCACGGCTTCTCGAAAGAAGGGGAATGGCAAGGCGGTGGTCTGCTTTGTGACGGCTCATATTCTCGAACACGGTCGCAAGGCCACCCTCTTGACGGAGAGCACGAATGCTGCCATGCTCAAAACGGCGGAGAGCGTCGGCTTTTATCGTTCAGCTGAACGAGGGAGGGCGAAAAGCGAAGCGCCCAACATGTGAGGATCATATGTATCAACAAGGGGGTGAGGAAGCTTCTTCTGGTGGAAGTCTCTTCTCTTGCCTTCTTGGAGTGTTTAAAAAATCAGTCCTTGGTAGAAACATGAGCATGACGCTTCTCGATTAATCGTGCGAGCGAAAGCATGGAAAGATGACAGAGCAAGATGTATCTCCCATCGAGCAGCGCATCAGAATGAAAGGTGGAAACATGTTACGGTCGAATGCGATGACCATCGGGCAACTCTCCCGGCGCAGCGGCGTGCCGATCAAAGTCCTGCGCGACTACGAGGACCTCGGGTTCCTCTATACATTGGGCCGCAGCGAGAGCAACTACCGCCTGTTTGGGGAAGAGGCGCTGTGGTGTGTGCAGGTGATCCAGGGCCTGCGCTCCCTGGGGCTGACCCTGAAAGAAATCCAGGCACTCGTCACGTGCTATCTTGTGCGTCCCGGCGAGCCGAGCGTCGCCCTGCTGGAAGCACAACTGGCGCAGGCCCTTGCCCGCGTCGAAGCCCAGATGAACACCCTGCAGGCACTTCGTCAACGCATCCTGGAGTTCCAGGCCGCATATGCCGGCGCACCAGCCCGGCCCGCTGCATCAGCCCTGGTGCAGTTGTTGGCACGAGACCCATGCCATCGTGCCGTGTAATCTGCCTCTTGACTCTCCCCTCGGGGGGAGAGTGTATACTCGGTCTGTTGCTGCGCGTGAGATCGTAAACGTCTCATGCAGGTACCTGGAACAGGCGGAGATCTGAGAATGTTTCTATTCCTATCTATCTGGTTGCCGGGATCTCGTGGAATGGTATGCTCACCTACACAGCTGGGCAACCATGTTGATTCCCTGTTCTTGAACACGACAAGTGGAGGTCGATTGCTATGTCATTGAAAACGGAAGAGCGCCGCTTTGTCGTTGGCCGGGAGGTAGGCAGGTGTGGACGCTGCACGCGTTTGGTGCTTGGCCTGCTGGGGCTCATCCTGATCGGAACGACAGTGGCGCAGAGTGGACTATCTGCGTCGACGATTGGCCAGATGGCAGGCGGCTTGCTCCTGACTGCGGCTCTGTACCTCATCCTCTTCTGGCAGCTTGGCGAGAGGATAGCGCAACCCTGGCTGCGGACCGTGGCCTTCTGGGCTCCTCTCGTCTTCGTGCCTCTTCTTTTCCTCATTCCCTGGGGTTGGGGGTTCGGGGTTCTGCTGTACTGGTCGGTGTCTTGTCTCATGGCGGCACTCCTGTCCCACGGTGACTGCGAGATCGTGGCGTTTCCCAGCCTCCTCTTCCGGCGGCATTACACGGTCTACTGTCCGCTTAATGCCGTCGACCTGGTCGAGCGCCACTACACCAAACGGTAAACACGGACGACGGCTTTGGTTATGTAGGGAGAAAGCCTGAAGCGGCCAGGAGCGAGCGCTCAATGCTTGCCGCCTGGCGATCGAGAGTGAGTGCACTCGCGGTATAAAGCCCACCTTCCACCAGGCGCTGGCGGAGGTCCCGGCTCTGAGCCAATTGTCGAACTGCATGTGCCAGAGCTGTGGGATCTCCAGGGGGAACACGGATGCAATTGACCCCATCGAGGCAGTACTCGCTCGATCCTCCCACACCGGTGGCAATCACGGGACAGCCGCTGGCCATCGCTTCCAGGGGCACCAGCCCAAAGGCCTCGTGCTCAATCATGCTCGTAAAGAGGGTGACGTCGGCTTGCTGGTAGCATTGGCGCATCTGCTGCCGAGACGCCAGTGAGAAGGAAAGTCGAGATGCGACCCCCAGCGTTGCGGCGAGCGCTTCCAAATGTTGACGATAGGCCGGGTCGATCGGCCCGACGATTTCCAGCATCGTCTCTGGTGGGAGATATGAGAGGGCGCTGATGGCCGACTCGATCCCTTTCTCTTCGATCGCTCGCCCAACCCAGAGCAAGCGCCACCGCCAGGGACGATCGGGCACCTCGACCAGTGGCGGAAACTCGCTTGGGGAGAGACCCGGAAAGATGATCTCGGCGCGGGGAAAGTGCCACCCGCCGATCTGCTCGGCTCGTCTTTTGGTCCAGGCACTCACAAAGTTGAAGATCCCTATCGTACCCAGGTCCGGAAGCCGTGTGGGGAGCCCCGTGCGCTGCTCGACTGCTGCCGCCTCTTCAGGATGCTCATTGCACCACCTGAGCCACCCATCCGCCCACCCGCCGTAGCAGAGCCAATCATCCCCGATGACGAACACGAGCGGGAAGCCCAGGCGCGCCGTCGTGGTAATGAGTCCCAGGGACATGGCTCCCATGTGCCAGAAAGCCACGACATCGGGGTGGAAGGCTGCCAACACGCGCTGCATCTGTACCTGGTTGTGTTGTTCGATGACCAGCGCCTCCTGCAAGGGCGGATCCAGGCAGGCTGACCCGTCCCAGTAGCTGCGCAGGATGCGGCGCAGCAGGACGGCGCCCTCTTCTGCATTAGAACCTGCCGAGACGGTCTCCCGCTCCGGTGGGAGCGTGGTGAGCACCAGCGCTTCATGTCCACGCTGCTTGAGCCAGCTGCAGACCTGGGCGCACATCACTCCGTATCCGCCAAGCACCGGAGGCGGATAATCAAGTGTCACATTGAGGACGCGGAGGTGTTTCTCCATTGTGCTGACTCCTGCTCTCTCATTTCGCGTCTGTCGAGCAGGTTTGGGCCACCAATCGTCCCACGGAGGCGGCTTCCTCGACCGAAAGGATGAACGCTTCCGGATGGTCAGCGAGAAAGGTCGAGGCCGCCTGCTCCGACTGAAAGAAAAG
>WNGM01006278.1_pt1 | contig 16167 bp, 11 predicted proteins | sample 5400571 | NCBI WGS metagenome assembly WNGM01 (sample SAMN13153378, study PRJNA577476) | soil metagenome | isolation source: 100 cm soil or saprolite under Garry oak tree replicate 2 | place: USA:California | collected 2016-06-15 | reverse complement strand
TATGCTCCGCGCAGCATGATTTCGATGTTTCCCCCACCCGAGTCCCGCTCGGGTGAATGCCCGACCCCCCCGTCCGGTGAAGTCCCGATTACGGCGCGCTCTCGCGCGCCGGATTCTACACCCCGATCACCGCGGTCATGCTGCGCCGAGCCCTGTCACGCCGGAGAGCCACGCCATGCGTCCTGACGCGTCCGCGCCGCCCTGTTCGCCGTCCCGGTTCACCGCCCGCGGCGCCGCCCGCTGGGCGCTCCTCGGCGCCGTCGCCCTCGGCGCGGCGCTCATCACGCTCGGTCCCGACGCGCTGGGCCGCGGGCTCGGAGCGCTGCGGCGCCACGTGAGCCCGGCGGTCGCACCGGGGGGGGCGGCCGCCCCGAGTGACACGCAGGCGGTGTACGGTCCCAAGCGCTTCGACACACCCACGGGCAGCTCGACCTACCACGTCGAGCGCTTCGCCGTCGCCGTGGGGCCGGGAAAGCGCTACACCCTGCAGGTCGACAACGGTGGCGTCACGGGCGGGTCGGTCATCCTGAACGGCAGCACGGTGCTGTCGTCCAGTGACCTGGGCTCGGGTGCGGCGCGCTGGACCCGCGTGGTGCAGGCGCTCGCCGAGGATACGATCCAGGTGACGGTGCAGGGCCCCGCGGGGGCCGCCGTGACGGTGAGCGTGCTCGCCGCTTCTGATCCCACGTTCCTCGTGTTTGGACCGGAGCGGTTCACCCGCTCCACGAGCGCGCCGGTCACGGACACGCGTCACTTCTCGATCTCCGCGACCGCCGCCGCGCCGTACTCGATGTGCGTCGTGAACGGCAATGCCGACGGGACGCAGCGCATCGCGAGCGCGACGATCGTGCTGAACGGTGTGACGGTGCTGTCTCAGGGCGAGCTCAGCCAGCAAGTGGGCGGGCTCGTGAAATCCGTGACGCTGCTGCGGGAAAACACGGTGGACGTCACGCTCACCGCGAAGCCGAACGGGTTCCTGGACCTGTGCTTCCGGGCGACCGACGTGACGCCGCCCGTGATCACCATCAATCAGCCCCCGGCCGGCTTCATCACCCGGGAGCCGCAAGTGACGGTCGCGGGGAGCGTGCAGGACGAGACCCGGACCACGCTGACGGTGAACACCAACCCCACGACCGTGGGAAGCGACGGCAGCTTCAGCGCGACGGTGGCGCTCACGACCGAGGGGAGTACCGACATCCACGTCGTGGCGACGGATGCGGCGCAGCACAGCACGGATTCGACCCGCACCGTCATCCATGACACGCAGCCGCCGGTCCTGACGCTCAACGCCCCCGCGGATCGGTTGATCACCAAGGAGACGAGCGTCACCGTCTCGGGCACGGTCACGGACCTCACGCCGGTGACGGTGAACGTGAACGGCATTCCCTTGCCGGTAGACGGGGCGGGGCAATTCACCGGGACCATCGCGCTGAGCGAAGGGGCGAACGTGCTCACGGTGACCGCCACGGATGCCGCGGGCAACGCGACGAGCGCCGTCCGGATCGTGACGCGCGACACGCAACCCCCCGTCCTGACGCTCACGGCCCCGACCGACGGGGCGACGGTGACGACCGAGACAGTCGACGTGCACGGAACGGCGACGGACGCGACGACGGCGGTCACGGTGACGGTCAACGGCAACCCGGCGACGGTGGGGAGCGATGGGAGCTTCAGCGCGACGGTCGCGTTGGCCGTGGGTCCGAACACGATCACGGCGGTGGCGACCGATGCGGCGGGGAACAGCACGACCGTGACGCGCTCGGTCACGCGGACGTCGTCGGGGTTGCCGCCGGACCCCAGCACGGTAGCGACCCCGATCGATGCGACCGTCGCGACGACAGTGGCCGCCTCGACCGCGTTCCTGTACGGCGGGCCGAACCCCGTCCAGACCGACGTGACCCCCGGGGCGATCACGCCCGTGCGGGCGGCGGTGCTGCGAGGAAGAGTCCTGACCCGAGACGGGCGGCCGCTCCCCGGAGCGCGCATCACGATCCTCGGTCACCCCGAGTACGGCCAGACGCTGTCCCGGGACGACGGGATGTTCGACCTCGCCGTGAACGGCGGCGGCGTGCTGACGGTGACCTACGGGAAGTCGGGGTTCCTGTCCGCGCAGCGCCCGGTCGACGTGCCATGGCAGGACTACGTCTTGGTGGATGACGCGGTGCTCGTCGCCGCCGACGCTCAGGCGACGGTGATCGACTTCGCCCAACCCGCCGAGATCGCCCGCGGCAGTGTCGTGTCGGACCAGGACGGCACCCGGCAGGCGACGCTGATCTTCCCGCAGGGGACACAGGCGCGCCTCGTCATGCCAGACGGAACGAGCCAGCCCGTCGGGTCGATCACGGTCCGGGCGACCGAGTACACCGTGGGCCCGGACGGCCCCGGCGCCATGCCGGCGCCGCTGCCGCCCACCAGCGCCTACACCTACGCCGTCGAGCTGAGTGCGGACGAGGCGATCGCTGCCGGCGCCCAGCGGGTGGACTTCGACCAGGCGGTCCCGTTCTATGTCGAAAACTTCCTTAACTTCCCCGTGGGAACGATCGTGCCCGTCGGATACTACGACTCCGACCGCGGCGCGTGGGTGCCGTCGAAAAACGGGCGGGTGATCAAGGTGCTCGACACGAGCGGCGGCATCGCGCAGCTCGATGCCGACGGGGACGGTGTGGCGGACGACGCGTCGGCCTTGGCGGCGCTCGGCGTGACCGACGCGGAGCGCCAGCGGCTGGCGCAGACCTATCAGCCGGGCCAGACGCTGTGGCGGTCGCCGATCACGCACTTCTCACCGTGGGACACGAACTACCCGTCGGCGCTGCCGTCCGACGCCCAGCCGCCCGATCCCCAGCCGATCACCAGCGGCGGTGGTGGTGGTGGCGGCGGCGGCGGGGCGGGCACGCCGCCGCGGCGTCCGCCGCGCCACGCCGTCAACGACGATGAGGAGGAGCCCTCGGAATGCAAGGGCTCGATCCTGGAATGCGACAATCAGACGCTGGGGGAGCGCCTGCCGGTCAGCGGGACGCCGTTTTTCCTCAACTACCGCAGCAGCCGGGTGCCGGGTCGCGTCGTGGCGAACCGGATGGTCATCCCGCTCAGCGGCGACTCCGTACCGCCCAGCCTGGGTTTTATCAGGCTACGAATCGAGATCGCGGGTCGTGTCTTTGAGGACAGCTTCCCGGCGGCTCCCAATCAGGAAAAGCTGTTCGTCTGGGACGGGAAGGACGCGTACGGCCGGCTGGTGCAGGGCGCCCAGATCGCGACCGTCAGCATCGGCTACAGCTACCCGGGCACCTACCGGCAGCCGGCGCCGGCCGATCCGAGCTTCGGGCAGACCGGCGGCGCCGCGCTGGGCGGCACCGGGACGCGCGTTCAGAACACACTGAAGCTGGTGCAGCGGGTGATGCTGGGGGCGTGGGACGCGCGCGCTGCCGGCCTGGGCGGGTGGACGCTCAACGCGCAGCACGCCTACAATCCCGTGAGCCGAGTCCTGTTCGCGGGTGACGGAACGCGGCGCAGCGCGCAGACGATCGGTCAATCCATCGTCACGGTGGCGGGCACCGGGATCAACGGATTCTCGGGCGACGGCGGCCCCGCGGTGAAGGCCACGATGCGGGGGCCCAACGGCGTCACGGCCACGGCCGACGGCAGCCTGTACTTCGCCGACAGCTTCAACTGGCGCGTCCGCCGTGTGAGTCCCGACGGGATCATCACGACGGTAGCGGGCAACGGCACCCGGGGCTCGGCGGGCGACGGCGGTCCCGCGGTGAACGCGGAGCTCAACGGTCCCGCGGACGTCGCCGTCGCTCCGGACGGGACCATGTACATCTCGGAGTTCTTCGGTCACCGCGTCCGCCGCGTGAGTCCGGACGGTATCATCACCACGTTCGCCGGCACCGGCACCGCGGGGTTCACGGGAGACGGGGGGCCCGCAGCGGCCGCCCAGGTGAACAATCCATTCGGCGTGTCCGTGGCGCGCGACGGGAGCGTCTACATCGCGGACTACGGTAACAGCCGCATCCGTCGGGTCGGCCCCGACGGCGTCATCACCACCGTGGCCGGGGGCGGCCCCCCGGGATTGCTCGGCGACAGCCTCCCCGCGGTGCAGGCTACGCTGGTGCAGCCACCCTTCGCAGCCGTCGGGCCCGACGGGCAGCTGTACATAGCGGACGCCGGGCACAAGCGGATTCGCCGGGTTCGCTCCGACGGCATCATCACGACGATCGCCGGAACTGGCGGTTGCTGCTACGATGGCGACGGCGGGCCGGCCGTTGCGGCCAAGCTCTCTGGCCCGTTCTGGGTCGCGTTCGGCGCCGACGGCAGCTTGTTCATCGCGGATTTCAACAACGAGCGGGTGCGCCGGGTGGGTCCGGATGGCATCATCAGCACGCTCGTGGGGAACGGCGACTTCCGCAGCAGCGGCGACGGGGGCCCGCCGCTGAGCGCTGGCATCGACCCCGGCACGATCGTCGTGGGTGCCGACGGCGCGCTGTACATCGGCGACGTGGCGGGCAGCCGGGTGCGGAGAGTCGGGCCGGCTCTGCCGGGCTTCGCCGCGAGCGACATCCTGATCCCGTCCGAGGACGGGCGCGAGATATATCGGTTCGGCCCGGACGGACGGCATCTCACGACGCTGGATGCGTTGACTCGGGCCGAGCGCTACCGCTTCGCGTACGACGCCATGGGGCGCCTGCAGTCGGTCACCGACGCCGCGGGCGTCACGACCACGGTCGAGCGGAGCGCCGACGGCGCTCCAGTCATCGTAGCGCCGTTCGGGCAGCGCACGACGCTGAGCCTCGACACCCATGGGTTCCTCACGCGGCTGGAGAACTCGGCCGGCGAGGCGACGCAGCTCGCGTATGCGGACAGCGGTGGCTTGTTGGTCTCCATGACCGACCCGAGGCAGCACGAGTTTCGCTTCACGCACGACACCCTGGGCCGGCTGATACGCGAGGAGGACCCGGCGGGCGGCTTCACCGCGCTGACGAACCAGTCAGACTCGGTTGCGTTGCGCATTCTGAGGGCGACCGCGTTGGGCCAGACGACGCGTTACGAGACCGCGATCGGCCCGGATGGGGTGACGCGGAAAACGGTCCAGGATGCCCGCGGCTTGACCACGGTGACCACGGTCGATGCAGCCGGAACGGTGACCACCACCGAGGCCGATGGGACGGTGAAAACGCTGCAAACGGCGCCGGACCCGCGGTTCGGGATGCAGGCGGCGCTCGTAAAGGTGCGCAGCGTCCGGACGCCGAGCGGCTTGCAGTCTTCGGTGGCCGTGACCCGGCACGTCACGCTCGCCAATCCGGACGACCCGCTGAGCGTCGCCAGCGTGCTCGACACTCTCGCGATCAACGGGCGGCCGTATACGACGCTCTTCGACCGGGCGCAGCTCCTGACGACGAAAACGTCGCCGGCGGGCCGGACCACGCTCGTGACTCAGGATGCGGTGGGGCGGACGGTGCGCAGCGAGATGACGGGCCTCGCCGCGAAGCTGTACAGCTACGACGGCCAGGGCCGCCTGCTCGACGTCACGCAGGGAGATCGCACGGTGCACTTCGGCTACGACCCGGAGGGAAGACTCGGCAGTATCACCGACGCGGCCGGGCGCACGCGACGCTTCTTCCGGGACGCCGTCGGGCGCCTGACCCGGCTCGACCTCGAAGACGGGCGGACCGTGCAGTACTCGTACGACGCGAATGGGAATGTCACGTCCGTCTCGCCCCCGGGGCGGCCAGCCCACACGTTCGACTATTCCGCGGTGGACGTCATGACGGAGTACACGCCCCCGCCGCTCGGCGCGGATCCCGCCGCGACGCAGCTCCGCTACAACGCCGATCAGCAGATCGTGGAAACTGACCGGCCTGACGGGACCGTGGTCGCGTGGGACTACGATCCTGCCGGGCGCCTCAGCCAGGTGCGCTTGCCGACCGGGACCATCGGATATGCCTACGATCCCGCCACGGGCAACCTGGCGAGCGTCACCGCGCCGGACGGCGGCCGTGTGTCGTACCAGTACGACGGCGACCTCCCGACGCGAGCCGCATGGAGCGGCGCCGTCGCCGGCAGTGTGGAGGTGACCTACGGGAGCGACTTCCAGGTCGCCTCCCAGACTGTGAACGGCGCGATGCCGATCACCTTCGGGCGCGACCGGGACGGGCTGCTCACCGCGGCCGGCGCGCTCACGATCACCCGTTCGGCGCAGCACGGGCTCATCGTCGGCGCGACCCTGGGCGCCGTGGTGACGACCCAGGCGTTTAACCCGTACGGGGAAGTGGTCGATCTGGACGCGGAGATCAACGGCACGAGCGGGCTGCATACCGTGTATCAGCGCGACCGCCTCGGGCGCGCCCTGTCGGTGCAGGAGACGGCACAGGGCGTGCAGACGACGTATGACTACACCTACGACCTCGCCGGACGGCTAACCGAGGTGAAGCGGGACGGCGCTCCCATTCAAAGCTACCAGTACGACGACAACGGCAATCGCCTCAGTCTGGTCACGCCGTCGGGCGCCGTGACGGGTGTCTACGACGCGCGTGACCGGGTGATCCAGTACGGGGACGCCCAGTTCACCTATACCGCCAACGGCGAGGTGGCCACGAAGCTGGTCGGCGGCGCCACGACGCGGTACGAGTACGACGCGCTCGGCAACCTCACGCGGGTGACCCTGCCGAGCGGCACCGCCATCGACTACGTGCTCGACGGGCAGAGCCGGCGCATCGGGAAACGGGTCGGAGGACTCCTGGTACAGGGATTCCTCTATTCGGACCGGTTGCGCATCACGGCGGAGCTGGACGGGAGCGGACAGCTCGTCAGCCGCTTCGTGTACGGCACGCGGCCCAACGTCCCCGACTACGTCATCAAGGGTGGTCGGACGTACCGGATTCTCGCGGACCAGGTCGGCAGCGTCCGCCTGGTCATAGACGTGGAGACGGGCGACGTCGTGCAGCGCATCGACTACGATGCCTTCGGCGAGGCGACGCTCAACACCAACCCGGGATTCCAGCCGTTCGGCTTCGCCGGCGGGCTGTACGATGGCGCGACGGGGCTCACCCATTTCGGCGCCCGGGAATACGACGCTCACCTCGGTCGCTGGACCTCGAGCGATCCTGCCCTCTTCACCGGCGGCTCCGCCAATCTTTACAGCTACGTGCTGGCCGATCCCGTCAACCTGCTCGACGTAAACGGTCGCGGGTTTGGAGACTTCCTCCGGAGCGTGGTCGGGGACTTCCAGGTCGGCTTCCACGTGGAGGTCGGGTTTGGTCTCGACTTCAAGTTCGAGTTCCAGATCGGCACGGAGGGAGTGGGCATCGGAGCAGGCATCGGCATTGGGGTCAAAGCGGACATCGGCTTCGACGTACCCTGGCACGACAAGTTCCAGAGCATCGGACCCGATGGGCACCCCCGCACGGACGTGGACGCCGGTGTGGACGCGGATCGTAAGCTTGGGGAGTTCGGCAGCAAGCACAACCCGTCGCCCACCGGGGAAGAGAGCAGTTGTTCGGTCGAGTTCGAGGTGAACGCCGGCCCCCTACGGGCGAAACTGGGGCACGACTTCGAATGCGGCGACTTCGGCTCGCTCGAGCTAACCACGGACCTCGGGCTCGGTGCCAGCGAGACGGTCGGCTGCAAGTCGTTCACGCATTGGTAGGGCGCTAGCCCGGGGAGCTCGCCTGCCGGGGGTCGGGTAAAGGCCCGACCCCCCGGTCCGGTGAACTACCGATTACTGCGTGCTCTCCCAAGTTGGATTCTAGACCGCAATGAGGCTGCGCTCCGGCTTCACGCTCATCGAGATCCTCGTCGTCATCGTGGTGATCGCGGTGCTGGCGAGCCTCGTCGCGCCCAACGTGTTCCAGCACGTGGCCGAGGCGAAGGACACGGCCGCGCGCTCCCAAATCGAGATGCTCGGCGCCGCGCTCGATGCCTACCGGCTCGACAACGGGCGCTATCCGACCACGGAGCAGGGGCTTGCGGCGCTGTGGAGCGAGCCGAGGGCCGACCCCCAGCCGCGTAACTGGCGTGGGCCCTACCTGCGGAAAGACGTGCCGCTCGATCCCTGGCGGCAGCCCTACGTCTACAAGTGCCCGGGGGAGGTGAACGCCAATGGGTTCGACCTCCTCTCCTTCGGCGCCGACGGCAAGCCCGGCGGATCGGGCGACGACGCCGACATCGTGAGCTGGAAATAGCCGTGCCCGCCTTCGCCTACCAGGCCGTCGACAGTGCCGGAAAGCGGCTCCGCGGAAGGGCGGAGGCCGCGAGCCCGGAGCTGCTGCTGCGCTCCCTCGCCGATCGCGGCGTGGTCGTCGTGGACGTGGCCGCCGCCGACGAGACCGCTCCGGGGAGGAGATTGGGCTTCGCGTTCGGCCGGCAGCAGGCCGTGCTGGAGGCGACGCGCGCCCTGGCTGCGCTGCTTCCCGCCGGCATGCCGCTCGCCCGCGCGCTCGGCGTCGCGGCCACCCTCACGACGGGCGCGGTCGCCGAGGCGCTCGAGGCGGTGCGGCGCCGCGTGGAGCGGGGGGAATCGGTCGCGACGGCGCTCGCCGCATACCCCGACCTGTTCCCGCCGCTCTATGTGGGTGTGGTGCGCGCCGGCGAGAAGAGCGGCGACCTGGACGCGGCGTTCCGGCGGCTCGCCGCGCAGCTCGAGCGCGACGCGCAGCTCCGGAGCCGCCTCGTCTCCGCGTCCATTTACCCGCTGTTGCTCGCCACCGTCGGCGGCATCGCGGTGCTGGTGCTCGTGCTGTTCGTGCTTCCCCGGTTTGCCGAACTGCTCCAGGGCGCCGGAGCCCGCCTGCCGCGCTCGACCGCGATCGTGCTCGGCCTCGCGACGCTGCTCTCCCGCTTCTGGCCGCTGGTGCTCGCGGGCGCGGTCGCGGTGCCGCTCGGGAGCGTCGGGTACCTGCGCACGGTCGAGGGGCGGCGCGCCGGCGCGCGGCTGCTGCTCGGGATCCCGCTCGTCGCGACGCTGCGTCGCCACGCGCTCGCCGCCCGCTTCGCCCGGCTCGTGGGCGTGCGCGACGAGGCGGCGCGGATCCGGCTGCGGGTGCGCGAGGGAGCGGCGCTGCACCAGGCGATCGCGGAGGGGACGCTGTTTCCGGCAATCCTCACCCAGGTCGTGGCCGTGGGCGAGGAAGCCGCGCGGCTCGAGGAGTTCCTGCTCAAGGCGGCCGACATTCTCGAGGAGAAGACCGAGCGCGTGCTGCAGCGCCTCGTGACGCTGCTCGAACCCGCGCTGATCGTGTTCTTCGGCGGGGTGGTCGGCTTCGTCGCGCTGTCCCTGTTTCAGGCGATCTACGGCATCAACGCGGGGTCGTTCCGATGATCCGGGGGCGAGGCTTCACGCTGGCCGAGATCGTCGTGGTGCTCGCGCTGCTGGGCCTCATCGCCGCCGTGGCGGTGCCCGCCTTCACGAGCCTGGACGCGGGCGACGACGCCACCCGCGTCGCGGGAGATGTCGTCCAGGTCTTGCACGCGGCGCGCCGGGCGGCGCTCGAGCAGGCCACCACCGCCGCGGTGGTGGTCGAGCCGGTGAGCGGCCGTTATTGGGTCGTATTGGGCGATTCCGCAGGGGGCACCGTCTCCGCGACGTTTGCGCTTCCGGCGGGAGTCACCCTGCTCGGTCCGGAGCGCTCTCACTTTCTGTTTCAACCCACCGGGGCGGCGGTCGGCGACTCGCTCTTCCTCCGAGGGCCCGCGCGCACGGCCGTCGTCACGGTGGACCGATGGAGGGGGGATGTGGAAGTCACGGCGCGATAGCGCTCGAAGGGCGCGAGTGAACTCGCGGCTCGGCCCTGCCGCTGAAGCGGCATCGCCCGTTTACGGGCAGGCGCCGAGTCGCGGCTTGAGCCGCGGACTCGGGGAGCATGGATTCACGCTGCTCGAGGTCGTCGTCGCCCTCGCCATCATCGGGATCGCCGGCGTCGCGGCTCTCGAGGCGTTCGGCGCCGAGGTGCGAGCGGCGGACAAGGCGGACCAGGGCCTCCCGGCCGTCGCCCTCGCGCAGGAGCGGCTCGGCCGGCTCGCGCTGCTCGCGACGCCCGAGCTCGCGCGGGTTCCCGATTCCCTCGCCGGCGGCACGTTCCCGGCGCCGTTCGATGCGTACGCTTGGCGGGCGACCGCGGGCGCCGTCACCGGCGAGCGCGACCTGTACGAGGTCGCGGTAGTGGTCACCTGGGACCGCGGCGCCTACGAGCTGCGCACCCGCTGGTATCGCCCCATGCCGATCCTTGGGGCTCCATGAGTCGCTCGGGACTCACGCTGATCGAGCTGGTGGTCGCGCTCGCCATCACCGGGCTGGCCATGGCGGCGGGCTACGGTGCGTTCGGGTCCCTCGTCGATCGCCGGCGACACGTGGAGGAAGCGAGCGCGGCCGTAGCGGCCGCCACCGCCGAGCGCGGGATGCTCATCTCCTGGCTCGCCGGGGCCCATCTCACCGTGGAAGAAGGCGGCCCGTCGTTTCGCGGCCTCGACGGGGTGAGCGGCGACTCGGCGGACGACGAGCTGACGGTGCTCACCACCGCGCCCACGCCCATCGGCACCGGCGAGACGATGGTCCGACTCTACGTGGATCGCGACGCGCGGACTCCGGAGCGAGGGCTCACGGCGGCGTTTGCGGAATGGCGCGGGACGGCGACCGAGCGGCTGGAGGTCGATGCCCGGGTGACCGGGCTCGAGATCCGGTACCGCTCGAGCCTGCTCTCCGGTGCGGCCTGGCTGCCGAGCTGGATCTCGACCACCGTGCTGCCGGCCGGGGTCGAGCTGACGCTCACGGGAGAGGGTCCGGACACGCTGCCGCGGCGCAGGCGCGCGCCGCGGCGGATGCCGGGCTCGAACATGCCCGCGGCCGCCTCGCCGCCGTGCTCCGCGGCGGCGCCCTCGACCCCTGGCGGCGGCCGGATTCGTTGCTGCCGCAAACGGTGGCGCTCGGTGACGCACGCTATCGCGTGGCGCTGCGGGACGCCGGGAGCGCGTTGAACGTGAACCGCGCCACCGAAGCCGAGCTGCGCCGTTTCTTCGTCGCGCTGCGGGTGGACGCCGGAAAGGCAGACCGGCTGGCGCAGGCCATCATGGACTGGCGGGATGCGGACGACCTGCGCCGCGCGCGCGGTGCCGAGCGCGCGGACTACGTGCGCGACGGCAGCCCCATGCTGCCCCGCAACGGCCCGTTCCAGACCATCGAGGAGTTGGGCTACGTGAAAGAGATGACGCCCGAGATCCTGGCGCTGGCGCGGCCGCATCTCACGCTGCTCGGCAGCGGCCAGGTGAACCTCAACGCCGCTCCGCGCCCGGTGCTGCTGGCGCTGGCCGGGATCGGTGAAGAAGCCGCGGGCGTGCTGCTGCGCCATCAGGAGGCGCGGCGACTGATCCGCAGCCTGGCCGAGCTCAGCCTCGAGCTTTCCTCGGGCGCGCGGGCCGCGCTCCAGGCGGAAACCACGGCCCTGCTGGGGCGGGCTGCCTTCGAGACGCGCGAGGTCGAGGCGGTGAGCGACGGCTGGGCGGAAGGCAGCCCGGTGCAGGTGCGGGACCGCGGGTTATTGGTGCGCGCCAGGGATGTCGCGTTCCTCGTGTGGAGGCGAGCCGAATGAGCCGCACGATCGGCATCGCGGTCGCAGCGGACCGAATCGCGACGGCCACCTGGTCACGCCCGCTCACCCCCCGGGCGTTGGGGGCGGGGGAGTGGGATGACCTGCGCACGGCGCTCGTCGAGCTGCGAGAGTCGCTCGCGTTGCGGGCTCCGCGGGCCGCCATCGCGCTGCTGCCCCCCCTCGCGCAGGCCCGGTTGCTCGAGCTTCCGCCGCTGCGCCCGGCGGAGTACCGCCGCATCCTGTCACGCGACGCCGCCCGCTACTTCCCGACCGGTGACGTGGCGCAAGTAGCCGCGGGCGAGCCGCTCGCGGCCCGCGGCCCGCGCCGCTCGCTCCCGCGCGTGCTCGCCGCCGTGGCGGCGAGCGACCTGATCGAGGCGCTGGTCCGCACCGTGGAGGCGGCGGGCTGGCAACTCGGCTCGATTGTGCCCGCCGAGGTGGCGTGGCTGCAGCGATTGCGGGGGGAAGTCGCTGCGCTGGTGGTGCCGGCGGGGACGCTGGTCGCCGTGCTGCGGGTCGCCGGCGGCGTACCGGTGGCGCTGCGGCGTGTCCGGCGGCCGCTCCACGAGGCGCCGCGCGTGGTGCGGGAAGTGATTGCCGAGCTGGAGCGCGACGGGGCCGCGGTACAAGTCCTCGACGACGCGTTGTCGGCGGCCGCGGCGGGGGCGGTCAGGGCGCCGGGGCCCGAGCTGCTGCCAGACCGGGTGGTCGTCGAGCGCCGCCGTCGCGTGAACCGTCGCGTGATACAGCTCAGCGCGGCCGCGCTCGCGCTGCTTCTCGCAGCCGCCGGCTTGGACCTGTGGGGCGCGCGGCGGGAGCTGGCCGCCGTCGCCTCCCGGCGGGCGGCGATCCGCGAGGAGGTCGCGGCGGCGCTCGCGCGCCAGGACACGCTGGAGAGCCTGGTGGCGCGCCACGCGGCGCTCGAGCGCGCCGGTGGAGCCGCCGTTCGCTGGTCGGAAGTGCTCACGGATTTCTCCGACTATCTGCCGCGCGACGCCCACCTCAGCGCGTTCCGGGGCCGGGCCGACAGCGTCGGCTTGGAGGGGATCGCGCGACGTGCGGCGGGTGTGTTCGAGGCGTTGCGGCGGGCCCCGCGCGTCGCCGGCGTGCGCGCCGACGCGCCGATCCGCCAGGAGACGTCGCAGTCGGGGGGCCCTCCCGTCGAGCGGTTCGCCGTGGCGGCGCGGCTCGCGAGCGACGCGGCGACTCGCCACGAGGAGCCGAGACGGTGAGCACACTGCGCCTCTCCAGGCTCGCCTCGCGCGACCGCCGCGCGTTGCTGCTGGGCGCCGCGCTCCTCGTCCCGGTGTTGCTGTTCAAGGGTGTGGTACACCCCTACGCCCGGGCGCGCGCCGCGCTCGGCGAGCGACTGCGCGCGCAGCGCGAGCTGCTCGAGCGCGAGCGCACGGTCCTCGCCGACGTGCGCCGGCTGCCCGAGCGGCGCGCGCGGGTCGAAGCGCTGCTCGCGGCCGACGCGCCGCTCTTGTTCCCGGGCGGCGACCCCTTCGCCGCCACGGCGGAGCTCGTGGGCTATGTTGGCGAGGCGGCGCGGCAGAGCCACGTCCTCGTGCAGGAGTTGCAGAGCCGGAGTACGGCGCCGCTGAAGGGAACGGAGACGCTCGTCCAGCTGCAGGTCGAGGTGCGCGGCCAGAGCGATTTCGAGGGAACGCTGCGTTTCTTACAGGCGCTCGAGCGAGGCCCGCGGCTGGTGCGTGTAGAAGCGCTGGCCGTCGAGCGTCTCGCCGCGGCGTCCGGGGGGAGGGCGGAGGCGCTCAGTCTGCGCGCCGCCGTGAGCGCGTACGTGGGCGCCACCGCCCCGTCCCCCGCCAATCAGCCGCCACCGTCGGCTCGGGTCCGGAGGACGAGTCTGTGATCCTCGCGCGCGTGCCGCGGCGGCTGGCGCTCTCGGCCCTCGGGGCGGGAGGGGCGGCGGTCGCCGCCGGCGTGGCATTGTGGCGAGCGTTTGCCCTCGAGCCGCTGCCCGCACCGCGGCCGGCGGCCGCCATCCTCGATCGGCCAGTCATGGCGGCGGCCGCGCTCTATACGGCGGAGCGGGTGCTCGCGGCGGTCGAGAAGGACCCGTTCCAACCGGAGCGCCGGCGTCCCGCGCTGCGGTTCCGGTTCCCCGCGGAAGCCGTCGCCTCACACCGGCGCGCCGCTCAGGGTCCCGACCTGTCCGCCGCGGTCCGGGTGATCGGTACGGCGGTGCTGCCTGACGGGGGCGGCTTCGCCATCTGCCAGCGGTCCGGCGGCTCACCGACGCTGGTGCGCCTGGGGGGGACGCTCGGGGACTTGACCCTCAAAGCGGTCGAGCCGGGGCAGGCCACGTTCGTCACGCCCGGGGGCGCGACGCTCGTCGTGCGCGTGCTCAAGGCGGGAGGAGGGAGCTGACGTGCGCAGCATCGCCGGGTTCAGAGGCGTCGTCGCGTTGCCCGCGCTGGTCTTGGGCATCGCGCTCCCGGCCGGTGTCGCGCGAGCTCAGCAGCCCACGGGCGGGGCCGTGCGCCAGACGGAGCAGGGGATCATGCTCGACTTCCAGGACACGGAGCTGCGGCTGGTGCTCACGGCGCTGGCCGAGGCGGGCCGCTTGAACCTCGTGTCGGGCGAGCTGCCGTCCCGCCGTGTCACCCTGCGCACGAACCAGCCGGTGCGGCGGGAGGACCTCGTCGCCCTGCTGCGCAGCCTCGCGGCGTCGAACGGTCTCAAGGCGACGGAGGACGGCCCGTTCCTGCGGATCGAGCCGGCCGAGTCGCGAGAGGCGGCGCTCCGCGCTGCGGCGGGCGCCGCCCGCGACACGGGGGCTGCCGAGCGGCGACTGTTTGTGTACCGGTTGAAGCACGCGCGGGCGGCGCGCCTGGCGACCACCCTTTCGACCATCTTCGGCGGTCGCGCCGGGACCGCGGAGCAGCCCCGCTTGGAGCCGTCGCTGTCCGAGCGGTTGCGCGAACAGCAGGTGCCGCCGCTGGGCGCTGAGCCGAAACCGCAGGTGAACGTCGAAGTGACGCCCCCGCGCCCCGCGAGCCTCCCGGGGCAGCTCCGCGGGGACGTGCAGATCGTCCCGGAGGAAGCTACCAACTCGCTCCTGGTGCGGGCTCAGCCTGCGGACTGGGACGTGATCAAGCAGGCGATCGAGTCGCTCGACCTGCGGCCGCTCCAGGTGCTGATCGAGGTGCTGATCGCCGAGGTGCGGCGCACCAGCGACTTCCAGGTGGGGACCTCGGGAAGGGTCGGGAGCGACACCGGCAACGCGGGGACACGGGTCGTCGGCTCGCTCAGCGGGGCGACGACGGGCGACTTCGTGCTCCACGTGATGCGGGTCGGCGGCGTGGATGTGGATGTCGCCCTCACCGCGCTCGCGTCGAGCGGCCGCGTGCGCATCCTGTCGCGGCCCGTCCTGCTGGCGCAGAACAACCAGGAAGCGAAGATCCTGATCGGCTCGGAGCGGCCGTTCATCCAGGTGTTCCGGTCGCTCCCCACCGATGCCGCGGTGCGTGATCAGGTTGTGCAGTACCGCGACGTGGGCACCTCGCTCGCGATCCTCCCGACGATCAACGACGACGGTTACGTGAATCTGCAGGTCTCCCAGCAGGTCAGTACCGCCACGGCGGAGACGCAGTTCGGGGCGCCCATCATCAGCACGCGCGAGGCGTCCACGCACCTCTTCGTGCGGGACGGCCAGACGGTGGTGATCGGCGGCCTGGTGGAGCGCCAGCGCGAGCAAACCCGGAGCGGGATACCGCTGCTGAAGGACATTCCCTTGATCGGCGGGCTGTTCGGGTCCGCCAGCAGCACCACGTCGAACAGCGAGCTGTTCGTGTTCTTGACACCCCACGTCATCGCAACCGACGAGGACGCGGATCGGGTGCGGGAGGGCGTGCGGAGCGGCACGGAGCTTCTGCGGGAGCAGGTGCCGCAACCGGCGCCGCTAATCCCTCCCGCACCACCGCGCCCCAAGCCCGATTCCGGAGCGGCGCGGCCGTGACCTCACTCCCTGACCATGACCACGCTCGCGATTAGTCCGCCTCTGGAACCCGTCTCGCCGCTCGACCTCGAGCGCGCTACACCGCTCTCGGAGCGCCTGACACCTGACTACCTCGAGTTCTACGGACTCCTGCCATTGCGTGGGGAAGGGGAGGGAGGGGAAGGGGGGGAGGGGCAGGGCAGGCGGGTGCGCGTCGCGACCTGGCGGGACGACGTGGACCCGCAGGCGGTGGACGACCTGCGGCTCGAGTTGGGCGGGGAGATCGACCTGGTCCGCGGGCCCGAGGACGAGCTGCGGGCCGCGATCCGGCGCGTGTACGGGGTCGAGCCGGTCACGGCGGAGACGCTCATCGCGGGCCTCGGACCGGGCCGCACCGAGGCGGCGGGCGACGCCGAGCTTCCCCTGGACGACCTGGTGCAGCTCGCGAACGAAGCGCCGGTGGTGAAGCTCGTCAACCTGTTGCTGCTCGCGGCGCTCGAGGCGCGGGCATCGGACGTGCACCTCGAGGGGTACGCCGACGGGCTGCGCGTCCGGTATCGCGTCGACGGGGTGCTGCAGGACGCTCCCACGCCGCCCGAGCACTTGAAGCCCGCGATTGTGAGCCGGCTC
>WNGM01005578.1_pt1 | contig 16168 bp, 10 predicted proteins | sample 5400571 | NCBI WGS metagenome assembly WNGM01 (sample SAMN13153378, study PRJNA577476) | soil metagenome | isolation source: 100 cm soil or saprolite under Garry oak tree replicate 2 | place: USA:California | collected 2016-06-15 | reverse complement strand
TCACCACCCCGGTGACACGATCGCCCTCCAGCGAGAGGTCCTCCACCGCCTGCTGAAACAGCGTCAGGTTGACCTGATTTTCGAGGCGGGAGCGGATCGCGCGCTTGTACAAGAGCCGGTCGGCCTGGGCGCGCGTGGCGCGCACGGCCGGGCCCTTGGAGGAATTGAGGACGCGAAACTGGATGCCGGCCTCGTCGGTGGCGATCGCCATCGCCCCGCCGAGCGCATCGACTTCCTTGACGAGATGACCTTTGCCGATGCCGCCGATGGACGGATTACACGACATCTGTCCCAAAGTTTCGATATTGTGCGTCAGCAGCAGCGTGCTGCAGCCGGCGCGGGCGGAGGCTAGCGCAGCCTCGGTGCCAGCATGGCCGCCGCCGACTACGATGACGTCGTATCTCGCGGGAAATTGCATCGTGCGCCAAAAAGCAGGTCTGGGAAGACCCGAATTTTAGCTGTATTTCAGCGCGACAGACAGCGTTCCACGTGGAACAGCGCCGATAGGATCTGCAATTGGGCAAGGTCGCGCAGACACTCATACGGGCTGGTGACGGAGACCCGGAAACCCAAATGTTCCACGTGGAACACCGCGCCCGCGCTCATCCGAAGGCATTTTGGTCGACACGCCGCTGCGTAAATCCACCGTTGACCCATCCTCTTTCAACTAGTTACGCACCGAGATTCCATCGCATATATACATCTGCCCCACCTGATATTCACAGGTGGCAACGCCAGGCAATCGAGGTAATTCGACGAATCAGCTATACTATAACCTATTATTTAATATCGCCTTTTGTAGATTTGCCACCTATAGCGAGAGGATTTAATCCACAAAAAGGCCGTCCCTGGACGGCCTCATTTCAGGAGAATTCTAACGAGTTAGCTGAACGCACGTCCCAACGCCCCGCGGCGCAGCGCGAGCTCCGGTGGCAGGCGGTTCCCCAACAGCTGCAGGAGTTCGTCGTGCAGCCTCAGCTCCCGCTTCCATGCTGCACCGTCAATCGCGCTAACTTGGCTGAACTCGCCGCTGCCAAAGCCGTCCAGCCCCTTCCACTCGAGATCGGCAAATTCGGGCACCCAGCCGATCGGCGTCTCGGCCGCGTGCGCCCTGCCTTGGCAACGCTCGACGATCCATTTCAGCACGCGCATGTTTTCTCCAAATCCCGGCCAGACGAACTTGCCGTCGGCGTTGGTTCGAAACCAGTTGACGCAGAAGATGTGCGGCCGTCTAGACACCGAGCGGCCGATCTTGAGCCAGTGCTGGAAATAGTCGCCCATGTTGTAGCCGACAAAAGGAATCATCGCCATCGGATCGCGCCTGACTACGCCCACTTTGCCGGTCGCCGCTGCGGTCGTTTCCGAGCCCATCGTTGCCGCTATATAGACTCCCGCGTCCCAGTCGAACGCTTCGGCTACAAGCGGAATGGTGTCCGAACGCCGCCCACCGAATACGAACGCGGATATGGGCACGCCGTCGGGGTTCTCCCATTCAGGATCGATCGAGGGGCATTGCGAAGCCGGTACGGTAAAGCGTGAGTTCGGGTGCGCCGCCTTGCGCCCGCAATTAGGCGTCCATTCCTTGCCCTGCCAGTCGATAAGGTTGGCCGGAGCTTTATCGGTCATACCTTCCCACCAGACATCGCCTTCGGGGGTCATCGCCACATTGGTGAAGATCGTGTTGCTCCTCAGCATCGCCATGCAATTGGAATTCGTCTTTTCAGAAGTGCCCGGCGCAACTCCGAAAAACCCCGATTCGGGATTGATCGCGTAAAAGCGTCCGTCGTCGCCTGGCTTGATCCAGGCGATGTCCTCGCCAACGGTCGAGACCTTCCATCCCTTCATTGCCGCCGGAGGAATCAGCATGGCGAAATTCGTCTTGCCGCAGGCGGAAGGAAACGCGGCACTGACGTAGAGCTTCTCCCCCGAGGGTGGCGTCACCCCCAGGATCAGCATGTGCTCGGCGAGCCAGCCCTGTTCCCGCCCCATGATCGAAGCGATGCGAAGCGAGAAGCACTTCTTGCCGAGCAATGCATTGCCGCCATACCCGGAGCCGAACGACCAGATTTCCTTGGTCTCCGGATAGTGGACGATGTATTTGTGCTCTTTGCTGCACGGCCAGGGCACGTCCTTCTGCCCCGGGGCAAGTGGCGCGCCGACAGAATGCACGCAGGGGACGAATTTGCCGTCCTTGCCCAATATTTCCCAAACTTTCTTCGACATGCGCGTCATGATGCGCATGCTTACCACCACATACGGCGAGTCGGTGAGCTCGATTCCGATATGCGCAATGTGCGAGCCGAGCGGCCCCATCGAGAAAGGCACCACGTACAGGGTGCGTCCGCGCATACAACCGTCGAAGAGCCCCTCCAGCTTTGCGCGCATCTCACGCGGGTCGATCCAGTTATTAGTCGGGCCAGCGTCCTCCTTAAGCCGCGAGCAGATAAAGGTCCGATCCTCGGTGCGGGCGACGTCGTTCGGATCGGAAAGGGCGAGGAAACAGTTCGGGCGCAGCTTGGGGTTGAGCCGTTTCAACATCTCCGACTTCACCATCTCCTCGCACAGCCTGTCGTACTCCTGCTGCGAGCCATCGCACCAATAGATCCGTTCTGGTTTGGCCAGTGCGGCGATACGCGCGACCCACTCCTTGATACCGTCGTGCTGCACGTAGCCGGGGGCACCGATAGCGATGGCTGGGACGTAGGGCTGGTTCATGCGGGGGCCTCGCGACGAGAACCGGGCAGCAAAACCGTAGCCGCCGGTCTTTTATAAGGCGCGAACTTTACCACGATCCAGCTCCGGCGAAAATGACAGAAATAAAAACAACAAGTTGCGCGAGCGATTAGGAATGCCTACTGGTCATTTTCCGACGCAGAAGCGGGAGAAAATTTGGCCCAACAAATCGTCCGACGTGAATTCGCCGGTGATCGTGTTGAGCGCCTGCTGTGCGAGCCGCAACTCCTCGGCAAATAGCTCGACGCGCTCCATTTCTTTCGCTGCTCGCGCGAGCGCTTCGGAAGCGTGCAAGAGTGCCGCAAGGTGTCGCTCGCGCGCCATGAACACGTCCTCGCCGCCTGACTGCCACCCAGCTAGGACAAGCAGCGTTCGGCGCAGTGCGTCCATGCCCTCGCCCGTCTTGGCCGAGAGGTGGATCCGCCAGCCGCTGGCGTCTTCCTCCGATCGCGGCGGTTCGCCGGAAAGATCAATCTTATTGAACACCGTAAGCCGCTTCAGTCTGTCCGGCAGACGCGCGGCGATGGCCCGGTCAGCGGCGCTGATGCCGACGCCAGCCTCGACGACCAGAAGAAGCACGTCCGCCTTTTCAATGGCATCCCAGGTGCGGGCAATACCGATAGCCTCGACCTTGTTTGCGGTGTCGCGCAGACCGGCGGTATCGATCACGTTCATAGGCACACCTTCAATCTGGACGGTTTGGCGCACCGTGTCGCGCGTGGTGCCTGGAATTTCCGTCACGATGGCGAGTTCCTCTCCCGCGATACGATTCAACAGCGAGGACTTGCCAACGTTGGGCTGTCCGGCCAACACCACCTGCAAGCCGCTGCGCAATACGCTGCCTCGGCGGCCGCGCTCCAGTGCATGCGCGAGGTCCTGGCTCAGCTGCATGAGGCGTCGCCGCGCGTCCTCCCTATGCATCTCGTCGATGTCCTCTTCGGGAAAATCGAGTGTCGCCTCCACCAGCATCCGCAGTTCAATCAGCCGCTTTGCCAGGGTTTGGATTACCGCCGAGAACTCGCCACGCAGTGACCTTAACGCGCAGCGCGCAGCTGCTTCAGTCTCGGCTTCAATGAGGTCGGCAACCCCCTCGGCTTGCGCGAGGTCGATCTTGTCGTTTGCGAAAGCGCGGCGGGTAAACTCGCCCGGTTCGGCGAGCCGGGCACCGACTTCGAGACAACGCCGAAGCAGCAACTGCAGCACCACCGGGCCGCCATGACCCTGCAGTTCAAGCACATCCTCGCCCGTATAGGACGCAGGTGCAGGAAAAAAAAGCGCGACGCCATCGTCGATCGGCTCGCCCTGCGCGTCGCGGAAGCTCGCCCGCGTGGCGACTCGGGGCGCCGGGACCTTGCCAAGCAGCCGTGCCGTGACACGTTCGAGGTTTTTTCCCGAAACGCGCACTACGCCGATGCCGGCGCGCCCCTGTGCGGTCGCAACGGCAGCGATGATGTCGGATGGCGCGCTCACGCGGTCCCCGCCCTCCGGCAGCCCTGACGGCGCCTCAGCGCCTCGCGCCTGCGGCGGCTTTTGCTCCCTCGATCATGCGGGTGATCTGCCATTGCTGCAGGATCGACAGGATGTTGTTGACGAACCAGTAGAGCACGAGGCCCGACGGAAAGAAGTAAAACATCACGCCGAATGCAAACGGCATGATCATCATGACCCGCGCCTGAACCGGATCGGGCGGCGTGGGGTTCATCTTGGTCTGAATGATCATCGAGAGCATCATGAGCGTCGGCAGCACATACCAAGGATCGTCCGCCGAAAGGTCGGTGATCCATAGGTAGAACGGCGCGTGGCGCAGCTCCACGCTCGCGAGCAACACCCAGTAGAGCGCGATGAACACCGGGATCTGCACCAGAATCGGAAGGCAACCGCCGAGCGGGTTGATCTTCTCGGTCTTGTACAGATCCATCATCGCCTGGTTCATCTTCATCTTGTCATCCGCATACTGTTCGCGGATCTTCATCAACCGCGGGGTGACGAGCTTCATTTTTGCCATAGAGCGATAACTGGCCGCCGACAGCGGGAAAAATATCAGCTTGATCACCACAGTGAGGAGGATGATAGCGAGGCCCCAGTTCCCTAGCCAACCGTGGAACAGTTTCAGCACCCAGAAGAGCGGGGCGGCGATCACCGTAAGCCAGCCGTAGTCAACCACAAGCTCCAGGCCGGGAGCGACCGCCTTCAGGTGATCCTGATCCTGCGGCCCGACATAGAGCTGCACGGAAACGCGCGCGGTGGCCCCCTGCGCAACCGGTCCCAGCGGCACGATCACTCCGGCGGAATACAGGTTTTCAGCGAGCTTTCGCGTGTAGTACTCGCGCGGCATCTTATCTGGAGGCAGGAGCGCCGCGACGAAGTAATGCTGCACCATCGCAATCCACCCGTTGTCCGACGTTTTTTGATAAGACACTTTGCTCTTTTCGATGTCCGTAAACGGCACCTTATGGAACTTGTCCTGCTCGGTGTATACGGCGGCACCCGTGTAGGTCTTGACCATTTGCGGATCGCCCGCTGGGGCTTTGTCGTCGCGCGTGAGCTGAAAATACGCGTGCGCGGCAAGTGGGGCCGATGTCCCGTTGGTGATTTCTTCGGTGATGTCGACCCGATAGCTCGCCCGGTGAAACGTAAAGATCTTCGCCACCCTTATGCCTTCTGGGCCGCGTGCTTCCAACCTCAGCTCGCGAGTATCCCGCCCCTCAGCCAAACGGTATTCGTTACCTTCCGCGGAAAACATCGTCTTGTGGTTCGGCAGACCTTCCCCGATCAAACCGCTCTGCGCAACGTAGTGATGCTCGGGCCCAAGCAACGCAAAGTTCTTGCTTTTGTCCAGTGTATCCTTGTGGCGCGGCAGCTCGACGTAAACGATATCACCCCCTAAGGTATCGATCTCGGCAACCATGGTATCGGTGTAGATGTGCAGCAGCTCGTGCGGCTTGTCCTCTGGGGTCGCCGCTTGCGGGACCGTTACGGCGCCTTTGACTGCCAGTGAGTTATCTGAAACGGCCGGCGCGGGGGCGATCGGTGCCACCGGCGCAATCGACCGCTGTTCCTTCTGCCACGCATTCCAAAGCAGCAGCAGGGAAAAGGAGAACACGAAAAACAGGACCAGCTTCTGGGTATCCATATCAATGATAGATCAGGGCACGGGGTCGTGACCGCCGGCATGCCACGGATTGCAGCGCGCAACGCGCTTCAGGCCGAGCCAGATTCCGCGCATCGCACCGTGGCGCTCGATCGCCTCCTGCGCATACGCAGAGCAGGAAGGATGAAAGCGGCAGTGCCTCCCGAACAGGGGACTCATACCGTAACGGTATGCTCGAATGAGGAGCAACAAGGCCCTCCTCACGAGAATTCCGCGAGCAACTGCGCGAGCTCGGCAACAGTAGGCGCTTTTCCCGTCACACGGATCAGCAGATCACGGCTCCCGAGCTGCGCTTGATAGCACCGAAACCACTCGCGCAGCAGCCGCTTGGTGCGGCTGCGGTCGACGGCGCGCGGCAAAACGCGCTTGGGAACGATGATCCCAAGTCGACAAATACCCAAAGCGTTCGCCCTGAGCACTGCATTAAACCCGGGCCGACGAACAAGAAATCCGTGGGTGCGTTTTCTGCGAATCACGGAGGGCTGGAAAGTACGTTTCATTTGAGTGGACTCTCAAGCAAAGAAAACCTTTAATTAGACGCCATTTTAGACAATATTGTCGTCAAAGAATTAACCGTACTTGTCCTGTGGATAACTTCCTCCAAAACAGGTAGAATTATCCCTAGATCGCCCCAGTTCTAGCCACGTAAAAATCCATGCAAGATTTCTGGGCTTCGTGCCTGAGCCGCTTCGAAAAGGAGCTTCCCGCTCAACAGTTTAATACATGGATAAGGCCGCTGAGATTAGACCTTGCGGCAGCACCGTCGGGCGAGCTTCGCTTGCTCGCTCCCAACCGCTTCGTGCTGCAATGGGTTAAGGAAAGATTCCTGCAACGCATCGAAACAATGGGGGCAGAGTTTTTCTCTTCTCCCATTCGAGTCTCACTCACTCTCGATGCGTCGAATTCGGCTGAGGCGGCGAAAAACGCGGCACCTCCAGCGCGCGTCGCGCGGCCTGCCGCAGCGCGATCAGCCCATGCCGAGCGTTCAAGTTTGATTCCGGAATTTAGCATTGACAACTTCGTTGCCGGCAAAGCGAACCAACTGGCTCGCGCCGCCGCGCTGCAGGTGGCCGAGCACCCTGGCACGTCTTACAACCCATTGTTTATCTACGGCGGTGTAGGCTTGGGCAAAACCCACCTCATTCACGCAGTCGGCAACTTAGTATCGGCGCAGCATCCCAGCGCGCGTGTGCGTTACCTGCACGCGGCGCAATACATTTCAGACGTGGTGCGCGCCTATCAGCAGAAGTCTTTTGACGAGTTCAAGCGCTACTACCACTCGCTCGATCTCCTTCTCATCGACGACATTCAGTTTTTCACCGGCAAAGATCGTACGCAGGAAGAATTCTTTTACGCGTTCAACGCGTTGATCGAGTCGCACAAGCAACTGATCATCACCTGCGACACCTATCCCAAGGATCTCGCCGGTATTGATGAACGGTTAAAGTCGCGCTTTTCCTGGGGCTTGACCGTCGCCATCGAGCCCCCCGAGCAGGAAATGCGCGTCGCCATCATTTTGAAGAAGGCCGAAGCCGTGTCACTAAAGCTTTCTGAGGAGGTCGCGTTCTTCATTGCAAAACACATCCGCTCCAACGTCCGCGAACTCGAGGGCGCGCTAAAGAGCGTGATCGCCTATTCTCGCTTTAATGGGCGCGATATCACGCTGGACACCGCGAAGGAAGCCTTGAAAGACTTGCTCTCCGCGCAAAACCGACAGATCACAATCGATAACATTCAGAAAACGGTCGCCGACTACTACAAAATAAAAGTCTCCGACATGCACTCTAAGAAGCGCAGCCGGAACGTAGCGCGGCCGCGGCAGCTCGCCATGGCGCTCGCCAAGGACCTCACCCAGATGAGCCTTCCGGACATCGGCGACGCCTTCGGCAACCGTGACCATACCACGGTGCTGCACGCGTGCCGAACGATCGCGGCGTTGCGTGAAAAAAACCATGACATCAACCGTGACTATCACGTGCTCGAGCAAGTGCTCAAAGGATGACCAGGTGCCGAAAATCCTGAGTACAAATTGTGACCAAATGCTAAGTCCGGACTTCACCGCTTCTTTATCCAGATTCTGCTCACGCAGTCTCCAGCGATCCATCCACAGCTTTCCGACTGCAAAGCTCGGCGTTCATACGGGTCAGGTGGAACTTATCCACATAGAAAGCAGCTCTCATCATCATCATTAGAGAGAATAAGATGAACTTGATTAACCTTAAACGTGAAGTGCTGCTTGAACCGCTGCAGTCGGTGACGGGAATCATCGAACGGCGCCACACTCTGCCCATCCTTTCAAACGTTCTGCTATCGAGGACCGATACGCATATTGAATTTGTCGCAACAGACATCGAGATAGAGATCACTGCAAGCGCAACTGTTGAGGAGCCGGGCGAGGTTAGGACTACTACGGTGGGTGCGAGAAAGCTCGTCGATATACTACGTGCGTTGCCGGAGGGGGCTGAAGTAACTATGGGCCTCCAAGACAAGCGCTTGCAGGTCAAGTCTGGTAAAAGCCGCTTTAACCTGCAAACGCTGTCGGCAGAAGATTTTCCACGGCTCGCGACCGCTGAGGGTGGAGCCACGAAGTTCTCGGTATCGCAAAAAATGCTGAAATCCTTGCTTGGCCTCGTTCAGTATGCGATGGCCCAGCAGGATATTCGCTACTACCTGAACGGGCTTCTGATGGTCATCGAGGACGGACAGCTTAAGTTGGTGGCTACAGACGGCCACCGATTGGCCTTTGCTGCCCGGGAAGTGGGGCGCAAGGAACTCTCTCGCCAGGAGGTGATCCTTCCGCGCAAGACAATTCTGGAATTATCGAAACTGCTTAATGACAGCGATGACTCGGTAGCGATCGAACTGTCCGCGGCGCAGGCCAAGTTCAGTTTCGGCGCGGTAGTACTGATCTCTAAGCTAGTGGATGGAAAATTTCCCGACTACGGGCGTGTGATCCCGCAAAACCAGCCGACGAAGTTGCGCCTCGATCGCGTCGTGCTTCTGCAGGCGCTGCAGCGGGCGGCAATTCTTACGAGCGATAAGTTTCGTGGCGTACGCTGGATCCTAGGGGGCGGGACCCTCAAGATCACCTGCAGCAACACCGAGCAGGAGGAAGCTCAGGAAGAGATTGATGTTGCATACAAAGGAGAGACGCTCGATATCGGCTTCAATGTTGGCTATCTAGTCGACGTTCTCAACAATCTTGACGCGGCTGAGGTCGAATGCGGTTTGGGTGACGCGAATTCGAGCGCCTTGTTTACTTTGCCGGGGCGGAATGACTTTAAGTATGTCGTGATGCCGATGCGAATCTGAGCGGGAAAAAAATGGCAGATACACCGAAAAACGACCAGTACGATTCCGACAGCATCAAGGTCCTGAAGGGTCTCGAGGCGGTTCGCAAGCGCCCTGGCATGTACATAGGTGACACCTCCGATGGAACGGGGCTGCATCATATGGTGTTCGAGGTGGTGGATAACGCGATAGATGAGGCGCTCGCGGGTTTCTGTGACGAGATTACGGTCACCATTCATACCGATAATTCGATCAGCGTCATCGATAACGGCCGGGGTATCCCGACAGAGGTGCACAAGGAAGACGAGCGGAAGCGATCGGCGGCGGAAATCGTGATGACCGAGCTCCACGCAGGCGGCAAGTTCGACAATAACTCTTACAAGATCGCGGGCGGCCTTCACGGCGTGGGCGTGTCGGTCGTGAACGCTTTGTCCGAATGGCTGCGGCTTACTATCCGACGCGACGGAAAGACTCACTCCATGGAGTTCCAGCGCGGAGAACCCGTAGCGCCGCTCAAGCTGATTGGCAAGACCGAGAGGCGCGGCACCGAGGTGCATTTTCTGGCGAGCACCGAGATCTTCGGTACCGTTGAATACCATTTCGATATATTGGCGCGCCGGCTGCGGGAGCTTTCCTTCCTCAACAACGGCGTGAAAATCAAGCTCGCCGACCAGCGCACTGGCAAGGAGGAAAATTTCTCCCACACGGGTGGTGTGAAAGGCTTCGTCGAATACATCAATCGGAGCAAGAACGTATTGCATGGCACGGTTTTCCACGCGATCGCCGAGAAGGAGGGAATCACCGTCGAGGTGGCGATGCAGTGGAACGACTCATACCAGGAGCAGGTGCTGTGTTTTACAAACAACATCCCCCAGCGTGACGGCGGCACACACCTCACCGGCCTGCGGGCCGCGATGACGCGCAGCCTTAACCAGTACATCGAGTCGAATGAGATCGCCAAAAAAGCGAAGGTCGAGCCCAGCGGTGATGATATGCGGGAAGGATTGTCCTGCGTGCTCTCGGTAAAAGTGCCTGAGCCTAAGTTTTCTTCGCAAACCAAGGACAAGCTCGTGTCTTCCGAAGTGAGTCCGGTGGTTCAGGAAATCGTCGGTGAAAAGTTAAAGAACTTCCTTCTCGAGCGGCCCAACGACGCCCGCATCATCTGCAGCAAGATCGTCGACGCGGCGCGCGCCCGCGAGGCGGCGCGCAAAGCGCGCGAAATGACCCGCCGCAAAGGCGTGCTTGATTCATTCGGTCTGTCGGCAAAGCTCGCTGACTGCCAGGAAAAAGATCCGGCGCTTTGCGAGCTCTATATCGTGGAAGGCGATTCCGCTGGCGGCTCGGCCAAGCAGGGTCGAGACCGCAAGTTCCAAGCAATTTTGCCACTAAAGGGCAAGATCCTTAACGTCGAAAAAGCACGCTTCGACAAGCTGATATCCTCGCAGGAGATCGTGACTCTGATTCAGACCCTCGGCACTGGCGTTGGCAAGGACGAGTACGACATTTCGAAGCTGCGCTACCACCGCATCATCATCATGACTGACGCGGATGTCGACGGGGCGCATATACGCACGCTGCTCCTCACCTTTTTCTATCGGCAGATACCGGAGTTGATCGAGCATGGACACGTCTATATCGCACAGCCGCCGCTGTACAAGGTTAAGCTCGGCAAGCAGGAACGCTACTTCAAGGACGATCACGAGCGCGCGCAGTTCATGCTCGACCAGGCGCTTGTGGGAGCGTCGCTTATTTCCAAGCGAGGGGAGCCCCCCATTGAGGGCAAGACCTTGGAGCAGCTGGCGAAGGCTTACCTGTTTGGCGAGGCGGTGGTCGCGCGGCTGTCCAAGATCATCGATGGGGAAGCGCTCGCCGCGCTCATGCGCGGGGTCGAGGTGGACTTGTCCAGTCCGCAGTCGGCTGGGGCGAGCGCGTTGAAACTGAAACAGACGATGGCCGCAAATGGCAGCGGCGTCAATGTAAGTGCGCGCTATGACGGTAAGATCGAGCGTCACCAGCTCGTGATCGAGCGCAGCCATCACGGCAATGTCAGGACAAGCGTGCTCGACGAGGATTTTCTATCCTCTGGCGACTACCAGCAGCTGCATCGTTTAGCGCAACTCCTGCAGGGCCTGATCGGACCCGGTGCAATGGTGAAGCGGGAGGGCAGCGAGCTGGCGGTCGGTGATTTTCCAGAAGCGATGAAGTGGCTGCTAGCCGAAGTGGAGCGTGGCGCTGCCATCCAACGCTACAAGGGCTTGGGCGAGATGAATCCCGAGCAGCTTTGGGAGACCACCATGGATCCACAATCCCGGCGGCTCCTGAGAGTTCAGATTGAGGACGGTATTGCCGCCGACGAGATCTTTACCAAGCTCATGGGCGACGATGTCGAGCCCCGGCGGATGTTCATCGAGCAGAACGCTTTGATCGCCCGATTGGACATCTAGAAGGTGGGGAGCCTCTGATCTGCGGGTCCGCTGGGCAGCAGGCGGTTTCGCCTCAGGCGGCCTTCCTGGTCCGAGCGGGCCGTGGGCGCGTTGTGGGGCGTAGCCGTTTCACGCTGGCTTTAGCTTCGGACTTCGTCTTGGCGGGGGAATTGCCTGCGGCTTTCGCCGCGCGTGGCACGAATTCGAACCCTACGTTTCCGTCGCCACGGCGCACGAGGAACGCCGAAAATGGGCGGCCCTTTCGGGAAATGAACCGATGCAACAGGTCCGTCTTGCCTGTCGCAAGAAGCTTCTGGATCTGTTCGCGCTCGATGGGCCGCTGAAGGATCACGCGCCCGGAGCGGAAATCGCAGGTTTTATTCGCTCCGACGCTATTCTCGCAAACGTACGCCATCGCTTGCTCGAATACGCCCCCGCGGCACTTCGGACAAACCCCTAACGGGGTCTGTCCGGAGAAATCCGCCTCTTCGGATGAATCCCCGCTCGCTTGGCCGAAGTCGAACTCGGCCCGGAACTCGGGCGTGAGCTTTACTACGGCCGCAAACGGTTTGCCTAAGCGGCTGCGGAATCCGGTGAGCGGACCCACCACGCGTTTTGCGATCAGCTCCTCTATCTCCTCCGGGGCGAACTCACGGTTCGAGACTACCTTCCATATAGAAAAATCGCAGCTCTGACACCGAAACTTGCGATAATTTTCTTGCACCGTGCCGCCGCATTTCGGGCACCGCGTCCCGAGCGTCAGAAATACGGTATCAGGGATTTTGCCATGCTTGATCCGCGACACCATCTCGCGAGTGAGATCGACGATGTGGTGCATGAATTGACTGCGGGGCAATCGTCCCTGCTCCATTAGCTTGAGCTTGAACTCCCAGTTTCCGGTCAGCTCGGGTGAACACAACTCGCTGATACCGAACTGTCTTAGCGCGAACAGCAGCGAAAATGCTTTCGGCGTGGGCTGCAATTCGCGTCCGTTGCGATGTACATATTCTTCCTGAATCAGGCCCTCGATAATCTGCGCGCGCGTCGCTGGCGTGCCCAGACCTTTCTCGCTCATGGCTTCGCGCAGGTCCTCATCCTCGACGAGTTTTCCGGCCCCCTCCATAGCTGTGAGCAGTGTCGCTTCGGAAAAGCGCGCGGGCGGCTTAGTTTGGTTGGGCCGTACTTCAACGGCGAGCGTTCGCACGGTCTCCCCATTTTTCACCGGCGCGAGAGGAACGGCTTCCGCGCCGGCGGCTTCCTTTCCGTAAACTTCGAGCCAGCCGACCTCGGTCATCACCCGGCCTTCGGTCTTAAAGGCTTCGTTCTCGATGCGCGTGATGCGTGTCGTGACGAGGTATTCTGCCGCGGGAAAGAACACCGCAAAAAACCGCTTTACCACGAGTTCATAGAGTTTCGCTTCGATTTCGGATAAGTGTTTGGGTGCTTGCAGGGTAGGAATGATGGCGAAGTGGTCGGAGATTTTTTTGTTGTCAAAGACGCGTTTGTCGAGTTTGACCCACGCGTTCTTCAGTATCTTGGCGGCGTGACCCGCACGGCCGGAGGGCTTTTGCGCGGCAAACATTTCGAACGTCTTCCTCACGGTAGCAAGATAATCTTCGGGCAAGGCGCGTGAGTCGGTGCGCGGATAGGTGAGGATCTTGTGCTTCTCGTACAAAGCTTGGGCCAACGCAAGCGTGGTCTTCGCAGAGAATCCGAATCGGCCGTTGGCGTCCCGCTGGAGGCTGGTAAGGTCGTAGAGCGGCGGCGAGAGCTGAGTAGAAGGCTTTGCTTCCTCGGTGACGACGCCGGTTTTGCCTTCGCATTTCGCGCGGATCGCCGCGGCGCGTTTCGCATCCCACAGTCGCTCGGGCTTGGCTTCGCTGTCGTCACCCTTGTTGGTTTTCGGGAAGTTTTCGTCGAACCAGCGACCGGCGTAGTCCCCTGAAGCGGCCGCGAACGTGGCGTGCACCTCCCAGAAATCGCGCGGCTTGAATTTTCGGATACGTTCTTCACGCTCGACCAGTATGGCTAGCGTGGGCGTCTGTACGCGGCCTACGGTAGTTTTATAGAAACCTCCTTCCTTGGAGTTGAACGCTGTCATGGCACGCGTTCCGTTGATTCCGACCAGCCAGTCCGATTCCGAACGGCACACCGCTGCGTCGGCAAGCGGCCGCATCTCCTGGTCCTTACGAAGCTTGTCGAAGCCTTCGCGTATTGCGCCCGGAGTCATAGACTGCAGCCACAGCCGGGTTATCGGCTTCCTGTTGCCGGCGTGCTGCATGATGTATCGGAAAATCAGCTCGCCCTCGCGCCCCGCATCACAGGCGTTGATCACGCCCGCCACATCCTTTCGCTTGAGCAGTTTTACGAGAAGCTTGAGCTGGCGCTCGGTCCGCTCGATCGGTTGAAGGTCGAAATTCCGGGGAATCACCGGCAGGTGGGCGAAGGACCATTTTCCGCGCTTGACTTCGACGCCTTCGGGCGGCACCAACTCCAGCAGATGCCCGACCGCCGATGACAGCACATAAATGTTGCTCTCAAAGTAACCGTCATGCCGCGTGAAGCCACCCAGCGCGCGCGCTATGTCGTTGGCAACCGACGGCTTTTCAGCGATGACGAGTATCTTAGGCATACCGGACGCGTTAGGCGATGTGCGCAGTGAAACCCTTATGCGCGCCATCGTTTTTGGGCGCGGAAAATTTCTCGGAAATGATGGATTTGATAGTCACGAAAAGAAAAAATAGCGGCAAAATGGATCACGTGGTTCCTTCCACATTTCGACGAAGCGCAGAATGATAATTCCATTCTATATCTGAGGCAAGGAACAGGCGTTTTTGCCACTCAGTCAAGCGAGCGCCAACTCTGACCGACGCGCGCTCAGTGCAGCTGGCGTTTTTCGCCGTCAGGAAGTAGTTCGTCGAGGATCAAGGCGTCCACATTTCCCTTGCGCGTCCAGAGGACCATGAGCGCGATGACTTTCAGTTTGTCCAATCCCACCACGCTATCCGGCAGCGCCATGGCGCGCTCGATGATCAGTTCTCGCAACAAGGGAGTTAGGACCTTAGCGCTTTCGAGAAATGCGACAAATCCCCGGCTCTCGGGGGACAACTTGCCCGCTTCGTCGGTCGTGTACCCGCGGAAGGAAAAGCGATCATCAAGGGACTTTGGCAACCCGTCTTCCTGCAAGCCGGCAAGCGCGTTCAACCAGTCAAGCGCCTCGCGGATGTCGTCGCTTTCAAAACCCGCCGCATGCAGCTTGCGTGCGAGGGTGTCATGATCCGGATATGCCTCGGCTTGGTAGTAGTTTTCGAACAAGTAGACGAGAACGTCGAACATTCGCTATGAGACCTCAGGAAATGCGTTGATACAAGCCCCCGGGGAGACTGGCAACTCTTCCGTCAAGTTCCAACTGCAGCAACATCGCCGCTACCTCTTCGGTCGTCAAGCCGGTTCGCGCGATGAGAGCGTCAATATCGCACGGATCGAAACCCAGTTTTCCGAGGAGCACGTGATCCGCGTCGGCGTCTCGCTCGGCCGGCGCGGGCGCGAATCGCGCTCCGAGCTCCTCCAGCACATCCTGAGCGCTTTCCACCAGTTTGGCACCCTGCTTGATGAGGGCGTGACAGCCCTTTGATAGAGGGGAATGGATCGAGCCCGGAACGGCGAATACTTCGCGGCCTTGTTCGGCAGCGAGTTTTGCAGTGATCAGCGAGCCGGAGGAAAGCGCTGCCTCGACGACGAGGCAACCACGGGAGAGGCCCGAGATCAGACGGTTGCGACGGGGAAAGTTGCCCGGTGTCGCAGGCGTACCCAACGAGAACTCGGAGAGCAGCGCGCCGTGCCCGGCAATCTCTCCGGCAAGGGGCTCGTTGCGCCTGGGATAGATGATGTCGATGCCTGTGCCGAGCACAGCGACAGTCGACCCGCGGCCCTGCAAGCCGCCGCGGTGTGCCGCACTGTCGATCCCGAGCGCCAAGCCGCTTACGATAGCCAGCCCGGCGTCGCTGAAGGCGCGCGCAAAGCTTTGAGCGTTTTCAAGGCCCTGGGGCGTGGCATTACGGCTGCCTACAACTGCCAATGCGGGCGAATCCAGCAACCTCGCGTTTCCAACAACGTACAGCAACGCTGGCGGGTCGGCGATCTCCAGGAGTTGTTTGGGATATTCGGCATCAGCGAGAGTTATGACTGCGTGTCCGGGCTGTTTCGCCCATTGCAGTGCTTTGTCGACCTCGCCGCCAAATTTGCGCTCCAGGATGCGCGCCGCGAGGGAGTCGTTGACGACGTGGCCCAACTGGGCCCGAGTCGCGACCAAAATGTTGGCGGGAAGACCGAAGGCGGAAAGAAGGGAACGGAAGCTTTGGCTACCGAGCCCGGGAACAAGACTGAGCTCTATCCAGGCTGCAAGTTCAACCGCGTCGCTCATCCGGAAGCGTCGCAACAATGACGCCAGGAATTCCCTAGGGGGTCTGGATAATGTCGCCTGGCTGGACTGGCCGAGCACTCTCCATCACCAGGGCGTAGGAGACTGAATTAAAAATGCGGAAGATAAATGCCAACCCGTAACGCTCCG
>WNGM01002061.1_pt1 | contig 16177 bp, 21 predicted proteins | sample 5400571 | NCBI WGS metagenome assembly WNGM01 (sample SAMN13153378, study PRJNA577476) | soil metagenome | isolation source: 100 cm soil or saprolite under Garry oak tree replicate 2 | place: USA:California | collected 2016-06-15 | reverse complement strand
GTCGCACCACTCACTGAAACGTCATGTCGAGACATTTCGAGATGTCGGAGCCGAGACCGGAAGAGATGATGATGCAGCCGCGCACTTTTTGCGCGTTGTTGTCGCTGGCCCACACCGCGTAACCGCCGGGACCAAAAAACGAATTGGTGTTCGGCGGCTCGGTTTCGGTGGCGTCGAACGAGTAATTGGAATCGGCCTCGAAGATGCGGGGCTTCTTGGTGCAGCCGCCGTCGGTCTGGACGTTGATGACTTCCTTGTTGTCCCGTGTCAGCGCCAGGCTGACCGAGCATCGGAAATATTCCGTGGTCTTGATGTTGAAGATGTAGGCGTAGGATCTGCAGGTCGCGGTACTGAGCTTTCCGGCGCTGAGGCCGCGGCTGCAGGAAATTCTCTGGTTGCTGCTGAGCTTGAAGTCGTCGGCATGGGCAATGGGAACCAGCGTCACGAACAACAACACAACGCCCCAACAAGTTTTCATGACGTGGTTCATCCGAATCATCCCCCGTGACGTTTTTTTCAAAAACGGTTCTAGACCGAAATCGGAAGATAGTCGCGAAGTCGGGGGCGGGAAATCACAAAGTCTAAAGTCTAAGGTGACGCGCTGCGGCGAATGGACCCGCCGTATTGACGGGAGAATAGCGTTCGTGATTTGTTCAAGGACTGGCGGACCGACAAAAACTCTTAAAGACCGGCCGCCGGGGAGAATGATCATGACGCGATTTTCCACCAAGACCCTCTTGATGGCAGCCGCGCTGTCCGCGCTGGCGACGTCTGCCTTCGCGCAAGCCGCGGAGCCGACGCCGTGGGTGCTCACGCCGGACATGGGGTATGGCTACGACAAGGAAGGCAAGACGTTTTCCTACAAGATGGGCACCAATAATGCCGGCCTGCTCCTGAAGGGTGCGAAGAAGGTGCCGAAGGGCACGTTGTTTTTCATCGGCCACAACGGACAGCTCTATATGCGGACCGGACCGTACCTCGAAGGCGACGGCAGGTTCATGTTCGGAACCAACTGAACTATCAACTGCGCGATCCTACCCTCCCCTGGAGGGTCCTGGAGGGGAGGGTAAGCTAAAACGCCGCCGCGAGATCTTTCGCGCCCGGCAGATTGCTGTTGCTGTCCATCCTGCGGTCGGTGACATCAAGCAGTTTCGCCACGGTGTTGTTGCGGATCGCCACCGGATTGCGCTCGTAGCCGCCGCGCTGGAAAAAATTCGAGGTCGGGACCTGTTCGCGCATCGGCTGCGGCATCGTCACCATGTCGAGCCCGGTGCCGTCGCCGGTGAGATTCATCATCTCCAGTTCGGCGGCGCTGAGCGCGCGGCTATAGCCCTTGGCCCGTGCGAAGATAACGGAGGTCAGGAGTTTATGGGTCTGCAGCAACGGGCCGACATCGATATCCAGCACCATGGCATGAAGCGCCCAGCCCTGCGGCGTATCCCCGAGCTTCTCGTGCTGTGCCCACTCGTCCGGCACCGAGCGCGCATATGCCACCATCCGCTTCAGTACCGCGATCTTGCGATCCATCGCCTGGCGCGGCGCGCCTGACAATCGCGCGGCCTTTTCCGTCAATGCGTGGACGAATTCGTGACCCTGCTCGGCGAGCAGCTCGACGCTGTTGGTGGTGAGCAGCTGGTTGTAACCGATCGCGGTGGAGATCGCGCGCGAGCCCGGCCGCGAGGCACTCAGTCCGGATTGCATGTCGTGATTGCCGCTGCCGCCGGTCTCGAACGAATAGACCCGCACCGCCTGCTCGCGCGTCAGCCCTGCCGCCGAAGCCACGCGGGCATAGGCCCGCTTGAACTCGACTTCGTCGGCGGGCCGCTGCGGCGTGAACTGGAAATGCTCGAGCGCTGCCTTCAACAGATCGGCGACCACCGGAATGGTTTTGCGCTGGCGCGGCGTCTCGTCAGGCTCCGCTGGCGACGGGTCCACCGGCCGCTTCGGTCCGGCATAAACCGGCGGCTGCGTCAGCACATAATCGTCGAGCGCGATCGACTGGCGATCTCGCCGCTTGGCGTTGCGGCCCCGCCGCTTGTCGGCAATCGAGTTCCAATAGGCGCTTGCCTCCTGCTCGAACGCCGCGCGCGCTTCCTGATATTCCCTGAGCTTACGGCGATATTCCGCGATCGCTTGCGGCGACGCCGCCTGCGCCATCGCGCCGGCTGTTGCCGCCGGCAGTGTGGCCGCGTCCATGGCCCCCGCCTGCGGTGCGATCAGCAGCAGCGCGAACGCGAGATACCCTGGACCATAACGAATCGCATGAGGGCGCATCCGACCTCTTTAGCAAGCCCGCGGCTGAAGTCAGCCAGGGAATTGAATCGTTCAAAACAAACCGGATGCCCAACGTTGGCCCCGGATCGATACCAGAGCCCCGTTTCGATAGAATCGAAACGGGGCTCTGGATTCCTGATTTGACGCGTTTTCTTGACGCGAACCGGTTTCCACTTCGCTTGAAAACGCTTTAGATTCTCCAAGGGAACCCCACGTTCCATGGAGCACGTCCATGAAAATCACGCCTCTCGCTGGATTCGCGGTTTTAATGGTCCTTACCGCCCCAGCATGTGCCGAGCCCGTGGATTGCGGGCTCTTTCCGGACATGCATTCAAGATTTGCCTGCTATGACAATCTTTCGCGGGCGCTGAAACCAGATCCTCAAAAGACGGTGAAACCGGAGCTGGTCAAGCCCAAGGCCGCGATCGCCCGCGACCGGAAAATGATCGGAGCGGATTAGCCGCCGCTCACTCCTGCTCGACGCCGCTGGCCTTGACGAGCTGCGCCCATTTCTTTTCATCCTTGTCGATGAAGGCGGCATAATCTTCCGGCGTGCCCGGCGTGATCTCGGTGCCGTCGAGCCCGAGTTGCTTCTTCACCTCATCGGAGGCGAGCGCGGCCTGCAGCGTCTTGTTCAGTCTATCGATCACCGGCCGTGGCGTGCTGGCCGGCGCCACCAGGCCGTAATAAAGCGACGCATCGAATCCGGGCAATGCAGACTCGGCAATCGTCGGCACCTCCGGCAGCAGGCTGGAACGGGTCGTGCTGGTCACCGCCAGCGCGCGCAGCAATCCGGCCGTAACGCTGGGGTGAGACGCGGGGATCGGCGCGAACGCCATCGGGATATGTCCACCCAACAGATCGGTCAGCGCCGGGCCGGTGCCCTTGTAGGGAATGTGGACCAGCTTGATGCCGGCGGAAGCGGCGAAATATTCGCCGGTGATATGGCTCACCGTGCCCGCGCCGGCGGAGCCGAAATTGACCTTGCCGGGATTGGCCTTGGCATAGGCGATCAGCTCGGCCACGGTCTTGGCGGGGAACGAGGGATGCACCACCAGCGAATTCGGCGCATTGCCGATCAGGCCGATCGGCGCGAAATCCTTGCGCGGATCGTAGCCGGCATTCTTGTAGAGCGACGGTCCGATCGCAAGCGTGCCGGTATATCCCAGCGCGATGGTGTAGCCGTCGGGCTCGCTCTTGGCCACCGCCTTGGTGCCGACGGTGCCGCCGGCGCCGGGACGATTGTCGACCACGACCTTTTCGCCGATCAGCTCGCTCATCTTGTCGGCGATGACGCGGCCGACGATCGAGGTGCTGCCGCCGGGCGCGAACGGAATCACCAGCGTGATGGCACGGCTCGGAAAGGATTGCGCCTGCGCCTCATCCGATGCGCCGGGCAAACCGAACGCGAGGGCCGCGGCGCAAAGCCATGTCTTCCAGATGCGCATGCAGGACCTCCCCTATTTTTGTTGGCCGCATCGTCGCCGAAAGGTCAGCAGTCTGCAACCCACTTTCGGTCTATCGTTCGTCATTGCGAGCGCAGCGAAGCAATCCATTCTTTCTTTATGGCTCGATAGATTGCTTCGCTGCGCTCGCAATGACGGTCTAAACTCTACTTCCAGGCAAATACCGGCTGCTCCAGCTCGGCCACACGGGTATCGCGACCTGCCAGCACTTCGCGGAACTGGTAGATCAGCGCCGCCGTGGGCGCGTGGATGAATTGGCCGGCGTGACGAAACCGGATCACGCGCCGCGTGCTTTCGGGAATGGTGGTGAAGTCGAACGCGTCGGCCCGTTCGATATCGCCAAGCGCGATGCGGTGTACCGAGGCGACTTCTTCCGGGTTCGGCGAGATTGCAGCACTCGCGTCCGCCCACACCACGACCGGCGTGATGAGATAGCCGGAGCGCGTGGGATAATCGTCGAGCAGACCCAGAACATTCGCTTGGCGGAGTTCAAGGCCGAGTTCCTCGTGCAGCTCGCGCAACGCCGCCGCAACCTGTGTCTCGCCCTCGTCGCAGCGCCCGCCCGGCAATGCCCATTGACTGCTGTGGGCGCGCAGCCCCGCAGCGCGCAGGGTCAACAGCACAGCTGTTCCACCTGCCGCATCGCCGGTGAGCGCGATGGCGACAGCGGCCCGTTTCAGCGCAAGCGCGGGTTCGCTGGCCGGCAGTCGCGCAAACGCCGCACAACGCTCTGCGATATTCCGCCGGGTGGTATGGTCGAATGGCCTGGTCATCCCGCTTGACTACAACACGTCAGCGATTGATGAAATGTCCAGGAGACCTGAAATCTTCGCCGAAGACTGGAAAGACCTGACATGACCGACAAGGCCACGGAGAAACTCAAATCCTCCGGATGGACCATCGTTGACACAACCGGGTTTCTTCATCTGGTCGGGCCTTTATGGCAACGGGTTGTCAATAGCGGACACGAATATGCGCTGGTCGCGCAGGACAAGCACCACAACCGCCGCGGCCTGGTGCAGGGCGGGCTGTTGATGACGTTCGCGGACCGCACCTGCGGCATGACCGCGCGATACGTATCGGGCCGGCCGACGCTGGCCACCGTCCAGCTCGACACCCACTTTGTCGATTCCGGCAAGATCGGCGAGATTTTGATGTCCAGGCCGCGCGTGGTGCGCACCACCCGCAGCCTGATTTTCGTGACCACGGAGGTGACCGCCGGCGACCGCTGTATCGTCATGGCCAGCGGTGTGTTTAAGATATTGAAGAACGAGACGTAGCGCTACGCCCGTCATTGCGAGGAGCGAAGCGACGAAGCAATCCAGTTCTTTGCAGCCATGGATTGCTTCGCGGAGCCTGTCATCGGGCGGCGCTTTGCGCCGACCCGTTGGCTCGCAATGACGATGCAAACCCAGAGGACCAACCGATGCAATATCGTCAACTTGGCCGCAGCGGCCTGAAAATCTCACCGATGTGTCTGGGCACCATGATGTTCGGCGGGCCAACCGATGAGGCAACGTCGACGCGGATCGTTGCGAAAGCGCGCGAGGCCGGCATCAATTTTATCGATACCGCGGACGCGTATTCAAATGGCAATTCCGAACAGGTGGTCGGCCGCGCCATTTCCAACAGCCGCCAGAACTGGGTGCTCGCCACAAAACTCGCCAATGCCATGGGCGACGATCCCAATCACGGCGGACTGTCGCGGCGCTGGATGTTGCAGGCCGCCGACGAAAGCCTGAAGCGGCTCGGCACCGACTACATCGACATCTATTATCTGCACAAGGAAGATCATTCGACGCCGCTGGACGAGACCGTGCGCGCGATGGGCGAACTGATCCGCCAAGGCAAGGTGCGCTATTTCGGCGTCTCGAATTACCGCGCCTGGCGGGTCGCCGAAATCTGCAACATCTGCGATCGCCTCGGCATCGATCGCCCGATCGTCAGCCAGCCCTATTACAATGCGATGAACCGCATGCCCGAAGTGGAGCACTTCCCGGCCTGCGGTTTCTACGGCCTCGGCCTCGTGCCCTACAGCCCGCTGGCGCGCGGCGTGCTGACCGGCAAATACCGTCCCGACGCGCCGCCCGACAAGGACACCCGCGCCGGCCGTAACGACACCCGCATGATGCAGACCGAGTGGCGGCCGGAATCGCTGCAATTGGCGCAGCAGATAAAACAGCATGCCGAGGCGAAGGGGATCACCGCCGGGCAATTCGCGGTATCGTGGGTGTTGAACAGCTCATTCGTCAGCGCCGTGATCGCGGGCCCGCGTACCGAAGAACAATGGGACGATTATTTGCGCGCGCTGGATTATCGCTTTACCGCCGAAGACGAAGCGCTGATCGACCGGCTGGTGACAAGCGGCCATCCCTCGACCCCCGGGTACAACGACCCCGCCTATCCGATCGAAGGCCGGCGGCCCCGGACGGCGGGTTGAAGCTCGATCCACTTACGACAACAGCTTGCCCAGCTTCTCGAGCTGGCTGGTCAGGCTATCCTCCTTCCAGCCAACTTCGTCGTTTGCGGTTGCGCGATCGCCGCCGGCTTTCCTGAGCCGCTCGCGCTCCCTCGCGACGACCTCGGATTTCAACTTTATTGCCTCGTCCTGCCGGCCTAACCCAAACAAGGCTTCGACCTTCGTCGCACCGATCCAGAATGGTTCGTCGCTACCTGCAACGGGTTCGCCGGAACCTGGCGCGGCCTCCAGCAAACGATTGCAAATAGCCAAAACCTGTTGACGTATGCGCCGCGCGAGAACGCGATCAGCCAAAGCCTCGTCACCGGTTGTAGTAACCGCGCGAACATTGAGCATGAAGGCGTAATTGATGCCGTTATAGTAGTCGGTCTTGATGTAGTAGCCTCTGGCATAGGCCCGAACCGCTTCGTCGAGATCGTCGTTATTTTTCAACTCCTCCCACAGCCGTTTGTGGATTGCACCCCATAGTCCGACGGTCTCCGCATCGCTGGATGTTTGCGGCGCAAGATCGCCGAGAATGATCTTGGCTTGTATCAGCGATACCTTTTTGTCGGGCCGTTCGTTTTTGTAGGTCGCAAGTGCAAGCTGCTGGAGAATGTAGGGGTCGTCGGGCTGCATCGTCTTCAGGCGGCCCAACAGCTCCAGCGGCGTCGCCCAATCCGCAGCTTTATTGGCAGCGCGCTTGGCGGCGCGAAATTTTTCCAGAAGGCCCGCGAAGCTGGTGCTGTCGGTCGGCCGGGAGGAAGGCGCTGGTTGAGGAGCCGCAGCTTCAAGCATCGCCGCTGTGCCTGCAGCGGGAAGGCTGGCCGGCTTAAGCGTCGGAATGAACAGAAAGACCGGACTGTCGACCTCCGGACTGCCCATGAGGACGGCGATTTTTTCCTTGAGAATCCCCCTGACGCGCATCACCTCGTCAAAGCCGATGTCTTTCCCGAGGTGCTCGTACTTCACAATGCTCAGATGATTGAGATCAAATGGAAAGCTGAAATTATTTTCCGCCATCACGATCGTTCGTTGTGGCCGCAATGCATGACGAATCCCGAGCTCGTAGATTGCATTCGCATTCGAGGTGGAAAGATCCGCAATCACGAGATCCGCCGCGAGCAGATTGTCGTACATCGGCTTGTCGATGACCGTGGAGTGGATGATTTCGTCCGCCCGGATGCAGGCGTGGCCGGCCTCGGTAACGGCCGGCTTGATGATGTTTGCGTAAGTCCTGTTCAGATTCAGGACACGCTGCGGGCTCGACTGGAAGTCCGTTTTCTCCCCGAAGCCCATGATGACAAAGCAGCTGCCCATATGCACCTCCGCTCATCCGGCGGCCCCCTCGCCCCTCGCAATCGAGGGTTGTTTTCATAGCACAAGCGACACGTCGTCGCTATAATGGGTGGGATCGAACCCCAACGATCCCGCCTATCCGATCGAAGGCCGGCGGCCGCGCATCTAAGCTTGAAGAAAATCGTGGCTATTCGGGCTGAAAGGGCGCACCGTCATCCCGGTTCGCCTCAGGCGCCGGATGCAGGGCTGCGTTCCGAGGCTGCGAACAGACGATTTGCAAAAAAACTGACGAAAGCGCGCGAAAGCGATTCAATTCGCATTGAATCGCTCAGAGCCCGCGCCAACTCGATGATGGATCCGAACCACTCCCTGCGCTCAGCAATAATGCCAACACCTCACAGTCAAGGAATCTCCATGCAAATACTTTCCGCGCGTCACGTCAAAACCGAAGAATCGCTGCGTCTCGGTGTCGTCTCCGGCTGGTACAGCACCAAGGTGAGCGGCACCTTCGTCACCGGCCCCCACACCACGCAGGAAGATTGCCTTTCGAAAATTGCCGAGCTCAATCCGGCACCGGCCAAGAAGAAGTTCTGACAGCGCGGAGGTTCACGATATGGCGCTCACCCAGGGCAGCTTTCAGGAATACGACTTCAACCGGATGGTCGTGCTGTTCACGATGAAGAATGACGAGGTCAACGTCGCCTGCGCCATCTCGACCGACGCGATGGACCAGCTTGAGGGGTCGTCGCGAACGCCGGCGGCCCAGCGCGAGCAGCAATTCCTGCGATTGCGCGACCGCATCGAGGAACGCGCGGCGCGGAAATTCAACGATGTCGAACTGGAGGGCAACCCGCCGGGCGTGATCCTGCGCGCGATCGATTTTCGCGCGCCGCTGAAATGATCGGGCGAAGCCGCTCCGGGGGCGGGATCGCCGCCCCGGCACTAACCGAGAATGTCGTCTGACATCCGCAACGATTTAGCGCCTTCGCGCCGGTCTATCCGGAATCCCGATGCAGGTGGTGCTGCCGTCGGTTTCCCGGGCGACGGTGCTGCAGGGAACGGCCTTGACCGTCTCGGTGGAAATGCCGTCGCTGGCAACCACGTCCCGGCCTGTTTGCGTCCCTGGATTCAACGGGCCGCCCGGCTGCGGAACAACGTCAGGACCCGGAGCCCCTGCTGGCCCGGACGGCGCAACCCCGACGGTCGTTTCCGAGGGAACCGTTCCCGGTAATTGTTGGGCAAATCCTGCCAGTGGTAGCATGGTAACCGCGACTGCCGCGATAAGGGCGATCCTGCGCATTAGAGCCTCCTATGGATACAGCCATAGAATGGAAATGGCCCCGGAAAAGTTCAACCTGATGCGGCGATTTTGCCTCCGAGCCACGCCGATAGCCGTGCGATTTTGCAATGCGAGGCTTTTCCGCGACGCTTAAGCGGTCAGCCGATCCGGCACGGCCTGCCACCAATCGCCGATCAGCTTCTGCCGCTTCTTGAACTGGACCGAAAGATCGGCGAACGGCCGTTCCTTCGCCGGAATAACGCTCTCGATCTTGCCGACGGCGGCCGCGCCTTCCCGCGCATCTTCCTCGCCGCTGAAGCGATGAATTTCGAAGCCGCGATAATTGGGCATCATGTGTTGAAAGCCGAGCTGCGCCAGCCAGCTGAGCTGCAGCAGTTCGGTGAGCGAGAGATCGACGCGGATCTTGCCTTCCGCGGGCGCCTTCCTTCTGATGCCGGCGGCGTGCCCCTTCAGCCAGCATGCCTCGCCGATCGCGTCGCCAACCGTCCAAAGTCGCGCATGATACGGATCGGTCGAGCCCTTCTTCCAGCGTTTGCCGGAGACGGCGTTGAATGCCTTGAGGGCTTTTGCCACGCTCTCGGGAATGGCCTGACCCTCGAGTTCGTAGTGCGAACTGATACCCCTGGAGATCTCGCGCGTGGCTTCCGCCAATCCCTGGAGACGGCCCTTCTCAAAATATGATTTTGCGGAGGACCAGCCGGCGACGACGAACGCCAACAGCAGGCCACCCAGTATGACCAGAATATCCACGGCCCCAAACCCCACTTTGGCCCGAAGCACGTTCGAGCCCACAGCCCCACGATAAAATTTAAACGAACTTCGTTAATGCAATCGTAAGCGGCGGTGGCGCAGCCGTGTGGGCTTGCGCGTGCTGTGATCCTAAGCGGCGGATCGGGCCTGTGGCGAAGTCTGCCTCGCCTCGATCTGCTGCAACACCACAAAGAGCGACGGCACCACGGCGACGGTGAGCAGCGTCGAGCCGATCATCCCGGTGAGCGTTGCAAAGCCGATCGACTTCTGCGCGTTGGCGCCGCGGCGCCGCTCACGTCGGTCGGCATCAAGCGTGTGACCGGCAAAAAGAAATTGCACTTGGTCGTCCGAACGGACGATGACGTCTCAATGAATTATCATGCACACCTGCATCGCAAATCAAGCGCGCGGCAAAGTCTTTGGACTGCGATCCGGATATCCCTGCGTGCTCTCGAAGCAGAGCAGAACTCGTGGACAGTCTATCTTGCACGTCCAAACTGCGTCGTCTTGTTTCTGGGTCGTGCGCATCACGAGTGGGACTAAGTTGTCGCCGACATGAAAATCTTCGCCGGCATGAAAATTCTTGACTCGGTCGGTCGACCGAATTGATCGAAAGGTCGGAGAGCACACCTTGACGAAGTACGTATCCGCCGATCAAGCGCTCCTGGCTGCGCTTGGGGCATTATCCACCATCCGCCACAAATCCATGCCGATGGTCCACACGCTGCTCATTTGTCCGGCATCGGCCCTCATTCTCTGAACAATGCCGATCCGATTGGCCCCTACGGGCGCGCATGACGTCAAACCGCAACCATCCAACACCGCCCAGCGACGCCTATCGTCTCGTCCGCGCCAGCCGGTGAAGCAACCCAGAAAGAGGAGAATAAACATGAAACCGTCACTGTCTCGCCGCGCGTTCGTGGCTTCCGCGATGGCCATGATGGCAGCACCTGCCGTTCGCAGCGGGGCAGCAGCGGCCGACGAACCATTGACCCTGCGTTGTTCATTGGACACCGCGCCGTCGCATACACGCAACGCCATCATCAGGGACTATCTCGGAAAGATCGAGACTGCCGCAGGCGGAAAGATCAAGACCCAACTATTCGAAAGCGGACAACTGTTTCCCGATCTGCAGGTTGGCAAGGCCCTGTTGCAGGGACAGATCGAGATGGCAGCGCCGGGGAGCTGGTCGCTGACCGGATTCGTATCCGATGCGGATTTCATTCAACTGCCCGTACTTTACGGGCGCCCGATGGAAATGGTGCACCGTGTCGTCGACGGCAAGCCGGGGGAGCTGCTCGCGAAACAGATCGAAGCGCAACTGAATTCGCACGTGATCGGTCCGTGGCTCGATCTTGGATTCTTCAACTGGTTCAGCACGAGCAAACCGCTGAATTCCTACGGCGACCTCAAGGGCATGAAAATTCGTAACAGCGGCGGAGCAGGTCAAGCGTGGCGTACGCAGTTCATGGGCGCGATCCCGAATACCACGCCGCTGCCGAACGTGGCGCTGGGACTGTCGCAAGGCACGTTCGACGGGCTGATCACGAGCTTTGAAACGGTGGCAAGCGGACAATACTGGGAATCGGGAATCCGCCATGGCTTCGAGGACCACCAATTTTGCGGCGAATACATTCCGATCGTGAGTCTCGCATTCTGGCAGAAATTGTCTCCCGATCTTCGCCAGGTATTGACCGATCTTTGGAAAGAGAACGTTGCGGCCTATCGGGCCGACATGGCGGCCGCGCAGGCTCGCGCACGCGAGAAGGTGCAGGCGCACGGCATCAAGATCGTGGTGCCGTCGGCGGAGGAACTTGCAGCAACGCGGCGGGAGATGATGGCCAGCCAGGAACAAGTCGCGAGGCTGTCGAAGATCTCTTCCGAAATGGTCGCCTCCGTTTCGGCTGATCTCGCCGCCGCCGGCTGAAGACTTGAAAGCCGAAAAACCTGGAAAGCCGCGTTGATAATGAAAATCTGGAATCGCGCCGAGCAGACGCTGGTCGGCCTGCTCGGCCTGGCCGCACTCGCCTTCGCGCTGTGGCAGGTTGTTTCGCGCTACTTCTTTCCGCAGGGTTCGATCAGCTATGCCGAGGAGGTGATCGTCTACCTGATGATCTGGGCCATCATGATCGTGTCCAGTCAGTTGGTCCGCACCGATAGCCATGTCCGGCCCGACCTCGTGCTCAACGTCGTCCCGGCCAGGGTGGCGCGATGGATGGAAATATTCAATTGCGTCGCGGCCATGGTTTTCTGCGGCGCTCTGGTCTGGTACGGCCGGCAGGTCGTCGAAATCGCGTTGCGGATCGACGAGCATAGTGCCTCGGATCTGCGGTTTCCGATGTGGGTCTATTATGCGGCGCTGCCGACCGGCGGCCTGCTGATGTCGATCCGCTATGTCATCCGCCTGATTGGACTGGTTGCCAGGTCGGGCCGCGACGCCATGCCGCCGCGCCGCGTGGGCGGTCACGAGCTGCCAGGCATCGATTGAGCCAGCGGCATGACAAGTTTCCTCACGCTGTTTGTCGGACTGCTGGCGACGGGAATGCCGGTCTTTCTGGTGCTGGGGCTTTGTGCCGGCGCGATGTTCATGGCATCCGGTCAGCCGCTGGTGGGCGCCGCGCAGCTCGTCATCAATGAACTCAACTCGCCCACCCTGATGGCGCTGCCGTTGTTCGTGATGGCGGCGGCATTCATGCGGTTCGGCGGTATCGCCAATGCCTTGGTCAATCTGGCCGCGGCCTGGCTCGGCGGGCTTCCGGGATCGCTTGGCCTGGTCACCGTGGTTGCCTGCACGCTGTTTGCGGCGATCTGCGGTTCGAGCGTCGCGACCGCGCTGGCGATGGGGACCATCCTGATCCCCGCAATGCTCGAGCGAGGTTATCCACGGTCGTTCGTATTGGGTGTGGTCGGTGCCTCGGGAACGATCGGCATCGTCATTCCGCCGAGCCTGCCGCTGATCCTGTACGGAATTGTTGCCGAACAGTCGGTACCGCGATTGTTCCTCGCCGGCGTTCTCCCAGGCCTGCTTCAGGCCGCCGCCTTCTTCGCCTGGGTTCTGTACGAAGCCCGCCGCCGCAAATTCCCGGTCGAGCCGGTGTTGCCGTTCCGGGAGCGGATGCGGGTGACGCTATCGGCCTTGCCCGCGCTGCTGGTGCCATTCGTCGTCATGGTCGGCATTTACGGCGGCTTCGTCACCGTGACCGAGGCCGCGGCACTCTCCGCGGTGGTAGCGCTCTGCGTCTCCCTGCTGTTCTACCGCGGATTCCACTGGACGGAAACGCTATCGGTTGTCGCCAACGGACTGCGCAGCGCCGCCAGCATCATGCTGATCATCGCGACGGCGCTCGCGGTCGGACATTGGCTCACGGAATCCGGTGCCCCCGCTCGCATTGTCGAATTTCTGCTCAGCCATCAGTTCGCGACCTGGCAGTTTCTGCTGGCGATCAACGCCTTGCTGCTCGTGCTCGGCTGCTTCCTGGAGGTGACCGCGACCCTGCTCCTCGTGCTGCCGATCCTGGCACCCGCGCTCGGCCCGATGGGCGTCGATCCCGTCCACTTTTCGATCATCTTCACCCACAACATGGAGATCGGGCTGATCCACCCGCCGGTCGGGTTGAACCTCTTTGTGCTTTCGTCGATCGCGGTGGCGCCGATGCGCGAGGCGATCCGCGGTATCCTGCCGTTTCTCGTTATCCTGCTGATCGTGCTTGCCATCATCACCTACGTGCCCGTGCTCACGCTGTGGCTTCCCGGCGCGATCTTCGGGCCATGACGTTCGTGGCCAGGCACGGCCGATGCGCGAAGCGGCGGCCGCCGTGTTCGTTTTCGGCGTGCCCGTGAGTCAAAAAGATATACCCATCTTTTGCCGCAAAATTTGTTTTGCAAACGGGACATCCGGCCTTCGAGTCCGGCGGCGCCTTCGCAACTTTCAGGTGCGGGACCGGGTCTAGGCCGTTCATCAGATGCCTCCTTGCGGTACAAAGAAGCAGAGCTCCATTCCCGTGTATTTGTTAATGAACAGCACGGGGGTGTGATCGGGTGTGTCACCTTCTTTTATGATGTCGGGTGGAATGGTTTTCCACTCGCCATCTTTCAGGTATTGCCACTGGTCTGAGCGATCTTCAGCAACCCTGAAACGGGTTTTGAATACATCGCCATTGTCGCAGCATGACTTCCACGGAACACCGAGCCGCTGCCGCGCGGCAGCAGTCATTTCCTGCGCGTTGAACCATTCGTGGTGCGCCATCGACGGATCGTGAGCATCAGCACGAAAGCAGAGCAAAAGAAGAATACCGAATATCAACAGTACGCGACCGAACGCTTTCATGGCAGCCTCCATTGTGGACTGTCATCTATTTTAGCATCCGCGAATCACACGAACTCTCCGGCAACCAAGGAGGCCAGATTCTAAAAGAGAATGGCAGCCCCTTTTCCGAGCGGCCTTCTCTTTTCGGCAAGACTGTTGCTTTCCTGTTTGTCGTGGGACGAAGTCGAAGTCATACCAGCGAAGAAGAAGTTCTCCGGACTTTTACGGGTCTGCGAGATGGTCGATGAAGCGGTGCCAATAGATGCGCCCTTTGCTTGCGAAAAGCATGAGCGCTGTTGAATACCGCAAGGGCCTGTGCCCTGATGAACTGCTTCAACCAATATGATGGAGGATACCGTGCTAGGCCGGGAAGAACTGATAGTCCGCGAGGACCCGTCCGTCGTCGGCGATGATCAGAAATTCGCGCCCCGTGGCCAAGACAGTCTCGCTGTCGGCCGGGAGCATCTCCCAATGAAAGGTCACGACATCGCGGAGCCGACGCACGTCCTTGGCCGCGCGGAACCGGTTGCCGTCATCTCTGACATTCTTTTCGTGCGATCCGCGGATCCGCTTTTCGAGGGCTTCGTAGCCCCGCGCTTCCCGTCCCTCGACGTAGTGTTGGCCGTCCGGCACCCACAGCGCGGCAATGGCGACACGTCGGCTCTCCTCATCTCTTTCGTTCCATACGTCGACATATCGATCGGCCAGTGTCTGAGCGTCGAGCATGTCTTTCTCTCCCATCTGATTTCCCAAGATCTGCGGAGCGTCCCGAGGCCAGCCAATTTCGCTCGAGCGTTAGGGGAAATCCATGACCTCGTGGGTCAAAAAGTGACGGTCTCGAGGTAGGTAATTTGACCTGCGAGGTCATGGCGCCCCTCCACACCGGGAGTTATGCTGAAGCGATGACCGTTCACCAGCTTCCCTTCGGCGTGCTCCTTCGGCGTTGGCGCGAGCGACGCCGCATGACGCAGGCCGATCTCGCACTGACGGCGAAAAGCTCGACAAGACATTTGTCTTGTCTTGAGACTGGTAGATCGCAGCCCAGCCGTGAAATGATCGCACGGCTCGCCGAATACCTGGGCATTCCGCTTCGGGATCAGAATGCGTTGCTGCTGGCCGCTGGGTTTGCTCCCGGGTTCAAGGAGCGCTCGCTGGCGGAACTGGAGGCGGCAAAGGCCGCCGTCGATAGCGTTCTACAGGCGCACAAGCCATACCCTGCGTTCGCGGTCGACCGGCATTGGAATGTGGTGCTATCGAATTCTGCGCTTCCGCAACTTTACGAGGGCTGTTCAGCGGACCTTTTACGTCCGCCCGTCAACGCCGTGCGTCTCATTCTGCATCCGGCTGGAATGGGCCCACGAATTGTGAACTTCGCCGCATGGCGCGCGCACACATTGAGCGTGCTTTGCCGGCAGATCGAGACGCGGGCCGATCCCGTCATTCAGGGGCTGCTTGCGGAGGTGGCGGCCTATCCTGTTCCGGCCAATACCGAAACATGCGAGAGCCGGGAGGGTTCGCAGCATCTGGTTACGCCTCTTCGGATAGCCACGCGTCTTGGCATGGTGTCGTTCCTGAATACCGTGACCGTATTCGGCACTCCCAATGACGTGACGCTGGCGGAGCTCGCATTGGAGATGCTATTCCCGGCCGACAGCCAGACGATCGAGATCGCAAAGAACATGGTCCAGGAGCAGCTTGCGCCCGTGTAAAACGGGCAGCTCGCGCCCGTGTAAAACGGGCAGCTTGCGCCGGTGTAAAACGCCGAGCGACGACGGCTTGATCGCTAACCGGTTAGAATATTTTCTCGGTAATGGTGCGCTAGAGATGCTTGCGATCGGAGCGCATTGGCTCCCAGATCGTAATGTCGCGCTCCTGCTGCAGCACCCGCGGCAGCGCGTCATGCCAAGCCTGACGGTACGACCGATGTAGTTGGACGTCGAGAACGTCTTCGTGGCTCTGCCAGGTTTCATAGAGCATGAAGTGGTTCTCGGACGTCGAGTCCCTGTGGAGCATCGCCTGATCCTGATGCACATGTTGTCGGCCGGAACAAATGTGCCCTCACGTGGGCAGCGCACAAAAAAGCACCAGGCTGTGCGTTCAAGCGGCGTCATGTGCTGCCTGCGGCGGCAGAACGGATTTTTGTCAGGGATGGCGGAACGGCGACAACGCGTTGCGATTGCTATGGAATTTTGACGCGCGATCAATGGCGCGGATATTGCTTTCCTGAGCAACAATCGAGGCCGTCTCAATGACGAGAACGACTCTCGCTTTTACCCACATTCCGTCCATTGCACCGAGAACAGCCGCGCATGCGCGTCGGGATC